>VFSW01003549.1_pt1 | contig 23379 bp, 32 predicted proteins | sample 5358111 | NCBI WGS metagenome assembly VFSW01 (sample SAMN11554181, study PRJNA540505) | mine drainage metagenome | isolation source: sediment from site ElyBrook_90M | place: USA: Ely Copper Mine, Vershire, VT | collected 2017
ATACATTGGTATATATGCAAAAAGACATTGGTATTTTTGTCCAAACTTGGAGACAGATTGTGTCTAGCATATGCTATTGCTATACAAATACAGTAAATATGAAGAGCATAGACCTCTTTATATCCGCCGCGTAGTCGGTCATTAAACTTTTTTGGTGATCGTGCTATGCAGGCAAAACAATATGTAGAATATATAAGAGATTCATTTTCTCGAGCTGTAACCAGCGACAAGAAGATGCTCATCATCACTGAGATAGGATACGATGAGATAGCGACTGCCACATCTTTCGTAGAGTACATATACGAGAAGTATGGATTCTCAAGGAGCAGCGTGTGGTACAACCTAAAGAACATGAAGGAGGACGGGCTACTCGAATTTGCGGAGAAAGACGACAAGGGAAAGCCGCTAAGCCTGACCAAGAACGGCGTTGTACTTCTCAGGAAGGTCGCACTTAGAAAGATGGCTGCGATGTCGGTGTCGACCTAGTCCCATCGATCCTAAAGCAATAGAACGGTTAATATACTCCTTGCTACATTTTATTTTGTTTTTGGGAGATCATGAAGAAGGAGAATTTGATACTGATAGTAATAATGATAGGAACGCTCATGGCTGCAATAGACAGCACCGTGGTGCTCCTTGCGCTTCCAACTATCACAAACAGCCTTACCGCAACGCTTGCAGACTCCATATGGACCATTCTGGTATACCTTCTTGTGGTCAGCGTAACCACAATCCAATTCGGAAAGCTTGGAGATATCTACGGAAGGGGAAAAATATTCAATTTAGGATTTGCCATATTCACAGTAGGTTCGTTTTTGTGCGGGATATCTACAAGCATATATGAACTCATACTATTCAGGGCGATACAGGCAATAGGGGCAGCGCTTTTGCAGTCCACCAGCAGCGCCATAATAGCGGACACTTTCGAGAAGCACAGCATGGGAAGGGCTTATGGGTATGTAGCAGTTGGATTTAGCATAGGGGCTACGCTTGGAATTGTGCTAGGAGGATTCATAACAGCGCTTATCGGATGGCAGTACATATTCTTCATAAACGTTCCATTTGGCATAGTCGCGCTTGCGCTAGGGCTAAAATACATCAAGGACGACAAGAGGATAGAGGCAAAGACGGATATAACAGGAATGCTCTTGCTTGCAGCAGGAATTGGCATGATATCCTTTGGGGGAGTGGATTTTGCAGCAAATGGGCTTACAACCATTAACCTCTCGCTGATCGTGCTTGGGTTTGTGGTGTCCGGATTATTCTTATACAGGGAGCTTAGGGCCCCAAGCCCTATGATAGATTTCAAGTCCCTAAAGAACAGGGTGCTCAAGCTCTCGCTCTTGGCATCGTTCTTCATGGGGCTTGGCTACATGTCTATAGTCTTCCTCTTGATACTTTATATGCAGGGCATTTTGGGCCTAAGCCCGCTTGATGCGTCTTTGCTCTTGGTGCCAGGATATGTGCTGACCAGCATAGTGAGCCCTTTTGTTGGGAAATACGCGGACAGGCATGGATCAAGGGCCCCTGCCACAGTTGGACTGCTCCTTATGTGCGCAGCGGTTCTGGTATACTATACCCTGACCACCACAAGCCCTTACTACGTGATAATCTTAGGGTCCATAATAGCAGGCACCGGCGCTGCGATGTTCTGGCCTTCGAATAGCAGGGCCGTAATGACGCATGCGGACCCGAAGTCCTTTGGGAGCACAAGCGGATTTCTAAGATTCGTCTCGAACATATGGATGATAGGAAGCTACATACTTATGATCACCGTAGCTGCTGCAAGCATAACAAGGCAGCAGGCATTCGAGGTCTTCCTTGGCACTGGAAATCTGATAGGAGGAGTGTCGCAGGCATTCTTGAATGGAATCCACATCGCATTCTTGGTATCGATAATCATTCTAGTGATCGCTGCGATATTATCGTGGCATAGGGGAAAGGAGGACATTAAAAGAAAGGATGTTTAGAGAGTGTTTTGCATTCTTGGGCTTATGAATTTCCTGCCCTTCTCGCTGAGAAAGAGACTTTGGTTCGCATCTGTGGTTATGAATCCATTGCCTAGCAGGTTTGAGAAGTAAATCTGGAACTGTTCGCGTGTCTTGCCGGAAAATCCGGGAAAATTTCGGGTCATGTGCTCACGCAGAGCAGTAAGCGAGGGTGCCTCATCATCCGAGCCGCTGAGCTCTTTTTGCCTAAGATGTCTCATTATATCGAACTCCGCCCAGGTAAGATCGTATTGCAGCTTGGATTCGCTTTGATTTCCTCTCCTTGCGTTTTTTAGGCGCAGGTTCATCATCATTCGCATCATGTTATCGCAGGTAAATCGAATTTTATCATTTATATGCATTGCTGATAATCTGTCTACAATGCTGTTTTTATTAATTGGGATGCAATGTTTTATCATGCCAGCAAGCAGAGCAAAATACATTTGGTTTGACGGCAAATTCACGGATTTTGGCAAAGCTAATGTTCATGTGCTTACTCATTCTTTGCAGTATGGAAGCGGGATATTCGAAGGGATAAGGGCGTATGGCACAGGAGAGAATTCGTCTATCTTCAGGCTTAAGGACCATGTCAAAAGATTCTTGAACAGCGCAAAGATATGCAGGATGAAGCTGGATTATGATTATGATGAGCTGTTTTCTGCAATCAGAGGAACCGTGAGGAAAAACAAGCTTGAGGAGTGCTACATCAGGCCGTTTGCGTTTTACAACGATAGCAGTATAGGGTTAGATGTCTCTGGAAAGAAGACAAGTATCATAGTGGCTGCAGTGCCGTTTGGGAACTACTTCGGAAAAAAGGATGTTGGACTAAAGTGCGTCGTATCTGGCTGGAGAAGGATAAATCCGTCGGTGCTTCCGACCGAGGCGAAGGCTAGCGGAAACTACGTAAACTCGATACTTGCATCCATAGATGCAAAAGCACAGGGTGCTGATGAAGCGATATTGCTGTCCGAAGAGGGATTCGTGGCGGAAGGGCCTGCAGAGAACATATTTTTGGTTGAGGATGGTACCCTCATCACACCTTCCAAAGAAGCCGATATACTATTTGGGATAACCAGGGACACTGTGATTAAGATTGCAAAGAGTGCAGGGCTACTTGTTGAGGAGAGGGAGGTGCACAGGGAGGATCTCTACTCATGCGACGAGCTGTTCTTCACTGGAACCGCCGCTGAGCTCACCCCAATCATATCTGTGGATTCAAGAAAGGTAGGAAAGGGGAGGATAGGCCCGATAACCAAAATGTTAGAGGACAGATATGACGATGTCGTACATGGAAAATCAGAAGAGTTTACGTACTGGCTAACAGAAGTTTATTGATTAATCTTGACGTGTTGGGTATGATAAAAGTAAGTATGCTCAAGAAAAGCTATGGCAACTTCTTGGCGCTAAAGGGCGTAAGCTTTACTATTGATAAGAAAATCACTTCAATAATAGGAAGGAATGGAGCAGGCAAGACTACGTTGCTTAGAATCTTATCTACGCAGCTTCTGCAGGATTCTGGGGATGTGAACATAAATGGATACGACGTGGTCAAAGATACAGAAAAAGTTAGAGGATTAATAATGAGCATACCTCAAGATTCGGATTTAATATACTACAGATCAGCATTTGATAATGTCAGGGTGTATTTAAGCGCACGTGGAATGGATGCACATGAAGCCAAAGTAAAAGCAGAGAGTGCCATTAAAAGACTTGGAATTTGGGACCATAGGAATAAGTCATCAAACGAACTATCTGGAGGGATGAAAAGAAAAGTATTTTTGGCGATGGTAATAGCATCAAATCCAAAAATTGTGTTTCTTGATGAACCCACGACAGGATTAGATCCGTTATCAAGACTTGACGTTTGGTCTGCAATAAAGACATTGAAAGGACAGGTGATTATAACAACACATTATATGGAAGAGGCACAGGCACTCTCTGACGATGTTATTATGTTGGAGCATGGAAAGTTGCTTTCACAGGGAACAGTAAAAGATTTGCTAAATCCTTTTGAAGATATAGTCAGGATAGAGAGTTTAAAAAAGAGAAGACTTTCGTACAAGATAGGAAACACCTGGATAAGTTATGTGAAGAAAAAAGATGCTGAATCATTTGTTATGAAAGGGGATATAACAAAACCTGTGACTTTGGATGATTTATTCATCAAGAAGGGTGTGAGTCTTGAATCTTAATTACATAATAATGAGGGCAAGGGTAGGAGTTTGGGAGATAAAACATACTTACATGTACATAATAGCAAATCTTTCATACCCGATATCACTTCTTTTTATAGTCGCTGTGTTGTCTGGAGGGAAACTACTTCCTTACGCGCTTGCTGGCGGCCTTATGGCGATACTTGCAATGAACGGTATAACCATGGCTGCAGCAATTGCGCCGATGAAGGAAGATTATAAATACAAGGACTTAATTGTAGCAACAAAAACTTCTGCGATGGATTTTATGATAGGGGAGATGGTTCCACAGTTGATATGGTCTGTTCCCAGCATAGCCGTATATTTACTGTTGGATATATACTTCCATTTGTTGACGCCTTTTGGATTGATTATGACATTATTTATTGGGTTGTTAGTGCTGCTCTCAGCGTCGTCAATAGCGTTTTTGATAACGAGTTATGTCAAAAGTACACCTAACATTTATGGGATGACTATAATACTCTCCTTGATTTTTATAACAATATCACCAACATTCTATCCATACACATACCTTCCACACCAAGTCTTGCAAATATTAGAAATACTACCTACTACAACAGCCTCGATGCTGGGGCAGGGGATATTTGGTCTTGCGCCGATGAATTTTAGCGCATTGTTACTTTTAGTGGTAGAGACTGTGGTGTTCTTTATGCTAGCAAAATATTTCACAGTATGGAGGGAAAAGTAAATCATAACAGTTTAAGAGCAGAAGTGAAAGCGTCTATCTCAGAGCTTTTCCATGGTCCGATGCCAAGAGCGGTCTTTGTGTTCGGTGGGAGCTGCGTCATTCCTGCATCGCTTACAAGGGCGCATGGTATCCCTTTGTACTTGAATGCCTCAAATAGTCTCTTCATCTTGTCGAAATCATCGATCTTTAGAACTATCTTCTTCTCTCCACTCCTTAGCCACTGATCTGCTACATCCTTGTGCTCTTTGTTCGCTTCAAGATAGCTCATTAGGGAGGCGTGCGCAACCTGCGCTGCCATCTTGCCCTTACCCATCTCTATATCTGTGCGTATGATTATGACTTGCTTTATCTCATCCATCGATTTGATTTGCAACTCAAATCTTTTATACCCTTGATTGCACGGTGTTTTTATAGTTTGATTTCCATCTAATCTTGATTTAATGGTAACGCTTGATAGGATAAGCCCGGTCTCGTTTGCTAGAGTCGCTTCGTTCTTTGGAGTGGTCGCTGGAGTCATTGCAGGTTTGATAATAGCGCTTGTGCTGTTGTTTAGGACAGGAAATGCGGGATACGCCCTTTTGGGATTCTTCCTAGGGGTTGCAGGAGTAACCATTGCCGCAGCGATATTGGGAGCGTTGGATGCAGTTTTCTACAACTTCGCAGCTGAACTCGTTGGTGGACTAAGGGGCACATTTGCTGGTGCATCGAAAAAGGGCAAGGCCAATGTGTTAAAGGATATGGATGTTGTGCAATATGGCAAGGTGGAATCGGTAAAGACGATGATTGTAGTCGCGGTGATCGGGGCCATATTCTGGATAGTGAATGCTGCAGTGCACATATTGCCAGTAGGAGACGCACTCGCTCTTGGAATTCTTGTAGTGGTGGTGTTGCTTTCTGGTGTAGTCGGATTCGTGGGTGGTGCGTTGACTGGGGTATTCTACAATTTCGGAGCTGAAAAATTTGGAGGAATTAAATTTGAGCTCGCAAACAGCAAGGGATTCTACAACAAGGCGCTCTCATATATAGATTATATGTCTTTTGCAAAAGTGTATGTTGTAATAATCGCGTTGTGGGGAATAATACAGCTTGCAATCAGGTTGGTTGTTGGGACCGCAGTCCAGATGAGTGTACCTCTATATGCCATGCATGGGTATTGGACGCTTGGCCCAGTTGGTGCAATATTTGGTTTTATAGTCTCAGTAATCTTCGGATTCGTGGCTGCGATAGTCATAAGCCTGCTATACAATGCGGCTGCTGGAAGGATAGGCGGAGTCGAGCTTAAACTGAAGTGAAGAGCTGCCTGCCTATTAATATCTTAGTTCGTAAAACTACTATTTTCTGGTGAGGGTGTGGACCAGCAAAGGTTCGTAGGGAGCATGATAAGGAGCTATTACAAGAGCAGGGGAGAGCTAAGGATAGGCAAGATAAACGAGAGGGAGTTCGGATTTGGCACATTCGACAAGAAGATATCCCACAGACATATGCACATCAAGGATGCCGATCACCTAAAGAAGATTCTTGTTGAGGAGGCGCCTGCCTACGTATCGTGCTCCTCCGCATACTACAAATATCCTGATGCACGCCCTATGGAGAGGAAGATATGGCAGGGATCCGACCTTGTATTCGACCTTGATGCGACTGATATGCACCTAAAATGCGATCCTGAACATTCTAGAGAGTGGGTCTGCAAAAACTGCTTCTCCAAAGTACGTGAAGAGGCATTGAAATTAGTTGAAGATTTTCTTATCCCAGACTTTGGGTTTTCGGAGAAGGAGATAGCGATTAATTTCAGCGGGAATAGAGGATACCACGTCAGGATAAACAGGGAGGACGTTTTACCGCTTGATGCAAATGCGCGCAAGGAGATAAGCGACTACATATCCGCAAACGGGCTTGATTTTGTGAAGATGTTCCCAACCAGCGAGCACCGCGGGGTCCTGCGTGGGCCAAAATTATCTGATAAGGGATGGAACGGGAAGATTGCACGGAACTTTGTAAACACACTTGCACAGGGGCCGGATGCGCTCATTGGGGAGTTCGGCATAGAAAAGAGCGTTGCAAAGACGTTGTATTCGAAAAGATCGCTTGTCGAGATGGGAATAAAGAGCGGAAACTGGGACATGGTTTACATAAAAAAGAAATCAGAGTTCTGGAAGGATGTCGTAGGCAAGCAATCGATTGCGCAAAGCGATCGAATAGACAAGAACGTTACTGTGGATCCTACCCATTTGATAAGGGTCCCAGACACTATTCACGGGAGCACAGGGCTTATTGCGAAGAGGATAAGTTCCATATCCGAGCTTGCAGATTATGATCCTATGACTAGGTGCATAGCGTTCAAGAAAGGCGAATTGAAAGTGTTGCTTGAGAATGTGCCGAAATTTGAGATGAATGGCGAGGTGTTTGGGCCTTTCCAAAAGCAGGAAACATCGTTGCCAGTATATGCAGGGCTGTACATATTTTTGAAGGGAAAATGTCAGATATTGAAATATAGTAGTTGACCGGACTTGAATATCACCTTAACTTCCACATATTGAGGAAATCGAGTAGGTTTAAATACTTTTATCCTTGAATAAATATTGCTATTTTTGCCTTCAAAAAAAGGGGCATTAGTAGTAATTATCCTTTGCCCCCAGGGTGCAAAAGCATGGGAATGTACAAATATATAAGCCAGACTTTCCAAGACGAGTATAGGCAGAGAGATGACGCCATAAAAAAGAGGATAATAGGATGGAGAAGGGAGTCTGCCGTAGAGAGGATAGAGAGGCCCACAAACATCGCCAGGGCAAGAAAACTCGGATACAAGGCTAAGACTGGGGTGATAGTCTGCCGTGTGAAGGTCGTGAGGGGCCTTAGGAAGAGGGCTGCAACACACAGGGGGAGAAAGCCGTCCAAGAGCGGAGTGTATATGGCCTATAAGAAGTCGCTTCAGGCAATTGCAGAGGAGAGGGCGGCAAGAAAGATGGGAAACTGCGAGGTCCTAAACTCCTATTGGGTAGGGGAGGACGGACAGTATAAATTCTTCGAGATCATACTTGTAGATAGAAGCAACAGCAACATAGTAAACGACAAGGAATATGCAGGGATCATCGCATCTCGTGGCAGGGCATACAGAGGGCTGACAAGCTCCGGAGTAAAGCACAGGGGCCTTGCACACAGGCACAGCGTAAGAGAGGATGCAAGAGGAGCTACAAGATAAGATTCCATGCGCATAACTGCAATAATTTCAGGACGCGTACAGGGTGTCGGATACAGGGACTTTGTCAAGAAGAACGCGATGGCGTTTGGGATAAAGGGACTTGTGAGGAACCTTGGAAACGGAAGCGTCGAGATATTTGCTGAAGGAAACGATAAGGACATAGAAAGGTTCGTAAGTTTCCTAAAGAGGGAGAAGCCTTCTGCAGCAAACATAGACCTTGTTGAGGTCTATGCAGAGATGCATGGCAAATACCGCGGGCCGTGGAGAGACGTTCCGGATGGTTTTATTGCGGATTGGCACAGTGGAGATTGAGGATGTACAAAGGAAGCATAAAGATATGGGTTGGGTCTGGCGCAAAGGACATAGTGTCCATAGCGAATACAGACATCTCGTATAACAGGAGCAAGATGAAGGTAAGTGCGAAAAAGGGCACGATAGAGATTGATGTCGAGGCGCAGGATGCGATTGCGCTTGTCTCCTCGATGGGCAGCGTGCTAAAGCAGATGAAATTGATAACAGTTACACAGGAACTCGCAAGAAGCAGCATGAAAATTAAATGAATGAAGTTGAAAAAAGAATTATAAATGTGACATGACAATTAGTACATTTTAAAAGTGTGAATCATGAGAAGAGGATCCCTCCAATATTGGCCGCATCGGCGCGCGAAGAAGCAGATGCCTAGAGTTAGGACCTGGGCCAGCTCTGCTGAGGCATCGTTCGAGGGGCTCGTAGCCTACAAGGTTGGCATGACCCACATAAGCATGATTGACGACACAGAGTCGACTTTCAAGGGGCAGGAGGTTACAAAGCCTGTGACTATACTCGAGATTCCAAAGGTACATGTGTATGGACTAAGATTCTACAAGACTATAGACAATTACAGGAAGGCCGCCGGAGAGGTCATAGTAAAGGAGATAACTGCGCCTGTTGGCATAAAGAACACAAAGAATACTCTTGACAAACTTGAAGGCTTCAAGAAGGATGCTTCAATTGACGACGTGACCGCGCTATTGTATCTAGATGCAAGCAACCTTGGGTTCGGGAACAAGAGAGTGATGCGATTCGAGATCGCGCTTGGAGGCAAGGACGTATCTGACAAGATCGCATTCGCTGAGAAATGGCTTGGAAAGGAAGTGAAGGTTCATGACGTGTTAAAGGACGGGGATTTCATAGATGTAAAAAGCATCTCCAAAGGAAGGGGATGGGCAGGGGTCATCAAGAGATTTGGCGTGGCAAGGCTTGCAAGGAAGGCGACAAACAAGATAAGGCACGTAGGTACCCTTGGACCTTGGCATCCGGCAAAGGTCACTTATATGGTACCTCAGGCAGGACATATGGGATACAACTTCAGGACCGAGATAAACAAGCGCGTGCTCAAGGTGGGAAACGGAGCCGAAGCGAACACAGTGAATGTGAGCGGCGGATATGTCAACTACGGAAATGTGAAGAATGATTTCATAATACTCGAAGGTTCGATACCAGGAACATCAAAGAGGCTAGTAAGGTTCAGGAAGAGCGTGAGGAACAAGTCTCCGATAAAGAAGCCGGAGATAAGATATGTGTCGCTTACGTCTAAGCAGGGTGCATGATGATAATGAACGTTGACGTTTACCAATTGGACGGAAAGGTTGCAAGGAAGGAAGAGCTGCCGCAGGTGTTCGAGAGCCTCTTTAGGGAGGACCTTGTGAGAAGGGCTCTTCTTGCAGAGCAGAGCAGGAGATATCAGCCGCAGGGGCATTACGTCATGGCAGGACTCCAGACAACTGCGGTTTACGTCGGAGAATATGGTGTTTATAGGAGCGGAAGGCACATGGGAATAGCCATAAGGCCAAGGCAGCAGCTCGCAGGGGGCGCAATGGGATACGTAAGAAGGATACCATCAAGCGTGAAGGGAAGAAGGGCGCATCCGCACAAGATAGAGAAGATACTCGAGGAGAGGATAAACGCAAAAGAGTACAGGAAGGCGATTGAGTCAGCGATTGGAGGGACTGCGAATCTTGCACTTATAAAGGAGAAGCACTTGCTTGGAAAAGGGAGCGTTCCGATAATTGTTGAGGACAAAGTGGAGAAGCTCTCCAAGACAAAGGATTTGATGCTTGTTCTCCAAAATTTGGGGCTTGACAAGGATCTTGACAAATCGCATAAGCCAAAGCTAAGATCGGGGCTCAAAAGATACTCGACAAACAGGCACTTTAGAAAGAGCGTTCTGATAGTCGCAAAGGACTCCGGAGCGATAGAGAAGGCAGGGAGGAACATTGCAGGAGTAGACATTTGCAGCGTTAAGGACCTGACCATCGAGAAATTGGCGCCAGGAGCAAGGCCAAGGCTTGCGATATGGACCGAGGGCGCCATTAAGGAAGTGGAGAATGCGATAGCACAAAAAAGACTGGGTTGATATTGATGAAAGTTTTATTGTATCCAATAGCTACGGAAAAGGCGGTGAACATGATAGAGAGAGGGAACATGATCACATACGTAGTGGACATGAGGGCGGGAAAGGAGGAGGTAAAAGAGGAGTTTGAGAAGGAGTTTAGCGTAAAGGTGAGGAAGATAGGTATAATGAGGTCCTCAAGGAACATCAAGAAGGCGTTCATAACAATAGACAGGGCTACAAGGGCAAGCGATATCGCCCTGAAGCTCAAATTGATATAAGGTGAATTGATTGGGAAAAAGACTCAAGCAGCAAAGGCGTGGAAAGGGAACCAATGCGTTTAGAAAGCCGCAGCACAGGTTCAAGGCAGACGTCAACTTCAGGGCTGCAAAGCAAAGCAAGGTATATGGAGAGGTAATAGAGTTCATGCACAACCCGATCCACACAGCTCCGCTCATGAAGATTAAATACGAGGACAACGTAGAGAACTTCCTAATCGCTCCGGAAGGGATAAAGATTGGTGATAAGATCCAGGAAGGGAGCGATTCGAAGCTCGGACTTGGAAACGTAATGGTATTAAGCAACATACCAGAGGGAATTCCAATCTACAATGTCGAGATGATTCCAGGAGACGGCGGAAAGCTCGTGAGGGCTGCGGGGACATATGCCACAGTGGTCTCCAGAGTCGGTGATAAGGTCAGCATAAAGCTTCCATCAAAGCAGACCATAGAGGTAAGCGCAAGGTGCAGGGCAGAGATAGGAGTGGTTGCTGGAGGAGGAATGGACATGCAGCCGATAATGAAGGCTGGAAAGAACTTTTATATTAAGCATGCGATCAATGCTAGGTGGCCGCTTAACAGAGGTGTCAAGAGCAACCCTGTAGACCACCCGTTCGGTGGGAAGCAGCACCACAAGGGAAGGAGCAGCATGACATCGAGGAATGCACCTCCTGGAGCAAAGGTAGGGCATATCGCTGCTAGAAGGACTGGAAGGAGAAAGAGAGGTTGATTATGGCACGAGTATACACGTATAGAGGAAAGACTATAGAGGAGCTTCAGGGACTTAGCGTTACTGACTTCTCAAAGCTCATCGGATCACGCGAGAGGAGGAGCATAAGGAGAATGGGAAACTCCTATAAGATGCTGATAAAGAAGACCGATCTGATTAAGAAAAGGGACGCAAAGAAAGCGATCAAGACGCACACGAGGGAGGCGGTAATACTTCCTTCATGGGTTGGGCTTCGATTCGGAGTCTACAACGGGAAGGAGTTCAAGGATGTTTTTGTTTCAGAGCAGATGGTAGGGCACAGGCTCGGAGAGTTTGTGTTCTCCACAAAGAGAGTATTGCACTCGGCTCCCGGTATTCGAGCTACAAGAGGAAGCAAGTTCCTTGCGGTGAAGTAAATGAAGTACTCATACAACCTTGATAGAGGAAACCTCGTATTCGCACAGCGATATGAGATAAATGCCAGCTACAAGGATATGGGAGCTGTTTGCGACTCAGTAAGATACATGAAGGCAAGCGATGCACTTGTCGTGCTGGACAGGCTTATTAGCATGGAGAGGCCAATACCATTTAGGCGCCACAACAAAAGGATGGGATCAAGGCACGAACTCGGAGGAAAGAAGGGTGCATATCCGATAAAGGCGGGAAAGGAGGTCAGGAAAGTAGTGGTTGATGCTATAGCAAACGCGAACAACAAGGGATATGACGGTAGCGAGATGTACATAGTGCATGCATGCGCAAACAAGACCCACATCGAGAGCAGGCAGCCAAGCAAGGGATCGCTTGCATGGGGAAGGGGAATGTACGGGAGGAGCGCGCTTATGCACAGCGACCTTGAGTATGGGAGGATAGAGATCGCGCTTGCGGGCTCGGATGAGAAGGTCCTCACAAAGAACATGAAATACTTCATAAACAAGAAGGGCAGGGAATTTAGGGCATTCGTGAAAGGGAAGAAGGATGCGCAAAAGCAAAGGGCGGCCCCGCAAAAGGCAAAGGCTGAGAAGAAGGCTGAGCCAAAGAAGGAAGAGAAGAAAAAGGATGCTGGCAGCAATGACACTGCAGGCACGAGCATAATATGATGGTATAATGGTAGTGGAAAGAAAATTCATAGACGATGCGATAGTCAAGATACACATATCTAGGTATCTGGAGAAGGTGCTCAGCAGGGCAGGCTTTTCTAGGATAGAGATCCAAAAGACACCATTGATAACAAGAATAACAGTGTACGTTACAAATCCAGGAAGGGTCATTGGGCGTGGAGGGCAGACAATAGACGCCCTAACCGAAACGCTCAGAAACAAGTTTAAAGTGGAGAATCCACAAATTAGCGTGGCAGAGGTAAGGAATCCCAAGCTTGAACCGCGCTTGGTTGCAAAGTACATTGCAAATTCCCTTGAGAGGGGAGCAAACGCAAGGAGCCTCATGCACTCAACAATCAGGGATATCATGCTCAACGGTGCTCTTGGAGCAGAGGTAGTCGCGTCTGGAAAGCTTGCAGCGAAGGGAGCAAGGGCAAAGAACATAAAAGTGAGGCTTGGATATCTTCCAAAGGCAGGGGACGTGACCAACCTTGTCGATGAGGCAAAAGTTGCCGCATATCCCAAGTACGGTGCGATTGGGATAACTGTGAGGATAGTGCAGCCTGGGACAGTCTTCCCTGACAGAGTGATAAAGGAGGTGGAGCTGCCAAAGAACATCGCGGCTGCCGGATACAAGTAGAGTGATATTATGCATATAAGAGACCTTAGGAACATGCCTGACGAGGCGCTTAAAACCAAGCTCCACGAGGTCCAGTTCGACCTTGGGATAGAGAGGAGGAAGATAGCAGCAACAGGAGTGTCAAGCAAGAAGGTCAAGGTGAGGGAGCTCAAGAAGACCGTTGCTAAGATCCTTACAATCCTAAACGAGAGACAAAAAGGTGTAAAGAAGTAATGCCAGATATGTGCCCAAAATGCGGATTGCCAAAAGAGCTTTGTGTATGTGACATACTAGACCGTGAAACGCTAAAGAAGATAAGGATATATACAGAAAAGAAAAAATTCAGGAAGTATGCCACAATCGTGGAGGGGCTTACCGGAGACGAGATAGAGAGGACGGCAAAGGAATTGAAAACTAGACTTGCAGTAGGAGGCACATACAAGAACGGAGTGATAGAGCTGCAGGGAAACAACAAGGACAAGGCAAAGAAGGCGCTGCTCGAGCTTGGATATGCCGAAGACAGCATAGACGTGTCCTGATTTAGCATAATGGTAATTATGGGTGGTTACCGTGGGAATCGATCTTAGAAAGAGCGTCCTTAAAAAAATTAAGATCTCTGATTTTAAAAACAAAAACTTCTCGGGGAAAAATTTCTACAAAACGGATCTCAGTAAAAGGAATATGATAAATGCTAATTTCTCTAATGCGGATTTTTCTTATTCGAAATTAGATTATTCGGATTTTAGAGGGGCTAATTTGGAAAATGCTGATTTTTCTGAAGCTAGCTTATGCAAAGTAGATTTTAGCGGAGCGAACCTGCACAACGCAAGGCTCAGTTGTGCTAATTTGAAGGGCGCGATATTTAATAGATCAAACCTCGATGGCACAGATTTCTACAATACAGAATTATCGGAAGTATCGTTCTGCGATGTTGATTTATCTAAAACTAAAAATCTTGGGGAGGATGTTTATCTACTTAAAAATTTTGAGAGGTCAATTTTCAACAATGTAATTATGACAAAGAAGCAAAAAAAGACCTTGGAAGAGAGAATTAAAAGCATGTTGGATTCCATCAAGGTTAAAGATTAGTTAATTAGTTTCTTACTCACACAAAATAAAAACCGAAACCAAAGGCAAGTTTTCTTAAATATAACACAAATAACTCTCCATGCCGCAAGAAATAATCAAGGATGAAGACAAGCGCAAGCGCCTTATAATGGAGAAGGGAATCTATTTATTTCGGAAGGAGATCAAAAAAGGCCCAGCAAATTTGGAACAAAGACTGCTCTTCAAGCCGGGGGTGTTCGCCGACCCTGAACTGCGGATCAGCTTCAGGATAAATTCTACCTATGGGACAGAAAAATTCGACGCTTATTTAGTATTCAAGCATGCCCACAAAGGATGCAGGCTATATTCGCTTGCACTGATAGTCAATGACGAGTTGCACCAGGAGAAACGAATGCAAGCTGAATGCAACAATAGGATGTTTTTTGATTCCTTATTGCGCGACGGAGATTTGGGCAAGCAAAAATCCAGCGCATTTAGATTCATGGAGAAGATAAGAAACGACAGGAACAGCAAGCTTAGGTTTACCGAGAACATAGAGGAGTTTTCTGGGTATATGGGAATGCTGCTTGTCTGGGGCGCTTTAAATTTTGACGTTGAAAAAACCCTAGCGGAAATGGAGGGAGGAGGTGGAAGTGTACTTTTGCTAATTGAGAACATGAGTGCACACAGGATACTGCAGATACAACGAGCTATAGAAAGAAAGTATTTTGAAATTTGCACCTTGATTGCCAAAACCAATGCAGATCCGGCACCTGAGCACATTGATAAAAGATTTGGCATGCTAAAAGCAATATAGATTTTGATGAAAAAGTACGGAAAGCGCGGGAACGAAGAAAAAAGAAGAATCTCCAGAAAGATATTGATAGTCACCCTGACAGCCATCCTAATCTATTTGGGTGTTGTGGAGGTTTATTTCTACAATTTTGGATCATACGCACCGGCGAAGCCCGCATCTTTTACATTTGGAAATAAAACGTTTGATTTTTCTGCGTATGCATGGACCAATGCACAGGCGGAGAAGGGCCTTATGAATGCTACGGTGACAAACCAGACATTCATGCTGTTTTATTTGGGTAGCCCGAATATATACCCATTCTGGATGAAGGACACATACAGCTACCTTGACATAATATGGGTAAATATGACCACGAACAACACCGGAACAATTGTGGACATAATAAATGCGACTCCATGCAGCTATTATAGCCCTAAGCAGACCTCCTGCATAATATATGTGCCAACTTCGGATGCTAATTATGTGATAGAAGCCCGCTCAGGGTTTGATGAGAAAAACAACGTAACGATTGGTGAACACGTAAGGTTCAATTATGCTTGAGGGGGCCTTATGAAACAGTTTCTGCATCTTGGCTCGTATGACTCCATGCCTCCTACTTCCACCTGGTTTCCGAATATCTCTTTTCCGTCTCTTATTCTCTGCACAAAAGTCGCCTCATGACCACACTTCTTGCAGATTGCAGTGAGGCTGTGAATGTAGTCAGCCCTTGCAAGTATGTCTATGTTATTGAAAGGCTTTCCAAAATGGTCCTTGTTTAGTATGGCCACATATACCGTTTTTCCCTTGTGCGCAAGTTCGTCTAGTACATCTGCAAACTTTAGTTCTGGGGGCCAGAACTGGCCCTCATCCACTCCAACCACATCGATGTCGATAGGCACGTTTCTTATCTGATTTAGTCCATCGTTGGTGGTTGGGATCGTTATTGCGGAGAGTTTCTCCCCTTTGTGCGTCACGACATCCGTATCGCTGTATCTGTGGTCTATTTGCGGCTTGAATAGCATAATCTTGTGGCCTGCATATTGCTCGCGCTCGAGCAGCTCTATTAGTCTGGATGTCTTTCCTGCAAACATAGGCCCGGTTATTGCAATAAGCTCTCCGGATTGATTCTTCTTTCGCACCCAAGTCACCAAAATAAGACATTTCCTTTACACAGCACAGGTTTATAAAAGTGATATTTAAATTTGTGACTGTAGGGAATTGAATTTATAGCTTGACAGAGAAATTACTGCATGGATTCCAAGGAGTTAGATATTGCTTACAAGTACCCATTTTCTTTGGAGGCAAAGAGGATTGTTTCAGAGATGGATATGAAGGCGCTTGACAACGAACTTCTCAGGTTCGGGAAGCTGCGTGTAGAAGAGGCGCTCAATAATGGCAGAATAGAATATGTAGCATCACCATTCCTTGAACTAAAGAAAAAATATCTGGTCAGCTATGTATATGCGAGGATGCTTGTGAGCTCGCTTGGAAATAAGAGCTATGTGGCCAGATATGCGATTGCAGAGGCAAGAAGGTCTACAAGCGCACTTGAGAGCGAATCTCCAGAAACCATAATAAAAATCTGCAAATCTCTTGGGATGGATGTTTCTGAAAAAGATGGATATTTTGAGATGGGATTTGTGAATTTTATTAGAAATATATCTAAGAACTCCGGAATTTCCATGGTAAATAAGATGCTCGATAATGGAGTTGTGATTGTCGGGAGAAAGGAGCTATCGAAGATAGTTGAGGAGGCGATATTTAGGGAGATAAAAAAGGGGCTGCCGATAGACACAAAGAGCATACCAAAGGAGGTTGTTGCGTATTCAAAGACACTTAAGATAAATATTCCTGAGATAGAGGTCAAGGTGGGCAAGGATGCGGCAAGCGACCTTAAGAGGTATCAGTGGATAGAGAAGCTGCTTAGCATGCCGATAGGCGATGTTAGGCACAGGACAGTAAACTTGATACTTGCACCATACTTAACTAATGTGAGAGGACTTGAACCAGAGAAGGCTGCGGAAGTGATAGTTAAATACATTGACCGATGCAAGGAAATAAACCCGGACACGAATGTTAACGAATCGTATATATCCTATCAATGTAAATATTCTAAGGCGCGAGGCCTTAGGCCCATGACTTATGATCGCGCTGCAGACATGCTGAAAGGAACAGTAACTTTGGAGTGATTTGATGAGCGATGTTAAGGGATTATGTCATGTATGCGGCAAGAAAGCTGAGAGGGTATGCATGATTTGTGGGAGGGCGACTTGTGAAGCGCATATGGTGAATGGAAAGAGGGTGTGCGTCTCGTGCAGCAAAGGAAAGGGATGATCAGGCCAGATTCTGGAAGTCGCTTGCGGATGTGCCCTTCGGGCATGCCATGCCGTTTTGTGCATGCACAGGCAGGCCCATTTCTTCTGCCACTCTGAGAAGCTCGGAGGTGTCAACCTGCCTTTCGGTGTACAATTCCGTGTATGTTATATTGGAGGCCGTAGCCCGCTTTACAACAAAGGTGAGCTGTTGCCACATGCCGCTCCTCTTTACGCGTATCTTTATGCTTCCATGGTCTATGGCGTACCTTGCCTTGTCGGAAAGTTTCAATTTAGCACCGTTGGTCTGTTAATAGCTGTTAAAAATAAGATAAGAAATTACTTATCGGTTAAAATATCTTTATATCAATTATAGGTATAAGTTTAAATTGCTTATGTTCTTGTGATAGCTTGGATGCACCGTATACAGAAGAGGAATTTTTGAACTCCAAAAAGGAGATGGACTCTCTTGTTGAGGAGTCCCTCAAGGGCAAGGAGACCAGGCCGAATGCGATATTTGCGAATCTGGAGGAGGTCAACAAGGCACTGTCAGGGGGCGTTGTGAAGTGGGCCAGGAAGAACTCACTTTGGCCGCTACAGTTCGGGCTTGCATGCTGTGCATTCGAACTGATGGACTTCGGATCTGCAAGGATAGACGCCGAGAGGAACGGATATTTGATGTTTCGGGCCACCCCAAGGCAATGCGATGTGATGATAGTCGCAGGTTGGGTCACAAAGGCAGTGATACCGGAGGTGAAGAGGCTCTATGAGCAGATGTCAGAGCCAAGGTATGTGATAGCTTATGGGGAGTGCGCAACGTGCGGAGGGCCGTGGTTTGAGAGTTATAACATAATAAAGGGCATAGACCAGGTGCTTCCTGTAGACGTATACGTTGCTGGTTGCCCTCCAAAGCCTGAGAATTTGTTTGGGGCAATGATGAAGTTGCATAAAAAGGTGGGTGGACAAGTTGAAGAAGATTGATAGGCGCGATTTGGTAAAGACCGTAGAGGATTTGAAAAACAGCGGATTTGATTACCTTGAGAAGATAACTGCGGTAGATTACAAGACATACTTGGAAGTTGATTATTTCCTTTTGGATATGGATAATAGGAAGGAGGAGATGCTTAAGGTTTCGTTGGAAGTAAATGATGCATGGATTCCGACAATTGCTCACATATTCAAATCTGCAAATTGGCATGAGAGGGAAGTATCTGAGATGTTTGGGATTAACATAGGGGATTACCCTGCGCCAAGGCTATTGATAGAAAAGTGGGATGGAGTAGATCCTCCGCTAAGGAAGAGTTTCACTTGGAACGCCCAGTACAAGAGTTTGGATTGATTTAATGGCGATTACTAGGATAAACATAGGCCCCGTTCATCCGAGCACCCACGGAGTCCTAAGGCTTGTTGTGGACCTTGATGGGGACACGGTAGTGCGCGTTGAGCCTCACATCGGTTTCTTGCATAGAGGGGTGGAGAAGCTCGTCGAGAACAGGATGTACATGCAGAGCCCGCCCTACATGGAGAAGATGGATTATATCGCACCGATGACGATGGATGAGCTCTATGTTGCTACAGTGGAGGCGGCTACCGGGATAGAGGTCAAAGATAGGGCAAAGTACATACGCACCATATTGCTCGAGTTCCAGAGGATATCAAGCCACATAACGTGGCTAGGACTCTTTTGCAACGACCTTGGGCAGCTCTTCACCATCTTCATGTGGTGCTTTGTAGACAGAGACAAGATACTTTTGCTTCTTGAGGAGGCTACTGGGAGTAGGATGTTTTATGTGAACATGAGATTAGGCGGGATGAACAGGGATTTGCCGCCGGATTTTGAGCAAAAGGCAGCTGTGCTGCTTGATTACTTGGACAAGAGGATTGATGACTACGAGAAGTTCCTTGAGAGCAATCCCATATTCATGGAGAGGACCAAGGGGATTGGAAAGATAGGCAGGGATGAGGCAAAGGACCTTGGGGTTGGAGGGCCTGTGCTTAGGGCATCTGGAGTAGATTACGACATACGCGAAGCGTATCCTTATTATGCGTACAAGGAACTCAATTTCAGAACGCAATTCCTAAGAGAAGGAGATAGTTTTGCAAGATATAAGGTAAGAATGATGGAAATAAGGGAGAGCATAAGACTGATAAGAAGCGCGTTGAAGAAAATTCCGCAAGGGGATGCGCTTGGATTGTCTGTGAAATTAATCACGCCTCCGATAAAGAATAATGAGGTGCTTGTAAGAAGAGAGCTTCCAAGGGGCGAGAATATGATGTATATGATAGCGGATAAGACTGGTCCTTATAGGCTCTCGATAAAATCGGCCTCGTTCTCAAATCTCTCTGCGCTTGATCATATTGCAAGAAGAAGCAAGCTTGCGGATTTGTTCAGCATACTCGGCAGCCTTGACGTTGTCATGGCTGATATAGACAAGTAGGTTTTTAGTTTTTGAAAATTCATATACACTTGTTGTAATGATAACAGATCCTTTTGTCAAACTGATTGGTGCTGCCAAGACCAAGAGATACACGCTCGAGTATCCAGAGGAGAAGCAGCAGCTTCCTGACAGCTATCGTGGAAAACTAAGGCTGGATATGGATACGTGCATAAGCTGCAGGGCGTGCGCAATAATATGCCCTAATAAGACCATAGACATGGTAGATGTTCAGACTGACAAAGGGAAAAAAGTCATGCCGCAGGTGAATCACGAAAGGTGCTTGTTCTGCGGACTTTGCGAGGAAGTTTGTCCGCCAAAATGCCTGACCCTAACCAAGAGCTATGATTTTGAGAGATATGACAGGCGCGAATTTGTGAACAGGCCAGAAGAGCTGCAATGATTATCTTTGTCCGTATCTTGAGAGGAATGTTGTATATCGCGAGAGAGCGCGCTGTGGAGCGGATGGCTTTGATGTCTTTAGTTTCTCCACTAAGTCCTGCATTGTGACTTGTGATGATTGAGGATCCTTTATGCTGCGCTGCAAGGCATCCACTTTTACCTGTCTGCAGATGTTGGCTATGTCTGCTCCCGTGTACCCCTCGGTCATATCTCCAAGCTCCACGTAGTCTATGTCTTCTGCGCACGGGCATTTTTCAAGGTTGGTCTGGAATATCTTGGCCCGCGCCTGCGCATCTGGAGGGGGAATGTAGATTATCTTGTCGAATCTTCCTGGCCTTAGGAGTGCGTAGTCAAGGTTTTCTGGGAAGTTTGTTGAAGCGACCACGACTATGTTGTATTTTGTGCCAAGTCCGTCCATTTGCTGCAAAAACTCTCCGGTAACTTTCGCCGCTTCCTCCGAGCCTTTCTCCCTAGACGAGACCAGGCTGTCTATTTCATCGACAAATATGATTGCAGGCGCGTTCTCCCTCGCTCTGTCAAACGCTTTCTTTATTGATAGTATTATCTTGTCTGGTCCGCTCTTTATCAAGTCTGAGCCTGATATGTTTACTATCTTGACCTTGCCTATCTCATTTGCCACAGCTTGCATCAGCATGCTCTTTCCAGTTCCCGGAGGGCCGAAGAGGAGTATTCCCCTAAGGTTTCTCACATCGTACTTTGACACCAAATCAGGATGTTGCAGCGGTATCTCCACTGCCTCGTATAGTGCTTTCTTTGGTTCATCAAGTCCTATCACGTCCTCTAACTTCACTTTCTCTGAGCTGTTTTCTTCCTGTGATTCATGATATCCTCTTCTTTCATAGTCAAGCTTGAATGTGTTGTATTGATCTAGCTGGGAGAGTGATGTTGATGGTTTGGTGTTTTTTATTACTGATATTACATCGTTCATGTCTATGCTTAGCACGGTGTGCTGTTGTGCCGCCTGGTTAGCCTCCCTCCTCGCTACCTCGTCCACTATGTTCTTTATGTCAGCTCCAGAGTACCTTTGGGTGATTGCAGCCAGTTTCTTGTAGTCTATTTCACTACTTGTGGGCAGTTTCTTTAGGTAGTGCCTAAACAGCTCGTCCCTTGCATGCTCGTCAGGAAGGGGCATGTAGATTATCTTATCGAATCTTCCTGGCCTCATTATGCTTGGATCCAAAAGCTGCGGGACGTTTGTCGCCCCGACTATTATAACGTTGTCTAGTTTTTGGAAGCCGTCCATCTCGCTTAGAAGCGTGGAGAGCAGCTCCCGGCTGGTCTCGCTCTCCTGGTTTTCCCTGCTGGATGCTATCCCATCTATCTCATCGAAGAACAATATGGCAGGAGCGTGCTTCTTTGCAGTATCGAATATCTTTGTTATTGTCTTGGAGCTCTCTCCGGGATATTGCGATATTATAGATGACGCCTTGACGTAGAAGAAGCCTGCGTGAATCTCGTTTGCGAGCGCCCTCATCATAAGCGTCTTTCCAGTTCCAGGAGGGCCGAAGAGTAGTATTCCCTTTGGAATCTTGAGGTTGTATGCGCCAACTATGCTTCTGTTCTCAATCGGCGCAAGGATGGCCTCCTTTAGCTCCTTCTTTGTTTCTTCATAATCTGCTATGTCCCTAAATCGCTCCTGTGTATTTGTAGAGAGGTCTTCAAACACTTCGCCGAATTTGCTTCTGAAGTCGCGTTTCATCACGTCTATTGCACTTACGACTTCTATGTCGTTGTACTCAAGTGCGAAGAGCAAAAACGACATCACTATAAGCCCGATAAGAGGGAGGTAGTTGACTTGAAGGCCCAAAAAGTACGAGATGAATAAGTATGGAAGGACTATTATTCCTGCGAAGATGCTGGACTCAGCACCTTTGTATCTTGATCTGCTTGTCACTGCATAGTTGCTTATTGCAAGCACCGCAACAACCCACACGGCGACCTGGAATACAATCATCTCTATATTGAATGCCAATGGAACGAATATGTAGAATATGCCACCGACTATGTTTATGGTGGTGGTAAAGCTAAAGAAATTGTATATTGATGTAGTGAATGCCGGCCATACCTGCGATATGTTTACTGGAGGTTTGGTTGGAGTAATTATTGAGGAGGGTATTGCTTGGGCTATGTAATTATGTGGGGTGGTTGAGTTGTATATTATCGCACCGCTCACAGGTATCCCCATGAATCCACCAAGCATGAAGACCATAAGGAGGGCCGCGGTTGCGCCTATCGTTGCCCTCTTGAAGCCAACTGTTATTACAGTTAGGATTAGCGCAGGTATTTCCAGGATGTTACCGAGTGCGGATAGGGGTAGCACGGTTAACATGTAAACAAAAGTTATGGTGCGATAGTGCTTGTAGCCGAGCATCATGCCTATGCTCATGAATATTGTAAAGAGCCATCCAAGCAGCGGCACCTGATATATGAACATAGGCAGGGTCTCGAAAAGAAGTGCGGTAAGACCTACCAATGGGTGGATCATCGTAAGTGCGAAGGTGATTATTGCAAGCGCGGCGATCAGCGGCCATGGAAGAAATGGCAGGAACATTGATACGCTTATTAGTGTGAAAGCACTCGCAAGCGCGTCTGGAAAATTAGGGTGGGAAACAAGCCTCGCCACATAGTCCTTGAAGTAGTAAAATGAAAGAGGTATTGTAGTGTATCTTTGGTACTGGGTCTTTTGCTTCTCATCGTTTTTGAAGCTGTATCCATCAGTAGGTTGGGCCTTTTTTACGGCTGGTTTTGATGAAGAGTCCGTCTTTTTAAGCTCTGGGCCTGCCTTGCGATCTTTTGAATCAGGCATAATTTTTATACCTATGTATAAATATATTAATGGTTCTTTTACCTCGGATAATACGGCTTAAAACTGGAAAAATGAGTTATTGCTTTATGATCAACCCTCTGTAGCTCAATGGTAGAGCGGCCGCCTGTAGTTTTGTAAGACTAACGGCTTGCTTGTTAGATAGCGGCAGGTTGGGAGTTCGAATCTCCCCAGCGGGAAATTTATTTTGGTGTGATGAGATTGGAGCATAAAGTTGAATTTAAGGTGGTAGATGCTACTTTAGCTGATTTTAAGCAAGTGTGGGAACTTGTAGTCAGGGAACTTAAAACCGATAAGAAAACATTCACCGAAGAGAAGTTTGCAGATGCGATAGAGCGGTTCGGGAGATATTACTTAGTTGCAAAAGTCTCGGATAAAGT
>VFSW01003550.1_pt1 | contig 23379 bp, 41 predicted proteins | sample 5358111 | NCBI WGS metagenome assembly VFSW01 (sample SAMN11554181, study PRJNA540505) | mine drainage metagenome | isolation source: sediment from site ElyBrook_90M | place: USA: Ely Copper Mine, Vershire, VT | collected 2017
GTATTCGACACTATTGAGGCGGCATGTGTGGTGGAGGGGCGAGTTTAGGGCGGACCCCTAAGATTCGCTCCGAGAAGGAGGATGGTACATGACGAACGACTTTCCGCATGGAGAATGTGAATGCCGTGATGGCTGTCAGTGCGAGGACACTCCAGGTCCTGCCGCGTTTTCGGTGGTACGCGACGGTAAAAAGATGCGCGTCTGCACACGGTGTTATCTGAAAACAGATAGCGCCAAAAAGCTTCTTGTTACGCGCACAGACAGCTCTGTTCTGTACTTCTCTTATGACGTGCTTGGCGCTTTGCTCATTGCGGCAGAACTCAACGAGGAGAAAACGATGGGAAAAGATAAGAAGAACACGGAATCTTCCAGCGCGATGCACGAGCTCGTGCTGGCCAGCACTTCGCTGAAGAAAGAGTACGAACAATCCGGCAATACGGTGGGTTTGATCATCGAGTACGAGCAGTTTCGGGCGGCGTTCGAAGAGGCCGTCGAGAAGGGCTGGATCAAATCCACCTAAGTCTTCTGTAGCGCTCCGAGCCGGATAGCTCAGTTGGTAGAGCGGCGCCCTTACAAGGCGCATGTCACGGGTTCGAGTCCCGTTCCGGCTACCAAAAACTGGAGGAGAAGATGTCACCGTTAGGAAGATGGATACTTTGGCTTGTCGAGTGGGATCCAAAGCGCAAGAGACTGGTACTTTATAAGGGTCATAGAAGAGAACTTGCTCGCATGTTTGGTGTTCCAATAAGTGCGGTTGACCGCGCCAAACGTGGCATGCGTGTGCAAATAGTACCCGAGTATCGGTTATGAGTAACTTGCTGCACCAGTAGTTCAATCGGTCAGAACCCCTGTCTCATAAACAGGCACGTGCCGGTTCGAATCCGGCCTGGTGTACTACAACAATACAGCATGAGGGGAACCATGATCACCATTCTCATTCGAGGGGCTGACAAGGAGAAGAACAGTGCGCTGGCGAGCGAGATTCAGGCACTCCTGAACTCTCTCAAGATCGGCGTAGAAAATAACGGTATGCTCAAAGACCACACGGAGAGTAGACACTCTTCGGCGTTGAATGCCCTGCGCATGGCCGAAGTGGTGCTATATGCGCAGGAGACGGAGCGTGAGGAAGACCAGGTACCCAAAGATGACGGCATCCTGCGGCCTGGAGACCCCGTTCGACTGACCAACTCTTTCAAGTGGATGCTGTACAAGTCAGGCTGTCATGAACATCTCGAGCTCTACGGAGGTCGTGTTGGCATCATCACGGCCCTGGTGCCCGAGGCAGACGGCTACGTAGACGTCGAGTGGACCGGCAGCACCGAGTCACAACGCTACATCAGAGGAGCGCTGGAACCCGCATGAGCATCGCCTTCAAGCTCATGTACGTGAACACCCAGAACCAGTGGGTCTCGAAGATTATCCATGCGCCGAACTACGAGCTCGCGCGCATCATCGCCACCTCCTTCTTCGCCGAGGGAGGTGAAGGCGTCTACTGGAAGCTCTCCAAGCTCGGCGTGGTGAAGGAAGAGAACAAACAGCAAAGCGCAGTTGACAACGAACACTAACATTTCTTCCATGAGTTAGGCTCGTAAGAGTCACGCTCATGGTTTTTACCTACTCGTAAAGGAGACACATGTCATGGCAGATCCGAAGACCGCTGAAGAGTACAACGAGCTTTACCAGAAGCACACGAAGATCACTGGCTTTGGATTGGAAGTTACCATTCATATGCCCTGCCCCTTCTGCGCTGCCCCAGACTTCTGCGTGTACAAAATCATCGAAGTAGAAGAAGCCCTCTCCAAACCATCAACCTGCTCTTCTTGTGGGCGCTCTCTCAAGACCTTCATCAATGAAGAGAATGGAAGGAAAACTCTTCGTTTCGTACAGACCGGCGGAGAGCCAGGACCCGACTTTCTCTAGGGTTATATTACGAGACAAGGAGGGGATAAGAAAGATGTCGGAGATTCTTAGGCGGTCTGTCGTATTCGTGAAACGATACGGAAAGAGGCATTGGAGAAGATGGGGCACAACACAACCGTAGTTATCCTGAACGACGCTCTCCACCACATACGAGAAGATAAAGACTTCGGTTGCAAAATAGCGGATGGGGCTTCTGTTGCACACAATAGCTCTCCGGTAAATGTCTGGAGCGGAGGGTTTTCTTCGGCTGCGCGCATTGTGGACACACACCATGCCAGCAACTACCGCATTATTCTCGTAGGTGGAAATGACGGTTTGGCGCTCTACCCTAGTTTTAGCGTAGACCTGCTACTTCAACACGGGGTTGAGGGTCTGCCCCTAGTCTTGGCCAGAGAGCTGGCGAGGACGTCTGGGTATTACATCGCCAAAAAGAGAAAGACGTAGAAGGTTACTTACCCAAAGACGATGGCAAAGAAAAGACGTAGAGGTAGACTTTCTAGAAGAGCGAAGATCGTAGAAAACACAGAGGCGCTTCTTCTAGGTCAGCCCGCTCCTCATACATTCGCTCCTAAGATTCGTAAGCCTACGTTCGTGCCGATAGCTCTACAAAGAAATACGCCGAAGAAGGACTTGCGTCTGTGGTTGGAAGGGCTTGCGGGATCTGAGTTTGTGCGTAAGCACAGATACGCAAGTAAACACGAACTGATTGAACTGGTGCATTGCCGTCTGTCATCTCTTGTACGGGAGGACCTGTGGCCTACTACGCCTTCTGCGCTACGCGCACTTGGGGAGGTATGCGTGCGGGCCATGATTGGTCATGTATTGACTGTTGCTGGTTACTTGTATCCAGAGGGACGTCCAGCAGAGCACTTGAAACTGTTTGAGTTCTCGGGCAAGAGAGACCTTACATTCGATGAATGCGTCGCGCGCCTTTGCGCCTTCGTTCGAATGAATGCACGTAAGTATCATGTGCCACTATCCTTGGCATCCAGAGAGTTATTAGAGGTAGCGCCTACAGAAAGAGAGAGAGCGCGCTCTCTTCAGGAGCGCACCTCTTTCAAAGAAGCGGCCAAGAGGGACCAACGACAGCGGAATCTACAACGAATAGTAGGTCGGCGATGGTGGGGTAAAAACCAGCTTCTTCAACGTGTGCGCCTTCGTTGTGGCTGTGAGCCCATCGTTGAAGTAGATCCCACGGGGAAGTATTACACCATCGAGCGACCCGGTGTTGTCTGCGCTGCACACAAGAGTTACAACGAGTACTTCGACTCGCGCACCGTCTTTGGTGTCTCGGACATTTTGGTGCAATCAATCAAGAAGCGGCGCAAAGAGAAGCCAGTACGACGTGCAAGGAAAACTTCCTATTTCAGGAGATGAATCATGAAGACCGCCACGGTGTCGAAGACCTACGAGATTTCAACGGATGGAAGAACAGTTTGGGTGAATGGACCGGAAGGGTGTGTGGCACGCTTCAGCAAGCGTGGCATGGAAGTGCCTGCTCCTGAATGCGCGGGTGGTCAACTCAGTCGCGCGTCAGGCACCCTGCAAGATTGGAAGTACTTTCAGGAGGCACTGCAGCGGATGGGTATCAAAATAGACGACTCGTTTCAACCTGCAGGTCTCACCGAATGAACTCCGTCGAGGAGGACAAAGAGTTGATCCCTTCTGCTCCAGAGGATGGCGCAGAGAAACAAGCACGGCGCAATCATTGGCGCAGATGGGAGAAGGCGTGCAGTAACAAGAAGGGGGCGAAGCACTTCATGTACAGCGATCGCCGCTCCATCCGCCCTTTCATGCCCTTCATTGCAGCCTTCCGCGAAAAGGTGTTGCTTGTCACGCCTCACCCGGAAGTCGCTCTCACTCTGTCTGACGTGATGGAATTTCCAGTCAAGGTGGCCCCTCCACTCGACATTCTCCGAGAACATGGTCGCGCCTTCAACTCCGTCTTCTACGACTGGTCCGGGCCTATACGAGAGCAGGACCTCCATGAGTTCAGACAAGCGGTGCAGCTGGGAGTCAAAGATGATGGGTTGATTGGTTGCTCTCTGAAGTTTAGCAATGAGACGCAAGAACTGAAGGACGCGCTCTCGGAAATAGAAGAGCATGTGCACGCTTTTGATCGTGAGCCCGTACCTGAGGCTGCACGCCCCTTGTACTCGGATGCCTTGAATTACTTTATGCTTCTCAATGATCGTCTATCTCCTAGGGCCTTTCATCCGCTTCGAACGAGCGCTCTTGCGGAGACTGTCTGCTACTACAAAGGCGATACAACTGCGGGTGCTTACTTTCAGATGAAAGTGCTTCGAGGCCGTGGGTCAGACCGTAAATGGGCCAAAAAGATTTATGATCTTTTTGAGGACGACTACGATCCCCAATTCTGCTTCTCTGATAAGAGCAACGAACAGTTCATACAACACGTTTCAAACGCGCTCACTAAGCTTCGAGAGCGCCTCAAAGGAACCGATAAGGATGTAACTGCGGATATTCACCGTGCCTGCGCGTGGTTCAGTCTCTTTACCGCTGAGGTGGAGGAATGATTGTGGCCATGACCACTCAACAAGTTGTAAATCTGCGAGCGCTCGTTTTCTCCAACTTCCCCATCGACTTCTTCGAGAAGAATCTGCAGCCTCGTTTCAGGGAGTGCTTGATTGACGTCGTGCGTGTTGTCTCGCCTGACAGGAGCTTTCCTACGAATCTCTCGGATGTAGAGATTGTGGTAGCGATGGTCGAGCTGATGAACAGTGGACAGGTCAAGGCGATCACCGCGCTGGCCAGACGCTTCAACAAACGTTTTGTGCGACTACGAAGAAGCGGCGATTGGATGCCACACCTTCATCCGAAGGGTCCTCCGGTCGACACTACGCATAACTTGATCGCCTTGCCTTCCGGTAGCAAGAAGCTGCCAGAACAAGAGAGCAGGAGTAGCGAGAACGCGCCTGCACCTCCTGAAATTCTGGAGGGAGCCTTCGAAGTCGAGACGACGCCTGACTACAAAGCACAAGCAGAAGAAGCCAAGGAGATGCTGGCTCTCTACGTCGAAGAGAATGAACAGCTACGAGTAACTCTTGCAACGACCATTCGTGATAGAGATCGTTTCAACGACCTGTCCACGAGTCTCGAAAAACAACTTGACGCCGCCAAGAGTGAGTTCGCCACATACCGTACGAACACTCCCAAGCGTGGTACTGCGCTGGAGATCCAACAGGCCGAACAGAAGGCTGCCTCGTACAAAGCGCTGACTGTGGAAGCGTACAAGAAACTCGACGCAATCAAGGCAGAGTATGACGCTCTGTCGCAGGCATACGAAGACCTGCAGACCGCTCAATCCAAGACGATTCCTGCGCCCCCTCCTGGGTTCTCGAAGGAGGACTTGGTGGCCTTCCTCAAGAACCTGGAAGGGGTACGTCGTGGGGAGCCTGCGGCCTTCAAGGCCATCCTCGAGAGAGCCCTGAAAGTGGGCCTCGAGATGCAAGAACTTCTCTCCCTCATCAATTGACCTATATCCTGTGTGGCACGAGGCGCTTGGACGGCGTTTCGTGTCACACAGGAGACACCATGGCTTCTGAGTACATCCTCGAGCTCCTGCAAAAAAGAAGACACACGCAAGAGGAGCTCCGTGTGCTCATCGCGAGCTTTCGTACTGCGTACGAAGCCATGGAGCGCCTTGGGCCTCGCTACGAGATCGCCGCCGAAGCCGTGTTCCGAGACCTCTCGGCTTTCGAGGCTCGTCTCGAACACCTCGCCGTGCAGTGGACACCAAAAGCTTCTGCGAGGAATAAGTGAATTGAGACGATGATATCTGTTCGAGGTTACATCGCAGCTGATGGACAGCTTCAACTGTCCTACCGCCCACCCCCAGACACCTGGCAGTTCCGTCTCTTTTCTAGAGAGGCACTAGAGGAGCACATTCAGTCTCAGCTCGAGCCCTTCTTGCACAGTGCCCTGAATATCGAGCTCGTTGTGAAAATCTGCCGAATTACAGAACACACCCTTCGCGAGTGGCTCGATGAAGGGTACCTAGTAGTGCCAGAGCAGGAGGGTGAGAAGAGCGACGACGAACCCGACTCCTCCGCCTAGGGCGCCGCCAGCCATGATGGCTCCCATGCGTTGTCTTGTGGTGAGCGGTTGGCGCGCGCGCAGAATTTCAACGGCATCGTTGGCGATGCGTTGTGCTGCTTTCTCCGCTCCCGATGCTTTTTCTACGCACTTGGTGACTTCATCTAGCAAGTTTGCGTTGAAGCGTTGGTCGGATGCGTGAACGGCGATCAAGTGGTTCAGCTTGGCGTTGATGTTTTCCAACGTGGGAGGGAGATCGAGGAGAGCACTATGGGGAGAGTTTGTATCCGGCACCCTCCTAGGATAAAGGCTCGCGAGAAGCTGGTGAAGAGCTCGCATGTATCTCTCCTCAATAGGTGCCTTCAAGATCTCTCAGAACCAAGCACGAGCAAAGACCCCTACCACCACTCCAAGAATAAAGAGTCCAAGAAGAATCGGTAAAGGGTAGACCTTCTTCACGCGCTGCTTACGTATCTCGCGCCTCAGCTGCTTGAGCGCATCCGGCGTCTCGGCAGGGGTGCTGTGCGCTGGTTCTGACGTACGGAAGTCCGTGACAGGACCGTGCAAGTTTCCATCCACCCCAAAAGAAACTGAAGGAATCTGGGCATCAGGTGCTAGTGGCAACCTTCCAGTTCCTCCACATAGGTTGCAAGCTGCGCAACGCGGACAACGCATTGTTGCATTATACCGCAAGGATAGAAAGAGCCCTACATGTCTACTGCTCGGTTTGAAGTGTACGCAAAGCTCGATGGAGCCGGTGCGCTGAAACGTGGTACGGTTCTTATCGATCGCACCTCGAAAGAAGTCATCGTTCGTCCGCTTGGAAGTCACAAGACGTATTCGTTGCCGCTCGACACGATTGCCACATGGATCTGCCAGCAGAACCTCCTCGTTGAAATGCGCGATGCCAAACTCGCTAAGAAGGCGAAGAAAGCAGCTCAATCGTGAACCACGGGTTTATCGTCACTCTCGATCCCGACGAAGTACAAAAGCGCAAACAAACCCTCCCACCGGAAGAAAGAAGTCAGGTGAAGGAATCTATCCGACTTCTCGCCTTCCAAGGCTCCCAGCATTCTGTGTCATGGTTTGACTTTCGGCGTGTCGCACTGCAGCTTTTTGCCACAGAAGTAGCTCTGCTCTCCTTCAAGACAGTTCAGGCAGACGACCCTGCACCCGGCGATGTGTGGGTTCAATGGAAGGGCATGCCAGGAAGCGGTCCTGATAGCCGCCGCCTTCAATACAAGCTGGGAGCAGAAGAAGACTGGCACGCGGTTGTCTAATGAAAGCCTTCCACTGCCTCTACCAAGCATGCTGGGAATCGTCCAAGAAACGTATCAAGCAGAAACGATCTCTACGTGCCCTCTTCTCGTTTTATCGAATCAAAGAAGAAGAAGCTCTCTTCGATCGTGATGCCTTCTTGCACCGCAATGGCTCTACCCTTGGACTTTTGGTGTATAGCTCGAGCTCACTAAAAGTGATCCGCATTGACGGGCCCACCAAAGAAGAGACAAAACGCCTCTACGTACAGCTGCAGCTCTTATACGGCTCTCCTCCATGGGAGGTATTTTGATGAAGCAGACAAGAACGCTCATTTCTCCTGAGAAACGCCTGATAGAAGTGCAGTTCCAGACACACCTGTCTCGTCAAGCAGCAGAACGTGCTTGCGCTCTCGCAGAAAATCTCAACCTTGATCCTGAGCACGATAAACGTACAGGAGAACAGTTGTGCCGAACGTGCTACTACATGCGTAGACATGTGCTGGCCGGTCAAGCCATTACTGACACCGTCTGCCGCTTCTGTGATGAAGAGATGCAGTTCAATTCTACGTACACCGACGCCCTTTGTTTGCCCTGCGCAAAGAAGTACAGGCTTTGTAAACACTGCGTGGCAGATATTGAGTTTAGGGTGCGAAAGAAGATGTAATGCGCAAAAGTAAGGTACACATCTGTCCTAAGAGCCCATCCGGAGAATACGTCTCACCTTTGGCGTTTTGTGGCGTAATTATTTTCAGTCACAGGAAGTTTCCGACCACATCTAAGGGGTCGACGTGTATTCGCTGTCGGAGGATCTTCCGACGAAACGTGGAGGTTCTGTTCGGCGGCTAGGAGCCCTGTTTGCGAGCGACCCTATTTGAGCCGGAGGTGCACCTTCTCCAATAGCTTCACGGAGTTACCTCTGGCTCGATTGGACCTCGAGATCGCGAGCTCTCACGATCCCCCGATTCTCCAATGATTCCGTGAATCTCCAGCTAATTATACGGAGCTTACATAATCCTGGGCAGGTGCACCTTTCTGTGTACCTGCGCATAGTTAGCCGCTTTTTTACCTACGCCCTCTAGGCCATGGCAGAACCGGGGATGGAACCGGAACCTGTACCGTCGCACCGCTTCTCGGGAACCCCGGCAATGACAACGGAACCTGGGCCCAGACAATAGGAGACGGAATCTGCACGCGTACGGTCACGCCCACGATGGGTGACGCCGATGCAGGTAGCTGCGGCTGAAAAGGTAGAAGCGGGACCACTCGAATAAGTACGCAGGCGCCAACACCGCTGCTGTTCTCTATTCCAGTGAGTTGCCCAAAGTCCGCGATAGTAGGAGCGAACGACGCGTTCCCCGTCCCCTCCAAACTCGTGATGCCTGCGAGTTGAAGTACAATGGCTACACGAGGCTCTCCAAAAACTTCTTCTTGTGATGTACCTGCCGGTTCAATCCCTGGAATATTGACTACCGCGCCGACCTTCTCAGCAGAAGAAATACCTGCTGGTATGAGTACCAGACCAGGAAGAATGAGCGGGTAGCCAACTACCTCCACAGAAGGCATGCCGGCGATTGCGGTAAAAGGTACTGACTGCCCAGCACCACTAGCCTCGTTGATAAAGCCAGCTTCTGTGCCGCGCGGCACTAGAAGCGCGTTCCCCGGCTCGCTTCCTTGTACAATGCCAGAAGCAAGCGCCAGAGAGGCGCCCGTGCTTGCACCGTTGCGCGTAGAAGAGTCTACTCCTGCGGGCAAGCAGATAAGTCTTAGGAAAGCTGCTCCGAGACTGCTCGCGGTGGCTACGCCACTCGGTTCGATGTGCGCGGAGACGGATGCCACCCCTACTTTTTCTGACGATCTAATGCCTGCCGGTGAGAGTGCAACTCCCGTAAAAGAACTCGTGCTCCCCACTCTTTCTGTGGACGCAATTCCTGCAATAGGGCTGCTCAGAAGCGTTGAGCCCTTACCGCTCCTTTCACTGCTCTGCCTTCCTGCAGGTAGAAGCATCAGAGCGAGAAGTGGCGTACCCGTGTAACCTTGTGAGGCGCCCCCGCGAGGTTGTATCAAGAGAGCTACCGCACTCGCGCCTTGGTGCTCTACGCTTGGAATACCTGAGAGACCGCTGGAGAGAATGAAAGAAGGAACGCCGACTGCCGAAGCGCTTTCTACGCCGAATGGCTTTGCAACGGGTCCAGAGATGGCGACTGCAGTAGCTGCTCCTATGACTTCACCAGAAGGGATACCGGAAGGTGCGCTGGAAATGCCGCCGGGGACCGCGCTCTCGTTCCCGCTCTTTTCCGATGAAGGCAGCGAAGAAGGATTTACAGCTGGAAGGGTCGTGGCCTCCCCGATAGCTGCACTTGAACCCAGCCCAGCAGGAGAAAGTGCGCCTATCGCTTGTACACTTCCGACCGCTGCACTGCTTTCTGTTCCGTATGGAGCTAGAGAGCCTGTTGATGAAAGAGTCGGAGCCCCCGTAGCTTCCTGGCTGGCATCTCCTGCTGGAGATAGAAGAGCAAGTATTTGTGCAGACCCATTTACTTCGCTCGTATCAGCGCCAGCGGGTGAGACCCTCACCGTTGTCTGCGCCGTTCCACTTCTTTCACTTGATGCGATACCTACAGGGTCTGCAGCAGGAATAGAAGAGGACTGACCTACGGCAGCTAGTGAAGAAGTGCCACTTGGAGAGATTGAAGGATGTGAGGAGCTCGCACCGGGTACTCCTGCACTAGGAATTCCAGAAGGGTTAGCGAGGCTGGTTGCTGTAACTGCTGAGGCTCCACTTCTTTCGGCAGTAGGAGTGCCAGAAGGGATGCTGGGGAGTACCGTGCTTGCTAGACCCAGCATTGTTACTGGGGCGGCTCCGGCGGGATCGCTGAGGGGTGTGGCTTGTGCGCTACCAACCTTTGTTCGAGCAGGTATTCCCGCAGCCAGCGCGCCGAAGGCGACAATAGAAAAGCCGAGGCGTCCTGAAGATGCGATGCCCGTTCCGCCAACGAGCGCAGCAATAACTGCGTTCCCGAGTAGCTCCCCGCTGGGTACCCCTGTGGGTGTTACAGTCGGAGGGCCTGGAGCCGTGTTGGCGACAAAGGGTCGTCGCTGTACGGGCGGCGGTGGACGGAAGATGAAATCTGCCACGACGACAGATTATCCGATCTCTTCGAAGTTCACCGTGATGGAGTAGTTCGTGCTCGCTGCGGGTGCGTCCGGCAGACGAATACATACGCGATTCGTCGTTACCGGCACCTCAATGCGTTCCTCTGGCGTCGGAATCCAAAGCCACCCGGCACGTACATCGAAGTTGTCCTCGAGAAGGATCTTTGCCGTACCCGCCGATGCGAGCGTTGTGTTGAAAGCAGTACACGTGGACGACGCAACGGCACCTGTTCCAGGACTTCTAATGGGACTCGGAGTCGCAGCAGCTCCTCCGCTTCCCGCCGTTGTATTCCCGGTTACGATCTGAATGCGCTGCATTGCATCGTTCGCATCTTTCGCCTGATTGTTCTGGCTGATGCGAATCGAGTACAGCGCGACAGGTTTCCCGGCAGCTGGAACGACCGTCATCAAGTCGCATGCCACCGTGACAGCGGTCTTTGATCCGACGACTGAAAATATTAGACCCATAGTATGCGTCCTTGTTCGCGCGCAGCGCGACGGTTGTGTCGGTTGATGTGTCGGCGCATCACGCGCTCTTCTTCGAGCATCCGCAAGTATGTCAGGTTACTCACGTTACGAGTTCCGCTCATCGGAATCAAATCAGACACACCTCCACCTGCACCTGCTGCTGCGTACTCGACGACGATCTCACTGTTATACCCGAAGCCACCTTGCTCGGTTCCTGTAAGTGCTGCCGCTGCAGCGATTTGCCAGTCAGCACCTCTTGAAGTTGAGTTGTCATAGCCGTTGTTTATGCCGGCGTTGACAGTACCTTGACTAGACAGTGACTTGACCATCGAACCGAACGAATCGGCTCCGCTAAATGTAATGAGGTTGCCGGCCGTTGTGTTGCTCGACATGGTTGCCGTCGCACCGGCAAACACGTTGTTCCCTGGTGCATACTGGACGACCGGTGAACTTGTGGCAACGCCGCTGTATTCACCGCAGACGAGGTCGATCTCGTTGGCCGACGACTGCGTGATCGTGACAGTCACAACGCCGGTCGACGGCGCAATCGCCCAGAACACTGTCGTAATGTTCGAGTTCGTCGTAACCGTCGCGATTTGCGTGAATGTATAACCTGGGGCGGTAGGGACGGCGATCGCGGCTCCCGCAGTCCCGGTCATCGTGAACGTCGCCACCTCAAGGAGGTTGCCTGCGGTCACTGCGCTGGCCGACGTCGCGCTATTACTCGTCGTCCCGTAGGCCGTGTCGGTGAACGTCTGCACGCGTGATATGGTCATGTCCGACTTCGTCTACGGCTTTGGCAGCGTCGCTTTGATCTGATCGTGCCGCGTTCTGATGTCGGTGGGTAGCAGGATGCGATTGCGCCACTGCGTAGCGACGGCCGTATCAATGCCGGTCGAAATGACCGACGCGAGCATTGTCCCCGTCGGTGCGCCGGCCATCACCTGCACCGCGGTCACCGCGTCGGCAGTACTCTTCGCGAGAACGAAGGCGCCCCCGAGGATTACTTGCTGTGGGTCCTGAATACAGTCCCACCATTTCTGCATTGCGCTCACGGCTCGACGTAACGCCAGAGGCCAGCGTTCCAGTTGCCGCTCACGATGATGTTGTGCGTTCCATCGTTGGTGACCGCCGCTCGCTTCGCGCCGTTCGACAGTCCTGCGGGATTCGTCGGGTTCCACGCCCCCCAATTGATCCCGTCTGACGATGTGGCAAGTCCCGGCCCGTACCCAGGCTGGTAGGCAAACGAAAGGGTCGCGTAGTACGCCTTCGACGTCGCAAACACGCCGTTCTCATAGTTGCCGTCGTTCGTACTCACCCACGTGGCGCCGAAATCAGTGCTGCGCCACAAGCCGTTGCCACTCGGATCATACCCGGCGGCGAGGAGCGTCCCCGTTCCGTTCTGCCAGAGCTGCGCACCACCGTGGAAATGAGAGAGCGTCGGTTGTACTGCCGTCCACGACACTCCTTCATTGATCGTCAGCCAAAGACTTCCATCCGCTCCGTTGTTGCCGTTGCCCCAGCTAGACTCGACGAGCCAGGTGTTCGGCGTCGCCCCCTTGACGAAGAACACGTACGAGTCAAACCCGATGGCGTCCGGAATGACGATCGTGTTCCATGTGTGACCGCCGTCAAAAGACTCGCTGAGACCCGTTGTCTGCATGGTCGCGATGACATGCAGAGAGTTTGCCGGGTCAATGTCGATCGAGTAGAGCGAGTCACCATAGCCGAGTGCGCCCGACTGCGTGTTGCCGATAGAATATCGGGTCCAAGTGACAGCGCCATCGGTCGAAATCCACTCACCTTGTGTCGTGCCGTACCCGTTGGCCGTCCAGATTGTCGGTGCCGTGTTGGGGTCCCGCGTCGGGTTCGGGTCAATGGCTGCCGTCCAGGGACGCCCTGTTTCGAGACCGCCGCCCGTGTCGACCTGCGCCCACGTCTGCCCGTAGTCGGTCGACTTCCACACGCCCTGGTAACAAATGAAGGCGTAGAGGTCGCTCGGCCGCACGGGGTCGACCACAACATCCTGTGCGCCGTAGTTGCACCCCGAACAACCGTAGTTCGGGTCCATGCTCATGCCAGGAGGAGTTACATTGGCCCAGGTTCCAGGCTCCTGCGTGGAGGCATCTCCGCCTGTAGCTTCTGCTGCTGCATCCACGGCTCCATCAGGAGCTGAGTCGGTCAGCGTGGAATCCTGTTCGCTGGCGTCTACAGCCGCTTCCATTGTTGCATCGGAAGAAGCATCGACGGCAGGCGCACCCCCATCACACGTACAAATGCACGCTGCCAGTTCTACCGTTCTGATCACTCGACTGTCTGTGTTGGGCACTGTACTGCAAGCGATCGCAATGGATGTAACAACTACTACGCCGATCATATGACGAAAATTCACAGAAGCCTCCCGTTAGTGCGTTCTTCTAGGCGATGCCAGGCCCTTGAAATGAAGGGGTATGGATGCGCCCTGTAACAGTACGTACCCTGATCGCTTCTCCTCGTGGTGCTACTTTTGCGGTAGCTCCCATGAGATGCAGAATACGAAGCCCCAGTTCATGGAGTGCGGCCTTACTCATCTGCCGCTTTTCTATCGAGAACTGGTTGAACAGTGTGGCGAGCTCTGACTTGTGTGAGAGCTCCCATTGTTCCGTGCGTTTATTCTGTGACCGGATTCCTACTTGATTGCGTTGCTCGTCCCAGATGACGAGAAGATAGAGACTCATGGGCTAGAGCAAGATGCGAAGGGTCCCGCCGCCTGCACCAGAAGGACGCGACTCGTGCTCTTTGGCCGCAACTTCTTTAGCCGTAAGCAACTGCCCCTGCAGGTACTGCTTATAAGAGGCATCAGCCTGGGCTGCTGGACTGGAGAGGGCCTCTTCGATGCGCTTGTCGAAAGAGGAGGGGTCGAAAGCCCACGCAGACCGCCCATGAACGTGATGAAGAAGACCCTCTTCATCCATCAACGGGTGATGCTTCCGCCGTACAAGCGTCAACATCCTGTCTTCGACGTAGACGTCAGCAAGGGCAAAAGCGTGCCCTTCGAGATGAAGTACGACATTGTTGGTTCCCTCTTCCTTGTCGAGGGTCAGTCGCGTCGGCGAGACCTGAAGGGCAGAGGCAATGCGGGCATGAATTTCGTTCGCGTCCATGTGCCATCCTTTATTCATTTGTTTGTGGTACGTGACACCGGAAGTGTCGTGGTAAATTACTACGTAGTGACAAACGGCGCACAGAGTGTTTTGGGTGCGGTGGTATCATGCCCGCAGATTGTGATGTCAACAATAAGTATTGCACACGGGCATGTGCTGATCGTCATCGTCCGAAAAGGCATGGGCCATGCGGATAAATGACCGACGGAGGCTTGTCGAGAGTTACCATCCGAGGCAGCGTTATAATGTAAAGAGCTTATTTGCCCCGCTGTCGGGAGTGAGGGTCAACGAGCCGCCAGAAGCCGGCGTCACGGGAAGTCCAGCATTGAGCGTTGGTGCATCTGCAGTAGCTTGCCGGTGCACAATCGCTGCTGTCGACGAAACAGTCAACGACGTATCTCCTACATTGGCCTGCGCTGTGAGAGTGGCACTTGAACCATCTGAGAAGACAAGGGTCGTTCCATTTGCAATCGCTGCTGCGAGGCGCTCGATCGCGATGCTCGTTGAGGAAGCAGCAGCTTGTGTCGTGACGTAGATCTGGTAGTTGCCGTCCACGAAGGCGATCAAGTCATTGGCCGCCGTATTGTCGTAGACAGCCGTCGCCCAGCTCTTCGTGGCCGTGAGGCTACTCCATGTCCAAGCAGCCGCGTTGATGACGCCAAATGTATTTGTTACACTTGTGAGGGAGACGTCCGTGCCGTTCGAATTCGCCGAGACATCAGCCAGTGTGGCGGCACTCGTAATGTCGATAATCCAACCGCCTGATGTGTACGCGGCGTTCCCCGTCGAGTTGTTAGAGTCGAGCAACGTAAGTAGCTGTACCGTGGTGCTGGTAACCGTACCCGCCACCCACGTTCCATTCGCCGCCGTATTGCCACCCACACCCCCCACGACCAGAACATCCCCAGCCGTGATGCCCGTCGTACTGGCCACCGTCAAGACGATAGGTGACGCATTCGTAGCACCCGTCACCAAGAAAATCTTGCCAGCAGCGCTGGACATGGTGAGCAGGGTGGCCTTGAAGGTGTCGGCATTGAAGGCGATGGCCTTATTTCCGATGTTCTGTTTGCCGGTTTTGAACAAAATGTTCGACATTGGCTCGCCTCGTAGCGTGTCGTGGTCAGTACGTTACAACCGTTCTCGCTATAGTACACGCCGTCATTTCTGAGAGGAAGTACAGAACATGCCTGAAGAAACAGTGCACCCATTTGCGGTGCAAGTACAAGAGCGCTTGTACCAAAAGGCAGCAACGGTCCGCTGCGTTCTTCTGCACTGGAGTAGCGGCTACCTGAGTCGTATGGTGGCTGCAGCCAATTACGACAGTGGAGACCACGAAGGCTACCGAGATTCTTGCTACGCTCTGCTTCAGGACCGTAGGTTGCCCGAACCTATCCTTGTCCTCTTGGGCGCTCACTTTTTCCCAAAAGACAAGAAAATGCGAGACTTTACGAGGTCCTTCATCGAAGACTCGCGCGTGTGCGCTATGGAGTTAGCCGTGGCGGCGAGTTACAGCTGGCTCTTTTATGTTGACGGACGAGACCTTTTTGTTCGAATGTTGACGGAGCGCGTGCTTGCTAGCAGTGCTTCGATCGTCCACGAAGCGGCTGCGCGGGATGCGCTGAAGATCAACGCCGATATAAAGTCCGGCGGAATATGTAGCCGCTGTATTGAGAGAGGATGATCTATGGCTTGGTACGACTCTTTCGTAGCCTTCGATACGGAAACTACAGGACTTTCGTCCTCAGCTCAGATCGTGGAGATTGGGTTCGTTGTGTTCGAGCACGGTGCTGTTGTGCACGAATGCTCCCAGCTTCTTCGTCCTGCGGGCGTAGATTGGGATGACGAGAATGTCAAAAAAGCCATGGAGGTCAACAAGCTTTCTCGCTCAGAGCTGGAGGACAAGCCCACGTTTGCTGAGTACTTGCCAGATCTGATGTACGAGCTTGCATTCCCCGTCAAAGTGGCACACAACGCCGACTTTGACCTACGTATGATCCGCCAAGAACTCTCACGCCTTCCTAGTGCGCAAGGCGCTGTTCTTGACGCGGACTTCGTCATCTGCACAAAAGACCTGTCGTGCTACCTCAATGGAGCAACCGCAGTCAACCGCCTAAATGACGTTGCGGCACGTTACGGTGTAGAGCAGCTCGATGCCCACCGAGCAACTGTCGACGCTTCAACCTGCGGCAAAGTTCTTCTGGCCATGCTCGAACGCAGTATTCTGCCACGAGAAGACAAGGCCATGAAAGATTTGTGCCGCATCGCCAACTCTCAGTGGAAGTCACGCCGCCGCTAGACTCCCCTTCGTAAATGTCACGTACAACAGAGAAAGAACAGTATCATGAAGAAGACTATCATCGCCTTGTCTGTCTCGCTCGTCTGCGTCCTTGGCTTGGGGGCGGTCGGGTGCGGGAGCTCTTGGCTCGCCAATTTCAAGTCGAATCCGGTTGCCGTTGCGCAGCAGTATGAGCAGACTGCAGAAGTGGTCTTGCAGCAGGCAGAAGCCGCCTGGCCGATAGTCCTTGGCTTCTTGCCGGCGGACAAGCAGGCTGTTGCGCAGACCGCGTTCAATGACGCAGTTTTTTCGGTCAACCACGCGATGACGATCCTGAACGATGCCATCCAGGTAGCCGTCGATACCGGAAACGCGCACCCGGACTTCTCCGCGGCGATGGCCTCCATCTCGGATGCGGTCGCTCAGGTCATCTCCATCGTCAAGCAGTTCGAGGGCGTCGTGCACCCTGCCGCCGTTGATGGAGGAGCACCGATGATGAAGCTCACCCGCTCGTCCTCGTTCTCCGAGACGGATGCAGACCTCGACATGGGTCTGGCCACGCTTCACAAGATCTCCCACAAGTAGTTTCTAAGGAGGCATCATGGGCATCATCATCAACGGAAAAAATGTCGACGGACCCGATGGCCTGAACGTCGTGTCCTTTGCCGATCGCCCTGATGTCTTCCGCTTCAAAAACCAGATCCGCCCAGCTCCAAAAGTCACTGAAATCGTAGTGCACGAAACAGTGACTAGGAGTTGGGCGGATACGGTCGCCGTACTCAAACAACGCGGCCTGGGTGTGCACTTCATCGCCGACCATGACGGCGTCATCTATCAACACGCAGACCTGCTTACCGACGAGATGTGGCACGCTAGTCAACACAACCCGCTCTCTGTAGGCATCGAAACAGTCAACCCCTATGAGCCCCAGCTCGCTCCGAAAGATGGTCCGTGGAATACCGTCATCGAACGGGCGCCGTGGGCAGCGGGGGGCAAGTACCTCGTACCCACCACAGAACAATCAGAAGCTGTCTGCCTCCTCGTAAACTGGCTCTCGAGCGCCGACGCCAACCCGCTCACCATCCCCAAGCAATGGCCCGGTATTGAAGAAGAACCACTCGAGCAAGCTTCTACAGGTGACATCTCGGCCACCTACTCTTTGGCCATGGGGCGCGTAGCGGCTACCCATACCCCACCCAATCCAGGCATCCTTGCCCACATGTACTTCGGGCATGCCGATGGCGCATGGCTCGTTCTTTACATCTGGCTGCGTTTGGAGGCCAAACTAGACACGGTACAGGCCTACCAAGAGGCCATCGCGCTAGCGACCGGGACGCAGAAAATAGACCTCACCAAGTACTTCTCCGCTGACCCCTATCTCATGCACTGAAGGCTCAGATGGCACTCCTCGACCGCTCCATAGATGATCTCAAGAAGATTGACCTCCTCCTCGAACAAGGACCCCCTGCGTATCAATACTTCACCCTCATCGAGGCACGGACGGCCCTTCTTCAGCGCTATGAGCGAGAGCTGACCTCGGTCAATACCTTCAGCCGCGGATGGTACTTTGTGCCCCCCACAGAGTACTCTGGTGCATGTGGAAAACGAGAGCCGACCGCTTCCACTGTTTGAGCTGACGTGCGAAGAAATTCTATCGCGCCTCTCAGCGGATACCTCATGCTATGCGCAGGGGTGCAAAGAAGAAGCGCTCAAGCTACTTGAGCGGATGAAGAGCTGGAAAAGCATGGACCCCACTGCAGAAGTGAGGTCTGAGACCATCTCTCACGTCCTTGAGCTCCATCGGCGCGTGATGGAATACTTGGTCACGGTTAGGGTCGGCAATACATTGCCTCCTCCCGGGATAAGACCTTCGAAAGGCTCTTAGACCGCGAGGAAAACAATGCCTAGTTCACTATGCGCTACGCCCCCGTTCGATGACCCGCGTGGACGTCCCATCGACGCGGGCATCCGGCGCGCGGTCCGCGTTCTCTGGGAGAACGGTGTCGAGACCTTCTAGTCGTGCGAGGGTGGCGATGGCCACTCGTTCTATGAACCGACAGTTCGGTTTCACGGCGGCCAGGCCGAAGGCTTTCTGGCCCTCGGTGTGGCCCTACAACACGGGCTCAAAGTTGCCGCGCTCCGACGGTATTACACCATCATTGACGGCGAACCACACGGGCCGCGATGGGAGACGATCTTCGTGCCCGATCGGTAGACTGCTACTTACATTTGCAACTCAGCGACGGTAAAAGAGTAGCGCACTGCTCAGAAATGAGAGTCCCACATGCCGACGAATCTGGAGAACCCCGATGGGCAAGGCTTGGGGTACGACCCCCAGGATGCGGGATGGCTCTGCGCCATCCAGCAATGCTCGAAGAGCTCTGCCGTAAACAATGAGAGCTTTCCGATTCAAGTACTACAGCATAAGAGAAAGATGTTGCTCACGCTGCTGCCGGCAGTGGATGACCGGCAAGCCGTAGCAGATCAAGTGAAGGAACTCGAGAAGGCGATCGAACGTCTTCGCCTTCCTACATTCAAAGCCAACCCGTTTCTGTGAGGAAGTCATGGAAGTACAAACTGTCTCAATGAACCCGAGCATTGCGCGCGTCCATTACTTGGAGTATCGCGCCAGAGTTAAACAGCACCGTGCAGAGCGTCTCGAGAAAACAAAGAGTGCACTGACGGATGCAGGGCGAGAGTTGCGGCGAGTTCGGTCCGTTCGTTCTAAGCTGGAACGAGAGGACACGGAGCTCATGAAGGCCTACCAAGCCATGTCCTTGGGGCAGCGCGTGCTTAGCCTGCCCTCTGTGCTCGCCAGCGCTGGGGTAGGAGGACCCCATTACCTTCCAAAGCTTGCAGTCGCCCATGCGGATTGGGAGTGGTGTCACTTGTGGAGGTCGCCGCAGTCCTACTTCTTCTCGATTCGAGAATGGGACAGTCGTAACGACTTCTCGATCTCCGTCCCTCTACAGACCTTCCCTGCAGAACTGACTAACACGGGATGGAGGGCTCAAAATAATCATCCGAATTCAAATATAAGGGCGCTTGTACCGTCGGTCCCACCTCATCTGCGTCCTGCAGGAAATCTAGGAGACTATTGCATCCTCTGGGAGGCGAATTGGGAGTTCAAGGCCCCTGTCGATCCCCTCCTCTTGAAACACATTGAGGGTGGTATGTACTCCGTCCTTGCGCAATGGGACACGACCCCTCTAGAACGCATGGTTCTAGAAGGTCGCCTTCGATAAGCACTTCTGCCGAAAATCTACAGAGGCTCAAATACATGACCACGCCGGAACATACGTTCGAAGCTCTTTGCGTTCGCTCGGAAGCCATCTCACGGGAGAAGGGCTGGATTACCGATACGGACGCTCGGCCCTACTACACGACCGTTGCACTCTTTCACTCCGAGCTCTCTGAAGCGCTAGAAGAGTTCCGTGCGAACCGCGCGCTCAATGAGGTGTACTATGAGTGCACCTTCAAGAAGGACGACGGGGAGAAGGTCAAGCAGGAGGTCGCGCTCGCGGATATTGACGCTGCCCGCAAGGTAGAAGGTAAGTACGGCCGAGGCACGGAATTTTTGGATGCCAAGCCTGCAGGCATCCCGATCGAGCTGGCCGATTTTATCATCCGCATCGCTCAGCGAGTGGGCTCCGACAAGAAGTTCAAAGAATTCGCCAAATCCGTAGAGTCTGTGAGCTTGGATGTCGATAAAGAGCTACCCTCGGACTTCACTCAATTTTTGGTAGAAGTGCACGCATCGATCTCTGCCTCTTTCATAGAAGAGGTGGAGGAGGGTAATTACATTCCTTGGGTAGCGAGCGCGGTTACTTACGTCTTTGAGTTTTGTGAGAATAACGGCATCGATTTGTGGGCCGCCATCGATGAGAAGGAGGCGTTCAACAGAACGAGGCCGATGCGTCATGGCGGGAAGCGCTGCTGATGAAGCCGACTCTTTTGATCGATGTGGACGGAGTGCTTGCTGACTTTACGACGGCTACACTGGAGGTAGTACACCAGCTGACGGGTCGTCGGTATGAAGCGAGTTCTGTGACCACCTGGGAGGTCTTCGACAGTATTCCTGAAGCGGAAGCCATGTCCGCGGTTTACGATGTCATCAAAGGAGAGGGCGGGTGCATGGGCATCCCGGTGTATCCAGGGGCCAAAGAAGGCATCTCTCTGATTCGCAAACGCGTGCACCTGGTGGCTGTTACCACCCCCTTCATCGGGTCAAAGACGTGGGTGCATGAGCGCTTCAAGTGGCTCGAAGAGCACTTTCAAATCCGCGCCAAGGACGTTATCTTCGCCAAGAATAAGTCGCGAGTGCATGGGGACTTCTTCCTGGATGACAAACCGGAGCACGTTGAGGATTGGATCTCCTACTGGAAGATGCCGCAGCGCGCTTTCTTGTGGGCAACCGATCGCGCCATCCACTCCCCTCCAGGCCTTACCAAGGTCAATTCTTGGGAAGAACTCTACCGACTCCTCTTGAGCACATGAAACCTACTCATAAGAAGAGCAACGCGTTCGCGGAGATCCTCGCTAACTTCCGTGGAATCTCCCTGGAAGAAGCGGAGAGGCAGATTCGCATAGACGAAACAGAAGCCGCTTTCAGCGGAGTAACCCATCCCGTATTCTTTCCTACGAAAGAGGGTACGACCATCTTTGAGGTCTGGAGGTACGATTGTAACAGCGCGCGCACACGACGCACTCGCTAAAAGCGTAACAGCAAATAGGCGGAAGACGTAGAACCGATGCAGAACAAGCCTAAATCAGGAATGCAGAACCGCCCAATGTGGGCCGTGCGCTACGCCAAAGGAGATACACCCGCTGTCTTCGCTGCATCTCTGGAAGAAATACTGCAACAAATGACCGATGAAGGTTACGCTATCGTCAGTCAGATGTTTCTGCGAGAGGTGTGTATCGTCACCGGTAGAAAAATCGGTCTACCGCTCTGCCTGCCGAAAAAGAATGCGAACGGCGAATCGCGCGTTGTCTACAACTTCAAACGAGATGACGTATACTGCAGCAAGACCTTTACTTCGATGCAGGAAGCTTTGCGCGAGGTGAAGAAGACCCTCCAAGAAGAAGATGTCCTGCCCATCCGTTTGATTCATATGGACGTCACCTCCTATGAGCCCTATCAATTTGTGGGGCTGCTGCGCTCCTACGGGCAGGAACTAGAAGAGAAGGAACCTCTGTCATGAGCGGGAACAGCCAGGATGATCCCAAAGCCCAGCAGCAAAACCTCCAGCTGCGCGTTGCCTTGAACGATGCCTACGCAGCCATACAAGCCGCCAAGGCAACACAATCATTCACGGCCCTTACGTTCGAAGACCTGGCACAAGACCAAATCAACAGGCTCTCCGGTCCCGATACACCATCGAGACCGAACGTCTTGAATCGAATCCAGGCCATCTCGACCAACCTGCAACAGGCCGTCGCACAAATCAAAGCGCTCCCACCAGAATACTTTGCTACCTCCAACTCTGACCGTGACGTGAATACTCCAGCATGAGCACAGAAGAAAAAAGAACAAGTCTGGAACGCGTGGAAATTCTGGAAGACGTAAAAAGGCTGGCCTCGGAATTGCTCGAAACCGATCCTAACCAGGGTCGTTTCTACCTTCCGCTAAAGCATAAATTAGTAAGCAGGCTGCTTGATCTAGATCACTACGATACACGCTAGCTACCAGTGGAGTAGCTGTTGTGAAAGATAATCTAACTGGACAAAGGTTTGGGCGTCTAGTAGTTCAAGAGCCCGGTATCAGCTCACACTCTGGCCAGCGATGGACCTGTCTGTGCGATTGTGGACAGACTTGCATGCCATTTGGTTTTGGCTTGAAGAACGGTACCACCAAGTCATGCGGTTGTTACAGTGACGAAGTTCGACGTCGACCCAAAACACACGGCGGGACGCATCTGCCCGAGTACAAGATTTGGGAGGCTATGTTCCAACGCTGTACAAATAGAAAACACACTAGCTACAAAAACTACGGTGCGAAAGGCGTAACGATATGTGCTAGATGGCAGAACTTTGCTGCCTTCTTCGAAGATATGGGCCCTAGGCCCTCTCACAAGCATTCGATAGACCGTAAAGATAGTACGCTTGGATACTCAAAAGAAAACTGTGTGGGCTACACGCAAAGAACAGAACAATCATACAAGTCGCAATGTTTTTCTGACGTTCAACGGAAAAACACAAACAGTAGCGCAGTGGGCCGAAGAGCTAGGCTCACGGCCAGGGCTACTACGTGAGCGTTTACGCCGAGGCTGGTCTGTAGAACGTGTATTATCCGTTCCACCTTTACAGCAATATGCGCGGAATGGCAGTAACTGAATACATTATTGGTCTGGATGAAGTGGGCCTCGGCGCGTGGGCCGGTCCCCTCGTAGTCTGCGCTGTGGCCGTCCCACGACTCTGGACGCCACCGGATGGTTTGAATGACTCCAAGAAACTCACTCCTGCCATGCGCACGGCGGTTTACTTCAAACTGCGCGGGTTGATCGAAACCCGCGCAGTTGCGCTCTTCGCTGTTGAAAACAAGGACATCGATCGCGTGGGCTTGCGAAGAGCACTTGTGGATGCTCATACTTCTGTCATCGAATCGCTGCTCGAGCGCTTCCCCGCAGATGACATCATCGTGGACGGTAACGTGCCTCTTCCGAAAGTTCCCAAGGCCAAGTGCATCCCCAAGGCAGACGGGCTCTACCCTTCTGTGATGGCTGCCAGCGTGATCGCCAAGTACAACCGCGATGTCCTCATGCAGACATACCACGAGCAGTATCCACACTACGGATGGGATAGTAATGCGGGCTACGGAACGGAGAAGCACCAGAAGGGTTTGCAGGCTCATGGCGTTTCTCCATTGCATCGACAATCATTCGCACCTATCAAAGGCTTCTTGAGGTCCGATGGCAAAAGTCACGAAGCACGTAACTGGTTACCTTATCCTCGAACCGGGCGGTGATCGGCCTTACTTCAGTCACACGTACCCAACCGATTACCAAAGAAAACCAGGCTCCAAAGTTTACATGTTCACGCTTGTAGTCGAGGATGTCGAAGACGTGGACGCACAAGTATTCACCGGTACCGTAGAGGCAGATTG
>VFSW01003551.1_pt1 | contig 23378 bp, 18 predicted proteins | sample 5358111 | NCBI WGS metagenome assembly VFSW01 (sample SAMN11554181, study PRJNA540505) | mine drainage metagenome | isolation source: sediment from site ElyBrook_90M | place: USA: Ely Copper Mine, Vershire, VT | collected 2017
CGGACCCGATCCCCCGCCCTTCCGACGACCATCCCGCCCCCTCGCGGGCTCCCGTTCGGGGGACAGGTCGAGCGACGCCCCCCCACGTCCGGCGGCCGGGGGCCCCCCCGCCGCAATCGCCGGAGCGCTTCCCGAGCGGACCCATCGAGCCTGCGCCGACTGTGGCCAGATCAATCCGATCGACCTCGAGAGCTGCATCGCCTGCGGACGACCCCTGTAGCCTCTCGGGGCCGCGGCCGACCCTCGCGCTCCGACAGGGGTATGGACCCGAGCGTCCTCCCTCGCCCCGTGGCGAACTGGCTGCTCAAGGAAGAACCGGGGCACTACTCCTTCGCGGACCTCGTGCGGGACCGGTCCACCCGATGGGACGGCGTCCACAATGCCCTCGCGCTCCGGTACCTCAGGCAGATGGCTCCCGGGGACCGGGCGATCTTCTACCACACGGGCTCCGAGCGGGCCTGCGTCGGCCTCGTGCGGGTGACCTCCGGGCCCCGTCCCGCCGCGGACGACCCGCGCGGGTCGTGGTGGGTCGAGGTGGCGCCGGTCCGGCCGCTGCGTCGTCCGATCCCGCTCCAGGAACTCCGGGCCGACCCCGCGCTCGCGGGCTTTGAGCTCCTTCGGATTCCCCGACTTTCGGTCGTCCCGGTGTCCGTGGATCGATGGGCGCGACTGCTCTCCCACGAGAGCGCGACCCCATGGGCGCCCACCGCACCTAGGGCAACAGCGACGGGTCGCGGTCGAGCCACCGGCCGACGGCCGAAGCCCACCGACGGTCGGCGTACACGCTGACCGCCCAGTCGCTGGGAGCCCGCGTCGCGAGCGTCCTCCACGGACTTGTCCCCCGGAACGGGAAGGTCGTGCGATCTCCGACCCGGAGGCCGATCGCTCCCCAGTCGTCGCCCGGCGCCCGTCGGGGCTCGAGACCCCCGAGGTCGATCAGCACCGAACCGGGCGGCGCCTCGAGCTTTCCCGCGATCGCGTCCTCGAGCGCGCGGCGGCGCGCGGGCGCCCGCAGCAGGCGGAGCCACGCACCCCGGGTCGACGCGGGAAGGCTCCGCAGGCCGAAACCCCGCTTGAACAGACGCCGTTCGCGCAGCCGCTCCGCGAGGGCTCCGCTGACTCCGCCCGCCTCCGCGAGCCGGACGAGCAGTTCCCCGTCGCTCGCCCGGAAGAGCGGACGCGCGGCCTCGGGGTAGTCGGGCAGTCGCTCGACGGCCGCTTGGGCCATCATCTCGGCCGCGCGGACGGTCTTGTGGTAGTACACGGAGGAGTACATCAGCGCGCGGCCGACGAGGAACCCCTCCACCGCGCTGCGGCCCTTCTCCTCGAAGACCAGGTGGCCGTGGGCCGAGCGCAGCGTGTCGAGGAGGCGGACGGCGTCGATCGCGCCGTGCGCTACGCCCGTGTAGTAGGCATCGCGCTGCATGTAGTCGATACGGTCGGCGTCGATCGGGCCGTGCAGGATCGACCGGTGGACGCTCGGTCGGCGCGAGTCGCTCTCGGGATCGATGAGACGGGCGACCTCCTTCGGCGCGAGCCCGTGCCGTTCCAGCACGGCGGGCACTTCGGTCTTCGCGGCCGGCCAGTCCGGGTCCCGGCCCTCGATGCGGGCGCACGAGACCGCTTCGTGCGGGACACCCAGCACCTCGCGCATCGGACTGTCGAGCGTGTGGGAGAACGGAGCGTGACCGAGGTCGTGCAGCAGAGCGCCCGCGCGGACGCGTCGTGCCGCTCCGGGCTCGAGGTCGAGCCGGCGGCACATCTCCCCCGCGACCCAGTACGCCCCGAGAGAGTGCTCGAGGCGCGTGTGGTTCGCCCCGGGAAAGACGAGATGGGCAAAGCCGGTCTGTCGGATCCCCCAGAGCCGCTGGAACTCCGCCGTGCCGACGAGCGCGAGCGCGACCCCGTCAAGCGCGATCGGGCCGTGCACGGGGTCGAAGATCGACTTGTGATGGGCGGACGCACGAGCCGAATGCGGCATCCCGGGGGCTCGAAGCGTCCGGGCGGATAAGGCGGCCGGCCGTGGAAGCCGAGTGGAGGACGAATGTATTTATCACAACCCGGCCGTCCGCCGGCGATCATGGCTCCCAAGGGGGTCGCTACGGCCCCGGACGCCGAGCCCCTCGACGACGTCCGCACCCATTGGCACTCGGTCCAAGAGGCGGAATCGCGACCCGACCGGGCGCGGTACCTCTCCGCGCTCAAGGGATTCCTCGCCGTGGTCGAGGCCCGCACGAGCGAGCTCTCCGCGGCCGGCAGCGAGGTCGCGCCGATGCTGAGCGACGCCGCGATGGCGTTCTCGCGCGCCTCCCACCCCGAGCTCGCGCTGCGCGCGGTCGACCTCGGCCTCGCGTTCAGCCCCGGCGCTTCGACGCTCCTCCATCAGAAAGCGCTCGTCCTGCTCGCCCAGAACACCGACCTTCCCGAGGTCGTTCGCCTGGTCGATAAGGCGCTCGAGGCGAACCCGCACGACAAGAGCCTCTGGGCGACCCGGGCCGATGCGCTCCGGCTCCAGGGGAGCACCGCGGAGGCCGTCGAGGCGTACTTGCGCGCCCAGCAGCTCGAAGCCGCGTCGACCCAGTACGTCGACAAGGCGCTCAAGCTCGCGCCGCACGACGCTCGAGTGCTCAAGACCAAGCTCGAACTCCACCGGGCTGTCGGCGGGAACCTCCCGGCGCTCGCGGCCTGCGACGAGCTCCTCCGTTCGAACCCGGACGACGTCGAGCTCCTCTTCGCCCGCGCCGAGATCCTCGCGTCGCTCGGCCGGACCCAGGAGGCGCTCGCTCCGCTCGCGCGGGTACGAGCCGAGCGGCCCGAAGAGCTCCGCGCAGCGCTGCTCGAGGTGCGCGTACTGTTCCAGCTCGGGCGCGCCGAGGAGGCGGTGCCGATCGCCGAGGGGATCGTCGAATCTCCGACCGCGCCCGATGCGTCGACCCTTACCGAGATCATCGCGCTCACCGAGGCGAACTCCCCCGAGCTCGCGCTCGCGACGCGCGAGCGACTCCGGGAGGTGGATCCCCGGAACGTCCAGAACCTCCTCGACCTGCGCGCCCTCGCGAGCCGCCTCGACCGGGCGGAGGTCGCGATGGCGGCGTGCCAAGCCGTACTTTCGGTGAATCCGGATAACCTCGAGGCGATGCGGGGCATCGCCGAGGTCGAGCTCGCCCAGGGGCACCGCGACCTCGCCATCGACGCCTATCGAGCGGTGCGGAAGGTGCATCCGCACGCGGTGAGCGAGCTTCGCAAGGGACTCGAGGTCGCGCGCGAGGCCGGGCGGACCGACGTCGTCCGGGAGTTCGCCGAGGCGATCCTCTCCGAGGACCCCGTCGACCTCGCCGCGCAGCTCGCCCTCGCCCGGTCGCTCGCCGCCGAGGGGGAGCCGGACCGCGCGATCGCGGCCTACGACGCGCTGATCGCCGCCCACCCCGGAGGATTGCCGTACCTCCTCGAGAAGAAGGAGGTTGTCGCACGCACGAACGACCCCGAGCAGGTCGCCCCGGTGCTCGACGAACTGTTCCGTCTCGACCCGACGAGCACTGAGGTCGCGGTCGAGCGCGGGAACCTCTACCTCGGCCTGGCGTACGACCGCGCCGAGGGTTCCGGCGAGCGGGACCAGGCGGCCCGAACCGCGCTCGTCTGCTTCGAACGCGCGTCGCGGGACGCGGAGGCTCGTGGCGTATCCGAGCTCGGCATCGCTCGCGCCTCCCGGCTCGTCGGGGACCACGAACGGGCGCTCCATGCTTATGCGGCGTTTCTCGCTCAGGACGACCACGAGATGCGCCACGACATCCGCAAGGAGCTCGGACACGCCCTGCGGGAGACCGGCCGCTACTCCGAAGCGTCCGAAGCGTACGGGCAGGCGATCTCGGGCGGTCTCGAGGACCCCGACCTGTTCTGGGGCGCCGTCGAAGTGCTCGCGCAGCTGAACCAGGACGCGCGGGCGCTCCAGCTTCTCGAACATCTCCTTCGACGTGAGCCGACGAATCCCCTCTACCTTCGGAAAAAGGGCCAGCTTCTCCTCAAAGCGGGCCGACGACCCGAGGCCCTCTCGGCCCTCCAGCAGGCGGTCCAGAGCGCCCACGGGGACCCGCACTCCTACTTCGAGGTCGCCGAGGCGCTCCGAGCGCAGGGCGGATACGCCGACGCGATCTCGTACTACCGGCAAGGGCTCGCGATCGACCCGAAAGACCCCCATGGCCGCCTCGCGCTCGCCGAGACGCTGCAGCTGGCCGGCCAGTACTCGGAGGTCGTCGAGCTGATCGACCCGCTCCTCACGGAGGACCCGAACCAAATCGCGGCCTGGAAGGTCCGGGGAGACGCGTTGCGCGCCCTGGGCCGGCCCTCGGAGGTCCAGTACTCCCTTCGGGCGATCCTCCTCCTCGAGCCGGACAACGGCCCCGCCCTTCTCGAGACGTATCGCCTCCATCGCGAGGCGAAGGAGACGCGCGAGGCCTACGACGCGCTGAACCACCTCCTTTCGACAGACGCGCCCGAGGCGCAGGACGCCACCCTTCACCTCGAGCGGGGGGACCTCGCCGCGGGCCTCGGACTGACCGAGGAGGCGAACCAGTCCTACGAGCGGGCGGCCCAGATCGACCCGGTCTACGGGGTCGAGATCGCGATCCGCCGCGCGCGCCTGCGGCTCGCCGCCGGGCGCCCCGACCTCGCGCTCGAAGTGCTCGACACCGGCCTCAAGTCGCACCCCGCCGGGGCTCCGCCGAACCTCGCCGCCCTCCTGCTTCGCGCGGAAGTCCTGGATGCCCTCGAACGGCCCAGCGAGGCCCGGACCGTCTACGAGGAGGTCCGCCAGCGAGAACCGAAGTCCCCGGTCGCGCTCGCCGGGATCGCGAAGTCGATGCTGCAGGAAGGCCAGCACGCCGAGGCCGCAGAGTTCCTGCGGGCCGCGATGCCTCAATTGCCGCCCCAGGAGAGCCTCTACCTCCTTCTCATCGAGGCAGAGAGCGGCCTCGGCCACCTCGATCTCGCGCACGACGCCGGCCGCAAGGCGGTCGAAGTCCTGCCGAAGAGCGTCGGGCTCTGGGTCCGCCTCGGGGAGCTCGGGGTCGCCCGTCAGGCATGGGCGGAGGCCGCCGACGCGTTCGCCCACGCGCTCGTCGTCGCTCCGGCCAACGTGGACGTCCTCCTCCGCGCCGGCTTCGTGGCCGAACGCCTCGAACACCCGAACGAGGCGCTGGCCTTCTACGAACGGGCGACGGAAGCCGACCCCTCGAACAAGCAGGCTTGGACGAGCCGCGGGCTCGCGCTCGTCGCGACGTCGCGGCCCACCGAGGCGGTCGCCGCGTTCGACCGAGCGCTCGCCCTCGATTCCGACTTCGGTCCGGCGAAGGACGGGAAGAAAGTGGCGGTGCAGAAGACGCGCGATGTGGAGATCCAGCGGTTCGGCCGCGAGGCCCTTCTCCTCGAAGCGCGGGTCAACCACACGGTCTCGAAGAACGAACTGTTCGTCACGCTCCACGTGCCGTACGAGTTCCTCGAGCCGGTGCTCGTCGCGATCGGCCGGCCGCCCAAGGTCGACCTCGAGCACCTGGGACCCGAGGAGATCCGAGACCTGGAGAACGCGACGTACCACCTCATCGCCTCGGCGCTCGAGCGCCGGCCGCCCGGGATCGAGCGCCGCGGGTTCACGCTCGCCGACGTCGCGGTCCTCGCCCCTCCGGCCTATTCGCTCGAGCAGATCCAGCGGCTGTTCGGCTACCTCAAGGCGGTCCTCGAGGGCGACCTGCGGGCCGAGAATCTCTCGCTGACCCCCGATGTGGAGGAGCTCGCCCGACAGGCCCTCGGCCTTCCGCCCGAGCAGCGCACGCTGTTCCAGATCGTGAAGAACCTCCGGGTCGGCATCTACAAGGCCCGTCTGATCAAGGTCGTGGAGGCGGCGGGTACCGCCGTTCATGCCCCGCTCCCGTCGCTCGACCTCGGCGCCTACTCCCCCGAGTTCCGTAGCCCCGAAGGGGGTGCGGAAGTACCGACCGGCGAACCGTACACGGTCGCGGAGACGAGTGCGCTCGACGCCGCGGGCGGCACGGAGTCCGGGGCGACGGGCGGCGCGCGCGCCGACTGGTCGTACACGACGGACGCGGATCCCGCCCCCGGAGGAGCCGGTCCCCGTACGTCGGCCCACGCGGAGGGCGTGCCGCTCGCGCGATGCGTCGGTTGCGGCGGCATCGCATCGGTCGTACACGCCTGCTCCGCCCCGCTCTGTCAGCATTGCATCGGCCAGTTCCCGAACTGCCCGAAATGCGGAGAATCGGTGACCACCGACTCGACGCGAGCGCTCGAAGGGGTCGAAGTCCACCCGGCCACCGGGCACCACCCTCCGCACCGGACCGGAGGGGCTCTCTCCGGGATCAAGGGGGTCTTCAGCCGCTCCAAGACTCCGCCTCCGAAGGGCGAACCCTCCACCGCCCGCACCGCGGCTTCCCGTTCCGAGCATCCGACCGGCTCGCACGCCGATTCCCCGTCGAAACCTTCCCACGCGGCCGCCGAAAAGCCCCGACCCTCGGGGGCGCCTCCCTCCGGGAAGGGAGAAGCCCCGTCCCATCGCGAGAGCTCGGCCACGCCGCACAAGGACTCCTCCGCGATGCCGCCCCCCTCGAAGGAGTCAAAGCCCACCCCGCGGTCTAGTCCCGAGCCCCCTGCGCCGCCTCCTCCGCTCGCCCGTCCCCGCCGGGACAAGCGGGATGACGAGCCTCGCCTTTAGGGCCGTGGAGGGTGGCCGCAGCGTCTTATAGTCGCACGCGCCTTTTCGCTCCGCGTGATACCGTGAGCGCACCTTCTCCGCCCCTATCAGCGGTCCGTGAGAAGTGGAGCGGCTGGCTGCTCACGGGTCTATTCCTCGTGGTCGCGGTGCTCTTGTTCGCCGCGATCTACCTGACGCTCCCCGCGCAGTCGCACTTCTGGGCCCTGGTCGCGATCGGGATCCTTTCGCTGTTCTTTGCCCTTGGTTCGTACCTCATGGAGGCGATGTCGCGGGACCCCACCGCGCAGCGGTCCCTCGCGTGGGGATTCTTCGGCATGGGGTTCGCGGTCCTGCTGCTCACCTTCGGACTCGGGCCGTCGTACGCGATCCTCTCGACCGTGGACGCCCTCGTATCGCTCACGATCGTGGTCGTGGTCCTCGCGATCTCGGTCGCGCTGATCGCCTGGCGCGGTCGGGCGGTACGTGCCGCCCAGAACCAGGAGGTCGCGCGGGCAGCCTGGCGCCAAGAGCCCGCACCGTCCGCCCTCTCCTACGCGACCGCCCGGTCTCCGAGCGTTCCCTCTAGCGCCCCTCCCGCGCCGCCCGCCGGTAACCCTCCGCCGCCGGGGAGGCCGTAGGATGGCCGCGAACGCGAGTCCCGCCCCGGGCGCGGCCGGGATTCCCTGCCCGAAGTGCGGGACGATGGCCCCGGCCGGGGCGCGGTTCTGCAACTCCTGCGGCTCGTCGCTCGCGGTCGACCAAGGAAGCTCGACCGGCACGCTCGCCCCCGCAGCGGGGGCTCCGCCGGTCGACCTGCGTCAGAAGGTCGACTCCGACCGCGGCGTGCTGAAGCGACTCCAGCTCCTTCTTCCCGGCTTCCGCGGGTACCGTCAGGGCGAGGACATTCGGGAGGCCGACAGTTTCCTCCGCCTCCAGGTCGCCGACAAGATCAAGAACGCCCGGACGACCGTCGAGAACTCGCGCGCCGCGCTCGCCAACGCGAACCAGTTCCAGGTGCTGAACGACCTCGCTCCGCTCGTCGCGAACCTGTGGCAGCTCGAAGGGGAGATCCGCCACGCGGAACAGGGGTACACGGGGATCTCGCCGGCCGTCCGGATCAACCCGCAGCAGCTCGACCGGCTGTACGAGTACGACTACGGTTTCGCCCAGGCGGCCGACCAGCTGAACCAGACGCTCTCCGCGCTCCCTTCGCTCCTCGTGGGGGGGAACGCGGCCCAGGCGCCGACGCTCGTCGCGAACGCACGGGGCCTCGTCAACCAGCTCGAGCAGGCGTTCAAGGCGCGCCTGCAGGTGATCGAGGGGATCCGGATCTCGTAGGCCGAAGCGAACGCACGGAGAACGACGACCAATGGTCACGAACAACCCGATACCGCAGAAAGGCGGCAGTGTCATCGGCGCCACGACGATCAACTGGGAGGACGCGTACAAGGGCACCAACGTCCTCTGGCGGGTCCCGCGCAACATCCGTTGGGGCGACAACGTGGTCGTCCGACAGGACGAGACCGCGGTGTTCTACCGGGACGGCAAGGTCCTCGCGTACCTTGACAAGCCCGACCGCTACGCGCTGACGAGCCTGAACGCGCGGCTGGTCGGAGGACTCATCCAGGCGCTCTCGGGGGTCCGCCAGGAGGCGGAGGTCTACTACTTACAGCGGCGCGTCTTCGACGGGAAGTTCGGGAGCGCGGAGCCGTACGTCTTCCGCGACCCGGACTTCGGACTCGTCAGCCTGCGCGTCTTCGGAAGCTACCGCTGGCGGGTCGGCTCGCCGGACAACTTCATCAATCAGTTCGTCGGCACGTTCGGGGCGGTCAGCACGCCCGACGTGGAAGGGCGCCTGCGCGACCAGATGGTCCTCCTCGTCTACAACACGCTCGGCAAGCTGAAGGACCAGGGAATGCGCGTCACGGACCTCGCGACCCAGCTCACGACGATCGAGCAGGCGGTCCTCGGTTTCGCGCCGCAGCACTTCGGCCCGCTCGGGGTCGAGATCGACCAGCTCCAGGGGATCTCGGTCAACCTGCCGGACGAGGTCCAGAAGGCCGTCAACACCCGCTCGGAGATGGGCGTGCTCGGCGTGAACTACATGCAGTACCAGGCCGGCCAGGCGATGACGACCGCCGCCGCGAACCCCTCGGGCGCCGCGGGGTCCCTCGCGGGCGCCGGCGTCGGGCTCGGCGCCGGCCTCGGGATCGGCTACGGCATGGCGGGTCAGATGCAAGGGGCCTACGGGCCGGGTCCCGGTCAGCCCTGCCCGAAGTGCGGAACGCTCGTTCCGCCCGGAACGCGGTTCTGCCCCGGGTGCGGGAACTCGATGGCCCCGGCGGCCGCTGCCGCGGGAGGCCCGCCGTGTCCGAAGTGCGGCCAGCCGACGGTCGCGGGCGCCAAGTTCTGCCCGAACTGCGGTGCGACGCTCACGCCCCCCACGCCCCCCGCGCCTCGGAAGTGCCCGAAATGCGCGGCGGACGTCACGGGGGTCGGCAAGTTCTGTCCGAACTGCGGTGCGGCCCTCGGTCCGTAGCGCTTTTGAGACGGAACGACAGACCCATCACGGAGGGATTCGTCACGATGTACTGCGCGAAGTGCGGGACCCAGCTGCCGGACGATGCGGAATTCTGCTCGAAGTGCGGCCATCCCACCGGCGCGGGCGGCGGGGCCCCGGCGGCGCCTTCCTCCGCGTCCGCGGTCTCGACGGCCGCGGGAATCGGTGGCGCGGGCGTCCAAGAGCTGAAGTGCCCGTCGTGCGGCGCGCCGATCCGCCCCGAATTTGGCGAGACGGTGATCACGTGCGACTATTGCGGCGGGTCGATCACGCTCGGGGGCCAGGGATGGAAGGAGATCTCGAAGCACACGATGCTCCCGCTCAAAGTGACCGATTCCAGCGCCGCTCTCAAGGCGGTGCATGACTGGATCGACGCGGGGTTCTTCCACCGCCACGACTTCGAGCAGTCGAAGGTCGACGAAGGCAAGCTTTCCTACGTGCCGTTCTGGGTGCTGCCGGTCTCGGCGTCGACCACGTACCAGTACCAAGCGGTCGCGACCAGCATCGGGGCGACCGTGGGGACGATCGCGGCGGCCGAGGTCCTCGGAAGCGCGCTCGGAGGGGGACGCGGCGGCGGCGGGGGATTCATCCCGATCCCGATCATGGCCGGTCCGGTCGTGAACCCGACCCGCTCCGCGACGATCTCGGGCCAGTACGAGTACCCCGTCATTGCCGTGAAGGCGATGGGCGCCTTCCAACCGAAGGAGTACGAGTTCGCCCTCGCGGAGCGCACCTTCTTCGACAAGAAGTCGATCCCCTCGGGGACGTCGGTGCTGAACGGCGACCTCGCCGAGGACGCGGCGAAGGGCGCCGCCCACGCCTACGTCCAGCAGCTCCAGGCGGAGGCCGCGCACAAGAAGCACAGCATGGTCTCGAACCTCGCCTGCCAGGTGACGACCTCGGACGGGGAGCTGCTCCACGTCCCGCTCTGGCTCTTCCAGCTCGAGCGCAAGGGGACCCGGCAGACGATCGTGGTCGACGGGCATGCCGGGCGGGTCATTCAGACCGTCTGAGCGGAGTGCCGTCCGCCTTCTAGCCTTAAGACCCGACCCTCGCTCCCCCCTTCGGCGATGGCGATTCGCTCCCGACGGCACTCCGCAGGGGCCGCCGTCGTCCTCCTCGTCGTCGTAGCGCTCCTTCTCGGAGGAGCCAGCGCGCTCCCCGCTCCGCCGGGGGCCGGCGCTCGCGCACCCGCCCACGGTAGCCCGGTCGCGGCGGCCGTCGCTCCGAGGGCCGGTGCCCCGTTGGCGGCGTTCCGCACGAACGACGGTACCCCGGCCGCCAACGGATTCTCGGGTGCGGCCGCCGGTTCGCTCGTGCGGACCGTCTTCCCGGGCTACAACGCGACCTTGCCCGGGAACTTTCCGGGGTCGGTCCAGGGCTGGCAGGTCGGAACTCCGGCGTACGTGCCGGCGACCCAGGAGCTCTGGTTGCCGAACCGCGCGGTTTCGGTGAACGGGATCCCCGCTCCGCCGATCGCCCCCGCCATTGTCTACAACGCGACCACGAACCAGTTCGCGGGCTTCGACCTCGCGGTCGAGAACACGTCGGCATTCTTGTACGATCCGAACAACGGATTCCTGTACAGCGCCGACTGGGCGAACGATACCGTCGGGGTTATTGACCCGACGACTGGGGGCTGGGCGCATGCTGCGATTCCCGTGGGGGCACTTCCGAATGCGCTCGCAATCGATGACTCTACCAACACACTTTACGTTGCAAACTACGGGTCAGCAAACGTCACGGTAGTCAACACCGCCACGAACGCAATCGCAGTTTCCGGGATTTCGACCGGTCCCAACCCACACTCAGAAGCTTTCGACTCGTTCGATAATTCCCTCTTTGTCGCAGACGGAGGAGACTCCTGGGTCTGGTCTATCGACACCCTGACCGATTCGTCCTCCAAGTACTCACCCGTGACGGGAATCCCTGGAGGAGTCGCTTACTCGCGTGCTGCGGGAACGATCGCGATCACGAGTTCTTCGGGCTCGAAGTTGACTATCCTGAACTCGAGCCTCCCGGTTTCTGTCGCTGTGACCGTGGTAGGTCCCGGCATGCGGCCCGTTGCGACAAACATCAACGGGTCAGAGTTCGTAGTTGGAAATTCGACCGGATCCGATCTTGTAATTGTCAACTCGAGCACCGGATCTATCGTCGGCCCTCGCATCATTGTAGGGAAGAACATTACCCAGCTCGAAACCGTTCCAGATATGCCGAGCCTAGTCGCTTGGGCCGCAGGGTCACGCACTCTGACCTTGGTTGACCTTGCGTTAGAAAAGGTCGCTGTGACATCGGCAACTCTTGAACCCGAACCGTGGAGCATCGCATCGGATCCCTCGACGAACCGGGTCTACGTCGCCGACGACGCAGGTGGCTCGGTCCTGGTCTTAAACGCCACGACCGGCTTGACCGCAGCGCCACCGATCGCGGTGCCCTCCGGGGCGCTGTCGGTAGTAGTCGATCCAACCTCCGGAACTCTCTATGTCGGTGCGTGGAGTGCCGTTTACTCATTCAACACCGCCACCGACTCTCCAATGAACCATTCGTCCCCCCTATCGGGGGGCAATAGTCCGGTGGTAGTGGATGCAGTCGACCACTTGTTGTGGGTCGCCAATCCGACGACCGGTATCCACGCCCTCCAACTGGGGTCGCTTAACCCCCGATATTCCGTTCCCATTCGTCTTCAGCTTGGATCCCAGAACTCGATGACACTCGACCCGGCTCTGAGCGAACTGTTCGTGGTCAATCAGTCCGCTGGCGCGCTCGAGGCGGTCAATGCGCTAAACGGGGCTATCGAATCCCCCGATATCGCGGCGGGCACGGCTCCAAATGCGGTCGCCTTCGACCCCTCCGACAATGAGCTCTACGTCGCGGGTGCGAACATTTCCGTGATCGATCCCATGACCTACTCTACGGTAGGTGCTTCGATTCCGCTTCCCACCCACTCGGGCGCCCCCGGGATCGTGTACGATTGGTCGCGCGGGTACCTGTACGTGACAACGGAGAACGCGTCAACCTCGAGCCGTGTGTCGTCCGTGATCGTGCTCGACGGATCGAGCGTGTCGGCGAGCCACGGCTCGCAAGTATCGATCGTCGCGGGACAGCTCGCGACCGATGCGCTTCCGATCATGCTACCGGGCGGAGCGCCGCCATCGTTCGCGTCGGTCTGGGTCGCGAACGCGCAGTCCGGCACCCTTGGCATCATCGCGAGCCCCCCTTCGACCACTTTTTTCGCGGCGGCCCCATCCGCGATCGACATTGGCCAGACGACGCAGTTCTTGCTCGGGTACTCGGGCGGGACGGGTCCGGATTCAATCTCCTACTCGGGCCTACCCTCCGGCTGTGTTTCTCGTGACACCCCGCTGCTGAATTGCACTCCGGTGGCGAGCGGAACCTACCCCGTAACGGCGACCGTTACGGATTCCTTCGGCTCCACGTCGCAGGCGACGACCGTCCTCACGGTCGGAGCGGTCCTCTCCGTTCGCGCTACGGTGTCGCCCTGGCCCCTACCTGTCGTGGACTCGGGAACGAACCTCACGGTGACGGCGGTCGCCACCGGCGGCACTCCGGGGTACACGTACGCGTGGAACTTCGGGGACGGCGTTCTGTCGTCCGGTCCGGTCGTGACCCATGCCTACTCGACGCCCGGGACGTATCTCATGAACGTCACCGTGACCGACTCGGTGCACGCGGAGGCCACCGATTCCGTGGTGGTCGAAGTGAACCCTCCGCCCACCGCCGTCGTCACCGCTTCGCCAACGAATGCGACCGACGCCAACACCCCCCTCGATCTCGGCGCCGTGGTGAGCGGTGGCACGGGCGGAGGCAGCGGTAGCTGGTCGTTCGGGGATGCCACGAACGCGAGCGGCCTAGCGGTCGTTCATGCCTGGGCCCGGGCCGGAACCTATCTCGTCGTCTTCCGGTACTCGGATGGGGTGGGCCGCACGGTCACCGAGAGCCTCGGGGTGTCCGTGGCGCCTCCGCTCACAGCCACCTTCTCGGTCGGGACCCCCGGGGCGAGCGCGGCGGCGGGGACCGCGGTCCCATTCTCCGTGGTCGTTTCGGGCGGCCTGCCCGAGTACAACGTCTCGTGGTCGTTCGGCGATGGTTCCTACGGCTACGGCCTTTCGACCACCCATGCCTACGCCGCGGGTGGCTCCTACTCCGTTCGTGCCACGCTCACCGACGGGGCGGGCGCCCACGTCAACGCCACGATTCCCCTCAGCGTCTCGGGGTCCGTCGGTGGCCCGGCGACCGGTCCCGGCTCCCAGTTCTTCCTCGGGGTACTCTTGGGGGTCGCGGTGGGCGCCATCGTGCTGCTCTTCGCGGGTCGGTCGAAGAAGAGTTCGCCGCACCCCCCTTCGCCGTACGTCCCGCCGGAAGGCACGCTCCCGGAAACGTAGGCCGGTCGAGGCGACTCAGCGCGTCGGTCGCCCGTCGATCCCCGCCTGGGAAAAGGTGTACCGCACCGGGACGCGGCGGGCCCGGTGAGTCCAGTAATCGCACCGGCTGCAGCGCTGCCCGAGAACGACCGTGTCGCCCGTCAGGGTGCGGTTGCGTATCGGGGTGAGCGGCGAAGCACAGACCGGACAGATTAGGAGGGGCCTTGGGTCCATGCGCTCGGTGTACCGTACACTGAGGCGCACCCCGGGGACCCCGACGAGGAGCCGACGGAGCCGGGCCCCGCTGATCGTCGCGAGCGGCTCGTCCCGCCGGATCTGCTTCAGCAGCGCGGCCCGGAAGGCCGCCTGGGAGGGAAAGGAGGCTTTGCCGCCCCGGACGACCCGGCGGGCGACGCGCTGGACCAGTTCGGCGGCCGGGCGGCGGAACTTGACCGCCCGCGCACCCTCAGGAGGCGACGCGTCCGCGACGACCTTCTCGGGCACGGATCTCCTCCTCGTAGAACCGACGGGCGAAATCGACTTCGAGCTTCCCGATCGCGAGCGACTCCGCCGACGGGTCGCTCAAACCGCGAAGCAGCGCCGCCGCCGCGGCGAGGCGGACCGCCCGCAGCTTGAGCCGGGGCGAGAACTTGGGATACCGCGTGTTCTTGAGCGCCTCTTCCGAGACCTCGCGGAGACGGTCGTAGAGCGACCGGTCGAGTCGGACCGGACGCCGTCGCAGCTTACCGGCTAACAGCGGGTGGCCGGTCTCGGCCGCATGGAGGAGGGTGAGGTGGTCTCGGATCCGACCGGCGAGCGCGAAGTCGAGCTCGCCCAGTTCGAGCCGCTCGGCGCTCGCTTCGACCGCGCGGAACCGCGCCCGCGTCATCGGGTGGAAGCGCAGGAGCATTCGGTCCTCGAGGGCTGCGAAGTTCGGGTCGCCGATCGTGGTCCAGTAGTCTTGGGCACCCGAGGTGCGGACGTTGTAGTTGACCGAGAAGAAGGAGCGGAACGTGTACGGTCCGACGGTGCCGAGGGTCGTCTCCCACTTGACCTCGCGTTGCTCCATCACGAGCTTCAGCGGCTCGACCATCCCGCGGTACTTGAACCAGTCGTTGAACTCGGGGACGATGAAGTTGAACGTCCGCCCGGTGTACGCGGCGCCCACGCGCAGAAACTGCACCGGGGTGATCCCTCCGCAGTATCGATTCCGCCCGGGCAGCCCGTGGGGCGGAACCCCGCTGCGGGGATTCCCTCGAACAAGGTCGTCGATCGAGAACGTCTTCCCCGTCCCCGGCGGGCCGAACAGCGCTAGGTGGAAGCCCGTCGCGCCCGTGGTGCGCCCGGTGGGCGCGACCAGCGGCGCGTCCGCGAGGGCGTACTGCTGTAAGAGCGAGATCAGGGAATCGAAGAAGAGCTCCTCGCCGAAGAGCTCGGTGAGGTAGGCGGCGAGCTTTTCCACGTTGAACGTCCGTCCGAACGCGACGGTCGCTTCGTAGCGGTCCCGAAGTACCTCTCGGAGATGGTCGATGAACTCCGAGTCCATCGACCGGATCTCCGCCCGCTCGTCCGGCACCGGCATCACCGGCCCGGTGTCGGGTGCTTCGCTCCGCTCGGCCTCGTCGAGCAGGAGCTGGTGGAGCTCTGCCGGATAGGGGACCTGGTAGGTGTGCTCCCCGCTCCCGGTCGGGAGCTCGAGCAGGAGCCCCCGCCGCTTGAGGCGCGTCAGGAGGCGGCCGGGGTCCTCGAAGACGCGGTCGCGCAGCAGGCGGCTCCTCAGCTCCGAGAGCCGGAACCGGGCCGACTGAGTCGCGACCCCGCGCACGGTCCGGCGGCGGTCCGAATCGAGGACGAGGTTCGCGAGCACCCGGGCGATCGGCACTTCGGACGCGCTGACATCGACCGACGCCGAAGTGACCATCCTATCCGCGAGTCCGCCGACCGCCTTATATTCGTCCCCCTTCCGATGGAACGACACCGTGGTCGGCCGCAGCTTCTCGGGGTACGAACGGGAGCTTCGGAGTCTCCTCGAGGGGGATCCCCCGAGCGTCCGCGCCTACGCGCGAGGGCTCCCGGCCACCGACCGTGCGGAGTTCGAGCGCCTGATCGACCTCCCGTTTCTCGTCATCCGCGGCGCCGGATCGCTCGGACTCGACCTCGTGGCCATGCGCTGGGGGCTCTCGTTTCCGATCGAGGTCAAGGCCTCCGGGGACGACGTGATCCGGTTCACCGCGGCGAGCGGGCGTGCGAACGCCCAGCTCGAGGCGCACCGTACGGCGATCCGCCGCGCCGGGCTCGCCGTGCTCTACGCCTACCGGCGCCTGGGACTGCGCTCGGAGGAGAGCTGGCGCGTCTTCCTCGGTAGCGACCCTCCCTCGTCGGGGGTGTTCCGCTTCCTGTGTCGCGGGGTCCCGCCGGTGGGACGCACGCGCGAGGGGAACGGGATCCTCCGTTGGAGGGACGGCCAGAAGCTCTCCCAGTTCCTCGAGCGGGCGCGCCTCCTCATGGAACCGAACGGGGGGGTTGGCGCCTGACGATCCACGTCGCGTCGGTCGGCATGGGCCGGTACGGGAAACGGCCGGAGGGCCTCATCGACCTCGCGGCGGAGGCGGCGGGCCTCGCGCTCGAGGGGATCGGCCGCAAAGCGATCGACCTCCTCGTGGTGGGAACGATGCTCTCCCACGGTCCGTACGGGCCCGAGGCGTTCCTTCCGCGGCTCGCGGGCCGGCTGAGCCTCGAAACGGCGGCCGGGCTCCGGGTCGAATCGGCGAGCGGCACGGGTGGGATGACCTTCCACGCTGCGGCGATGGCGCTCGAGAGCGGGCGCTACGAGCGGGCGCTGGTCGTGGCGGCCGAGAAGATGACCGACCAACCGACCGCGGTGATCACGAAAGAGCTCTCGGCATCGCTCCACACGAGCGAGGTGGCGACGGGAGCGACGATGCCCGCGCTCGCTGCGCTCGTCACCGAGCGCTATCTCCAGCGGCACGGCCTTTCGACGGCGGTGATCGATCTCGCGTCAACGCACGCGCGGGCGATGGGCGCCCTCAATCCGAGCGCCCACTTCTTCCAGAAACCCGCGACCCTCGGAGAGGTGGAGTCGAGCCGGCCGGTGGCACTTCCCCTCCGCCTTCTCCACTGCTCGGCGATCTCGGACGGCGCGACCGCGCTCGTCCTTGAGCGAGGCGCCGGACCGGCGACGGTCCTCGGCCTGGGGCAGGGGATGGACGCGCTTCGTCTGGTCGATCGCGTCGAGCTCTCGACGTTCGTCGCGACGCGACTCGCGGCGAAACGGGCCTACGAATCGGCCCATCTGACCCGCAAGGAGGTCGACCTGGCCGAGGTGCACGACGCGTTCTCCCCGTTCGGGATGATCCACATCGAGGACCTCGGTATCTGCGGACCGGGCGAAGGGCCGGCCTGGTTCGAGAAGGGACACGCGGAGCTCAACGGACGAGTCCCGGTCAACCCGAGCGGCGGCGTGGTCGGCCGCGGGCACCCGATCGCGGCGTCGGGGCTCGCCGAAGTCGCCGAAGTGGCGCTCCAGCTGCGGGGCGAAGCGGGTCGCCATTCGATCGGCCGCCGGCCCAAGGTCGGGCTGGCCCAGGCCATGAGCGGGATCGGGAGCCACAACTTCGTCACGATACTGGGCCGGGAGGCCCCGTGAGCGCCCCGTCCGAGCTGCTCGAGCTGTTCCGTTGCGGTTCCTGTCAGGTCAGCTATCTCCCGACCGACGGTCCGTGCCCGCACTGCGGTGCGACCGCGCGCGAACGCCACACGGTGCCGGCCCTCGGAACGGTACTCGCGGCGACCGAACTGCTGAGTCCCGCGACCGGCTGGCCGAGCCCGCACCGCCTCGCCCTCGTGGAGCTGCCGGGGTCGGTGCGACTCCTCGCGATCGTCGAGGGCGAGCTTCCGAGCGTCGGCGCCGTCGTCTCGGTGCGCCGGGACGGAGCGATCTACCGGGCCGGCAGCGAGCCCGCGGCCGCCGGGATCGAACGCGGGGAGGGGGAGTCTCCGAGGGTCGGAGCGACCGACCCCTCCTTTGAACCCCCGAGGTGAAACCACCACTGGATTAGCAATCCAGCGCCTTACCGGGCTGGGCTATCCCCGCGCAGTCTTGGCGAGCCCGGCCCCCTGCTTAAGTCTTAGGGCGGAGCGAACGACCGGCGCATTCCTCTGCACATGGGAACGGCCACGACTCGCTCGGGAACGCGGCTCGCCGGGGACCTAACGCCCGGACCGGTACCGAGGCAGCAGGGATGGTCCCGAGAGGGGCCGAACCGGGGGTCGGCGCGCCGCGAGTCGGTTTCCCATGCGGGCGAAGGTCGGCCCCACTCTATTTAACCGGCCAGCGCTCCCCCGGCCGGGTCGACCATGAGAGTCGCAAGGGCCGGGGTCGTCGGGGCGGGTACGATGGGCGCGGCGATCGCCGAGCTCCTCGCGTTCAACGGCATCGAGGTCGTGCTGAAGGACGTCGATGGTCCGCTCGTCGAGAAGGGGCTCGCGCGAGTGCGCTCCTTCGTCGACGAGCTCGTTCGGTTCCACGAGGGGCGAGCCGAGCAGGAGGTCGAGCGCTTCCGCTCCCTTGCGGGCGACGTCACGGAGGCGCAGGAACACCGCCTCCGGGAGAAGCTCGCCCCGAAAGTGACCCGGAGCCGCGGAGAGGAGATCGTCGCCCGCGTCGAGGGTACGACCGAGTACGCGAAGTTCGCGGACGTCGACCTTGTCATCGAGGCGGTCTTCGAGAGGAGCGAGGTGAAGCGCCCCGTGCTCGAGGCGCTCGACCGGGTCCTTCCCGAGCACGCGGTGATCGGCTCGAACACCTCGTCCCTGTCGATCACCCGGCTCGCCCGGGGCCTCTCCCACGCCCGCCAGACGCTCGTGACGCATTTCTTCAACCCGCCGTACACCCTTCCGCTGGTCGAGGTCTCGGGTGGGGTCGAGACCCGGGACGACGTCGTGACCGAGACGATCGACTTTCTCCAGGGACTGCGCAACCACCGCTATCCCCTGGTCCCGATCCGGGTGAAGGAGGCGCCGGCGTTCGTCGTGAACCGCCTGTTGATCCCCGTCCTGAACGAGGCGTGCTTTGCCCTCGACGAGAACCTCGCCTCCTCGCGGGACATCGACACCGCCATGAAGGCGGGGGCCGGGATGCCGATGGGGCCGTTCGAGCTCGCCGACATGATCGGCCTCGACGTCTCCCTCGAGGTCGCGGAGACGCTCTACCGGGAGTACGGCGACTCGAAGTACCGCCCGTCCTACCTCCTGCGCCGGCTGGTCGACGCGGGCCACCTCGGCCGGAAGACCGGGCAGGGGTTCTACGAGTACGCCTAGCCACGGCCCACAAGGGTCATGAACCGCGCGTCGCTCGGGGGCTCGTGGCGTTTCCTTCGGCTGCCTGGGCCATGGCCTACCAGCGCGCGCTGAACGCGAATGCGGCGTACCAGGAGGCCGCGCAGGCCTGGGTCGGCGACATCCTCCTGCTCGTCCGTCCGGCCGACGCGAACGCGCCGGCGCCGGGAGTCCACCTGGTCCTCGCCCACGGACAGTGCTCGGCGGCCACCTACCATGCGGACGCGCGCGCCGTGGCGAGCGAGTTCGTCTACGAGGGTACGCCCGAGAACTGGCAAAGGCTCCTGCGGCACGAGGTCGACCCGGTGAAAGCGATCCTCGACGGGACGTTCCGTATCAAGGGAAACCTCGCGAAGGCGATGCGATTCACCCGCGCGGCGAAGGAGCTGGTCGAGACGGCGGCCCTCGTTCCGAGCGAAGAGTAGGGTCCCGCGCCGACCGAGCGGGTCGCTCCCGCCGCGTTACGCGCTCGGGGCTCCCGTCCTCGGAGCGGCGGCCGCGCGGGGGACGGGCGCCCGCGGGATCACCGGCGGACCGATGGGGGCGGCCCTCGCTACCGGTGGCGGGGGCGGGCGTGGCGGGGGCGGCATCAGCTCCCGCTTCAGGAAGGCGACGATGCGACTCCAGGTCTCCTCGGCCCTCGGAAGGTCGTAGGCGCCGAGGTCGCGCGAGAGGTAATGGTGCCGGACCCCCTCCACGACGATGAGCTCGAATCGGGCCTTCGACGACGCGCGGACGGCCTCGAGCTGGCGCCGTGTCCGTTCGGCAGCCGCGTCGTGGTCGCCCCCTACGAAGAGGAGCGGCGCGGTGACGAGGCGCGCGTGGTTGGCGGGCGAGACCGGCATCGGGTAGGCGAGCACGACGGCGCCGAGCTGCGTGTCCTGCGCGGCGAGTGCGAGCGCGAGGCTCGCGCCGTACGAAGCGCCGAAGACCCCCGACTTCGCCGGGTCGACCATCTCGCGACTCCGAAGATACTCGAGCGCGTCCGCGTAGAGGTGGACAAGACCCCCCACGCGTGTCGAAGTGACCGGCACCCCGCCCCGCAGCCGGGCGCCGGCGCGCATCGCGACGTGCAGGCCGGTCCCGATCCCCTCGGTCTTGCCGACGTCCGGCAGGAAGACCTCGAAGCCCTCCCGAGCGAAGCGGATCGCAGCGTCCAGCATCGTGGTCGTCAGGCCAAAGATGTCGGGGGTCACCAGGATGACCGGGTGGCGCACGATCCTGGTCGGGCGGAGCACGACGCCTTGCGCGCGGCCGGTCGAGGTCGCATCGGTCTCGAACCAGACCCGCTCACTCTGATACAGTGGGGCGGGGACCCCCGGCTTCTTCTCCGACTTGATCCAGGCCTTGTTGAGAAAGTCGATGACGCAGAGCTTGAAGCGCTCCTTACGAAGGACGATGACGGCCTGGCGGGTCCCGCAGAGGTCGCACACACCGATGACGCCGCTGCCGAACTCGGCCTCAGGGAGGTCCAGTAGCCGGTCGTCGTCGCGCATCGGTCGGGGCCGTCCTCTTCGAGCGTGTCGAGCCGGGAGCGCTTTTTAACCATGACGGGCCCGTCGGCCCCGTCGGGCCGGCACGGGCATCTTTTCGGCGGCAAAGCACTCGAGACGGTGGCGGTCGCGAGGGTAGAGCACCGGAATGCCATCCCTCCGAAGCCGTTCGCGGAGCTCGCGGTCGCCCGTGACGACCCAGGCATCGTGGCGGAGCGCGGCCCAACGTACCGCGGCGTCTCCCCGGCCGATCGTTGCGACGGCGAGGAAGCGGGAGGCGAGCGCGCGGGCCGATGCCGCGTCCGGGGTCTCGCGGTCGAGCAGGCGGTCGAGCTCGCCGAGCACCGACGCCGGGATCGCGAGGGTGGCCCCGGGTCGCAGGCGCTCGACCTCGGCCTCGAGCGGAAAGCCGGCCCGCACCGGCAGAAAGAGGGCGTTCGTGTCGAGGAGGACGAGGCGCCGCTCCGTCGCGCGCCGTCGCCTAGGTTCGGCCGACGTGGACGCCGAGCTGGTCCCGGTCGTACTCGGTCCCTCCCTTGCGGTCGCGCAGGACGAACCGCTGGGCCTTCTGGTTCGCCGTCTTGGGGATCTCGTCCAGGAACTCGAGATACTTCGGCACCATGAAGAACGGAAGCTCTCGGACGCAGAACTCGAAGAGCTCCTTCGCACCGACCTCGGCCCCCGGTCGCAATTGGACGAACGCCTTGACATCCTCTTCCCCGAGGGGCGACGGGACCCCGACGACGACCGATTCGAACACCGCCGGATGGCGGTTGAGGGCCGATTCGACGTCGTAGGGCGCGAGGTTCTCGCCCCGGCGGCGGATGATGTCCTTCTTGCGGTCGACGAAGTAGTAGTAGCCGTCCACGTCGCGGGTGACGAAGTCACCGGTGTGGAACCACAGGTTCCGCCAGGATTCGACGGTCTTCTCCGGCTTGTTGAGGTAGCCGAGGAACATCGCGAACGGCCGCGTAGGCCGGACCACGAGCTCGCCGCGGGCCCCGGCGGCGACCGGCCGATCCTCCTCGTCGACCACATCCGCCTCGACGAATCCGAGCGGGGTGCCCACGGAGCCGACCCGGATGCGGTCGGGCGGGTTCATGAGGGTCGTGCAACCGCACTCGGTCATGCCGTACAGCTCGACGATCGTCAGGTGGAACCGCCGCTCGAACTCCGGCCAGATCGCCCGGGTCGCGCCCGCCGTGAGGGCGGTGGTCACGGAGTGTTCCTCGTCGGCGGGACGGGGGGGCTGCTTGTACAGGACGTTCACCATCGAGATCAGGAGCGACACATGTGTCGCGTCGAACCGCCGAGCGGTCTCCCAGTAGTTCGAGGCGTGGAACCGCTCGTCGAACGCGGCCGTGAGGTCGTTCAGGAGGGCCGTCAGCATCGTCATCTCCTGGGCGTTGCAGTGGAAGAGGGGCAGCGCGGTGAACAGGACGGACGACGGTGCGAGCCGGCTGCGGCGTCCGATCTCGAGGGGCGTGAGGATCTGCTTCTCGTGGGGAATGACCGCGCCTTTCGGTGGTCCGGTCGTGCCGCTCGTGTACATCACGGAGACCGGGTCGCCCGGACGGAGCTCGGGCGGTGATTCGAGGGCGCGGTCCGAGGGGAGCTCGTCGAACGGCCGTGGACCGGGGGGCACCGGTTCGCCCGATCCGGTGGGATCGACGACCCATTCGCGGGGGATTCGAAGCCCCTCGCGGACCGGCGCGTAGCCGGCCCAGAGTCGCCGGTCCACGACGATCCCGACGGGAGTGCTGTCCGCGAGCTCGTAGCGGAGGATCTCTCCCTTGAGCGCGGTGTTGAGCGGCACGAGGACCGCGCCGGCCTTCGCCGCTCCGAACCAGAGGAGCGGGAACTCGGGAGTATTGAAAAGGAGGGCCGCCACCCGATCCCCCCGTCGGATCCCATCCCGATGCAGTCCGGAAGCGACCCGGTCGGTTTCCCGGTCGAGCTCCCGGTAAGTGATCGTGCGTTCCGCGAAGCGCAGGGCCGCCCGGTCCCGGTTCTTTTCGGCCTTGCGACGGATGAGGGTCGCAAGGTCGTGGTACTCTTCGCCGGGCTCGAGCATCGGTCGCCGGCGACGCCTCCCGCTCCTAAAGAGCCGTCGGCCCAAGGCGTTCGGGTCCCAGGCCCGGCACCCCCGCCCCGCAAAGGCTTCTTAGGCCGCCGACCCGTCGGTCGCCCCCGTGCCGAAGGCGACCGAGCCGTTCCGACCGGACGCGGCGATCGTGCCCGAGCTGGCCGCCGGGGTCGTACTGGCCCACGATACGGAACCCGAGGTCTTCCTGCTCCACTATCTCACGGAGGGGCGCTGGGGACTTCCGAAGGGGCACGTGGACCCGGGAGAATCGCTCGCCGCGACCGCGATCCGCGAGACGCGCGAGGAGACGGGGTTTACCCACATCACGCTGCTCGAGGAGCTCGGCGAGGTCTCGTACCGGTTCTTCGAGCCCACGCGGCGGGAGAACGTGTACAAGAGCGTCGTGTACTTCTTCGCGACCACCCCCGAGCGCAATTCGCACCCGGAGCCGATCTTCGACCGGGCCGAATGGGTGTCGGTCGCGAACGCGCTCGAGCGGGTACCGTTCGCTACCGACCGCCGGATGCTCTCGGCCGCCCGCGAACGCCTCGCCCGTCGCTCGGTCGGCCGGCCCGGCGCGCGGAGATAGACGGAGAGCTTCCGCCCTCGCTCGAAAAACGAAGGATTGTCGGGAAAGGGTTCCGGTGGGCCCCGTTCGGGAGCCCACCGGGGGTCGATCCGACCTAGAGGCGACGCCCCCCGGGCGAGACCGACGCCCCGCCCGAACCCGGGGCCCGGGGGGGGCGCGCCCGCCCCGCGCGCCGCCCCCGCGCGCGCCGGCGGCGGGGGCCCCCCGAGGCGG
>VFSW01003552.1_pt1 | contig 23378 bp, 19 predicted proteins | sample 5358111 | NCBI WGS metagenome assembly VFSW01 (sample SAMN11554181, study PRJNA540505) | mine drainage metagenome | isolation source: sediment from site ElyBrook_90M | place: USA: Ely Copper Mine, Vershire, VT | collected 2017
GCCAGTGGCGAGCGGCCTGACCAGGGGCTTGACAATCAACACCATTGCTCTCCACTCCGGTGGAGAGGGGTTGGGGCGAGGGATCTGCGTGACACGCGGAGATCCCCGTTACAGATCCTCATCCTCCAAAGGTGAAGGTGCGCCCACCATGTCGTGCTCGACCTGCTCGCTGACGCGCCGGTCGCGACCACTGGCCGTCACCGCCTCTGCCTCGCGCTTGCCGGTGGGAATATGGCTGGTGAACCAGTCGGCGATCGCGTTGTAGCGCTCGACGCGCAGCCGTGGATGCCCGTTGCGCGACAGATCGTGGTTCTCGTTCTCGAAGCGCAAGAACTCGACCTCGCGCCGCAGCCACTTGAGCGCCATGAAAAGTTGCTCAGCCTGCTCGATCGGGCAGCGCCAGTCACGGTCGCTGTGGATGATCAAAAGGGGCGTCTGCATGTTTTGCACATAGGTGATCGGCGAATGGTGCCGGTATTTGTCGGGATTCTCCCACGGAGCGCCCTCCCAGTTATCCATCGCCATCCAGGGGCCGATGTCGCTGGTGCCGAATTTCGACACCAGGTTGGTGACGCTGCGCTGTGTCACCGCCGCCTTGAAGCGATTGGTGTGGCCGATGACCCAGTTCGTCATGAAGCCGCCATAGCTGCCGCCGGTGACACCCATCCGTTCGGGGTCCACATAGCCGCGCGCCACCACCGCATCGACGCCGGCCATCAGATCGCGATAGTCGTCCTCGCCCCACTCGCCGTGCACCGCCTTGCTAAACACGCGGCCATAGCTCGTGCTGCCGCGCGGGTTGAGATAGAGCACCACGAAGCCTTTGGCGGCCAGCACCTGGAATTCCAGATTGAAGGCATAGCCATACGCCGTGCAGGGTCCGCCGTGGATCTCGAGGATCAGCGGATACTTCTGAGTAGGATCGAAGTCGTGGGGCTTGAGAATCCAGCCCTCGATGCTCCAGTCCTGGGCGCCTTTGAACTCGAACTGTTCCACTGCCCCCAGCTCGACCTCGCTGAGCAGATGCTTATTGACGTCCGTCAGGCGCGTTGTCTCGTTGCTATCGCGCTTGAGGACGAAGATGTCGCCTGGCTGTCGCACGTCTGTCAGCGCCAGCGCTACGGTGTTTTGGCTGTCGTCGAGGCTGAAGCCGAGCACCTGGTGATTGCCGGTCGTGACCTCGGCCACCGAGCTGTCATCGGCGCTGAGCGCATAGACGTTGCCGGCGCCGCGCGCGTTGCCCAGCACGAAGAGCGTCTTGCCGTCGCGCGACCAGCGTGGCGTGGCGTCAGCGTGATCGTTGCGCATATCCGAGCCGATCGTGTCGGCAAACGTGATGAAATGCTCCGTCGTCAGGCAGCGCGGCTTTTCCCCTGGCGTGAAGACATACACGTCAGTGTGGCCACCGTTCTTCCACATCGGCGCGCCCAGGCAGGCGATGCGCCGGCCGTCGGGCGCGAACGACGGATTCGCGTAGTCGAAATCGGCGTGACTCAGCACGCAGCGCGGATTCTTGCCGTCGGCCTCACAGAGCCACAGCTCTTGCTTGGGTAGGTACCAGCGGTCTTCGCGGCGGTCCGAGACGAAAAGGATGCGCTTGCCGTCGGGCGACCACGTGCCCTGCTCGTCATCCCAGTCGCCGCTCGTCACAAAGCGCACGCTGCCGTTCGCTACGCTGACCGTGAAAAGGTGCGTGCGCTGCTCATAGATGTAATTCGCCTGGTTGAAGCGATACATGATGCGCGAGATGCGGTGCGAGCGCGGCTCGCGCTTGCCGTCGTGCTCGGGCGGCTCTGCGATGTCGCCCGTCTTGGCGCTCAAGAGCAATGTCTGGCCGTCGGGCGACCACACGGGGTTGGACGCGCCATATTTCATAAAGGTGAGCTGGCGCGCCTCGCCGCCGGCGGCGGAAATGACCCAGATCTGCGGCTTGCCTTTGCCCATTCGCTTGTCGCGTCCGGCAGTGTCTTCATCCTGGTACGGGGCGGGCAGAGTCCCCGCGCGATCTGAGACGAAGGCGAGCGACTGCCCGTCGGGCGACCAGCGCGGTGACGAGCCATCGCTGGTGAATTGCCGGGCGGCTCCGAGTCCGCCGGCGACCGGCGCCAGCCAGATCGCGTCGCGATAGACGTTCGTCTCGCGATCAACGGTCTTGACGACAAACGCGATGGTCTGCCCGTCAGGCGACACCTGAGGGTCAGACACCCAGCGCAAACGATAAAAGTCTTCGGGGGTCAGGGTGCGTTTTGCCATAGTCGGTGCGGTCCCTTTCGCATGAATCACGAATGCTTACCAATGCCAGTAACGCTCGATCTGGATCCCCGGAAATTGCCGGCGAATCGAGCTGCAATAGCTTTCGACCGTCTGTCGCATTTTGTCTTCGGTGCCAAAAAGGCCCGGCACCTGTGTGCCATAGCAAGCGATGGCCTCAATCTTTTGCTGTTTCTGTGCCGAAATTTCGACCATCTCGGCTTCCATCTTGAGGCCAAGCTCGCGCTGACGGTCGGCCAGCGCGCCCGGCGAGGCAACGTAGGGGAAATCCTCGTAAAACTTGACGCCCGGCTTGACGCCTTCCGCGATGTTGGTTTCTTGCTGGGCCAGCCGGTCAGCCGCCGAGCACACCAGCTGGTGATCGACGTGATGCCCGACGCCGAGCGGCGCATAGATGACGGCCAGCGGCGCGCGGCTGCGTATTTCGAGCAAGAGCGCGGCGATTTGCTCCTCCAGGGCGAGGTCGGTGCTGACCACTCCGCCAAACAGCGATTCGCGCGAGGTATAGTCGCGATAGAGGGCATCGGGGAAGTCGAGCCAGAGCGTGTCGGCGCCGACCACCTCACAGGCGGCGGCGTCTTCTTCGCGCCGTCGCTGCACGGCTTCAGTGGCTGTCGTGCCAAGCCCCGATTCGCTCAGCGATTGCGCGGCAAAGGCCGAGAGCGGCGCACTGGGCTGCCCCGCGCCGCCAAATATCGTGACCACCAGAGCGCGCTGGCCCGCCATGCGTTGCAGCGCGATCGTGCCACCGCACGACAGCACGGCGTCGTCATAGTGCGGCGACAGGTAGATGTGGCGATAGTTGCGCCCGATCGCCTCGATCGAATCGAGATGCATGCTTTCTCTCAACCTCTCGACAAGTTATGATGGGGAACGGCCTAAAGCCGCCGGTCAGCGCCGGGAGCGCGATCGAGTTGGTGCGCCAGCCACGGGCGCGGCAACTCTCGCGCTTGCAGTGTAACTCACGAAAGGCGATGAGCGCAAACTCAGCATTGCGCGATTGGCGCGAACCCTCAATGCTGTTTTCATCAGAGCTGGTGCTGCACCCAATAGACCAAATTCGGGCCAAGATCAGAGATGAGGAACACGCTCAAGAGCCAGAGATAGTTGAAGATCAATCCGACTATCGCTCGCTAGCGAATACGGCGCAACGGTGCGGATCTGCCTGCCCGGTAAAGACCAATATGGCCCGCAATGATGCCAATGGGAGGAGCAATGAGCAATATCAGAGCGGTGATGCCGGCGAGCAATGGGGAAATCTGATGGCCGCCAATTATCGTTGCCACAATCTGTGCTGCCAGACTCAGCGGCCAGAGCACTGCCCAAAACAAGCTCATGGTGCCGGCATACGGAGTGTGAGGGGCAGATGCGAAGCGTGTTCTTATGGTTGGTGGGTACATGATGCGACTTCTTAACCGATAATGCTGACGCACTACGTGAGTGATACGTTTTTGATCCTATCGCATCAGATGTAGCGAAGAATCGGACCTATTGTCATCAGGCATCTCCCGTAAATGTGTATTCCCTCTCGCCCTAAGGTGTTGTCTCGAATTCAGACCGCATGAGCAGCGATATTCTGGGAGAAGGATCGCACGGCCATTGTATCGCCGCGTGCGCGTGACGGCCTGCCAGGATATTGCGCGTGCTTATCGTGGCCTGGCCAATGCCCTCAGGTCGCGAAGTTCAGCCGTCGCTTCCTGGGAGATTAGTTATCACCTCATCTCGTCTCACCCTGGCAGCCCCAGCGCGGCGCGCATTCGCAGCTCACACTCCAGCCCTCACTGGCTGATTGCGTACAAACTGCGGCAGCCACACACGAGGGCACATACCGCTAAGGCCGACATCCCACGGAGCGGATGCACCTTGCCTTGCCCACGCCGCATATCGGGCAGCGCCTCAAGCGCTGCCCATAGGGACCCTTCTTGCGCTTGATAGCGCTCCGTTGTCTTGCTCTTGCCGCCTAGCTTACTCTTCCAGCTAGCAGGAAAGGACCCCTAGATAAGCGCGATTCCCTCCCTGCGGTTGATCTTTCCACTCCCCGCGTGCTAGACTTATGACAATACCTGAAAGGCAACGAGGCCGGTGCCGGTCGTCCACGCTTGGGATCACAGTTGCGCTCGCGCGACTCCCCCGGAGCGTGAGAGCTGAGGCTTGCCGGCCCTTTTCGCATAGTCTCGCATCGCCTGAAAGGAGACGCAACCGCTATGGCCATGTCGGCTGATTGGCAAGCCAAGTTTGGCAAAGAAGGGCTAACCTTCGATGACGTGCTGCTCCTCCCCGCCGCGTCAAGCGTCTTGCCACTAGAGGTTTCCACCGTGACGCGCCTCACGCGCTCCATCTCACTCAACATCCCCATCCTCTCAGCCGCGATGGATACCGTGACCGAAGGCCGCCTGGCCATCGCGCTGGCGCGCGAGGGTGGTCTGGGCGTCATTCATCGCAACCTGTCGATCGCGGATCAAGCGATCGAGGTCGATAAGGTGAAGCGCTCCGAGTCGGGAATGATCACCGACCCCATCACCCTTAGCCCCGACGACTCCTTGCGTCGCGCGCGCGAAAAGATGGCGACGTATCACATCTCAGGCATTCCCATCACCGACGAGCATCGCCGGCTGGTGGGCATCCTCACCAATCGCGACTTGCGCTTCGAGAGCAACTTTGACCGGCCAATTCGCGAGCTGATGACCGCCGATCACCTGATCACCGTCCCCGTCGGCACCACACTCGAAGAAGCGCACGACATGCTGCGCCGCTATAAGATCGAGAAGCTGCCGGTCGTGGACGATCACGGTATGTTGCGCGGGCTGATCACGGTCAAAGACATTCAGAAGAAGATCCAGTTCCCCCACGCGGCCAAGGACGAGGGCGGGCGGTTGCGCGTGGGCGCGGCGGTCGGCACCGGGCCGGATCACAACGAGCGCATCGAGGCGCTGCTGGCCGAAGAGTGCGACGTCATCGTCATCGACACGGCGCACGGCCACTCGCAGATGGTGATCGACACGGTGCGCCAGGTGCGGCGCGATTTCAGCAAGCACACACAGATCGTCTCCGGCAACGTCGCGACGGGCGAAGCCACGCGCGCTCTCATCGAGGCGGGCGCCGACGCGGTCAAGGTCGGCGTAGGGCCTGGCTGCCTGGCAGCGGGAACACGCGTTCTGATGGCCAGTGCAACCTATAAAAACATTGAGGATATTGTGCCCGGCGATCGGGTCATCAATCAGAGCGGGCAACCCGTCACGGTGCTCAAAGCTTGGTGTACTGGTATCCGTGAAGTCATGGCCGTCCGACATGTCGCCTCGCCACGCGAGACGATCGTCACACCCGACCATCGCTTCCTGGCCGGCGATCTCAGCACAGTCAGCGCGAGCTCGCTTGCGGCAAAAGGATATGCCGCCGTGCTCGATCGCCCGACCAAGACGGGTCTGAGCAAAATCGGCTGGAAGCCCGTCAGTGAGACCGAAAGCGACGCCTATCTCTTACCCAGAAAGATTACCTTCGAGTTGCCCGACCATTTCGCTATCGACCTGCGAACCTTTGCCGCCCGCAAAGATAAGCAATTGGCGCACTATGAGACTGCGATCGCCGATTCCTATGAACTTGGATATGTCTTTGGGGCCTTTCTCGGCGATGGACATGCCTTCATCGCACCCTCGCGCAACTCAGAGCAGGGGCGCGTCTCCTGGTATTTTGGCCCACATGAGCACGAGATTACCGCGAAATTCACTCGCTGCTTGAAGGAAGCCTCAGGTGTTGAGGCTCAGGTGGCACCCAATGGCAAGATCATCATCATCCACTTCTATTCCTTGCAGTGGGCACGTATCTTTGCCCAATTTGGCAAGCGCCACGAGAAGCACCTCCCGCCGGAATATCTCTGCGGGAATCCGCTCTATCTCAAAGGGCTATTCGATGGATTGCTCGACAGCGATGGCTATGTCGAGAGCGGCGGTCGCCTGAGCTTCCACAATACCTCGCCGCAACTGGCCGAGCTTTTCAACCTGCTCTGTTTCATGGTCGAGGGCAGCTTTCCCAATTGCAATGCCGAGAAAGCTAGCGCGGGCGGTCCGCAAGGCACGACCACAGAGCAATGCCGCGAGAGCTATCACTCTCGGCTGAACGTAACGCATCTCAAGCGCCACACCGATGACTATCAGGTCGTCAAGATGCTCCAACACCGCAGGATGGACATCTCCGTGCCGGTGTATGACATCGAAGTTGATTGCCCGACGCACAGCTTCATCGCCGACAACGCGATCGTGCATAACTCGATCTGTACGACGCGCGTGGTGGCGGGCACCGGCGTGCCGCAAATCACCGCCATCTATGACTGCGCGATCGCGGCGGCGGAAAGCGACACCCCGATTATTGCCGACGGTGGCATCCAATATTCGGGCGACATCGCCAAGGCGATCGCGGCGGGGGCCGACACCGTGATGATCGGCAGCCTGCTCGCCGGTACTGATGAAAGCCCTGGCGAGCTGACCATCGCGCAGGGCGAGCGCTTCAAGGACTATCGAGGCATGGGGTCGATTGGCGCCATGAAACAGCGCAGTTTTAGCAAGGACCGCTACTTTCAAGGCGACGTCAACGAGGAATCGCAGCTCATCGCCGAAGGCATCGAAGGCCGCGTGCCCTACAAGGGTCCGCTGACGAATGTCGCCACCCAGCTCGTCGGCGGCTTGCGCCAGGCGATGGGCTACGTGGGCGCGCCTGACATCGCCGCGCTGCAAACGCGCACGCGGTTCGTGCGGATCACCAGCGCGGGCCTGCGCGAGAGCCACCCGCACGACGTCTTCATCACCAAAGAGGCGCCCAATTACGGGCTGCACCACTGAACTTGCAAGCGGGAAGGTGAGGGAACGGCAGCCACGCTCCACAAGGCGCCAGCTAGGCATCGAGGAGTACCATTGCCGATCAGGGCGCGCCCCCTGCAGGTGACGCTCGATCCCGGCACGCGCAATTGGGCGAAGACACCACATGCACGTGGGCCGCTCGCGGCTGATGGCAAATTTGCCAGGTGCGAACCCGGCGAAGATCGAGCTTCTCACCTCCAACGACATCCATATCACGACGTAAAGGCAGGCTTCATCATTGCCTCCGTCCCGATGGAGAGGTGGCGATGATGAGGGATCCGGTCAGCTCTTGTGCTCGTTGCTGCTGGCGGCGGCATCGACCACCGGGCCTGAGGGCGCGGCGCCGACCGGCTCAGGGGTCGGCTCCGGCGCTGGGGCAACGCTGTTGGCGTCGGGACGCAGCGCGGGGATGCGCGAGAACAGATCGGCCAGCTTGACGCCGCTGAGCGTCTCGATGAGCGCCGGCACCTGCGCCAGCATGGTCATCATATCGCCGGTCAGGCGGCTCGCGCCCAGTGACGGCTGGCCGTCGCCCCCGCCGGTCGAGACGATCGTGACTCGGTCCACCTTGCTGAGCGGCTCGCCCAGGGCGCGCACTATGTCGGGCAAGCCGGTCAGCAGCTTGTCGAGCACGGCTGCCTGGTTATATTGGTGATAGGCGTCCGCTTTGACGCGCATCGCTTCCGCTTCAGCCTCGCCGCGCGCTTTGATCACATCCGCCTCGGCCAGGCCACGCGCGCGAGCCACATCTGCCTCAGCCAGGCCGCGCAGGCGAATCGCTTCCGCGTCGGCGGCGCCTTGCTGGCGGACCGCCTCGGCGCGGCCCTCAGACTCGAGCGTCAGCTTTTGGCGCTCGGCGGCGGCGGCAGTTTCGATGCGCTGGCGGTCGGCCTCGGCGCTTTTGAGCACCGTCGCCTGCAATTCCAGCCCGCGGCGCTTGATTTCCGCTTCCTCGACTTTGACCTGTGCCGTCTTTTCGATCTCTTGCACGCGCGTCGATTCGGCGACGACCTGCTGCTGCATGATATTCGTCTGAAGGTCGTAGGCTTTGTCGGCTGCCGCCTGCTCTTTGCGCACCTGGGCGTCGTAAGCCGCTTTTTTCAGCGCCAGATCGCGCTGGAACTCCGCTTGCTTTTGCTGCGACGCGCTCTCGGCCTCGACGCGCGCCTGATCGGCCTCGGCTTTTTTGATCGCTGACTCGCGCAGCGCCGCCGCCTGTTGGATCTGCGTGTCGCGCGCCGCCAGCGCGGCGGCGATATTCGCCTCTTTCTTGATCCGCTCGATCTCAGGCCGGCCCATATTGGCGATGTATTCGTTGTTGTCGCGCACCTCTTTGATGGTGAAAGAGACGACCTCCAGCCCCATCTTAGTGAGATCCGACGAGCTGATCGAGCGCATCTTTTCGCTGACCATCTCCGGCTCTTTGACGAGCTGCTCGACGGTGAGCTGGCCGACGATGCCGCGCAGGTGGCCTTCCATCACCAAACGGATCAGGCCTTCGCGATCGTCGTCTTCCTTGCTCAAGAATTGCTCGGCGGCGGTGAGGATGCTGTCGCGGTCCGATCTGACCTTGAGCTGCGTGACGGCCTCGACGTTGACGGCCACGCCTTGATTGGTGTAAAGCGACTGCTGTGGCGCGACATCGAAAGACATCAGCTCGAGCGAGAATTCGGTCGCTTTTTCGCGCAGCGGCGTGACGAAGGTGCCGCCGTTAGTAATGACGCGCGCCTGGTGACCGCCATAGACGATGAGCGCGGTGTTGGGGCCGACCTTGCGATAGAGCCGGCCGGCGTTGGCCAGGCCCAGCAAGATGAAGATCACCACCAGGACGATCACGCCGACCAGTGTCGCGAGAATGGAATTCATACGTGTGTGCTCTCAGCCGGACGCCGCTGGGCGTTGCCTGGCTGCTCCTTTCGAGATGGGCGCTCACGCGCCGGCGCTTGTCGCCGAGGCCAGGAAGTTATCCCACGTTTGTACTAGCGCGATGCCGTCGCGATAGCCCACGATCACTACATCGGCGTCGCGGTCGATGGCTGAACCGTCGCTGCTGCGGGCGCTGAGGCTCTTGCGGGTGCCGTTGTCGCCCATATAGAGCACCTCGCCGATGCCCCCCGCGCGAATGGCAGTGCTGACCGTGGCGACGCGCCCCTCGATTTCGGACGACGCGACACCGAGCCGGCCCGATTCCTCGCCAAACAGGCGCAGATAGAGCATATTCACTCCGCCAGCGGCAATCAGGCCCAGGATGATGGCCAGAGCGATGACCCACAGCGATCCGACCTGGGTGGCGTTATGCAAGATGTAGCCGACGAGTCCAAAGCAAAACAGGAAGACGAGCACGGCGTTCAGGTTCACGCTGCCGATGAGCTGGCCGAGCGAGAATCCGTGCGCGTCCGTCTGAGCCGCGCCGGTGGCGGCGCTCTGCTGTGGCAGCGTCACGCGTGTGCCGGAGGGGGGCGCGCCGTGGCCGGCGATCGACGTTGCCGCGTGCGATGGCGAGACGTGCGTGCCGGCGTGCGCCCCCAGGTGCAGGCCGTGCCCGCTGGCATGCGCGCCTGGCCCACCGAGATGCAAGCCGTGCGATCCTACATGCAGCCCGTGACCCTGGCCCACACCCAGCACGGTCGTCAGGATGATGAACGCGCCCGCGAAGACCACGCAAGCGACGTACAGAAGCGAGAGCGGATCGGTCGCGATCATGTCGTCAATTCCTGCCTTTTCTGCTCGGCGACTCGCGCCGGAGGGGGAGCGAGCAGCGTCGATTGCGCCCACCGGCTCAGCGCGGCGAAATTCACGCCCCAGCCGACGCCGAAGCCGTGCGGCACGAAAACGGCGTCGCTGTCGGGATTCCAATATTCGCGGGCGATACCCCGCCATTCCCACAGGCGAAAGTTATAAGGCACGCCCGCGATCGTTCCCTGCCACGTGCGCGTTTCGGGCGGCTTTTCCAGCTCTTTGCTGATAGCCGCCGCCGTCAGCCCCGTCACTACTCCCAACACAAACATCCGCATTCCCCGCATGGGTTCAGGCATCCTTTCGACCGTTGGCGGCCACGTGGCGAGCGGTCGGCGATCGACCTTCCAGCCAGGAGCGCAGCCAGTGAAAATCGTCGTCGGGCAGATCGATCACCTGCTCGACCATTGGCCAGATGTGGTGGCGGCGCGGGTGTGCCGCGAGGCGCGCCAGTGTCGCGTGCGTGTGATGCGAGCCGACATGCCACGTTGGCTCAGGATCGCTCACCAGATAGCCCGGATGCACGCCAAAGAAGCGCGCCAGCCGCTCGCGACTGGTCTGTGAGAGGTGCAGCCGGCGCCCGCCCTCGATCTGCGACAGATAGGACTGGCTGATGCCACCGCCCGCGCCGTCGCTGATCGCGCGTGCGACCTCACTCTGGGTCAGCGCGCGACCCAACCCCCGCGCATAGCCGGCGCGCTCGCGCAGATCTTTGAGCTTGGCGGCGAGATCCATCGATGAGCACTTCTCCTCTCAGCTATAGTATTACAATTTGCGATAGCGAGCGTCAAGGCTCTGATGGTGATCGATCTCACAGCCAGGATGGTAGATTGATACAGCTCCTTCCCCAGTCAGAGCGGCTTGCTGTGAGAGCCGCGACGCTCGACCTCGGCCCACGACGCGGCAAGCCCCAAGAGCGCCGCGCTGGCGATAATCACGGGCAAATATCCGATGGCCGAGACGAGTGTTCCTCCCACAAGACTCCCGGCAACCGTGGCGAGCATCGTCGTAGCGTAAAAGGCCCCTACCTCCGAGCCGGCGGCATCCGCCGGGGCCAGCTCAGCGACTCGCGCATTGGCGGCGACCGAGAGCAGCGGCCAGCTCAAGACGACCAGCGCGAAGCCGACAATGCCCCAGAATCCGGCAGCGTGCGACGCGATGGCCACCGCGATGATGGCGAGAGCGGCGCCGCGAATGACATATCCCGTGAAGAGCACCGTCCCCGTCCCCAATTTGCCGGACCACACCCCTGCCAGATGGTAGAGCACGATCCCTAGTGCCGTGGCCCCGGCGAATCCCCAGGCGGAAATGCTCGGCGCCAGGTCGAAGCGCGCCCGCATGACCAGGGGATAGAAGGCGAAGATAGGAGCGGCGCCGATCATGGCGATGCCCCATTGGACGAAAAAGCGCACGAGGGCGCTCTGCCGCAACAAGCGCCAGTTTTCGCGATGAAAGGCGAGATAGAACACGTGCATCATGCCCGCCGCTTCGGGAAACGCGGAGTGCCGCGCCGGATGAGCCTGTGGAACTGTGGCGCTGGCAGGCACCGCCGGCAGAGTCGCCGCCCAGGCGGCGGCGACGATCAGCACCCCGGCGCCGAGCAGCGTCAGGCTCAACGGACGCAAGACGAGGCCAACGACGATCAGGCCCAAAGTTTGGCCGCCGCCCATCCAGGTTTGCACGACGCCGATCTGCTCATCCCAGTCGGGCCTCGCGTGCCAGCTCATCACGAAGAGCGTTCCCAACGTGAGACTGGCGGCGGAGAAAAACCCAAAGAGAGCGGTCGCGATGAGGAATAGCGGCGCCTGGGGGAGAGCCAGCGCGACAAATGTTAGAGCTGAGCCAGCCAGCGCCAGTGCCAGGAGGATGTTGCCGCGCAGCCGATGGTTGAGCGACCCCCAGACGAAAGCGCCCGCCGCGACCCCCAGGTTGAGCAGCGCAAACGCCGCTCCCGCCAGCGCGGGCTTGCCAGCGAAGATGGGGATGGCGATTCCCGCGACGCCGCCATAGATCGCGTAGAGCAAGCCAAACGGCGCATAATTCAGCGGCGAGCGCGCCCGCGCCGCCACCAGCGATGCCTGTGTCTGCGCCATAGTTCTCTCGCCCTTTCTCAACGACACGCCCTCAGTGAGATACGTCCGTGCGGGGTTTCGCAAACAGGACCACTCGGTCCTGCCAATGGCGGGTCACTCATGGAGTGGCGTCAGCCCGTCTAGGAAAAAGCGCACGGCGAACTTCGTTTGCTGGCGCCATTTGACCGTATCGGTATCCACTAGCCAGAGGATCATCGATCCCTCGAACAGTGCAATGAGCATGACGGCGAAAGCGTCGATATCGACCGGGCGAAACTCGCCCTGCGCGATGCCGCGTTGAATCATCGCCGCCATGACGGTGCGATATTCCAGGAAATATTCGGCAAGGAATTGTCGCACCTCTTTGCGTCGCCCAGCGATGGCATAAAACTCGAAAGCCACTGGCAACGCAACTCGAAACTGCGCCATCGTCTCGACCAGATGATCGGTGATCTCGAGAAATTGCCCCGTGACGCTGCCTTCATCCTGTATCAGCCGGCGCAACAGGCGCATTTCCTGGCGAAATAAAAATTTGAGCATGGCGCTGATAATCGCGTCTTTGCCCTGCTTGAAATAGAGATACAGCGCCCCTTTGCTCAGTCCGGCCTCTTCAGCGATCTCATCCATCGTCGCCTGGTCGAATCCTTTGCGGGCAAAGACAATCTTAGCGGCGTCGAGGATTTGTTTGGTGCGCTCCTCACTCATGTCTGGTCGTGGCATGGGCGCCCTCCTGGACCGATCGATCAGGGGCAGGTCCATTCCGAATGGTGTGCCCCGCCACTGATTCTATCCTATCGCACGCGCCCACGGCGCGTCTAGCGCGCGATCGGTGAAGGAGCCTGCCCTGTCGCGCCGCCAATCTGAGCCGTGGCGCGTCCGGAAGTGCGCTAGATTCGCGTGCGCCGCCAGAAAATCGCCAATCCGACGAACGCCAGACCGACGAACCATGCCAGTGACACCAGCACATCCAGCCCATCGAAATGCCCGGCGAAGCCCCCATTCACCGCGACCTGCATGGAGCCATACGTCGGGAACGCCACGAGAAAGCTCTTATTGGCCAGCGGATTATACACGGGAGCCTGTAAAGTGGTATCTAGCAGACTGAGCATGATGATGGTGAAGAAACCCGCCAGCTCGCTCGTCACCAAGACGCCTAAGGCTAAGCCGAGCGCTCCATACATCAGCGCCGACAGGAAATAGCTCAGCCAGACCAATGGGAATGACCCGACTCGCCAGAAGAACTGCAAGACGACCACCGTATACAACGAGACTGCGGCTCCCGTCGCCGCGAGCGCGGTGAGCTTTGCGGCCAGTAGCACCGGCTGGCGATAACCACACAGCGTCAAGCGCCGGTCAAAGGCGATGCCGGAGCGCGTCGACGCAAAGAACATGAACCCCACGATGAGCGTCAGCGCATTGAAGCCCGACGTCAGCTCAGTCAGGTTATGACCATTGACTTGCAAGTAGGTGTTTGTGCTCATCAGCTTGAACGCGACCGGATCCTGAGGGATCGTAATCCCGAAGAGAAAAAACCACAACGGGGTGAAAACCACGAGAAGGCCTAACGCCAGGCGGTTGCGCCCTTGCTCGAGCAGGGCAAAGCGCGTGGCGGTGAGATAGGGTTGTATCATCGAATCATCGCTCACTTTCTTTCTCAGGCTCGATGCGCTCCAACCGACCGCCGTGCAGGCGATAGAGAGCGTCGAACCGGTTCTGCTCGAAGAGTAAGTGTGAGATCACAAGCAGTGCGCAGCCGCTGGCGCGTAGATTCTGCGCGATCTGCCAGAACCGCAAGTACGTTTCCCAGTCGAATCCTTGATACGGCTCGTCGAGCAATAGGACATGTGGCTGGTGCATCAGCGCCAGGGTGAGGTTCAGCTTTTGTTTCGTGCCGCCGCTCAATGCGCTGATGGGCGTCGCGCGATACTGTGAGAAGCTCAGGAGGTCCAGTAACTCTCTGGCGCGGGCCAGATCGGGGATGCCGTAAGCCGCTCGAAAATAGTCGAGATGCTGCTCCACGGTCAGCGCGTCATTCAGGATCACGTTCTGCGGGCAATAGCCCAGCCGGCCAGTGATCGTCACCGCGCCGTGATTGGGTGCCAGCGCTCCGGCGAGGATGTTGAGTAAGGTGGATTTTCCCGATCCATTCTCGCCGACGACACCAACCAGTGTGCCCGCCTCAATGGCAAAGCTCACCCCTTGCAACACGTGGCGATGGCCATAGGATTTGACGATATCGCGCGCTGTCAAGACGATGTCAGTCATCGTCTTCCTCCTGTTCATGTCTGAGAAGTCCCATTTGCATCTTCAGCAGGTGGGTTGGGACATATAATGACTGACCGGTCAGTACAATTATACCTGACGATGCGGAATACGTCAAGATCGCCTGATGTGCACGACTCGACAAAAGCTGACCTTCCTCGCGCACGAGAGGCGATTCTGCGCGGCATAGGGCTTCGAGCCGCAACCCCAGCTGGTGCCCACTGTGCAGGCCCTCAAAAGATCACTCCAAGAGGTGTGGCCGGAAAACGCAGAAACTCGTTATAGTATTATAAGTGGGTGTGCACCCACCCATCATCAGAGACGAAAGATTGTGCCATAGGCTGGCACGAACCACTATGCCCAAACTGGTCAACGATGCCGAGCGCTCGCGGAAACGCCAGGCGATCCTTGACGCCGCCGCCACGGAAATCGCGCGCTTTGGGTATGACCGCGCCAACATCAACACCATCGCCGAACGCGCGGGGATTGGGCGTGGCACGATCTACCTGTACTTCGAGAGCAAAGATGACGTGCTCAACGCATTGCTCGACGCTGTCGGCGCGCTCATCGATGACACGGTGCGCGCCTGTATCGAGCTGTCTGAACCCTGGCCGGAGCGCCTGCGCGTGCTGACCCGATCCTTTGTGGCGCTAGCGAGCGATCATCGTGATTTCTTTCGGGTGCAGGTGAGCGCGCTGCACGGCGTCAACCGCGACATCGGCGCGCCCTTGGCGAGGTGGCTGAGCGCGTCAGCGACCCGACTGTCACAGGCGTTCCAACGCGCCGTGGAATGCGATGAAATCCAGTCGTTACCGCCCGACACGCTTGCGACCCTGGTCTTGGGGGCTTTGGAATCTCTGGCACTCTTGCCCAACGCGCTGGAGCAAAGCGAAACCGCCGCGCTGGAACGCGCTGACACTCTTGCTGCCCTGCTTTGGCGCGGCATGGCCCCATCCTAAAAGATTTGCGTGGTGAGCCGTTTTCATGAAGCACGCTCTTTATTCCACATTCCACCGAGGGGTCAATTGGCTCCTTGGCGTCGTGCCAGAAACTCCGGATGCTGATCCGCATCTTCCCGCCGCGAATCGCGCGCTGCTCAACCGCTCTTATTTTCGCAAGTGGCTGGTCATTGGCGCGATGATTGGTGTGGTAGCCGGACTAGGCTCGATCATTTTCTTCAGCGCCATTGCGCTCAGCACGCATCTCTTGTTGGAGATGGGCGCTGGCTTTTCGCCGCCGAACCCTGCGGGTGAGGGTAAGACGGTCATCACGCCGATCACGCGGTTGTGGGCCATCCCCATTGTGACGACACTGGGCGGATTGCTGACTGGCTTGATCGTGTATACCTTCGCGCCAGAGGCGGAAGGGCACGGCACCGATGCCGCCATTGGTGCGTTCCACAATAAAGGAGGGTACATCCGGCCACGAGTTCCTCTGGTCAAGACGATCGCTTCGGCGATCACGATCGGGTCAGGGGGCAGCGCCGGGCGTGAGGGGCCGACGGCGCAGATTGCGGCGGGGTTTGGCTCCTCCCTCGCCGAGATGTTACACCTCGATGAACGCGATCGGCGCATCGCCATGGCCGCTGGCGTGGGCGCTGGGATCGGCTCGATCTTCAAGGCACCCTTTGGTGGCGCGCTCTTGAGCGCCGAGATTCTCTATAAGCGGGATCTCGAGGCGGATGCCTTGTTCCCTTCCATGATCGCGTCCGTCGTCGGCTATAGCATCTATGGCGCCTGGGCAGGCTGGTCTCCCGTTTTTGGCTCCGGGTCGAATTATTCTTTCAACCGGCCGATTACCCTCATTGGGTTTGCCGTGCTCGGCATTGTGGCGGGTCTGGTGGGGCTGCTCTATCCACGTGCGCTCTATGGTGTGCGCGATCTGTTCGCGCGCTGGCGCATTCCCAACCACATCAAGCCCGCGATTGGCGGCCTGGCGGTTGGCCTCATTGGCATGGCCTTCCCACAAGCACTCGGCATGGGCTATGGCTACGTGCAATTTGCCATCAACAACAATTTTACTCAGATTTCCGCACTCCTCATGTTCGCGCTGATCTTCGTCAAAATGATCACCACGTCGCTGACGATTGGCTCTGGCGGCAGTGGCGGCGTCTTTGGCCCGGGGATGGTCATCTGGGGGTTCCTGGGAGCGGCCACCTGGGCGGTGCTGCACGCGGTCACGCCAGGCTTGGTTGGCTTGCCGGGCAGCTTCGTCGTCGTGGGGATGGGCGCCTTCTTTGGGGGAGTGGCGAAAGCTCCCCTGGCCGTCATCCTGATGGTAGCTGAAATGACCAACGAATATTCCTTGATCGTGCCCGCCATGCTAGCGACGATGATCGCGCTGCTCATTGCGGGCAATCGCTCGATCTATGAAGAACAGGTCCCCACCCGTCTCGATTCACCCGCGCACAAAGACGACTATGCGCTGCCCCTGCTGCAACAGTTGCTCGTCGCTGACGCGATGGAGCCGATCATCGCTATGGCGTCGCCCACGACGCCGTTGTCGGCATTGCGCGAATCGTTACACGCCCATCGCATCAAAAGCATCCCCGTCGTGGGTGAGGGGAAATTGCAAGGTATCGTGACCATCGACGATCTGGCCAGGGCGCCTCGCCGTGATAGCGAGCTGACCGCGCGGGCGGTCATGTCCTCACGGGTGGAAGTGGTGTACCCTGATGAATCGCTCTACACCGCCTGGGTGCGGATGACGCGCCGAGGATTCAAGCATCTGCCGGTGGTGCGGCGCGACGCGCCCGATCAGGTGCTGGGTGAAGTGACGCTGGCGACCATCGGCCAGGCACTGCAATTGCCCATTTTTCGCAGAACTATCCACCTCCAGTGCACGATCCCACGACCAACCTAGAGGTTGTGCCCGATCTGGCGCCATAGAACTCGAAGCGATCCGATCACAATGGCGCCGGCTCCCATCCAAACTCGTGTGGCCGTACCCGGATGAGTGATCCACAAGAGAATAGCGTGCCTCGCTCGATGCCCACAGCCGTGAGATCAGCGTGGGCCAGGGGGCACGAAGCGCTCGATCCATTCCAGGATAGCGCGTCGCTGGGCCACTCGCTGGTGTGGCGTGCCGGTATTGATGCCGTGGCTCGTCCCCGGCACGCGAACGAAGTCCGTCTCGACGCGGCCCAGATATTTGAGTGCGGTGAAGACCTGCTCGCTCTGCTCGATGGGGCAGCGCCAGTCGCGCTCGGCACCGATGACGCGCGTGGGCGTCGTCACCGCCGGCATGTAGGTGATAGGCGAGCGCTCCAGATAAAAGTCGCGGCGCTGCCAGGGATCGCCGCCCTGCTCCGGCAGCCCGAAGACGGCATCGACATCCGACGTGCCAAAACTGCTGATCAGATTCGACACGCTGTTGATGGTGACGGCGGCTTTGAAGCGCGTCTCGTGGCCGACGATCCAACTCGTCATATAGCCGCCGTAACTCGTGCCAGTGACGGCCAGGCGGTCGGGATCCAGCGGAAAGCGCGCCAGCGCGGCGTCGAGACCGGCCATGACGTCGCGATAGTCCGCGCCGCCCCAATCGCGGTCGCACGCGCGGGCGAACGTCTCGCCATAGCCGTAGCTGCCGCGCGGGTTGATATACACGACAGCATAGCCCGCCGCCGCGAAATTCTGCATCAGCGCGTAGAAGCTCGGACCGTAGTGACCGTGCGGGCCGCCGTGAATCTGGAGGATAACCGGCCAGCGCATGCCGGCGCTCTCAGGCGCTGAGGCATCGAGCGGCAGCAGCACCCACCCCTGCATCTGCCAGCCGTCGGGCGCGCTGTACGTGAATTCGCGCGGCGTGACGATCGCGCGCTCGCGCAGCCAGGGATTCAGATCGGTGATCCACCGCTCTGGCTCTGTCACCGGGAATGAGTCGAGACACAATTGCGCTAATTCGGGAGCGCGCTGCGCCGTGAGGGTGATGGTATAGAGGTGACGTCCGTCGGGCGCGAGCGCGAATGAGCCGATCTGCTGATCGCCCTCCGTGACCGGCACAGGCGCCTCGCCCGCCAGTGAGGCGCGCCAGAGATTCACGGTGCCACGCGCGATGACCGGGAACCAGACATGCTCGCCTGAGGCGTCCCAGGTCGGGCCGCCGCGCGTCATCGGCACCAGATCGGAGGCGATGCTCTCGGCCACGCTCATATCGCGCTCGCCCAACAGATCGCGCGGTGGGGACCAGCCGCCATCCGTGCGCACCGCCACCAGCACGCGGGTGTTGCTGATGGAGGTGCCCGGCTCGTCGCGCATATCATACCAGGCGAGAAGCCGCCCATCGGGCGACCATGCCGGGCGGGCGGTGAGGCTGTCGCCGTCGCTGACGCGCTCGACCTCGCCCGAGGTAAGAGCGAGCGCATAGACGGCGTTCGTGCGATTCGCGTCGCGGTTGCCGGCGCGGTCGCTGGTGAAGGCGATGTGCGCGCAGTCGGGCGACCAGGCGGCATCCTCATGATCGAAGTCGCCTGTGGTGAGCTGGCGGGGCGCGGCTGCGGCATCATCGGGGCTGACCAGCCAGAGATGGCCGCGCCCCTCGAGGATATCACCGCCATCCCAGCGGTATTGCAAGCGCGTGATATGGCGCAATCGTGTCGCTTCGGCGCGCTCGCTCTTTTTCATGTCTTGCGACTCGTCTTGCAGCGGATTTTCGCCCTCGCGCACCTCGGCGGTGAAGAGGAGTGATGCGCCGTCGGGCGACCAGCGTGGCTGGCTCGCGCCGCGTCGCATGGCGGTCACTTTGCGCGCCTCGCCGCCTTCCATCGGCAAGAGCCACACCTGCGATCCCTGATCGCGGTCGCTGGCGAAGGCGACGCGCGTGCCATCGGGCGACCACGCGGGCTGGCGATCGCGCTGCTTGCCAAAGGTGAGCTGGCGCGGCGCGGGGTCAGCGCTGGCGAGATCGATCAGCCACAGATGCGAGAATCGCTTGTCCTCATCGGCGTCCTGGCTGAGCACGGTGACGATCAGGCGCCTCCCGTCCGGGGCCAGCGCCACCTCGGTCGGCAAGGCAAAGAGCAAGAGATCCTCAACCGTCAGCGGTCCCGCCATGATACGCTTCACCCTCTTGTTCTCAGCGTCGGTGGCAATCGGCCACTCTTCCGTACGATCGCTCCGTAGTATAGCCGATTCGCGTGGAAAGCGGCAAATGACGTTGACGATGCCGCCTCGGCGCGTGTATCATGAGAGCAGCACCACAGCAGTGTGACATGCCGGCGTAGCTCAGCGGCAGAGCGCCCGCCTTGTAAGCGGGGGGTCATCGGTTCAATCCCGATCGCCGGCTCCTCTCTCGCAGCAATCCGCTTCTCGACTGGCGTCAAGAGAAGCGAGCGGTACTATGGCGATGCCCGTTTTGGGCTTCTGGATGGGTTGATGACCACCCGCCCAGTGAAACATGTGCGGAGAGGATGACCATCCGCCCGGAAAACATGTAATCGCTGCCGTCCGTTTGCTCGACGCTTAAGCGGAGTCCTTTCCCGTCACACCAGAAAGGACCGATCTCCATGCGTTACACACAGCGTTCCTCGACCTCTCCTTCAGCTCCACGACGCCGCGTCGCCAAAAAAGGCATGACACTCAGCGAGGCTATCACTGCCTATCTCCTGCACCATGAGTCCAGCAACAGCCAGCCAAAAACAATCGAGTGGCATACCCACTGCCTGGGTTCGTTCCGGTCCTATTGCGATCAGCACGAGCTCAGCGCTCTGGAGCAGATCACAACGGAGGATGCTCAACGATGGGTATTGGACATGCAGAAGGTTCCGACCTGCCGGGGAAAGCGCTCAGCTCGTACCGTGAGTTGGTATGCGCGCTCACTGCGGGCATTTTATCGATGGTGCTGTCGGCGTGGTTTTGTCGAAATCGATGTTACCGCCTGGCTTGACCTGCCCAAAGTCGAGCGTCCGCTCATCCGTATTTTAGAAGCAGAAGAATTCGCGCGTTTGCTTGCGGCGTGCGCAAACGTTGACGAGTCGAACCGGAGCACAGGCCCACATCATGTCGCAAGGAATGAGGCCGTTTTGTGGCTTCTGTACGACACGGGCATTCGGCTGGCCGAGCTGTGCAGTCTCAAGCTCGCCGATTTCGATCGATCGCGCGGGACTATCATCGTCTATGGCAAGGGGCGAAAAGAGCGAAAGATTGCTCTCGGTAAGAATGCCCTGCAAGTGGTAGGTCGTTACCTGACCCATTGGCGGGAGCATTTTCCCTCGGCTGATAGCGATCCACACGTCTTCCTGACTGAAGAGGGCGGCATTACGCGCGAGGGGATCAAGATGCTGTTTCGCCGTTTGCGCCACCGAGCAGGCTTCACAAACCGACGTGTCCATCCGCATCTGTTGCGGCATACGTTTGCCGTTCGCTACTTGATGAGCGGCGGCGATGTCTTTTCGCTGCAAGAACTGCTTGGGCATGAGGACATGGAAACGATCCGCAATTACATGCACCTGGCTGACGCCAACGTGCAATCGCAAAAGCGCAAATTTAGTCCGGGGGATCAGATCCAGCTCATGCCTAAGAAGATGCACCGGTCAGGGTTCCGGCCTGTGGGAAAGGAGTGATTTCTTCGCTTGCCAGTTTGATGGTGAGGTGCCACAGAGTCATCTCACCATCTTTGTGATCCTTACAGGTCGCCTTTGGCACGATAGCATTTGATCCTTTCATTTTCGCTTCTAACAAGAGTGCGATATTCAGCGAATAAGAACCATGTCAAGGGGTGCCATTCGCCAGTATCGGCATAGTGGTTCAGAATTTCTATTCCTTTTGGTTGCATGACTCTGACAAAGGTAAGATATGTCCGCTTTTGATGAAAAGGCGATGTAACTAAAATAATGCGACCTATTTGGTGCTGATCTACGAGAGAAGCAACATATTCGGCGTTCTCGCGGGTATGAAGCGACATATTTTCGGCCAAAACATCTTCAGCGGGGACACCTAGCTTAATGGCTTGATTACGCATGTAATCTGCCCCTAGCCCTTCGTCCCAGGACTTTGCTGCTGATGCTACGTCTTTAGTTTGAATGCGTCCGCATCTAGCGGCACGATCTAGTTCAGCCAGGGGAATGAGCTTCGGGGTGTCATTTACCTTCACGCTAAACCGACCAGAGCAGATGATTTTTGGTGCCCAGCCCTCATGATAGAGCTTGACGGCTGTTAAGATTTTGCCTTTTAAAAAGCTAATATTTCCTCTAGTGCCGGCTAGCACAACTATTGCATCGGCCTTCTGAGGACGGTCGCGTAGCGCGAATTGCCTGCCTCTTATGTAGAACCAGATCCAAGTGAGAATCGGCATGAGCATTAAGCTCATGCCGATTGCGCTAATCCATGTCTTATCCTTGATCATTGTTGGCTATCCAGCAACGCGCCCAGTCGGGCAACGCCTGTATCCTTTCCATAACGTGATTTGGTTATGGCAGTGTGTAAACTTGTTAGTCGTGCGATCGTTTTATTTGATCCAACTGATCGGCCCAGTGACAAGGATTCTTCAGCTGTTGAGATGCTGGCATCAATAAGGCCGAGTCCGTAATATGCCTCTGCCTTTTGCGCCAAAAGTCGGGCACGGCCACGGATGATAGTTGGATCATAATTGATCAGGCTTTTGTCGATCAATGTGATAGCCCGATCGTGCTCTTTCAGAAGAACCGCATCGACACCTTTCTGGGCAGTCACCGAGGCGATACTGAATCGAGCTTGATAGCGTTCATATGAGGTCTCTCCGCGCTCAAGTACGCGCTCCGCCAAGCTGATACAATGCCAGCATTTTTGTGACTCCTGAGCTTTAGCGTAAGCTTCTGACAGGGCTTGCAAAATGTATCCGCGCAATTTTGGAAATCCAGCGTTGTTGATGGTCTCCAAAGCGGCGCTCAGGTAATTGATGGCTTCAGAAGGGCGTTCTTGCTGAATCAATGTCACTCCCTCGCGGGCAAGCGCTGAGGCGATCAGCTCTATATCGTTCAGGTCCGTTGCGACATGGTGTGCTTGCTTGAAAGCGAGATGTGCCTGGTTGTAGTTCATTAGGTCACGTGACACGCAGCTTTGCAGTTGATAACTCATCGAAAGCAGTGCCAGCGTGCGATCGTGCCAAACGGTGTTGTTGGCTGATCGGGCAAACCGATCGATTTCGCTGATCCACATGTCGAGGCCGCGCGATGCCCTAGTTGTTCCACCCGTATGGTACATCTCCCAGCGTGTGGTCATTTCATCTTCAAAGAATGCCATTCGGTCCTGGTTGACGACAATCTTTGTAGAATCGGCCCGTTTTTGTTCATCTTCAAGGCCTAAGAGTGCTGCTGGGATGCCAAGAAGTCCGACCAGTAGCCGGCGCCGGCCGATGTTTTTGATCATAGTTTGACATTCCATTCTTTGCACAGTTCGTGTGTCCACACGAAGTGTTCCAGCGAGATCCTGCTGGGACCACTTCTTGGCTTTTCTATACTGTGCTACTACCTGCCCTTGATGTTGACTCATTCCCACGTTCAGGCTCCTTTCACTTGTCGTGTTTTTGTGGGTTTTGTCGTGGTTGAGTGGCCGCTTTTACGGCATACTCATCTATGCAGGTAGGGGAGCGTATGAATGGTTGGTGACACTCCGATTATACCATCTCCTACTTGTTTGACACAATCAAGATTCTCCATAGTTGTCTCGAAGCGAATAAGGGAAAGGTTGTTGCGAGAGCACGGGACATGTGGGTCTGGATCTTGGTGGAATTTTATCTGGTAGGAGGTTGTCATGATTGGCAAGCGTCAGCGGAAGAAAACCCAGAACATCGTGGGAGATGCTGATGCGCTCTTTCTTGGCACAGGCGTGCGCGCGATTGCTCGCAAAACCTTGCCACCAGGCTTAACGGTCGCGGACCTGCAACAGTTGCTCACGTTTCTGTACGGCATGTTCGACGAGCGCGATGCCAAAGTCATTCGGGCATATGACCCATTCGCACAGGAAAGGGGGCGTCGTGTGACGGTCGGTCGGCTCGCCGACGCGCTGTCACAGCTCATCGACAAGCACTCACAGCAATGCGCCTAGCGGCTCTGGTTGGCTGCCGGTCCCGCTAAGCGCATCTCGAACCGTTCGCGGCTGGGCATGTTGACGCACGCTCAGCCACTCTCACCACGCCAGGCGATGTCCTGGCAGGAGGTTCTATGTCTATCGTATCCGATCCGCGTGCGCTCGCGCAACAAACGGGCGCTTCT
>VFSW01003553.1_pt1 | contig 23375 bp, 18 predicted proteins | sample 5358111 | NCBI WGS metagenome assembly VFSW01 (sample SAMN11554181, study PRJNA540505) | mine drainage metagenome | isolation source: sediment from site ElyBrook_90M | place: USA: Ely Copper Mine, Vershire, VT | collected 2017
ACGAAATTGCCGCTGATGTTGGCGGCGGCGTTGATGGTGGAATTGCCCTGGGCAATGACCAGGCCCGAGATGTTGCCCGCGGCGTTAAGAATAGTGTTGACTCCTATGACCCCGGCGCCCGCGGCATCTATGTTTCCCGGATACACAACCTGGCCCTGGGCGTTCCGCGTTCCTGCCGTGAGCGTCACGGTGGGACGCAACGAACCATTTGCGTTCTGCGGCTCTTGGGAGATTCCGCCGGCGCTGGCATTGATGCCGCCCTGCGGAGTGAGGACCGTGATATTCCCCACGGCCAAACTTGGCGGGGCGTCTTGAAATGTCGTCGCGAGGATTCCGCTGCCCGTGATGAATTCCGGCGTTGTCGATACGGCGCCGGTGCGCGAATTGACGACGACCGTTTCAAGATTGACCTGGCTGGAGTCGCCGTTTCCGGCATCCACGTTGCCTTGCCGCGATTCCACAAAGATGTTCCCGCCGTCGAAGGCCGCAATCCGCGCGCCGCTCACGCTGACATCGCCCTGCGCAATCACGCTCACGTCGCTCTGAAGCCCCGCCGTCCAGATGCCAAGGGGGTCGTTGGCGCGTTCAAAGGGCAGAACTCCAACCCCGGCGTTGATCGCGCCGCCCGTGCTCTCAATACTGATGGAGCCCGCGGTGTAGTAAGAACTGATTTGGGATGCGATCATGTTCAAATCGCCCTGCAACGTGATATGGATGGAAGCGCCCGTGTTTGCGATCTTTGCCAAAGCAGGATTTTCGGCGGGACCCGCGGAGACGATGCCGTCGGTTGCCCCCAAATCCAACGATTGCGCGGCGAAATTGAACTGGCCGGGGCCGCCCAGCAGATAGCCGCCCAGCAGCGGACTGCTTGGATTGGCGGCGCTTTGGCTCTCGGTGTGGAGCGTGGCGATATTTGCCGCATCCACACCAAAGGTGGCCGGCTTTGTGACATAATTGTTATTGCCATCAAGAATCGGCTTGCCGTTGGAGTAGAAGGTCTTTTCCTGAAGCGCGCCCATGAGCAGTTGCTCGGTGGTGGTGTCCATGATTCCATAATAACCAAGCTGCCGGGTGGATGGCAGGTAGAACAGGCTTAACGTAGGAAAGAGCGCCCCGGCATCGGGCGCGCTGGGCCCGGAGCCGGGAACGACGGCGTTTTCCAGAACTTGCAGGTAATCAGGCGCGGCGCCGGAATAAAGCGGGGGAGGCAGCGCCAAACCCGCCCCACCGAGACTGACGAATGAATAGGTGCTGGGGTTGAAAATTCGGCCTGTCACATCAATAAACGTCGTGTCAATGGCATGAAGGTTCTGCCCTTGAAAACTGCAATTGTCCATTTCGCCATGAACCGTGATTTGGGTCTCCTTCGGGGTCACGATTCTCAAATCGCTCAGGTTGCCGGATATGTCGAAGACCACCGGATTTGGGTTGTTCAATTGCACCGGCGTCGGGGCGTGGCCATTGTCAAATACAAAATCTGTCGTCGCAGTCGGGTCGTCCGGGTTGGGCGTGGCCACCCAGTGCGTCGCGCCGCTGTCCGACATCGCCAGTGTAAAGCCCGCTCCTTCCAGCGTTCCTCCGCCGGTGGTGTTGATGCTGAGATTGCCGTTCGGCGAGGGAAACAAAGTGATGTTGTTACCCAATGTTATGCCGCCCGCCCCGGCGTCGATGGTCAGCGAGGGCGGGTAAACGATGATTGGAACGTGTTCCGTGGTTGCTGAAATGCCCACGCGCGGCAAGCCCGTTCCCAATAGCGCCACACCATTGCCCGCCGCCAAGTCGACGAAAGACCGGGGATCATAATTGAAGAGGTAAGGGATGTTCCCATTGGCGGTCGAGGCGTTGAACACGCCGTTGGGATTTCGGACTTCTTGGAGAGCAATGCCGCCATTGGGCGCGCTGACCTTCCATCCGCCTTTGACCAGGCTCAGCGCCAGAAGCTGCGACGCTGTTCCCGCATCTCCGTTTTGCGCCGTAATCGTGCTTGCCACGATCTGGCCGTTTTGCTCGCTATCAGTCGCCACGAAATGACCGAACACGCTGCCGCCAGCCGTGACCGTCACGACCCCGGGTTGGCTGCCGAAGGCGCCGGAGCCTGGGTCATGTGGTGTTTGGCTTGGGCCACTGACGAGCAAACTCGTCACGTTTCCACCCGCCGCGATGGTCACGTCTCCTCCCGCCGCGGTGCTGATTCCGCCGAGGTTTCCGGAGAGCGGCGTCGTCCCGTTGAAAATATAGCCGTCGGGGTTGCTCCCGGTGTTCACGTTCCCCGACACTGCATTGACATTGATGCCGCCGCCGCCCTCGGTGCGGATGGCGCCGCTTGCCACCGTGACGCTGTTGCCTGCTTGTATGTTGATGTTTCCGTCCTGCGTTTGCACGGTGGCGCCTCCGGTCAGAGAAACGGCGCCTGTGCCGGGAATCACGCTCGTGGCTCCGAGGAAATCGGCTCCGGCCACCAAGGTGACATTCCAGTTCTTCCCGGCCGTAATGCTTTGGCTCAATGTGATGTTGTTTCCGGCTTGGAGCGTCAGCGACGCGGAACTGGCGCTGTCCGAAAGATTCCAAGCTGTGCTCAGCGTTATGTTTTGCGACGCTTGCAGGAGAATTTGAGAAAAGCCGCTGAACGAATTGGGGTTTAAAGTCAGGCTTTGACCTGATGAGTCACCAACGTTCACGGCCCCCGACTGGGCCGTCGCTCCCGAAGCGCTGAGCGTGATGTTCAAGGGGTCAATGATCAACTTGCCGCCGAGCCAGCCGTCCGCCGCCTGGCTCTCGATTTGGGAATGAATCGAATCCATTTGCCGGGCCGAGATTTCAACTTGTCCGCCGTTGCCGCCCGCCACGCCGCCCGAGACATCAATGGTGGAAGTGGCTTCATCGCTGAATGTGTCACCTGACTTGACAATGACATTGCCTCCCGAGCTGACGCCGCCAGGCCCTCCTACTGCTTCGATGACCGACGTCGCGCCCAACGTCAAAGAATCGCCCGCCACCACTTCGATGACGCCGTTCTGTTGGCGGACGGAGTTGGCCTGAATCAATCCGCCCTGGTTGACCACTTGCGCGTTCAGGGCAATCGTGCCCGCGTCTGCGATCAACGTGCCGCGATTGTCCACCGAGCCTTCCGGAAGTTTGACTGTCGCGCTCAATCCGCGCCCATCCGGCCGGCTGGACACCAAGACCTCTTTGCCCGCGTAAAGTCCAATGTTGCCGCCTGGAGCGCTGATGTTGCCATCGTTTTCGATATCGTGGGCAATAAGAAAAACGGGGCCATTGGGACCGGCGTTTATCTGGCCGTAATTAATGATCCGGGCCGTCGGAGGAGGCGCGCTGAATTCCCATGCGCCGCCGCCGCACACTTCCGGCGGCACGGCGGGAGTGGTGGTCATAATCAAACCCGCCGCATTGATCACCGCGTTTCCGCCCACAAAAAAACCGGATTGATTTTGGAGGATCACATAGCCATTGGCGTCCAGGCGGCCCAGAATTTGCGAGGGATGCGGGTCGTTAATATGATTCCAAACCACCGATGTCGCCGAAGGCTGGACAAACACCGTTGATTCAGTCGGGGCGATGTTGAAACTTCCCCAGTTGATGAGCGTGTTGCCGGAGGTCTGGACCGTCAACTGCGAACCCTGGCTGGTAATTGTCGCCCCGCCTTTGACCACCACGCCCTGGGTCGGATTGGCCAGAAGCGGCGCGTCGAGCGAGAGCAGCGCCAGCCCGGCGCCCAGGGTGAAGAAAAAGGTCTTGAGTCTCAGATGCATTTGGCGTCAACAGAGTAAAGCAGCAAGGGATGCCAGGAAAAGTGAGCAAATGTTACATCTTGGTGACGCATTAGAACTGGGCGGATAATGCAAAAGCCAATCGAAGTTGGTACGCCTCCGAGGTGGCAGTGGACAGCAGGGGATATGAGAACAACAAATGCGCCTCCCAATGCGCACCCCGGGCGGCGACGCCGCCGACGCCCGTTCCCCACAGTGAGGTGCTGCCGGGCAGGCCATGAGGATCCAGCAGGTAGGTGTCGGCGTAATCCATAAAAACCGAGGCGCGCACAATTAACGGACGGCCGGTCCCGGTTCCGACATACCCGATGCGATAAGGCGGCAGTTTCAATTCCGACGTAAGCCGCCATCCCGTGTCGCCGAATTGTTCCACCTCCCGATACCCCCTGACGCCGGCGATCCCTCCTACGCCGAATTGCTCGTTGCTAATCAACGGCTCGCTGGCCCATTGGCCGTCTGCCCGAAGCGCCAGCTTCCATTCTCCGAATAGAGTCTGTTCTCTGCCCAGGGTTGCCGCCACAATATGCCAATAACCGCTGGAGTTCTTGGAACCCGACATGCTTTGGACGTTGCTCTTGCCGCCCGAAAACCAGACATTGGGGTTATACCTGATGTTAAAATCCGTCGCGCCCCGCGTGTCTTGCCGACTGGCGTCCCACCGCAATGTCAGAGGGAGGTAGGAAAGAGTTTTGCCCGTGGCCGGAACCGGCGAAGGCGTGGTGAATACACGCGTGAAGGGGTTGCCCGATGTGTCCAACAGATGCTCCGTGAATATGAAGTTGTTGGTTTCAAAACTCTGAATCTGGAAAACTTTGTAGTCCGCTCCAATCTGGGCGCGCGTCCGAAAACCGAACAATTCCGGCAACGGTTCGGATACGCGAAATCCGATTCCTTCATTGAGGGTCAAGTCTTGATGATCTGTCTGCTGGTCTATGGTGCGAACAGGGCCCGTGAAGAGCCGCGTCAGGTCGCCCGGAACGACGCCACTGTCGATAGTGGACCGGCTGGCGTACACCGTCAGGTCAGGCGTGTCGGACGCTGGCGGCAACTCAAATTTTCTCGTGGCCTCGTTGTACCCAAAGGTTCCGGGCTGGCTGGCAACCGTATCGGAGACCGATTCCGGGCCGGCCAGTGAAAGACGATAAAAGCCGCTGTAATTGGCGACCAGTGGACGGTCGTAAACGTTCCACTGGTTTCCGTCCTTAAAGTCCTGCTCAGAAAAAGAATACTGCAAGCCGAGAGACTGGTTTTCCTGCCAGAGGTTGTTGTACGCAATGGAGCTGTTGAGGCGTTGTTCGGGAGTCCCTGGTGAACTCTGGTTGTTTGCCTCAATTTTGGCGTGCAGGGGCAGGCGGTCCTTGACCCGAAGATTGAGTGAGGTGGTATTGGTGTCCGGGCCAGGCCCGATGGTCGGATAGATTTGCCGGTCCTGATTGGCATTGGCGCGATCTAATTCCGCCTGGAATAATTTGCTGTTCAGAAACATATTGGTCTTCAAACCGGGCAGCGCCCGCATCACGTTGTTCGAGCTATAGTAGCGGTTCCCGGTGACGATGATTTCCGCCAGCCGGCCTTCAAAAATCCGCAGTTTGAAGACGCCGTTGGTGAGCCGCTGCTGCGGAATGGTGACACTGACCGTGTCGTAGCCGCGATTGTGATATTCCAACTGCAACTCCTTCACCGCGCTGGCGACATCGGCGAAAGTGACATTGGCGCCCGTGTGCTTGGACAGTATGGTCTTGAGAGTTTTTTCCGGCAGCAATGTGTTGCCCGTCACGTCATACGCCCCAATTGGAAAGTGGAGAGGGGCGTTGGTCGCCGTCGCGGGGCTGGAATTTGTTGTCGTGGCCGTTGTGCCGCCATTCGTGGCCGCGGGCGTAGGGTTCTCTTGTTGGCCGCGCGCTGCTTCCGGCCGCAAAAGACCCGCTGCCACGATGAAAATCATCGCTGAAAAGACCGCGAGCGCGGATATTTCACACCAGCTTCGAATCGCCAACACTACGCGATGTGGGGCGAGGCTGCCGCCGAGCCGGGGTGTCCTATGTGGAACGGCTCGGCGGGCGTCTCGCCCTGCCGGAGTGTGAAATGTCCGGGCTGGTGGGCGCCATCTCAGTCGTCGGCGGGATGCTGAATTCCTGGTCGTAAATTGAGCCGCGGCAATCCTGCTTGTTTTTTTGGGAGGCATACGTGGCGTTGGGGTGACTTGTAAAACCAACTCTTCGAGCGCCTAAGACGTGGGAGGCTTCAATGGATGGCGAACTCGCTTGATCTTAGGCGGACCACAGCGTTGGTCAATTTTTGCACTTTGCCGGCTTGGTCGCGGTGTAGCTGCCGCCACCTTCCAGGACTGACGCCAAACCGACGTTTGAACATCAGGCTGAACAGGCTGTGCGATTGGTAGCCGCTGGCTTCGGCCGCGTCCACAATTTTGACGTCCGAGTTGGCCAGTAACTCACATGCCTTGGAGAGGCGGACTTCCGCTTGTTTGTCGCGGAAAGACACGCCGACCTCCTCGCGGAACAAGCGGCTGAGATGGCGGAGGCTGCAATTCATCTTTGACTCCAAATACGAAAGCGAGAGGTCCACAAATTCCGACTCCGCGATTTCATTTAGCAGTTGCCTCAGCCGGTCCCGGCTGTTTACATCCCCGGGCGAAACCCCCTGTTTATCCTCCATTTCGCAGGCAAACAAATCCACAAAGAGGCGCAGCAATTGCAAGCGCAGAGAAACATTTGTTCCGTTGCGGGTCTGGCAAATATGCTTGAATCGCTCTGAGGTGGGATGGCTCGCGGGCAGCGCCCGAAGCGCCGCATCGTGCTGCGCGCCGGCGGCTTTCAAGCAGCGCTGTTCCGTCAAACTCAACACGCCGGTAAGCTTCTCCGGCTCCATGCAAAAATAAGCGATTGCCACTTCGCCCAGCTGACTGGCCCACAGGCAGCCCTTGGCCGCCGGGGTGAACACCAACGACGACCCCTGCGGCAGATCCAGCGGCCATTTGGATTCCCGCCAATAACAGGACCCGCTCTGAATTTGCAGGAAGCACCAACCGCGAAAATGAGGCATCCACTCGCCGCTTGCCGGCAGTTTAATTTCTTTGACGGCCAAATGCGGTTCAAACGGCGCTCTCGTTCTCATGGCCAGTGAAAATGACACCGCTTGGTTACAATTTACCGTCGGAAACGTTACAAATGCGAAACGATTGCCCTCCGGGGTGAAGAACCCGCCGCTTCACTGTCAAACCTCTCAAAACCCGTTCGCGGCACTGTTGCTTTGAAACGTTTACTGTGTTGCCAGACCGACTTTTGTGATGTCCAACTGCTGAAGCGCGTCCAGCACCTTGATCATGCTCTGATAATCCACAGCGTCGGCGCCCTTGACCACGATCTTTGGATCGGGGTCCGACGCCTTGAGGCTCTGCAATTTCGCCTTGAGCAACCCGTCGGGCACAACCGCATCGTTGAGAAAAACCTTTCCATTGTCATCGACGACGATCCGGTTGATCTTGGGTTTGGGCGCATTGGGATTGGGCGGCGGCGGTTTGCCAGACGGCAGCGCCATCTCCAGGCTGTTGACCATTTGCGGCGTGGTGATAATGAAAATAACCAGGAGCACGAAGACCAAGTCCAGCAATGGCGTGATGTTCAACTCGTTCAACGTGCCGTGCCCGCGCCTTGAGGTTTTTTTCATGGCTGTTTACCGCGCTATCGGCTCTGATTCTACCACGTCAAAACGCACCAGCACCTGGCCCGGAAATTTTGCCGGCGGCGCGCGGCCGACGCTTTGGCACCGGGCCAGAGCCTGCCGGACAGTGTCATCCCAATGTTTGTCACCCGAGCTTTTTTTCCAAACCGGATTTGTAACTTGCCCGGTCGAATCAATCGAGACTTCCACTTCCGCCACATAGGCGTGGTCGTCAATATCCGTGGGGCGGTCCCATCGGGACCGAAGCCAGTATTCCACAAATCCCTTGTAGAGTTGCACCGGGTCCGAACTGGTTTCCACAGCCTTGCCGCCATCGAACGTAAAGGAGGGCACATCCACCGAGGGCGGCGCGACCGCGGGCGGGGCCGTCGCTTCGGAGGCGGGCGGAGGCGCTTGGACTGCCGGTTTAGGCTCCTCCACGGGCGCCTGGACGATTTTCGGCCTCACCACTTTTGCCAGCTCTTCCTTCGGAGGTTCCTTCGGTTTTTCCGGCTCTTTGGGTTTCTCGGGGGGCTTTTCCTTGACCATTTCAACGGCAATTTTCTTTATCTGCTTTCCCAAGAATCCCTGCCGCGCCGCGAAATATAGCAAGACCACGACAATCGTTCCATGAAATGCCAGCGAGATCAGCAGGTTTACTTTTGCCGAATTGCGTGGTTTGCGTTTCTGCGTTTGAGGAACCATTGGCCGCCTCCGCCTATTTCTTGTCCGCCGCTTCGGTTGCCAGATCCACTTTCACGACATTGGCTTGCTGACAACTGTCCAACACCGCCCGTATCTGACGATATTTCGTTTTTCCGTCTCCCCGGACAATCACGCTCAAATCAGGATCGTCCATGCGCAGCCCCACAAGTTTTTCCTGCAATCCAGTCAGATCAACCACGGCCTTATTGATCCAAATCCTGCCATCCGCTTGCACGGTGATGTAATTGGCCTTGCGCGGCGGGTCTTTGGCGTGCTTGGCGGCGGTTGGAAGACTCAAGTCCAAGTCGTTGACGATCGGCGTGGTTGTGATGATGAAAATCACCAACAACACAAACGCAAGATCCAGCAGAGGAGTGATGTTCAGCTCCGTGAGCGAATGATGCGCCGAATGCGAACATTTTTTCATGGCATCGGCTTAACGAACATCCGCAAAACCAGCCATTGTGTCGGCCGCTCCGTCGCCTTTCAGGGCGCCAACGATTCTCGTGGCAAGCGCCTCATTTGACTCGGCAATACGCGCCGCAAGGGTCTGGTTGGACTCCTTCAACTCCTCGGACAGCGGGCGGTTGTCCACGTAGGTGTGTTCAATTTGGTTGGCGTAGCGGCTCGCATAACCGTCGAGCTCCTGCGTAATGGCCCGGATGGTCGTGACCATGAAATTATAGCTGAACATGGCTGGGATCGCCACGAGCAAACCAATGACCGTGCAACTCAACGCCCCGGCGACACCCGGGGCCATCGCCGTCAAACTGGCCGAACCGGCGCTGGCGATTCCCGCAAATGTTTCCATGACGCCCCAAACCGTCCCGAGCAACCCGATGAACGGCCCGCCTGCGACGGCCGTGGAAAGGACGATCATCCCCTTCTCCAAACCCATCGCCTCGGCCGCCGCCGCCTCCTCCATGACGACTTTGATTGCCTCAAAGGACGCGACACTGACCTTGTTCGTTCTTGACCGGGCAAGATGGTCGGTGATTCCGGCGTCCAGAGTTGGATCGCTTTTGACGTTGTGGCGCGGTTTGACCGTCACCGGGTTATTCTTCAGATGGTAATCCAGCTCGTCGGCGCCGCGAATGTAAAGCTGGTAAGCGGGCGCACCCTCGAACGACTCGCCGCCTCGCTTGATGTCCAGCGGATCGCGCGTCGCATTGTACGCCGTGAAAAAACGTTTCGCCCACTTTCGGGCAATCATCAGCTGGCGCGCCTTGCTGATGATGATCGTCCAACTGAAAAGCGACAACAGCAGCAGGGCCGACATGGTGATTTTGCCCTCCGGCGTCGCTTTGTTGATCGCAAATTGCAACGCGCCGCCGGCGGCGAGAATGGGGGTGCCGTGAAAAAGGAGCATGGTTCGATCAAAGTGTTATTAATTTAGGTTGACGCAAATGACCGCCTCAGTAGGCTAGCACAACCAATGTTACGAACATTTGTCGAAACGGAAACAAATGTGTGACAATGGTTCGCCACAAGCTGAGCGAAGGTCAGAAGATCGATTTTCGCCCGGGTGAGATGCCCCAGTGCCTGTATTATTGGAATTTACACGCGCAGAATTACGATTGCATAAATGTCCGTTCCCCGCGCGCCCGGCTGCGCGTCGAACCATTTTCCCGCCTCAGCCTTTGTTGACAAGCCTTTGTAATGGTAACTATTCACCACCGTCGCCGACCGAGTGTGGGGCGGGCGTCCCGCCAACACACCTGACCGCCGACGGTGCTGAATGGTTACTCGCGCGTTCTCCATGACACAACGACCTCGAATTTATATCACAGATTTCATCAACGACGACTTGGCGGTCGAAAAGGGCCTTCTGGGCGATCTTGCCGAGGTCGTCGCGCTGGACGCAAAAAGCGAGGCAGAACTCCAAGGGCGCATCGACGATGCCGCCTGCCTGATGATCTATCATTTTCTGGGCATCGGCGCCTTGACAATTGCGCGGCTCAAGCAATGCAAAATCCTCGTCCGTTGCGGAGTGGGCGTTGACAACGTGGACTGGGCGGCCGCCCGCAAGCGCGGAATTCCCGTGAGCAACATTCCCGACTACGGCACCGAGGATGTCGCGGACACGGCAATAGCGATGATGCTCGCGCTGGCCCGCGGCACACATTTTCTGAACTCGCGATTGCGCGCCGGCAACGGCGAATGGTCCCACACTCAGGCCATTCCAGTTCATCGTGTGCGCGGGCGCGTCTTTGGCATCGCGGGCATGGGACGCATCGGGACCGCCGCCGCGCATCGAGCCAAGGCGCTTGGAATGAAAGTGCTCTTTTACGATCCTTATGTGCCCGATGGCTGGGAGCGGGCCCACGGCGTCTTCCGGGCCGGATCGTTGCGCGATCTTCTGGTTCAGGCCAATGTGCTAAGCCTGCATTGCCCCGCGACGAAGGAAACTTCGGGAATGATTGGCGCGGCGCAAATCGCCGCGCTGCCGCGCGGTTCCTTCGTCATCAACACCGCGCGCGGCTCCATTCTGGACGCGCGCGCCGTGCCGCCTGCCATTCGCTCGGGCCAATTGGCGGGAGCCGGGATTGACGTTCTGCCAGTGGAACCGCCGGCGGTTGACGACCCGCTGATCGCCGCATGGCGCAACCGCGGCGATCCCTGCCATCACCGGGTGATCATCAATCCGCACGCCGCTTTCTATTGCGAAGAAGGGCTGAAGGACATCCGCGTCAAAGCATCGCAAGCCTGCCGTTGCGCGCTTTTGGGGCAACCGCTTAGGAATGTGGTCAACTGAAGAGGGCGGGGGCGTGTTGCGTGTTGCGTGTCGCGTGTTCCGTGTTTATTGCGCGCGAGTGAACACGCAACACGCAACACGCCCCTCACTTCTCCCCGCCCGCCAGCACCGTTTGAAAATGCGGCGGTTGATCCTCGCGCGCCACGACGGTGACTTCGATTTTTTTGAAACCCGCCGCTTCCAGCCAATGCTGCAAGTCGCTCTCCGGAAATCCGAGCCAGTGGTCGCCGTAAAGTTCGCGCGCCTGCTCAAAATTGTGCCGCAACAAATCCAAAATCATGATCTGCCCTTTGGGGCGCAATATCTGGAAGGCGGCGCCAATTGCCTGGGCGGGCTGCGCGGCGTGGTGCAATGCCTGGCTCAAAACCACCAGGTCCACGCTTGCCGGCTCAATGGGCGGCTTCTCCAGATCGCCGAGGCGAAATTCGAGATTCTTGATTTTATTCTTTTTGGCCTTGCCGGCGCCGAAGGCGACGATGCGCTCGGAATTGTCCACCGCGATGACGCGCCTGGCGCGCCGTGCCAGCAGTTCGCTTAGCAACCCTTCGCCGGCGCCCAGGTCCGCCACCACCAGCGGCGGCAACACGCGAAGCAGCAATTGGCCAAATGCCTGCCACGAGCGCCCCGGGCCATAGCTGCGGTCAAAGCGGCCCGCGACCTGGTTGAAATAGAGTTGGGCCTGCTGGGTTCTGCGAATGACGATGCGCTTGAAATTCAATTCGTCGGCGCTGTGCTCGGGCAATTCGCGCGCGCCCCGGACCGCCAACTGAATGAATTCGCGCGTCGTTGCGTCCGCATGGGGCGCCGCCTTGTAAAATGTCCGCTTGCCTTCGCGGCGCGATTCCAGCAGGCCCGATTCCTGCAACAAGCCCAGATGCGTGGAAATGCGCGATTGTCCCATGCGCGTTATTTCCTGGAGTTCGTTGACCGAGAGTTCGTTGCGCTCCAGCAAGGCGACAATGCGCATGCGGGTGGGGTCCGACAAGGCCCGGAGTGATTTTAATGTTGCCGACATCCAAAAATAAACATTGACGCGCCGCAGAAACAATATATCTTCCTATCAAGATATGTCAATATGTCTGTTGAGCCATTGAAAAACACATGAATAAAAGTTGCATTTTTTCCTCTGAATCCGTCGGCGAGGGCCATCCCGATAAAGTTTGCGACACCATCTCCGACGCCGTCCTGGACGCGCATCTGGAGCAGGATCCCCGCAGCCGCGTGGCCTGCGAAACATACGCCAAGAGCAACATGGTGATCGTCGGCGGGGAGATTACCTCCAAGGCCAGGGTTCATATCAACGAGCTGGTCCGCGCGGCCATCCGGGAGATTGGCTATGTCAATAATGACGATGTCTTTCATGCCGACAAGGTGTTCATCACCAACCTTGTCACCCGCCAAAGTCCCGACATCGCGCAGGGCGTTGACGCCCGTTCGGCGGACGGCAAGGAAACCGACGAGCAGGGCGCCGGCGACCAGGGCCTGATGTTTGGTTACGCCTCCGACGAAACGCCCGAGCTGATGCCCGCGCCCATCATGTTTGCCCACCGCCTCGGCCGCGAGCTGGCGCGCGTGCGCAAGTCCGGCGCCGTGGCCTGGCTCAGGCCCGACGCCAAAACCCAGGTCTCCGTCCAATACGAGAATTACAAGCCCGTCCGCGTCGTCAATGTGGTCGTCTCCACCCAGCACACCCCGGACGTCAAACATAAGGAGATCAAGGACTTCATCATCAAGGAAATCATCCAAAAGGTTTTGCCGCCGCAAATGCTCGACAGGCGCACGCAATTTCTCATCAATCCCACCGGACGGTTCGTGACCGGCGGCCCGGAAGGGGACACCGGCTTGACCGGCAGAAAAATAATTGTCGATACATACGGCGGCATGGGCCGCCACGGCGGCGGCGCCTTCAGCGGAAAGGACCCCTCCAAGGTCGACCGCAGCGCGGCATACATGGGCCGCTACGTGGCAAAGAACATCGTGGCCGCAGGATTGGCCAGCCGCGCGGAAATTCAATTTGCCTACGCCATTGGCTACCCCGACCCGGTTTCGGTCTGTGTTGATACCTTTGGCACGGGCCAGGCAAGCGATGAAAAAATTGAGCAGGCCGTCCGGGAAGTCTTCAACTTCAAACCCGCCGCAATCATCCGCCAACTCAATTTGTTGCGCCCCATTTATACAAAGACCACCAATTACGGCCATTTCGGCAAGACCGACGACGCCAGCCTGACGTGGGAAAAGACCGACAAAGCGGCCGCGCTAAAGAAAGCTGTCAAATAAAGCATCATTTTTCCCGCGCACAGTTAACACGCAACACGCAACACATCTCCCCCCCATGAACGATTTTAAAGTCAAAGACCTCAGCCTCGCCCAATACGGCCGGAAAGCCATTCAGATCGCCGAGCACGAAATGCCAGGATTGATGGCCATTCGCCGCAAACATTCCGAGAGCAAACCGCTCCAAGGTGTGCGGATCACCGGCTCGCTGCACATGACGATCGAAACAGCAGTCCTCATCGAGAGCCTGGTCGCTTTGGGCGCCTCGGTCCGGTGGGCCAGTTGCAATATCTTTTCCACCCAGGACCACGCCGCCGCCGCCATTGCCGAAGCCGCCGTCCCCGTTTTTGCGTGGAAAGGTGAAACTTTGGAGGAGTATTGGGAATGCACACTGGACGCGCTTGCGCACCCGGACGGCCGCGGACCGCAATTGATCGTCGATGACGGCGGGGACGCAACCCTTCTCATCCATAAAGGCTACGAATTGGAGAACGGCGATGGCTGGGTCAACTCACCCAGCGGTTCGCACGAAGAAGACGTCATCAAGCAACTGCTCAAGCGCGTGCTCAAGGAACGTCCCGGATTTTGGCGCGCGGTTGTCAAAGACTGGAAAGGTGTCAGTGAAGAAACGACCACCGGCGTCCATCGCCTTTATCAGATGAAGGAGGCCGGAAAACTTCTTGTGCCGGCAATCAACGTCAACGATTCCGTCACCAAATCCAAGTTTGACAATCTCTATGGCTGCCGCGAGTCGCTGGCCGACGGCATCAAACGCGCGACCGACGTGATGGTCGCCGGCAAAGTGGCGGTGGTCTGCGGCTACGGCGACGTGGGCAAAGGATCGGCCCATTCGCTGCGCGGTTTCGGCGCGCGAGTCATCGTCACCGAGATTGATCCGATCAACGCCCTCCAGGCGGCGATGGAAGGATTCGAGGTCACCACCATCGAGGAGACGCTGGGACGCGGCGACATTTACGTCACCTGCACCGGCAACTGTGACGTCGTGACCCTCGAACACATTGAGCGCATGAAGGACCAGGCCATCGTTTGCAACATCGGCCATTTCGACAACGAAATTCAAGTGGACCGCCTCAACAAATGCCCCGGCATCCGGAAACTCAACATCAAACCGCAAGTCGACAAATACACCTTTGCCGACGGCCGCAGCATTTATCTTTTGGCCGAAGGGCGCCTGGTCAATCTCGGTTGCGCCACGGGCCATCCCAGCTTCGTCATGTCCAATTCTTTTTCCAACCAAGTCCTGGCTCAACTGGACTTATGGAAGAACAAGGACACCTACCGTCCCGAAGTCTATCGGTTGCCCAAGCAACTGGATGAAGAAGTGGCGCGTTTGCACCTGGAAAAAATCGGCGTCAAGCTCACCAAACTTACAAAGAAACAGTCCGATTATCTCGGAATTGCGCCCGAAGGCCCTTACAAGCCGGAGCATTATCGCTACTAACCCGGAGGCGGTTATTATTGTAGTGATCGCTCATCCTCGGGCTGGGCAACAACTCAGGCGCATCCGTGATCGCCGCCCCGCACTATTTTAAAATTCCTCATTCTGCATTCTGCATCCCGCATTTTGCATTTTGCATTCTGCATCCCGCATTCCCCGTTTCACCGCCCAAATCCCTGCTCCTTTAGCCAAATTTGGCAGTCGTGCGTCCACTGATGGAACTTGGATGGGTCGTAAGTTTTTGCGCCCAAGCCCATGCCATGAGCGCCGCGCTGGTAAATGTGCAGTTCGAAGGGCACACGGGCCTTGCGCAATGCCTGGGCGAACAAAATGCTGTTTTCGGCGGGAACGGCCTTGTCCTCGTCAGTCGCCCAGACAAAGCACGGCGGTGTTTGGGGCGTGACGTGCAGTTCGTTGGACAATTCGTCGGTCAATTCGGCGGAAGGATTTTCCCCCAGCAGGTTGCGTTTGGAGCCGGCGTGGGTCCATTTGCCCATTGTAATGACCGCATAGCAGAGCACTCCCAGATTCGGCCGGTCGCTTTGGCGTTCGATCGGATCAGCCGCTTGCGCATTGCCGGAATCGAAGTGCGTCAAGAGCGTCGAAGCCAAATGGCCGCCCGCCGACGAACCGATGATGCCAATGCGGTTGGCATCCAGCTTCCATTCCCGGGCGCGAGCGCGCACTAACCGCATCGCGCGCGCCGCGTCCTGCAACATCCGGGGATGGCGATAGCCGTGGGAGCCGAGCCGGTATTTTAGGACAAATCCGGCGATTCCCTGGTCATTGAGCCAAAGAGCATACGTCTCTCCTTCGTATGGCGCCAACCCACCGTAGCCGCCGCCCGGGCACACGACCATCGCCGCGCCGGTGGCCAGCTCCGGCCTGGGAAGATACGGGGTGACGGTCGGAATGTCATTGGACTCCTTGCCCAACGCGCCGGGCGCCCCTTCGGGCCACAGCGCCAGGGGCGTTGGAGGTTGAGTCGCGGTTGGATCGGGCGTTTGAGCGTTGGACTGCGTCGAAAAAAGGGTCATAAAGCAAAGCACCGCGGGGGCAAAGGATTTCATTGGCAAAAGGATAACCGCCAGGCGCGCGGATTGCCACAATTGAGTTTTTAGGCCGCTGGCACGAGTAATGCTTCTCTATCTGAAATTGAAAATTGAAATTGGATGGGTGCGGCCCTCCGGCCGCCTGACAAAAATTCTGGCGTCCCGGAGCGCAATACCGTAAGCTTGACATTGCAATACCGAAGCCGCCGCGGATGAAGCCGCAAACATGCGCCGGCGGCAAGGCGTTGCGCAAAACATAATATGAATCGCGCCATTGTTTTTACATTGTTGACAGTTCCGGTCTTTGTCGCCTGCCAAACCGTTTCCAACGCGCCCTATGAGCCGGCCAGCAAGCCGGAATCCATGGAGTATGGCAGAGATGTGCTGGACGCCTATCCGGGTGACGTCCGCTCCAACTTGGATGCCTACACGGGCGTCGGGGTGGCTTGGGCGGGCATCATCCAGGATACCGCCATCGATTCCGCCCACGGTGGCGTGGTTTATGCAACGACCACGTTCGATCATCATTATTTTGACTGGCAGGAAAACCGCGACTGTCACGGCGTTGAATTGTCCGTCTCCCCGCGGGGCGAAGGACTCTTCCGCGTGGAATGGGAGATGACCAAGTACGATCCGTCCTCCTCGGATGACGATGCGGTAAAATATGCCGCTCCTGGGAAGCTGGCGATCGTTTACGGCGTGCCGGAACGAATCGAGGACGGAACCGTCGTTCTGCGCTACCGCTTTTTGCGTGTCCTGGACCCGAGCCATTTCTCGACAAATGTCTTCGATTACACCCGGTTTGGCGAGCCTTTCACCTACATCTATACCCCTCCTTTCAAACCGCAGTAACGTCCCATCGCGTCGGACTCTGGTTGGGGCGCCGTGCTGCCCTAAGCGGCGCAGGAGCGAAGGGGCGACAGCCTGCTTGTGCCGGGGGGAGTGGGCGCCCGCATAACACGCAGATTTGCGCAGATTAGTTTCAGCTTTTTATTGTTTTGTGAGATGCATGCCATGGCTAGCTCCGTCAGTGCGTTGCATACCCCTGCCAAAGCCCGGGTCGAAGTCCCCGATGCCGATGTCTGGGCCCTGCTCGAAGGCCCCGCCGGATTTCATTTCCATCGTAACTGTGCTCTTTTCGAAGTGGAACCTCTCGACCGCCTCGGCGGCCCATCTCTCACTGAAGGCATTGCCGAACATACTGCCAAGACGGTGGGATAGACGACACTTGGTCACGAGGAGTTTGGTTCTCCGGCAAGGCGCGAGCGAGCAACGCCGCCGGAGAACCAAAGAACCGTGAAGAAGTGTCGTCTATCCCACCGTCTTGGCAGTAATCTGTTTCTGTTCATGGCCTGTTTGCCGGAGCAAATTTATCCACGTCAATTTCTCGACGTAACCATTCACGAGGTTGATTTGACGCAGCGGTGAAAAATCCGTGCGGAATGGAACCGTTTAATCGGGAATCTGGCCGAACGCTTTTGCCAGCATGGCGAAGGCTACTTTCGATTTATCACTTCGCCGCAAATCCAACCGGCCAACAACTCGGCCGAACAGGCCATGCGCTTCGTGGTGATGGATCGTCATATGACCCAAGGCACCCGCGGCCGGCGCGGACGTGATTTCTGCGAAAGAATCTGGACTGTCATCGCCACCTGCGCCTTGCAGAAGCGCTGCGCCTATCATTGGATGCGTCAGGCCATCGACGCCTATTTCCACGGGCAACCGATTCCTTCGCTACTCTTGGATTCCTCCTGATTCCACCTCGCCGCCCCAAGTCAGTTTTCCGAAATAGCACCTGCCAACCTGTGAACGGCTACCATATTTTAAAGACGCGAGTCCGCTGAAACCCCAAGAGACCCATGAAAAATGCGTTTCAGTCTCATGGCTGTATCAAAATGTTGTTTATCGAAAAATCTGTTGCGCGAAGTAATACAGGCTGTTCCGCCAGTGGTTCGGGTCATGGCCGTTTCCGTCCACATGCCAGATATGCGGCACGCCCTTCTCTTTGAGATAGGCGTGCATCCCTTGGCTGATGCTGATGAGCCCGTCCTTGTTGCCGGCCGAAATCCAAAGCACCTTCAACTGCTCCTTTACTGCGGCCGGGTCCGGCACCAGTTCCGCGGGCGGCTTTGTATTTGGGGCGGCGGAAAAACTGCCAAGCCACGCGAAGGTATCAAGATGAGTCAGCCCGAAATTTAACGTCTGTCCGCCGCCCATAGAAAGTCCCGCCAAAGCGCGGTGATCCCGGTCTGTATATGTGCTGTAGCGCGATTGAATGGTGGGGATGACGTCATCCAACAAATCGCGCTCGAATTTCGCAAACGCGGGGGCTGCGCCCATGCCGGCATCGGCACGATCGTTCTTTTGCGCCCGGCCATTGGGCATCACGATAATCATCGGTACGGCCTTGCTATCGGCGATCAGATTGTCGAGCAGCACATCCGGCGTCGCAAAACGCTCCCATTCGGTCTCGTCACCACCGATCCCGTGCAACAGATAGAGCACGGGATACTTCTTGTCGGGAGTATAACCGGGCGGCGTGTAAACCTGCATCTTGCGGGTTGTGCCAACGGTCTTTGAATCGTATTCGATAATCTCCAGTTTGCCGTGTGGAATGTCGTCCCGTTTGACGTTGAAGCCAGCGGGCGGATCGGGAAACGCCGGTTTGTCATCGGGACCAAGCACAATGTTCCGGCGTCGCGAGATCCGCGGTTCCTGCGGGCCGCCGGCAGAGGCATTGTTGGTCCGCGTTTGCGCGGGGGCATTTGTGGCCGCGGCAACCCTCGTGGCCTTGAAATTTTCCGTGGCGAAGTCGCCCACCTCCCGCTTGAAATCGATTTCGTTTGTGCCGATCTTGCCGGTGTAGAGAATGCGAACGTCGTTGCCTTGGATATTAAGCGTCTCCACAAAGGTCACCGTGTCGCCAGTGATTTTGCCTTCGGTGAACTCCGCCTCACGCTTTTGGTCACCCACCTCCACGGCGGCTTTGCCGGTCAGCTTGCCGCCGTCGGTCTTGAATGAGAAGAGATACTTTTGGACGCCGATTTGGGTATCAAACTCCGCGCGCCATTGCCCGGCGATGTCTCCGGCGCGGGCAGTCGTGACCAGCAGCCCGATGACAATAAAAATAATAATCATTCCGACTTGTTTCATGGAAACCTTTCGATTGATGAATTTTGGATCGATCGTAGATAGTTTCAATACCCCAATTTAGGCGCTAATCCTGGAACAACAATGGAGCAAATTGATACAAGCTCCGCCGCCAGGTCAGAAACTCGTGAGCCGTATTCGGTGATACATACGCGGTGTTCTTGACGCCAATCTGATCGAGGGCTTCGTGATTGGCGTTGAGGTTGCCAGGGTTCTCGCGGCTGCCACAACCGCAGAACACGACTTTGACTTTGTCCCTGAAACCGGGCGTATCGTTGACATCGTTCGTGGTGATGACGCCACCACTGAAAAGACCGATGTGGGAGAAGAGGTCGAGATGCTTCAGGGTGATGATGTGGGTCTCCATTCCGCCCATGGACAGGCCAGCCATGCCCCTGTGCGGCTGATCGGCGAGCGTTCGGAAGTTGGCATCAACATACGGGATCAGTTCGTCAACGAGAACGGTCTCGAGGGCTGCGGCGGCCCCCGCGAAGGGGTTCGTACCGCCACGCGTTCCTCCGCCCGGTCCGCGTCCACCCCGGCGTGCACCGGGGCCTGGGCCTTCGTTGGTCAAACCATAGGTCATCACGATGATGAAGGGCCTCGTCTTATTCTCGGCGATCAGGTTATCCATGATCAGATTCGCGTGACCCTGATTCCACCACGCATATTCGTTTTCGCCCCAACCATGCTGGAGATACAGCACCGGATAACGCTTCGTTGGATCCCTGTCGTAATCCGGCGGCGTATAAACAAAGGCGGTGCGCACGCCGATGGTGTTGGTGAGTTTCGAGGGAAACAGAACCATCTGCACCCGCCCGTGGGGAACGTCCTTGAGAGCGTAGAAATCCTGGTCATGAGCGGGAATTTCGATGCCGCTTTCCCAACGAGTGGAGCCGTAAAAGTTCAAAGCGCCGGGATCGTTAAATGTCCCCCCATCAACCGAGAGACGGTAGTAGTGAAAACCTTCATCCATCGGACCGGCCGTGGCGCCCACCCAGACACCGTCGTCGCCTCTTGCGAGTTTGGTGCCCCCGCGTCCGCCCAAGCCCAGGCTTACGGTGACACTTTGGGCCTGGGGCGCAACGATGCTGAACCGCGCGTAGCGTTGCGAGTTGACCTGCGGATACTGCTGTCCGGGCTGATTCAAGGTCGACGGTTTCCAATCATCTGCCGGCTGGTTGGTTTGGGCAAAGGCAGCAACGCCGCCGGCGATCAAAGTAAGCAAACAGATCGTTTTGGTTTTCATGTTTTCCATGTTAACTGGTTATTTTGTTTTCAGTTTCAAAACCGTGATCGAGTACGGTGGAAACTCCCGCGTGAAATTGGCGCTCAAATTATCTGCCTTTTCCGTGCGCGGAATGACTTTCTCGGGCTGTTCGACGGAATTTGTATCGTCCGGGCTGCCCGCCGCCAAAACAACCGTTTCGCCTTCGGGATCAACCAGCGGTGCGCCGGTGATTTGAATATTAATGTTCTGCGCCGTTCCAGCTTCATTCACCACTTTTAGATAAATAATCCCGCTCCCGCTGTCCCGTGTCGCGCAGGAAAAGACCTGTCGGATTTGCTGCTGCGGCGGCGTCACACCGCGTCGCGCGCGCGGTTGCCACTCACGCTTCGGAATATTCCGCGAGTCCGTCGCGAGAATTTCGTCGCCACGCATCGTGCTGAACATCTTTTGCGCGTAATAGGCCGGCGATCCGTAACTGTTCAACGCGTCATAACCGATCAAATCCGTGGCCCATTGCATCGACCGATTTGTACCTGTGAGTTGGCTGACGTTGACGAAAAGCGGCGCGTAGCAGGATATCAGAACAATGTCAGAATTGCGCTCCATGCCGGTCATCCAGGCGGCGTCGCCAAGCGCCCCGGCCATGTTGGGAGTGGGCGAGCCGACACGCGTGGCCCATTCGCCGACAAAAATTTTCGTTTTATTCGTGCGTGAATATTTGTCGTAATCCAGCGCGTGAGCCTGCATGTCTTCCTGGGAACGGTAATAATGTTCGTCCAACAAATCCGGCACGCGCGACTGGACCTTCGTTGTGGCGATGACTTGCAACTGGAGATATTTGGCTTTGATGGCGTCATAAAATTGCGCGAAGCGTCCTTCGTAACTGTGAGAGCGGTCAAAGAAATCTTCATTGCCGATTTCGACATAACGCAACGGGAACGGTTCGGGATGGCCGTCTTTCACACGTTGCGCACCCCATTTAGAGTTTGAATTGCCGGTCACATATTCAATTTCGTCCAAAGCGTCTTGCACGAAAGAGTCAAGATTTGTTCCCGGTTCAATATGTTGCTGGCGCAACGAGTAGCCCGCGTAAACTGCCAGCACCGGCTCCATGTGCAAATCCTCGCACCACTCCAAAAACTCCAGCAGACCGAAGCCGTCGGTGGACCAATAACCCCAGGGGCTGCGATGTCCCGGACGTTGCGAGACATCCCCGATCGTTTCCTTCCAGTTGAAACGCTCGGCAATGGTATTGCCCTCAATATAATTGCCGCCGGGGAATCGCAAAAACTTCGGCTGCATGTCGCCGAGCAATTGCATGATGTCCGGCCGAGTGCCATTTGGACGATTGTTGTAAGTCGGCGGAAAGAGCGAGACATTCTGGAACCAAACCGTGCCGGGCTTGGTTGTGGTGACAACGAACCGGTTCTCTTTCGACGGTTGAATGCCCCCGGTTTTCAGTGTGGCCTCATACTTTTTCCATTTGCCGGAGATTCTTGAAATCGTGGCGCTGGCGAACACCATTTTGCCGTCGGCGCTCTCCAGTGAAAGTTTCAGCGGCCCGGAAAATTTTTTACCGCGCGCATAAAACGAGGCGCGATACGTCGTGTTTGGCTTGACGGGAATTCCCCAGAAGCCGCCATTGGCGATCCCGCCAGGCGAAGTTTTTGACGCCTTGCTCGTGTCCACTTTCAAACTCACGTTCAGTGCGGCGTTGAGGGGCTGGTTCGTGTCAATTGTCATTGCCGCCTCGCCAACCGTGTTCCAGAAGGCCGGATTCTGCTTGTTCGACTTAAAGGTGCGGTTGCGGATCAATTCGCCGTAGATTCCGCCCTCGTACGAGAAGTTAATTTCCTCGGTCATCAACCCGTAAAGCTCGGTGCTGACTTTGCCGGTCACCTTGCCGGCGTCAATTTGCAAAATCGAAGTCGTGCCAGAAGCCGCCTCGGGGGTGGATCTGGTTTGCGCGGATGCAAGGGTCGTAACGACGACCATACTGGAGATGATCAATTTTCTCATAGGCAAAGACGATCCAGAATCTTACTTTGGTTGAACTGCTCAAGAACATACGACAAGTGTCGTATAGTCGAGTTCAGTCAACGGCTTTCCATTTAAAACATTCGCCACCTTTGCGAGCAGGGGTCGGGCCGGTGGTGGTTACGGTGACCGGTCCAGCATTGTTCGGCTTGGTGGCCAGATACCGGTGATTCGCCTGCGACATGAACATCGTGTCGCCGCGCATGAGGTTGATCCACTGAAAGGACTCCGCATCGCCCGCTGCTCTGCCTGCAAGATCCTTCAATGTCACACCATCTTCAGCGGCAGAAACGAACCGGCCATCGGAGACCTTGAACGCAACGCGACCCTTGCCAAGATCAATGACTTCGAAACGCACATCGGATGTCTTTGCTTCGGCTGAATCCGCCGGCACATTGACCAACACGCTGCCTTGATCGTCGGCCGCCAGGAAGCTGCCGTCGGCGCCGCTTGTGAGCGTAATGGTCTTGCCCATGGGAATCTCACGTTCAATACCACGGGCGCGAGGCTCGTCAACGACGTAATTGTCAAAGTCGGCGTAGCCGCCGGGCTGGCCGGAGGTGTTGAAGTTGAACAGCGCAGGCCGAACACCTTGAAATGTCGTCAAATGGAAGGTTGTTTTGAAGGGATCACCCAGATTAGTAAATTCTTTGCCATCAGCACTCCAACTGAAGACGGCCTCGTCGGCGTCAAAATTGCAACGAACGCGAAGCCACAGGTGGCTCGGCGGATTGGTCGAGGCAATAATGGGCGCAATGGCCTGTACGGCCGCTCCACCACCTCCACCAAATCCCCTGCGGCGTCCACCACCAGTGCCTTGGAACATCTGCAACGTCGTGCCTTCGACGGTTTTCACCACTTGGATTCCGGCGTAAGGGCTGCTTAACAACGCCAGACCGGCGTTGTCGCCGGCGACCAGACCCGTCGTGTCCAGTTCTACTGTCATGATGGACTCCGGCCCTGGCGGGCGCTGGCAGACACTGTTGCGAGCGGACCAAAAATTAGTGGCGGGCAATGAGTGCAGGCGCAGCACGCCCGGCTTCTCGGTGAGCGACCACTTGGTGTCATCGGGAACATGATTCCACTGCCAGTGCGGGTTCAGTTTGCCACTGTCGAAATTGTCGTCCGGAATATAGGTCGGCCTGGGTTCCTGAGTGTAACCGGTGTTGGGCTTTATCCAGGTATTGGGGCCTTGCGCAAATTGCCCGACAGACCAATGAGGGGAAATCCATCGTCCCAAGTG
>VFSW01003554.1_pt1 | contig 23367 bp, 17 predicted proteins | sample 5358111 | NCBI WGS metagenome assembly VFSW01 (sample SAMN11554181, study PRJNA540505) | mine drainage metagenome | isolation source: sediment from site ElyBrook_90M | place: USA: Ely Copper Mine, Vershire, VT | collected 2017
GCTAATCGGGCGATCTGAGGGAATTACCAAACGAAGCCAAATAATCGAGGAAATAGGAACTCTTTCAAGATGCGCGATCGAGAGAATCGCGAAAACAAACCCACTGCCAGCGAGTCATCGAGCCATGCGGTCGGCAACCTCACACCCGCACCGTTGGACTACTAGATGACAAACCCACCGCATAGGCATCCAAGTTTGAGCGATTTGACGAAACGAAGCCAAATAGTGCTGAGATTCATTGAAGTTTCGTTTTCCGACGATGCGTGATCGCTAAGTTTTCGTTGAATCCCCTATCATCCGAATCACTGCGCCACGTGCGGATGCATTGTCGCTTATTAGCATGTAATAGCTATCATTAGCTTATAATAGCCTATGGCCTCGGGCCAGGGAACCGCGCGTGCATCGCGAACGGATACTCGGTATTGATGGGCAACGCGCTCGCCTTGTCGAGCGCCTCCAGTTCCGAGGCATCCAGCTTGAAGCCCACCGCACCGAGGTTGTCATCGTTCTGCGCCTCGGTCCGCGCGCCATAGATGACGGAGCTCACGCCGCGCTGCTGATTGCACCACGCGAGCGCGACCTGCGAGACCGACCGGCCACGCTCCTTCGCCACCTGCTCGACCGCCTCGAGCGTGCGATAGTGGCGCTCGTTGGTCAGCCGATTCCAGATGTCCTGCTTCGCGAGGCGCGAGTCCTCCGGTGCCTTCTCGCCTGAGCGATACTTGCCGGTCAGGAAACCGCCGCCGAGCGGGCTCCATGGGATGACGCCGACGCCCTCCGCGCGGCACATCGGCAGCAGCTCACGCTCTATCTCGCGCGAGATGAGGCTGTACTGCGGCTGCAGCGAATCGAACCGCGCGACGCCCGCCTTGTCGCTGACCCACAGGCTCTTCATCAGTTGCCATGCGGTGAAGTTGCTGGCGCCGAGGTAGCGCACTTTGCCCTGATGCACCAGGTCGTCGAGCGCGCGCATCGTCTCCCCGATGGGAGTCTCATAATCCCACGCATGCACCTGGTAGAGATCGATGTAGTCGAGCTGGAGGCGGCGCAGGCTGTTCTCGACCTCCGCCATGATATGACCGCGCGACAAACCCCATTCGTTGGGACCGACCTTGCCGCCGGTGAAGAGCTTCGCGTTAAAGCGCACCTTGGTCGCGATGACGAGATCGTCACGGCGATGATGCTTCAGCGCGCGCCCGAGGATCTCCTCCGAAGCGCCCGCGGCATAGACATTCGCGGTATCGAGGAAGTTGCCGCCGACCTCGATGAACTTGTCGATGATCTTGCGCGACTCCTCTTCGCTGCTCTCGCGCCCGAAGGTCATACATCCGAGCGACAACTCCGACACTTTCAGACCGGTTGCGCCGAGCTTGCGGTACTCCATCGAGAGCCTCCTCAAGGAAATGCGAATGCGCTGCGGGTAACCTCGCCACGCTAGCGAATCGAGCCTCCTGCCTGCAACTGCGGTCGTGCGCAGCGAACCGATTGCACCATTCGCAAAAGCCGATGTCGTGCGAGGTATCGAAGAGGCACCGGTTTTGCTCAAGCACCTCCGGGAGACGAAACATGATCAGAGCAATCATCGTTGGACTCATCGCCGGATGGCTGGCCGGCAAGACGATGCGTGGGTACGGCTACGGCGCGGTCGCCGACATCCTGCTCGGCCTGGTGGGCGGCATCGTCGGCAGCATCATTTTCGGCAGCGTCGGGTTGCATGCGTATCACGCGGTCGGATCGATCTTTATCTCGACCGTCGGCGCGATGCTGCTGGTAGCGGCCTCGCGGGTCATGCGCGACGAGTTCTGATGCTCACATTTCGGCCTCGGCTTGACACTCTGAGCCTCGCCCGTCATAGCTCTTCATTCAATGTCGTGGCGTTTGAGATGGATTGTTGTTGCGCCGGTCGTGCTGTTCGTGGCGCTCACCGTGGCGATGGGCAGTTGTGGTGGGTACAACGGATGCAACGGCTCATTTGATGAGTTCGGAAACTTCATACCGGGAATCTGCCCAAGTCCAGGCCCTGGGCCCGGGTTTGAACTCCAGACCATCGTAATCGGCGCGGGAACTCCGGCGCCGCCCACACCAACGCCGGGTCCGACCGCAACCGGTCATCACGCGACGCCGACTCCTACCGGATCGATCGAGCCGACGCCGGTTCCGACGCCTACGGCAACCTTCAAATCGAGAACGGCAACTCCGACGCCCAGCCTGGTACCGCAGGCGAATCCGACCACGGTTACGATCGGGCAGCAGGCTCTATTCAACGCCGATGGGCTGTTCGTCAAAGGCAAGAGAATTGTAATCTCGGATATCACCAACTCGAGTTCGACCTTGTGGACCTCCAGCAATCAGAACGTCCTGGTCCCGCCGCAGCCTCCGCCGATGGGTGGGATCTACAGCGCACTCTCTCCCGGATGTGCCTGCGCGGGTGTCAGTTCGGGAGGTATATCAGCGGTGCCGATCAGCGTCGGCGTAGAGCCTATCCCGTTGGGTGGATGCCCGGTTTGTCCCACTATAGGTCCGACCGCAACCTCGACGCCGAGAGGTGGCGGCGCGGTTATCCCGGCGGAAGTTCGTTCGGTCCGCGATACGGCTGGCGTTGGCGGCGTGCTTCAATGGACCTTCCAGGCCGCCAGTTTAATCACCAGCCCGCTGCGTCCCTCCTCGGACGGAAACCTCTACTTCCTGACCCGCGACGGCAACCTGCACGCTCTCAACGTCAAAGGGCGTGAGCTGTGGAGCCGCGGCGCCAGCGGCAGCAGCGTCGCGGTCGCGCCGGACGGGACGGTATACACACTGGGGAACGACGGCTCGCTTCAGGCGCTATCTCCGATCGGCAAGCCGCTATGGAATATGAAGGTCGCATCGGCGGTCGGTCCTCTTGCGGCATCGTCGACCGCAGTGTACTTGCAGGAAGACCGGCAACTCTTCGCCATAACGTCGTCGGGGGCAACGCAGTGGCGCGCCACCGTAACCGACGAAATCACCTCGGCCGCGATCGCCGAGGACGGCACCGTCATCGTCGCAGCCGGCGGCGGTTCGGTCATGGCATTCGCGCCCGATGGTTCGCGTCGATGGAGCTTCACACCCCAAGCTGGTTCCTCCGGTGAGGTGGCGGTACGCGGCAACCTTGTCTACCTCGGCTCAAGCAGTGGACGCTTCTACGCGCTGGATGCCGCGAGTGGCGCGACGCAATGGACCTACGACACCGCGGCCGCCATCGCTGGCGGACCGGTGCTCAATCCCGCCGGACCGATTTTCTTCGGCTCCGATGCCATCTATGCCCTGAACGTCGACGGCTCGCTGGCGTGGAGTAAGGCACTCGTGAAGCCGGCGTCGCACCCGCTGGCTTCCGATGGCGAAGGAGGCGTGCTGTCGCCGCTCGACGACAATGTCGCCGCGATGTTGAACTCCGACGGCTCGGTCAGATGGGCGACGCGAAGCTTCGGTTCGTTCGAGCGCGCGACGGTTTCGCCCTCGGGAGTTCTCTATGTGGCGCGCCAGGGAACGATCTACGCCGTGAAATAAACTGGCCGGAAAACGATTCGCGGCTCTTGACTGCGTGCCATCAATTGGCGTTTCTATACGCTAACTGATGGTGGACGGATTCGGGTCAAAATAGTGGTCAAGGAACGGAAACGGGGGATCCTCGCGCTCTTCTCCTTTGCGGGTGCGAGCCTGCTTCGGCGCAACAAGCGGCGCACCATCCTCACGATACTCGCCGTTGCGTGCGCGACCCTGGTGTTCTGCATCGTGATGGTGCTGCCTTATATAACCAAGGGCATCGCCGCGAGTGCCGATGCTTCGCCACGGCTGGTGGTCATGAACAAGTCTGCCATGCGCTATGGGCTTCCCGAAGCATACTCGCGGAAAATCGAGGCGATACCTGACGTCGTCGCCGTGAATCGGATGACCTGGTTCGCCGGAATCTACAACGATCCCAAGCAACAGTTTTCCAGTGTGGCGATCGATCCCGACACCCTGGCTGAGATGTGGCCCGAGAATGGCTTCAGTGCCGAGACCCTCGCGGGTCTCAAGGCTCATCGCAACGGCGCAGTAGTGGGCGCTGCCACCATGCATCGCTTCGGCTGGAAGGTCGGGCAAAACGTCATCCTGCGCAGCCAGATCTATCCGGTCACCCTGCCCTTCACCGTCGTGGGCAGCTATAGGGGCGGAACCGACCCTTCGGTCTTCATGTTCCGGCGCGATTATCTCGAGGAGGCGCTGCATGACTCGATGCGGGTGGACATGATGTGGGTGCGATGCGCCGATTCGCGCGTCGCCAGCCGGATCGCCGGACAAATCGATTCGACCTTTCGCAATTCGCCCGCCGAGACCGAAACCGACACCGAGAAGGCGTTCCTCACCACCTTCCTGGTGCGTTTCCAGTCGCTGGGACGAATCGTACAGGCGGTAGGACTTTGCGCCGTGTTCGCCATCGCACTGGCCGTGCTCAATGGATCCTCGATGACCCTGCGCGAGCGCCGCGGCGAGATCGCGGTCCTCCGAACAGTAGGATTTATCAACTCACAGATCATCGCCATGTTGATGATCGAGGCTCTCATCATCGCACTGATCGGAGGAATCGCAGGCGCATCGGCGGCCGCATTGATATTGGACCTCGTGCGCGGCGGAGTGCCGGCGCTCGGCCCCGCGCTCAGCCGCGGGATGCCCTCGCCAATCATGCTCGGCGGCATCGCGATGGCGCTCACCATCGGAGCGCTGTCGGCGCTCGCCCCGACGCTGGCGGCGCTGCGCACCCCGGTTTACCAATCGCTGCGCGAGGTGACTTAGGCGCCTCAACATCTTGATCTTCTCGGTCCCGCAAGTCTGAATGAGAGTATGCCTGCGATCGACATCATCAAGCGGCGGCTGAAAGAAGACCGAATCCCCGAAACTCCCGAAGACTTCGGCGCCAAGAAAAAGCGCCCACGCGAAGTCGCCTTCATGGATGTCAACCTGTGCTTTCCATGCGGCAAGTGCCCGGAGTTCTGCCCGGTGCAATGCATCGAGTATCTGAAACCCGGCTCAGTGCCGAATCGCGGAGTGCAGCCGGTACAGGATCGTTTCCAGGAATGCATCGGATGCTACATCTGTGTCGAGGTCTGCGCCCTACTGACTGACTATGATGCCGTCAGGATGTATGACACCAGCCTCGTCGAGGACGTGCTCGGCGTGAAAGTGGGCGATACTCCACCTTCGGAGCCCGAGCCCGCGAAACCCTACGAGGAGTTCTTCTCCGAGGGCGGGCTGTATCGCCACCTCGGCAAAGGTTCGCGCATTCGCGAGAAGATGACCGCCGAGGAGCGCGCCATCTTCAATCGCGAAAAGGTGCGGGGGTAAAACCCTAAACACTCCTCCTGAACGCTCGCCCCGATTCCTATTGCTCTCGCCCTGGTGGCCAAGCAATCTGCGTGGCCGTCTTCTCCGTGTAGGGGCGCTTCGCGAAGCGCCCGCAACGATGACGGCGCGCCACGACCGACATCGCACGTGCGCCATCGTCGCGGGTCGTTCGCGAAGGACCCCTACCAAGATTCGGAATCGTCACTTCATCTGATGCTCGGAGCGTGTCCACGGATTCGATGAGTTGCCATCGATCACCAGCGTCGCGCCAGTCGTAAAGCTCGAGGCCGGCCCCGCGAAGTACAGCGCCGCGCCGACGCATTCCTCGGGCTCGCCGCCGCGCTCCAATGAAAAATTCTCCTTTGCACGCGCGCGGAACTCGTCGTTGAACCATCCCTTGCTGATATCGGTGCGAAACGGTCCGGGGATAATGCAGTTGACGCGCACCTTGGGTCCGTACTCCTGCGCCTGCGCGACGGTGAGCGCGTTGACTCCCGCCTTCGCCGCCGAATACGGCGCGGTATGCGCACCCGGCCGAATCGATCCGGTCGACGAAACATTGATGACGGAGCCGCCCTCGCCCGCCGCCATCCGCGTGGCGAACAGCGCGGTCAAACGGAACGGTCCCTTCAGATTGACGGCGATGACCTTATCGAAAAGATCCTCGCTGGTTTCGAGCAGCGAGGGCGCGAGCGGCGACAGGCCTGCATTGTTGATGAGCACGTCGCAACGGCCCCATTTCTTATAAACTTCCTCGAAAAGCCGATCGCAGTCTTCCCATTTGCCGACGTGGCACGCGTGCGCGGAGCCGTCGCTGCCGAGTTTGCGAATTTCCTTGACGGTGTCTTCGCAGGATTCAATTTTGCGGCTCGCGACGGCAACCTTCGCGCCGCATTCGGCGAATGCCAGCGACATCGCATGCCCGATGCCCCGACTCCCGCCGGTTATAGTGACTACTTTGCCCGTGAAATCGTAAAATTTGGAAATCGTACTCAATGATGTTCACCTCACGTTCGATCTCATCGATGTAACGCAAGGCAGGCATCCTGCGCTAGGGGCGGAGAGCGGACATCTACCATTAGAATGACCACGAACTCCGGCGATGCCGAACCGCGCTCCTGGTAGCGGCGCTTCGCGAAGCGCCCGCAACGTTGTTGGGTTTGCGAAGAACGTTCTCTATTGCTATATCGCTGCGGGTCGTTCGCTAACGACCCCTACGAGGATCAGGACCGGCGTTTTAGAGAATGACTTCGATGAAGTTCGGGCCGGGCTCCTTCAGCGCGCGCGCGAGTTGCTTCACCAGATCATCCGCGGTTTCGACGCGAACTCCCGGAACGCCGAAGCCTTTCGCGAGCTGAGCCCATCCGATTTCCGGAGGCTGAAGCATCGTCAGGCTTCTCGTTTTAGGACCCATCTCGGCACTGCCCGCGCGCGCGGCTTCCATTTGAAGGATTCGATATGCGCGATTGGAGCACAGGAGGGTCGTGACATTGAGTTGCTCCCGCGCTTGCGTCCATAGCGCCTGCACGGTGTACATCCCGCTGCCGTCGGCCTGAAATCCTATGACCCGCCGATCGGGGCATGCGATCGCGGCGCCGGTCGCGCACGGAAAGCCCTGCCCTATCGCGCCTCCGGTGAGCGCGAGGCTCGTATGAGGCAGCGCACCGGCGGCCATCCCGCCGTAGGGACCTCCCGACGTAGCGCTCTCATCCATGATGATAGCGCCCTCGGGTTGCAACGCGGCGAGCGCAGCGCCCAGGCTCACGATATCGAGTTTGCCGGTCGGAGGGGCGGGACGCTTCGCCGCCGGAACTGGAACTAACTTCGGCGCTCCGAGAGCATCGGCCAGCGCTTCAAGCGCGCCTGCAACATCGTCCTCGACGCGCGCGAGAAGCTCTTCCGCACATCCTTCAGGAACGAGGCTGCTCGGCAAACCTTGATAGCCGAAAAATGCGACGGGCGACTTCGCACCGGCGAGGATCAGGTTCTGCGTGCCCTTGAGTGCCTCGAGCGCCTGCTCCGGAAAATAAGGCAATCGAGCAGGGTTGGGGATTCCGGCGCCACGCTCGATACGCGCGGTGAAGGTTTCCGTCATCAGCTTGCATCCCGAAGCCTCGGCAACACGTGCCGCCGACTTTAGCCCAGCGAGACTCAGCGCATGACCACCGAGCAAAATCGTCGTCGGTTGCTTCGCGCGGAGAACTTTCGCGATGCTGTCGATGGTGCTGCCTGACACCTTCGCGCGAGGCGCCACCATCCGCGGCTTGGCCGCGTCGCCCGCAGAATCCCATTGGCAATCGCTCGGCACGATCAGCGTCGCGACTTTGCCCGGAGGCGTGAGCGATGCAGCGATCGCATCGGCCATATCGCCGGCGAGCACCTGCGATGCTTTGGTCTGGCGTACCCACCCCGACATCGGCGATGCGAGCGAGACGATATCGCTGGTAAGCGGAGCATCAGCGGCCAGATGCCAGGTTGCCTGGTCGCCGATTACGTTGACAATTGGAGAATTGGCGCGGCGCGCATTATGAAGATTCGCCAGCCCGTTGGCGAGGCCGGGCCCTAAATGCAGCAACGTCATCGCGGGCTTGCCGGTCATCCGCGCATAGCCATCGGCCGCACCGGTGCAAACTCCCTCGAACAGCGCCAGCACCGCGCGCATTCCTTCGATGGAATCGAGCGCGGCGACCAGCGGCATCTCGGTGGTGCCGGGGTTGGCGAAACAGGTATCGACGCCGGCAGCGACGGCAGTACGAATGAGGGCCTCGGCGCCGTTCATCGCGCCTCGCTCCGCGTCCAGTCCGAACCCAACGCGACGCGACGCACCGAATCAGTGTCGCTGCCCTGATGCCCCACCTTATGCGCGGGAGCCGGCGCCTCGACCACGCGATTGGACAAACGACCAAGCCCGGTAACCTCAACCTCGACCAGGTCGCCGAGATTCATCGGGCGCGAATTCTTCGGCGTGCCCGACAGGATGATGTCGCCAGGAAGTAGGGTTATGTACCTCGACAGATCGGCAATGATGTAGTCGATCGGAAAAATCATTTCCGCGATCGCACCTTCCTGCACCATCTTGCCGTTGATGTAGGTACGCAGCGTCGCCTTGCGGATATCCACGCCGCTGACGATGCCTGGACCGATCGGGCAAAATCCGTCCTGACCCTTCACCCGCAGCATCGAGCCCGCGTCGGTGTCGCGATAGTCCTGGCATCCCACATCGTTGGCGGGCGCGAAGCCCGCGATGTAATCCCACGCCTCCTCGCGTCCGACGTTACGGCACGGCTTACCGATGATGACGCCGACTTCGCCCTCGTAATTGAGGTATTTGGTTCCCGTAGGACGGCAGAGGCTGCCTCGATGCGAATTCAGCGCGGTGGTCGGTTTCTGAAAGTAGGTCGGCGTGTCGAGCATCGGCGCTTTGAACTCGACGCGACGCGAATCGTAGTTCAGATGGATGCACAAAATCTTGCTCGGATCGCATGGCGGCAAGTAGGTCGCTTCGGCATCCGCAATCGATCGGCCATCCCCGAACACCAGCCGGTCGCCCTCAGGCCGCACCCACTTCGGTTGTCCCTCATGCAGCACACGCCGCCACTCTTCTCTCGGTCTATCGAGGACGCTCATGATTTCCTCCGCTTAAGTATCTCGGTCGAATAGTCAGTCGCGCGAGATGAATAGTCAAACTCGCCGACAGCGCAAGGGCTACAGCATCCGCGGCGGCTTCATGCCGCTGCCGAGCGTCGAGTTGAAAACTTCTGCCAGCTTCTCCACCGTCCATGGTCCATCGCTGACCAGCACGCGATCGGTGACCATGTGCGTATAGCGCGTAATCCGATAGCCCATCGCACCGAAGGCCTGTCCTGTAATGTCTTTCGCGTCGTCGCTGGCCAGGAAGGCCACCATCGGCGCGACGTTAGCGGGATCCAGCGGCGTGCCGGCCGCGTTGTCGCTCTGGCGAAAATTTCCTCCCGGCATTCGTCCTTGGGGAATCGAATCAGTCATCCGAGTCGAGGCGCCGGGCATGATCGCATTGACCGTGATGCCATACTTCGCCAGCGCGTTCGCGCTGCTCCAGGTCAGGCCGAGAATCGCGGCTTTCGCAGCGCCATAGTTGGGCTGACCGGGCGCGCCGAGCGCGGCGCCCGAGGAGAAGTTAATGATCCTTCCCGTCTTGCGCTCGCGCATATGCGCCGACGCGGGACGCATCGTGCAGTAATGCCCCTTGAGGTGGACGCGGATGACCTCGTCCCACTCTTCCTCGCTCATGTTGAAGATCATCCGATCGCGCAGGATGCCGGCGACGTTGACCAGGATGTCGAGTTGCCCGAATTCCTTGATCGCGTGATCGATGAGCGCCTCGCCGCCGGCCACCGTCGCGATATCCTGTCCATTGGCAACCGCGCGCCCACCCGCGGCCTTGATCTCGTTTACGACCTGATCGGCAGGTCCGGAAGGTTCCTTCTTGCCATCGACCGTCACGCCGAGGTCATTGACGACGACCGCGGCGCCTTCTGCTGCCAACAACTTTGCCACCCCACGCCCGATTCCACGTCCACTGCCGGTGACCGCTGCAACTTTGCCGTCGAGTTTGCCCATTTTCGTCTCCTGTAGCGCGCGCCGCGGATGATCTGCTCGTGTCTTTAGCGCAGTCGATTGTGGATCGTCAAAATCGTCGAAGAATCATTTACAGCGCGAGGCCGAGCTTGCGCCGCTTCTCATCCTTGGTTGCTTCCGCGCCCCCGTGCTCCTGGCCGAGGATGCCATCGACGAGGCGATTTGCGCGATCCTTCAGCGATAGCGCATGCGCGAGCTGATAGTTGCGCGCACCCGACGCGAGGTAGAAGCGCTCGTAGAGTTCGTTGCGGCTCGCGAGCGCGGTACCGACGAAATCCCACGCGAGGCGAAACACCCGCGCGCGGTCCTCGGCCTCGACGCCTTTGGCGCCGCGGAGAAACTGATCGATGAGCGGGCGCAGGCTGCGATCATCGAGCTGCGCGCGTGTCGGCGCCGCGAGCAGATTGTGCGACCCGATGAGCGTGATGATCTCCGCAACCCGCGGAAACCAGGTCGGCAGGATCGCGCGCAATGATGCGAGAGGACCGCCATGCGGGAACCACACGCCGTTGCCCCATTCGAATGCCTGATCCTCGGCGGCGCGGACTGCGGCGCGCGTCAGTTCCGCATACACCGAAATCTCGCCGAGCATCTGTTTGGTCGCAGGCGAAACGTCATTGATGATCTCGGCCATCCGCATCGCGAGGCCATAGGCGAACTCCAGCTTGGTTTGCGCGCGAATCATGGTCTGCTGCATGACGTTGGGGTACCAGCCGGTCGTCATCACAGTGTTGTAGGCGTCGCGGTTCTCGTCGATGAAAAGGCGGTCGCGAGGAACCTCGACGTCATCGAAAATCACAAACGCATCCTGCTCGTCGAAGCGGCTCGAGAGCGGATAGTCGAAGAGATTCTTTTTGGTCGCGCAGCTATCGCGGCAGAGGAACTTCAGCCCCGGTGTTCCCATCGGAATACAAAACGAGAGTCCATAGGCGTCGGCGCCTTCCGGCAGCGGCATCGCGGGATACACCGCCAGCTCATCCGCAAACGGCGCCAGGGTCGCAAGGATACGCGCGCCTCGCACGATGATGCCGTGATCGGTATCGGCAACCTTGTGCAGCGCAACGTCGTTACCGGGCGCGGGCGCATCGCCTTGGGACTTATCGATGGTGGGCTGAACGATGGTGTGCGTCAGCGAGAGGTCCTTGCGCGCGAGAAATTTCTGATACGCGACCAGGTTCGCCGCGCCGCGATGGTTATTGTTGGCGGCCCACTCATCCGCGCGCCCGGCGAATCCCGCATAGGTGACATTCATGTAGTCCGGCGTGCGGCCCATCAGGCCCACGGTGAACTCGGAAATGCGCTGGAGGCATCGATGGCGTTTCTCGAGATCCTCACGCGAGCGAGGAATCATATGGCTGCGGTTGATGGGCTCGCCAGTTTCGGGATCGGGCATCAGGCAGTCCTCACGGGCCTCATGTTGAAGATCGAAGACCTGCGCGAGGGTTTCCGCCGCCCCTGCGAACGATGGATGCGATGCGACATCACTGACCTTGTCGTCGCCCACCCAAATCTCGCGAGGCGCCTTCAACCCCGCGAGAAATTCTTTTCCAGTTCGTGCTCACATGATTCTATCCTTGTGCTATTCGCGAGCTTGAGCGCCGGTTCGATTCGAGCCTGATTACTATGCCTTAATCGCGGACCTCGACTTCCGTTGACTTACGCTTCATAAGAGATAAGGACAACCCGGAGACCTGATAAGGAGCGGTGAACGTGGCGGAGCCAGCCTATTCCAGCGCGATTGCGATCGCGAGAAAAATTCGGCGCCGAGAGCTTTCCAGCCGAGAGGCGCTGGACTATTTCCTCGCCCGCGTCGAGGCGCTCGATAAGCCCATTAACAGTGTCGTGACCATCGATGCCGAGCGCGCCCGCACTGAGGCCGACGCCGCCGATGCCGCGCTGGCTCGTGGCGAAGTGCGCGGACCTTTGCACGGCGTTCCGATGACGATCAAAGACTCGTTCCAGACCAAAGGAATGCGCACCACCTCTGGTGCCCCGGAGCTCTCGGGATTCATCCCGCAAGAAGATGCATGGCCGGTCGCACGGCTGCGCGAAGCCGGAGCCATCATCTTCGGCAAGACCAATCTTCCGATCTATGCGGGCGACTTGCAGAGCTACAATGAAGTCTTCGGAACGACGAATAACCCGTACGATCTGTCGCGCACTCCCGGTGGATCATCTGGAGGCTCGGGTGCGGCGCTCGCGTGCGGTTTTACGCCGCTGGAGCTAGGCAGCGACATCGGTGGATCGATTCGACTCCCCTCGCATATGTCGGGAGTGGTTGGCCACAAACCGAGTTACGGTATCGTGCCCGCCCATGGCCAGATCCCGGGACCTCCGGGAACATTGACCTTGGCCGATCTGGCAGTGGCTGGTCCGATGGCGCGCAGCGTTGACGACCTCAAACTAGGCCTGGATATCATGGCGGGACCTAATCGTTGGGAGCATCCGGCGTGGCGCTTGAAATTGCCGGTGGCGCGTTCTCGCACCCTCAAAGGATATCGCATCGCCGCCTGGTTCGATGATCCCCGTTGTCGGGTTGAGCCGGAGTCCCGTGACCTTCTGGAGAAGGCCGCGCGCAAACTCGCTGACGAAGGTGTCCAGATTGATTACGAGGCTCGCCCGGCCTTCACTTTGGAAAAGGTGGTCGATACGTTCTTCGCACTTCTACAAGCCGCCCTCGCGGGAGGAGTAGAGCGTGACCGCCTCGACGACTATGCGGCCACAACGGGTGATACACCGGCGGCTCGCACGCGACGTCTATTAGCGATGCGGCATCGAGAATGGCTGAGTTACAACGAGCGGCGTCTGCAGATGCGCGGGCGATGGGAAGAGTTTTTCGCGAACTGGGACGCTATCTTGCTGCCGGTCATGCCCTGCCCCGCTATCGTGCATGATCACTCTGAGCCTATGTCGAGCCGCACGGTTATGGTCGGCGGCGAGCAGCGATCCTACTGGGATCTGACAGCATGGATGGCGCCCGCCGGCGCCTGCTACCTGCCCGTGACTGTTGTTCCGGTCGGTCTAAGCAATGGACTTCCGGTGGGCATCCAGATTGTCGGCCCCTACCTTGGAGATCGAACAACGCTTGATGTAGGCAAGCATCTCCTCGCTCTCATGGGAGGTTGTCCGCGGCCGCCGGGCTTTTGAAATAGACTACCGGACTCAGTGGTAACTCACGGGCAGAACCTTCTTGCCGCTGACGTCTACTGCGGGCGGCCGTAAGAATAGCGACAACCCAAACTCTTATGTAGTTTTCCAAGTGGCTTTCGCCGACCCGAGAGGAAAGCTATATTCGTTGATCAGAATGTGCGGCTCGCCAACGAGCTATCACCTAAGGAGACGATATTGGACCTAAACAGCATCATCACTGAGTTGAAGACGGAGCGAGATCGGATCGGCAGAGCTATCGCCGCCCTTCTCGATGACGCCAAGGTCGCGGTTGCCGCTACCACGCGAAGGGTAACCGGCGCGCCAAGGACCAAGCGGGGCAAAGGCCTCACGCCATCGGGCCGAAAGCGTCTCTCGGAAGCGATGAAACGGCGCTGGGCCGAACGCCGCGGAAAGAGTGGCGCCGCTCCCAAGGCCGCCGCAAGCGTTAAAGCCGCCGCGCCTAAACGAGGCGGAGGAATCACTCCGGCAGGCCGGAAGAAGCTTTCCGAGGCGATGAAGCGGCGCTGGGCCGAGCGAAAGAAAAAGGCCTCCTAGCTTCTTAACCCTCCACCGGATTTGCTTCTGACTGGACGCAACTACCAGTTGCGCCTGAGCCGGGCCCGGAATTAGTTACTCTCGACAATCCCACGATCGCCATGCCGGTTGCGCGCCTCGCCGGCTCGGCCTTCGCGGGTAGTACCAGATGGGCGCCGACGATGACGCGAATCACGCGCCGGCTCGTTGGACAGATTCCTCGGCCATGACCGCCGGCTTTTCCACGAACTCACCCGAAACGGCTCGCCTGCCGAACCACGACCACAGTATCGGCGACAGGATCGCGCTCATCAGGAAGCACACCAGCAGAACCACTCCCATGCCAAAGCCGACATAACCGATATAAAGAGGGACCGGCGCGAGGATCATGCAGCCAAAAATCAGCGCCCCGTTGGAAACGACCAGAGCACGGCGAATGTTTACATAGGCGCGAATCAAGGACTCCTTGAAGTCTCCCAGCGTCCGATACTCCTCGCGAACCCGAAACAAGAGATAAACCTCGGAGTCAATTCCGACGCCGCTTGCGATCGCGAGCGCTGCAACCGCATTTGAATTGAGCTCGATCCCGAACAACACCATGATTCCGAGCGCGATGATGGATCCCATCGCCAGTGGCACGAGCAGAAGCAAGGCGAGAGAAACGGACCCAATCGCTGGAATCGCAAGCAGCGCCGTGCCGACCAGACCTAACACCACGCTCACAATCAGCCAGTATTTGATATTTCGATTAAACGCCTGGGCGATTCCCACCGCTCCTCCCGCAACACTGACCTTTACCGGCAAGCCGGCAAACAGCGCGTCCGCGCGACCAGTTGTTTCCGCCATCAGCCGGCTGACTACGCGAGGATCGGTGGTGCTGACATACGCGATGACGACAGTGGAGCTATAGTCTTCGCTAAACAACCAGTCGAAAACACCCGGCTCCTCATTGGACATGCCCATGATCGCCTCCCCGAGAGCCTGATGGGTGTCCTGCACCACGAAGAACTTAGGGTCGTCGCCATTGACAAACTGATGCCGCAGCTTCAGCGGGAAAGCGAGGTCGCTCACGGTTCCGACATTGGGCAGGGTGCGCATGTACGAGGCCAGCGAATCGACCGCGCGCAACACCGATGGCGTCTCGAGAACCTTGTCGTGTTCCTGGCTGGCCTCCACCAGCACGATCATCGGATACACTCCGCCGAATCGCGCCGTGATCTCCTGCTCCATCTGGTAGATGTTGCTGCGATTCCAGGAGTGCGTGAGATAGTTGTGAATGGCGAAAGTATTGTCCTGCCCGACCGGCGCCTTTGCCACTACCCAGCCCAGACATCCAGTGAGAACCGCGAATAAGACTATGACTCCGGCGCCCACAGCTCGATTACTAATCAACTCCCTCACGCTGGCTGCCAGGAAGCGATCGAAGGAACCATGCTTCTCGATCTTTACCCTCGCACCGGTGCTCTGCAGCTCACTCAGGGTGATTGAGCTGAGCGCGGGGATCATCATCAGGAATTCGTCGAAAGTTAAAGACAGAAGGCCCAACGCGGTCACGATCCCGAGGGCACGGACGTTCTCGAACGGAATGAACGCCATAACGGCGAAGGGGATTACGTCGCACAGCAGCGAGACCAGCATCGGACGAAGTCGCGAGACAAAGGTGCTGACGATCGCATCCTCGGCATTTTGCAGACGCGGATACTCCTCGAAGAAGAACCGGCTCAGAAACTGCACCGAATGACACGCGCCCGCGGCCACCACGATGAATGGCGCGAGCAGCGCCGCAGCAGAGAAGAGAATCGCGCCGAACAACAGCCGGTACAGACCGAATCCCATCAGCGCGCCCATAAGTGCGACTCTTAGTGGCAGCACGACGCCGCTTAAGGTTCGGAAGCCGTACCAAAGGATAGCAGCAATGGTCAGGATGAACGCGGCGAACGCGAGCCCTACGAAGTGAAGACCAACGCTGTTCACCCATCCGATCAGGATCGGCGTGCCCCCCGCGCGGATGGTTATCCCAGGGCGCTCATATTTCTGGATTATTTGTGAGACCGCGCGATAAATGGCGATAGGTTCGGTAGTATCGACTTCAACGCGAGCACCCTTGGGCGGTTCGGAACGGAAGCTCGCCATGATCAGCGAGGCCTTACCGTCCTTCGAGACCATCACGCCATTAAGGAGCGGATTGTCTTTCGCCCCGACCTCGATCGCCTTCGCCTCCGCCGCAGACCTGGGATACTGCGGCATGAGCGGCGTGATAAGCATCGTAGCGTCGGCATCGCCGCCATTCAGAAAGGCGTACTTCTCGGAATCCAAAGTAGCCAGCGACCTGACGGTGTATGGAATGACGCCTCTCACCAGATATAAATCGTGAGTGATATGCTTGATGGTACTTAAGTTATCGACGGTATAGATGCTGCCCTGATCGGCGACGATCTCGATACTCACTGAATCGCCGCCGCCGAATAGCTGAGTGATTTTGCGGTTCAACTTTACGAAGGGATCTGCGGAAGGCGGCCACGCGTTTGGATCGTCGCGCAGGTGCAGGCCGGCAACGGCCCAAAGACATAGCGCCGCGACCACGACCTGAAACCAGAGGCCCGCGGCCTTATGCCGCATAAAACAGCGTGCCAGCCGAGCCAGTCGAAGGTCAATGCCTCGATATCTCAGCGGATCGCTATGTCCTCGCTCGCCTTTACGAACCATTTTGCAAATGCCTACCCGAACTCGGTCAATCTCGTTCGATACCACCAGCTACCGCAGCAACTCGTTCAAGGTTTTCGGTTCGCGATACAGTGTGTTGTCACTGAATATGGCGCGCGGCAGGTCAGCATTGAAGCCACCGTCAGTCACAAAGGCATCGGAGGTGAAACCGGTATCGAAATCCTGCACACTCATCATACCCCATGACTGATACCAATCAGGCGCGGGCGGCCCCGACGGAGTGCCCACATGCAACCTGGTTCCGGTCATCATGGATTTCTCGGTGCTCCTGACCAGCTTTCCGTTGTCATCAAACGCATCGTCGTAAAAGTAATTCATTTCCTGCAGTCCGCATTTGTACAGTCGCTTGGAATACCACCAACTCACACCGGGCTTGGGAGTTATTTCGATGATGACCGCCACGTCCCCCGCCCCATCGACGCGTTTGACCTCGGGTAAATAGTCAGGACGATATTGCGGCTTCTTCGGGTCGGGATTGTATAGCTCGAATCCTACGACCTTATAATTGAGTTCCGGCAATGCCTGGGTATGCGAGACGTCTTCGTAGCGGTTGATCAGTCCGGGGAAATATTGGCTGGAAACCGCGCCTGCCAATCTTCTGACCTTTCGAACCGAGGGCAGATACAAAGTATCCTGGGGAGCCAGGGTAGGATCAATGAACGTTGTAGTGACGCCGCCCTCGCCCTTGATCTCGTCGGGCGCCACATAGGTCCAGATATATTTGCGAAGTACCTTGCCCTGATCGCCCGAGGATATGTACTCGTAGCCCTTCTTCATCGACATGTCGGAATACGCTTCCAGCATGTCAGTCTGACCGCGCACCGAACCATCAGGGCGGTAGATCCTGATGACCAGGCTGTCCCAATAGTTCTTCGTATAAGGCGCATATTCATTTTCCGCGTAACATCGATTTACCAGGTCGGCACCTGATAGGCTGGAACGTTGATCGATGGGAACCTCCCACGGCGCCGGCATTCCGGGTTGCGTCCACTGCGCATAGTAGGCGGGCCCGGCGGCGCGGTACCTGTCTTCCATCCATGGTTTGGGCGTCCATGTCATCGACTGGTCGCCCCACTTGACGAAATAGGTGCCGGGATCTTTGCCGGGAGTGATGTTGTACGGCTTGCCTGCAATCATCTGAGGAGGTGCGACATCACCATTGCTGACCGGGGCGGGCGACTGGGCATTCACCTGGGCGGCGCCGGCCAGCATCATAAGGGCGATCCAGAGAACCTTGAGATATCGCATATGCCACCTCGCCTGTTCTAGCGGTCTGGTCCGGATGGATTTCATGAGTTATCTAAAACAGCACCCGTGAAATATTGAAGTAAACATTCGACGCATTCGTATACTCACCATATGGGGTCTGCTTGCTGCCGGCGAAAATGTTGAACCCCAGCGCGACCTTGGTTTGGTCATTGATCGTGTATGCGATCTGGGGCTGGATCCACCAATCATGGAACTGCAGCTCGTAGAGGGTGAAGAACGAGGTATCGATGTAATCGCCGGCGCGCCACGTCTTGTCCAGATACATCGTGAGCAAGCTGTAGTAAGCGCCGCGCATTCCCGCCTTGCTGCCGTAGAATCCCAGGCCTTGGAACTCATGCTGGTCGGCTCCGCAAGTCGGGCAATGAATCTTGTTAACTACCTCATCGTGCCAATACTGAAAGCTCGCGAAGACAGGACGCTCCAATTTGTCCGTCAGAAGATACTTGTCGACTCCAAGTAGAAGCCCCCAATGATCGACATTCACTGGATTGCCGACGATCCCCTCGTAATACCGGTCGCCGACTGTGAGGGCAGTCTCGCCACGGATGACGGTTCCTTCCAGCGGCGCGAACACATCCTGGAATTCGTAATCGAACGAGGCTCCGGCGATATGAACCCGTCGGGGTTGTTCATTGACCGAGGTCGCGGTGGTGAAGTTTCCGGTATTCGGAAACTGGATCATGTCGGCAGTCCAGCCGTACACGTAGTTCAGCGTGTAATGGAAATTAGCGACTTCGTCGCTCCATCGGGCGGCATAGATGCCGTTGCTGGGGGCGGCGGAGGGTTGATGATAATCGACTGGGATCTTGAAACCGAATTGGCCGTTCTCCTCGTTGTTGAACAAGGCCACCACGTTGGGAGTGAAGTCGTGATACCCCCCCTGGTAAGGAAGACCGCCCTTAACCGGCAAGCCCGGATAGTAGTACGGAAGATACTTGGGCTCGTAAACGAACTGGAAGGTGCCGGTCGAGGTTATCTGGTAGTTCGCATTAAGAGCCCAGGTGGGGATTTTGTTGTATTGCTCGTCGAAATTGGTCGGATTGCTCAGGTTGAATGGATTGAGGATGTCGAGCATGTAAACGCCATCGGATTTTCCCCACGAGATGATTTGTCTGCCAACCCGGATAAAGAAATTCTTCGGCAGGATATCGACATAGTACTCGCGCAAGAGCGGGTCGTATTGATCATCCATACTGCCATTAAGATTCTGCTGCCAATCCTGCGCCAGATAGGTGCGATACTGACCCTGTCCCCATCCGGTCATGTCGTACGCGGAATCATAGAAGGGCCTGACCCTCAGGTTGAATTCGATGGGTACGCCTAAGGTGTATTTCTCAGGATCGGGCGCGTAATGCAGGTAGAGACGCAACTCATTGCGCTGGCGCATCACGCCGTCGGCGTGTTTGGTGAAAAATGATCCTGTCGCAGTGCGGAACAGCGTTCGATCGACCTGCGGGAGCCGGAAATAGTCTTCAGTGTAGTAGCTAAGACAGGCCTGGAACCCGTCTGACTCTTCGCACGCAAAGGAAGTCGAGACACTCATCGACAGGAAGGCCAATGGTAGCAACAGAACCAGAAACCCGAGTGCATGTCGAACCGAGTTTGGCAGGCTTGTCGGTCGGGTTTCCGAAATTGGTCCTGGTCTTTCCCTCACCTAATCCCCTTCAGCGGTTCAATGCGATCCTCGCCTCGATGCCGACGCTCCCTGAGGCCCCCTTGGCAGACTGCTTTGATCGGCCGTGACCTCGTCTGCGGTCGGTGCCACTGGAGGTCGGAACGCAATAATTGATCCGAGATAGTCATACCCACCCATTTGTCCTGTTCCATCGAGCGGGTACTCGCAGGTAACAGCGAGGAGCGCGCGCGAAGCTGTGTCAAAACCATCGAAAATTGGTTGCAAGTTCGCTGCTTATCTTTTCAAACCTCCAGCGTTCGCGGCGCCGATACGTCCCGCCGCCCTTCTATCTTAAAGGATGGCGCAACCGACGGACCCATCTTCGCGCTCAGTTTTTGCCGTAACCGCGACCCGGGATAAGGTATCAAATGGTCGGGAAGATATTCGAGGATAGCGTCCTCGCCTATGGCGATTTCCGTTTCGCAATGGGCGGCTTCGTCGAGCGCGCGATTGATTTTGCCGGCCGAGGGCGTCGTCGCTAGATGTGGTTCCCGCTCTGGAGGACGATCCTCGTTCGGGAGCTTGTCCCCACCAAAAATCGCCCCCAGCCGGATTAGGCCGCATTAGGTAAAGCGCGCGAACGGGTAACTATGAAGCCTCGAGAGCTCGAAGTGGCAGCCTGAAGCGCCGTTCGGTCAGCACGGTACGCTGCCCGCGCCGTTCGAAGTGCCGACGATTCTTCCGTTGCGGATTCGATGTCGGTTTTGACGATGCCGCAATGGTCGACGACGATCGCGTTGGTAGTGACGGTATGCCGCCGCCTGACGTCGCGCTCGCGGATCGCCTATGCCGTCGCCAAAACCTTGGCGCCGCCGACTTTGGCTTCGTCGCCATCGGTAGTGAAATCGCGTTCGATCTTGACGATCCATGCGGTGTCAGCCAGGCGCACGCGATCGCCGGTGGTCAGTCCGTAAAATCTCCGCAGTTTGATGGCGAGGGATTCGCAGGCTCATCGTTTCAAGTTGGCGAAGCCGCGCTCCTCCGCGTGCGACTGCGGCCTCACGCGCAGCTTCACCGAGAGGGACCATCCGGAAAGCCGTTCTCGGCAACGCTAGCACCGATATCAGCTTGGTTGCGACTCTAATGGCAAAGGAATATCTCTCGCGATAGTTCGAGGTAAGCGCCTTCGATGTTGACGCGAAAGCACAAGAAGCCCAGGCATCGACATCGAGTTTTGCGCCCATGACCGCAAGCATATCGATGCCGAAATCAAAATCACCTTCCCTCAGCAACGTAATGCCCGTTGGCTGACACAAACTTTTCCGACTGCTCAAGCTGCGAGAGCCTTCGCTAGTGCTCAATCGAGGACGGCGATGGTCAGAACACATCGTTGTGCCTATTAAAGCGTCGCGCGCTGTCTCGCACCCCGCGGACGCAAGAAGGTGCGCTCGCTTCGCTCGCGAGCAACATTCCGTCATCGTTTTCGCGCGCAGCGCTTGCCGCGAGCGCGTCTCTGAAATTTGAAGCAGCCATCTTAAGCGGGCAGGTCTTCGGCTAAAGAGGCTCTTGATCCACGGCCCGACGATGATTCGCCGTTGAGGTCTGCTGCGAGTCCTGAGAGGCCTTCGCGCTTGCGCGCGAAGTGTAGAAGCACCTTGCTCGCGCCCGTGGCTTTGCGCGGAGGCTCCGCGCTGCCCGTCGCATGGTTTCACACCGCTGCCTTGTGCGGCCCACTACTGTCCGCCTCGGCTTTCAGACCAGCCGAGGTGCTATACGATGCGCGGTGAACGCGATGCGGTGCCCCCTACTCCCGTCGCCTCATCGATCGTGCTTTTGGCTTCGTCGCGCGGTAGGGTTTCTCGCCCACTTGTAATTTCTCTGCCGCTCGACTTTTCCGGCATCGTCGGCGTCTGCCTTTTGAGGCTCCTCGAACCTTTCGGGATTTATTTCGATCGCTGCGTACAATTCGCCTAGGACGGCGCGCGCATATCGCTCACCTCGCCGTCGAATTCGCTGATAGGTCACTTCGAGAACGAGGCAAATGAACAGGTGGCAAAAGCGGCGCCGCGCCGAGCACCTCGCGCGGCTCGCGAGAAGCTCGAATCTCCGCCAAATTTGGGTGTTGCTTGGGTGTTGGTGGGTGCCCGAGACCGCCTAGCGGTTTTCGGGTGCGGTTTCTGAAGCGTTGAAATTTAAACGGCGAATTGGTGGAGCGGGCGACCGGGGTCGAACCGGTGAAGGATGTCGAACGGATGGCGATCGATTCCGGCAAAGTCCTGACCTGCAGCCTTGTTTGAAGCCGACCTCGCGATAGGTTCCGAGGTGGTCGAACTCGCCCGTGCAGTGACGATCAGCGGCAGGCGGCTCGGGTCGCGGCTGCAATTGCGCCGATGTGCTCGGGGTTAACGAAGCCCCACACTTCCTTGGGCGGACGGCCGTTGACCAGGTCACGCCGGTAGCTGAAGCAACCCAGGTACAGGGGCCGTATGCACATCACCGCCTCGAGCCGCTCGAGTTCGTCGTCGGTCAACTCGATGTGCTGGCGGTACGCGTTTACGGCTAGATTGATCCAGTCCGCGTTGCGCCAAGTGCCCCACATAAGCCACGCAAAGTCCGCCAGGCGCGGACCGCACCCGGCCGCCTTCCAATTGATCGCCACCGGCCCATGCTCGCTCACGATCACATGGTCGGGGGCGTGGAGGAGGTTGCCGTGCAGCAACGCCTCGGGCAGGCCCTGGCCGTCGTCGGCCGAGCGCACCTGGTCGCGGAGCCGCTCGAATCGCGCGCGCTCGGTCGGAGCGACCTTGGTGTCGACAGCATCGAGGAACGAGAGAGCTGCCAGCAGGTCCTGACGCGGGCTGCCCTCATGCCTGGGATCCTCACCACTCGCCCCCCCGGGGCGGCTGACCAACTCGTCGAACGGCAGGGTATGCAGCCGTCCGAGCAGGTCACCCATGATGGTGAACTTCTCGCTGCCCTCGCGTCCGACGGCCACGGGGAGCGGCCCACCGGGGATGAATCGGGTGACGAGGACGGACGAGCCGTCGAACGCCGAGACCGCGTCGTCGACCGCGAGCCGCTCACCCGGGTAGTCCTGACCCTCGAGGAACCGCAGGATCGCCGCGTCGCCTTCACCGCCAGCCCTCGGGCGCGCCGGCGGAAACACACGCGCAATCCAGGGGACGCCGTCGCGGCGGTCGATGCGGAAGACGTGGTCGTTGTGCCGGCTCACCTTCGTCGCGGCGATGGCGCCAATGCCGTAGTGGTCCCGCAGATGGGCGAGTAGGCGCTCGGTGGTGGGCCTGTGGAAAAGCCGGGCTTCGAGGCCGTCGAGATCGGTGAGCGCTTGGGTGTAGCGTTGACCGGTGTCGTGCGCGTGGCGCCGGACCACCTTCTTGAAAACGCCGTCTTTCGTCATGGACAAGCCTCCTCTTTACAACTTCGTCCCACCAGCGACGCGGTGCTGAGAGATGGCCTGTGACAGCGACGACCGTGAGGGCAAATCCCCTTCGCCAATGGAACCCCGGCTGGGGCGAATGTCCCACAGCTCGGCGACCGGCCGGCGCCGTGATCCCACTCTTTCGGATCAGTCTCGCGGGTGTCAAATGCTGCACGAGGCGCCTAGCTCGTCGGTGGGGGGATTTCTCCGCCTTCGACTTTTCCAGCGCAAGCGCTGGAGTCTGCCTTTCCAAACTCCGCGAACCTTTCAGGGTTTATTGCGAACTCAAAAAAGGCGCGCGCGCCATTTTCACCAGAGCGCCGCACACGCCCGAACAGCGCTTCCTTTTCGAGCGCGTCGAAAAAATTCTCAGAGCCGCGCCGCGGCAAGCGGCTGGCGCGGCGCGCGGGGACTGGAACCAGCCAGGATTTCAGTCCGCGAAACGCGAACCCGAGAGCGAGGAAGTCGCTCTTGACGCTGCCTTTTGCCGCCGATTTTTGGTGTTGTGTGGGTGTTGGCACGCTTCGACGATCTTCTAGCGCCTCGTCGAAATCGTCTAAGTGCTTGAAACTTAAAGAGAAAGAATGGAGCGGGCGACCGGGGTCGAACCGGCGACGTCCAGCTTGGGAAGCTGGCATTCTACCACTGAATTACACCCGCTCTGTATGCATCATTA
>VFSW01003555.1_pt1 | contig 23365 bp, 16 predicted proteins | sample 5358111 | NCBI WGS metagenome assembly VFSW01 (sample SAMN11554181, study PRJNA540505) | mine drainage metagenome | isolation source: sediment from site ElyBrook_90M | place: USA: Ely Copper Mine, Vershire, VT | collected 2017
TTGCTTGTGGCAGAGAGGCATGCCGGGGTGGGTACACCCGTAATCGCGCCCAAAATCATAAGTGCCGAACCTCAGTTCGCTCTTGCTGCTTAATAATTAAGTAGCCGATCGCTCAAGCTTCGCCTACGGGCCTGTACCGATCGTCGCACAGTAGGCTGGTCTTCCCTGCTCCGTCTGAGCGGGTCGGACGAGATTGATCAGACTGGTCGTCGCCGCGTCTTCGCCCGTTCTAAGCGTCGATGACGAGACAAAGATGAACGCTGGAAAAGCATGAACGCTCTCTGTTGGAAGTTTTTTCGGACGCGGGTTCGACTCCCGCCGCCTCCACCATTATAACCAATTTATTTTCAACGACTTACAGTCTCGCTTTTCGCCATGCACGATAGACAGTTCGTCAAGCCACACTATCGAGGCCCTGGTCGGGGATGCGCCTAACCAAGGGCATATTCCTGATTAAAACGTAAATGCAAACTCGATGAGTGCACTGGCCTGATATGGAATAACCGCGTCAACACGGCGAAGTACGTGGGGTTATTTTGTTGGTTGTCAGGCTGCAAATTGCTGTCTGGAGTCAGTCTCGGATGTGGTTCCAATAGTCCAGACGAAGCCCAGCACATCTTGGGCGACTACTGCGACACTCTTCCTCTGGGCCTTACCGACCGCGCCTGGTTTTATATTGCTTGTGGTGCTGGTGTTGCGCGTTCCATGCAAGCTCCCTGGCCTCTTCCGAGATGTTCTCCTGTCGTCTGCGTAGCGCGTACCAGATCCCTGGTGGAGGACCTTAGCTCCATGCAGCTTATACAACGATGCATCGCTGGTTCGCGTTGCCGGGCTTCGTACGCTCACAGCGTACCCACGGTCGGCGAATCGGCACCGGTCACTCCATATTGACTGTTATCACCCATTGATACCCGTCGTCTGTTCGCCCTCCTGGAGAACCCGCGTAAGTTTGTCGCAAAGAGCCACAAGGTTTGGGCAATTTAACAAAGAGTCGAGTCCCAACGATCTCTGAGCACCACTTCGATGCCCGAACCGGCATAAGGGGTCGTCATGCTGCGCAGCCGCTCCAATAAGCCATTCTGAGTTGAAGAAAGCAGCAACGTTTCCTGAAGTGGACGAGTTTGGGATTCCGATTGACCGATTTGTACAGTCGTGAAAGCGCTTTTTGGGCAGCAGCCACGAGCTGCAAAATATTTGGTTGTGCTGCTCAGCCCTGGAGATAGACTAATCTTCTCGCCAAGAGGACATTATGAGCGCGTTCGGCCCTGGAGAAATTACGGTATTGCTCCGCGAGTGGGAAAGCGGAAAGACTGGCGCCACCGAACACCTCTTCGAACTCGTATATCCACAATTGCGGAACATTGCCGGCGCGCTCTTCCGCGGGGAACGTCCGGAAAATCTGCTTCAGCCCACCAGTGTCGTGAATGAGCTGTTTCTCAAACTGGTTCGCCAACGTAGTCTCCGGTTCGAAGATCGCGAACACTTCTACAGTCTCTCCGCCCGTATCATGCGCCGCGTCCTGGTTGATCACGCGCGCTCGGAACACCGGCAAAAGCGTGACGGCGGGGTGCCAGTGCCGCTGCTCGAGAGCGTGTCGTGGGTAGACGCAAAGCAGGAAGAATTGATGGATCTGGACCGCGCCCTCATAGAGCTTGAGATGTTGGATCAGCGGAAGTGCCGGATGGTCGAACTCCGGTTCTTTATGGGGTTTACCGTGGAGGAGACGGCAGAATTGCTTAATATCTCCACGGCCAGCGTCGACCGCGATTTAAGGTTTGTGCGGGGCTGGCTCTACGATCGTCTCCATTCCGCATGACGCACTTATCTCCCATTTCGCGCCAACAAGGTAAGTGAGCCAAGAATGAGACGAGATGCGGAAACATGGGAGCAGTTGCAGGCTCTGTTCCACCTGGCCGAACAGGCCCCGGAAGAGGAACGCGAACAGATATTGACACAGAATTGCGCCGACCCCGAGGTTCGCGAAAGAGTGATGGCCATCTTTCGCGGAGCTCATGTCGAGGTGGGGCCAGAGGTAACGGATTCCCGGAGCGGGGCTGTATCGAGCAGCAAGGTTGGCCCGTACACCATCATTCGGCTTCTTGGTACCGGAGGCCTTGGATCGGTGTACTTGGTCGAAAGAATAGCAGGCGGCGTCGTACAACGAGCTGCGCTGAAGGTGCTTGCGCCTCATGCGGCGGGCTCAGCCTTCATCGAGCGGTTTCACCGAGAGCAGCACATCCTCGCGTCGTTGGAACATCCCAACATCACCCGGATGCTGGACGCTGGACTCGGCAACGACGGTCAACCCTATCTGGTGATGGAGTTCGTCAATGGAGTTCACCTGGATGCATTTTGCAATGACAAGATGCTCGGGATCACCGAACGGCTTGAGCTGTTTCTCCAGGTCTGTGAGGCTATTGCGTACGCCCATCGCAACCTGATTGTTCATCTGGACCTGAAACCTTCGAACATTCTGGTCACGCCTGACGGAACTGTGAAGCTGCTGGATTTTGGTACCTCGAAGTTGATCAATCCAGACAGTCTGCTGACTACAACGATTACGGCAACTCCCGCTTACGCCAGCCCGGAACAACTGCGGAACGACCCGGTGACGACCTCCTGCGATATCTATTCGCTCGGAGTGATCTTGTTTGAACTTCTATCTGGACACCGTCCCAACGACAAGTCGTCAGTGGCCATCATGATCGAGCGCGCCATGAGGGAGCAGGAACCCGAGAGCCTGCAACACAGCATCACGGAATCGGCGGCAATCAATCGCGGACTGACCGCAAGCCGGCTGCGGTCAGTCTTGAGCGGCGATCTAGCGACCATTGCCGGCAAATGTCTGCGTCCGCGGCCTATGGATAGGTATCCTTCTCTCGACGCGTTAGCCGGTGACATTCAGCGCTACATGGATGGCAGGCCGGTACTGGCCCAACGCCAGACAAAGATCTACAGAATCGGCAAGTTCGTTCGCCGCAATCGGAAGGCGGTCGCAGCCTTCCTGCTGATGAACGTAATCATTCTGGGAAGCCTGGGTTACGGAGCCTGGAGACAGCAACAGGCAATACGCGAAGGACAACGAGCGCTTCGCATGCAGACCTTCCTGTACCGCCTCTTCAAGCTTGCGAACTCAAACTACACCGGCAAACCAGCCGCGACTGTGCCCGAGTTCTTACAGCTTGGTGTCAGGATGCTGCCTGACTACATCAAGAATCCTGCAGACTTACGCGAGGCGCAGTTGGGGCTTGCCGAATCGATGTATGAAAATGGCGATCTCGACGATGCGCAGAGGCTGTTCACAACTACGATCACCAGCGCGAAGGCGGCTGGAGACCTGAACGCCGAGGCCGAGTCGGAAGCATTCTCTGGAAATATCGCGTATCTGCAAGGACAGATGGACCTGGGGAAGACCCTAACCGCCCATGCGCTCGAGCTGTCCCGACACCGCGACATAACGCCTACAGTGCGAGTCTGGAGTGAAATCTACTATGCGTGGAATCGTGAAGATAATGGTTTCCGTGATGACGAAAATGTTCGTTTGCTTCGATCCGCGGTGAAAGAGGCCCGTGATCATAATCTCTCGCCCCACGAGACCGCCGATGCGCTCTATAACCTGGGAAGCGATCTGGAGTTGCGCGGAAGCCTGGATGAGGCAGAGCAGGTGTTTCTAGAGGCTTCGCAGGTATACGGCGAGGACCCCTCCGCGCTGTGCGATCAGTCTGAAGTGTTTGGAGACATCGCCTACATCAACGACATGCGCGGAAACATACCTGCCAGCCTGCCGCTCTATCAGCGCGCCTATGACGGTTACAAGCAGTGCTCGGGTCCGGACAGCAGGGGAGCGCTGACCGAACAGGAGTATCTGGCGGGAGCCCTCATCAAGCTCGGGCGTCCACAAGAGGCATTGCCCATGATGCAAGCCGCGATGCCGATATGGAGAAAGATGATCGGCAACAGCCCGGACTTAGCTGAGCCACTGAACTTTCTAGCCCTGGCCGATGTGGAAACAGGCCATTTCACCGAGGGGGAGAAGGTCGCACAGGAGATGGTGGAAGTACAGACCGGCAAGGTGGAGGCGAGCGATAGGCGGTTTGGGGCTTCGCACATGCTGTGGGCTCGTGCGCTTGCCGGTCAAGGGAAGTACCGGGAGGCACTTCCCCATGCGGAAATCGCGGATCGGTTGCTGGCGAATGGGGTGTCCGCCGGGGGCCAGAAAGCGGGGTCTGACGCTCACCATGAGCTGCTCGCCATTCAATCCAAGCTGGCTGCAAAGTAACGTCTCTTGATCACGAGACCCACCCCAAAGATAAATTGACTAGATCTGACGTGGTTTTCCTGCCTGCGGCGCGAACAGGGCAGGAGAATCCACATGACCTCAAGAAATGTCCTCCGCTTCCTCTTCACCCTGTCCGTCTCAATCGTGATTACTGCCTCCCACGCCCAGACTGCTTCCCTCGCTGGAAACCCTCTGGCAAAACCTGCTGCTCTGTCGCCCAAGCTTGCGGCCAACTACGGTAAGCTACCCCTGAACTTTGAGCCGAACCTCGGCCAGACCTCGACAGAGGTGCAGTGGCTGGCGCGTGGGGCCGACTACACCCTATTTCTGGCTGGACACGACGCCGTGCTGGAATTGAACAAGATCACCCCGGCTAACCAGGGCGAAGGGCCGCATCCGACGATCAGCGAATCGGCCCTGCGGATGAACCTCATCGGCGCCCGCACGGCGGATAGTGCAAGCGGAGAAGAGCCGCTGCCGGGCAAGGCAAATTACTTCACCGGGAAGGACTCCTCAAAGTGGCAGCGTGATGTGCCGATGTATGGCAGAGTGCAGTTGCAGGGGGTATATCCAGGAATCAACCTGGCGTACTACGGTCGCCAAGGCCAGCTTGAGTATGACTTTGTTGTCACCGCTGGAGCGGACGCATCAGCGATTCGCCTGAGATTCGACGGCGCGACGGCGAAGCTGGCCGCGAATGGCGATCTCGTTCTGCCCGTTGCAGGCAGTGAAGTCCGCTTTGACAAGCCAGTTGTCTACCAGATGAAAGATGGCGCCCGCCAGCCGGTAGACGGCAGCTTCGCGATCGCAGATAACCAGCAGGTGAGCTTCGTGCTCGGCGCGTACGACCACAGCCGCGAACTGATCATCGATCCCACCTTGCTCTTTCTCGGCACGCTGGGTGCGGGGAATCAGCAGTCGGTGCCGAACGGAATGGCCGTCGATTCCCTGGGAGAAATCATCCTCACGGGCATCACCAATGACCTTACCTTCCCAACCACCACCGGTGCTCTGCAACCCAGCTGCACAAATGCCTCCGCACCCTTTGTAACCGCCGGGTATCACCGCTGCGGACCGAGCAGCGCCAGTTCCGGCTTTGTGACCAAGATCAGCGCGGATGGCACATCCCTGGTCTATTCCACATACCTGCATGGACTGAGCGGACAAGAGTACGGCGACGCGGTTGCGACCGATGCTGGAGGAGACGCATACGTCCTCGGTGCGACCAGTTCGAACGACTTTCCAATCACGGCGGACGCCTACCAGACCTCCTGCCAGCCCTACTTTCCGCCCAACGGCTTCGCTCAACCTCAAACCTACCTGCCTGAGGAGTCAACGTGCGACGGATACTTCGCCGGAGGCGGTACCCAGTTCGTCTATCAGGGCCCTACTCTGTTTATCGCCAAGCTGAATCCGACCGGCTCCTCAATCCTGTACAGCACGTTTTTCGGTGGTACGATTCCCACCTATCCCGTGGGGCTGGCACTCGACAGCTCGAACAACATCTACTTCGCCAGCTACTTGCAAAACGGCGAGCCAGCCAACAACGTTTATCCGGGCAGCTCTAACGTTCAGTTCCCGGTGACTGCCAACGCCTACCAGTCGGCTGGCGTTGGCGTCCAGACCGCAACCCTCTCCAAGTTGAGCGCGGATGGTCATACGCTGCTTTACTCCACCCTCATGGGAGGGATCACCACCAACACGTTTTTCGGATACACCCAGCCGTTAGCTTTGGCAGTCGGGCAGAATGGAATCGCCTTCCTTGGCGGCCTCACGCTGTCTGCGGAATTTCCTACAACTCCCGGTGTGGTTCGTCCGGCTTGCGTCGGGCAAACACCCAGCAACGGTGACTGCATGGGATACACCGGCTTTCTGAGCGCGTTCGATACGACCCAGGCTGGCCGGTCGTCTCTGGTGTACTCCACTTACATCGGCGGCACCGAAACCGCTGCGGGTAACTCCCCCCAGACCCAGGTCAATGGGCTGGCCGCAGACAGTGCCAACAATGTGTACGTCACTGGGTACACCTCCAGAATTGACTATCCCACCACGCCTGGCGCGTACCAGACCACCTGCGGCCACGCCAATGCGGCGAATGACTGCAGCGCGGCTTTCCTGACCAAAATCAACCCCTCGGGAACCAGTTATATCTGGTCAACTTACTTCGGGGGAACCGCTGCAAGTCCCGCACCTGCCACCGGCAATGCCGTCGCGCTCGATGCGCAGGGTCGCGTGTACTTGTATGGTATGTCCCAGGACGGCGGGGGCGACATTCCAACCGTCAATCCTGTGCAGGGTTACTTCAGCGGAAGCAAGCTTGTGATCGCGGCCTTCTCACCCGATGCTTCGCAGCTTCTCTTTGGGACTCGCCTCGGCAATACCTCCATCACGACCACCAGCAGTGAACTCCCAATCGCGAATAACGGAATTGCTGTCGATACAGCAGGGAATATCTACTTCGCTGGCCAAACCAACGACGCCGGCAGTATGCCCACCACTCCGGGCACGTACACCACCGCTGCGACAGCAGGATTCAACCGGGCCTTCTTCGGAAAGATCTCACCGATCTTCGCCTCTGACTCGACTACCCTGACGATCTCTCCATCATCAACAAACGTCGGGCAAAGCGTTACCTTCTCCGCCAAGGTCGCCGGAACTACCCAGGCCACACCCGTGCCAACCGGAACGGTAACTTTGATGAATGTCAGCACCTCTCCTTCAACCGTAGTTGGGACGATCACTCTGGATGGAACCGGTGCTGGAACCTTGAGTACCAATGCTCTTCCCACCGGCACCTACAGCGTAACCGCCGCTTACTCCGGAGACGGCAACTACAGCGCGAGTACCTCATCCGCACAATCGCTGACCGTCAGTAGCCCGGTTACTACATCAACCAAGCTGACGGTACTGCCAGGTGCTTCCCTGACCTACGGACAATCGGCGACGCTGACCGCAACAGTCACACAGAATGTAGGCGGCGTCCCGAAGGGTACGGTGACATTTACCGAGGGGAATCTGGTGCTCGGCACGGTTGCGCTCAACGGCTCCGGGCAAGCAATGCTCACCAATACACCCCCTGCGGGAATTGGTACCGTCATCGCAACCTATAACGGCACTTCCCCTGCAAGTTCGAGCAGCGGTGTTCCAATCTCGGTCGCAAAAGCGGTGCTGACAGTGACGGCTAACAATGCAGCAATGGTCTACGGACAACCACTGCCGGTGTTCACCAGCAATATCACTGGCTTCGTAAACAGCGACCCACCTAACGTTGTGAGCGGTAGCGCAACCGAGACAACGACAGCAACTTCAACCTCGGTTCCCGGCATGTACTCGATCACCTTCGCGACTGAATCACTGACGGCGACAAACTACACCTTCAACTATGTCAACGGGATGCTTACCATTTCAGGCGGCGCGGCACAGACGATAACCTTCAACCCACTGCCGAACCTGACGTTGGGAGCAGCCCCCTTCACGCTCACCGCAACGGCCAGTTCGGGCCTGGCCGTGAGCTATGTGTCGACGACGACAGCCTGCACGGTTTCTGGAGCGACTGTGACTCTGGTCGCGACTGGAACCTGCACCATCCAGGCCAAACAATTGGGCAACGCTCTCTATGCAGCCGCCACGCCTGTCTCGCAGAGCCTGGTCGTCTCCTCCAGCTCATCGACGGGGCCGATCGTTCTAACCACCACAACGATCACGACCGGCTCCGCCACCAATGGCTACAAAGTCATGATCACGGTTAGGAACTCCGGAGCGAACACTGTCAATGGTGTGACCCTCGGCGCGGCCATGCTTGGCTCCGCCTCGGGATCTCCGCTGCCACAAACGCTGGGATCTCTGGCCGCGGGTGCGTCGGGCACCTTCATGGTCCAGTTCCCCGGCAGCGCGGGCGCGGACGGCGCGCATGTGCTGCTCAAGTACTCGGGCAAATGCACCGGCGGCTCCTTTACCGGCAGCGTGCGGTCGCAACTGTTGCCATAGCGGGCGGGGGCTTGCCCCCGTTTCCACACCTCTCGCACCATGCAAGCCAAACTCTTTACGGAATGAAACCTCAGAATCCTGGAGAAAACAATGAAGACCCTGAATCATACGTTGACCTTGGCCATAACAACCCTGTGCTTCCTGCTGGCCGCGACCATGGCCAAGGCGGACTCGATCTCCATCAACCTGATCTCCGCGACACAAAGCGGAAATGGAGGAGATATTCTCTCCTTCGATGCAACGGTCACGAATACCTCCGGCGCCACGGTGTACTTCAACGGCGACAACACCTTCGCCCAGACACCCTTGACGCTGGATGACAGCCCCTTCCTCAACAACTACCCTTTACTTCTTGATCCGGGCAACTCCTATACAGGAGTGCTCTTCAATGTAGATCTTCCTGCCCTAATCCCATCTGGTTCATACTCTGGCTACTTCGACATCACCGGAGGCACCACCGCTACCTCCAGCGATATCGTCGGCACTGCGGAATTCCAAGTGACTGTCGGTGCCGCCACTATTCCCGAGCCGTCGAGCCTTCTTCTGCTGGGTACTGGAGCTTTCGGCTTGCTCGGAATTGCTCAGACCAGAATCGCCACGCGCCGGAATCCGTTGCAGTCGAGACGATAAGTTCTAAAATCCCCTGCGACAACTTGCAAGACTGACTCCAACCCGTCGGGTTGAGCTGTGAGGCTCACCCGACGTGTTTGATTCATCGCTCCGGTTGACCGTGGTTCCCTTGGCTGCCTATGCGGAGTCATGAGAAAGCCGTCCGCAGCATAGATGAACTAGATGTATGCCTTTTTCGTGACACTTGGCACTCTGCCTACGCGGACGAATCGTATTCGCGCCATCGAGAGACAAACCCCAATGGGCGTCAGCTAAATTCGACTCCCGGCCGTTGATGGACAACTGAACGTCTAGCCACGGGATCACTAAGCGCCGGAGACCGATTTGCTCCGTTGCACCTAGCTGCGCCTGAGCCTGAACTCACTCCCAATAGCCGCCAGGCTCTGGTGGTCCAACGCCAGCGCAGCCTGCGGGAAGACCTCCGACTCCTCAATCGCAATATGCTCGGCATACAGCCGCTTCAGCCTACCCGTTTGAGCCAGCAGCCTCGCGTGTTCAGAGCTCTCCAGCGTCCCCGCCGATATCCATGCCGTGTACAGCCAATCGACGGAGGCATGTAGCTCATTGGCATCGCCATGATCCCGCCGGAGCCGATCAATCAGCTCCACCGTCGCCCCCGCAGCTACTGCCAACAGCCGCGGAAACAGAGACTCTTCCTCATCCAGCGTATGTCGCTCGCCGCCTACATGGAAGTACTGTAGTGCCGCCTTCACTGCAGATCCTTCTTCCTCCGTTAAAGTGCGATTCCCTGCCCGCTCTGCAACTACGCAGAGTATGTCCAGGAAGTGCTCGATCCGCCGATGACAATCCTTCAACATTCCGATGGGGTCATCAAATCCACTGTCCGGCTTTGCACCTATCTGTACCGCCATTGGTCGCCTCTTCCAGCTCTTCCTCTTAATAAACCGCCCTAACTCAGCCCAACCGCAGCCTTGCTCATGAGCACCACTTCGATCTGCTCGCCGCCACCCACCGGCGCACTCACCCTCCCGGTCTCCCGATACCCCTTGCGCACATACAACGACACTCCGGTAAGCGTACTCCCCATCTCAAACCGCCGAAACCCAGCCGCCACCGCCGCTTCCTCCGCCGCTTGCAGTAACGCACTCCCCACCCCCTGTCGCGCATACGCCGGATGCACAAAGATCGCACGAATCTTCGCCGCATCAACCCCTGGCTGCAACTGCTCCGGCTCCGACACCCGCGCAAAGTGGTCGCCACCATACAACGTCTTTCGGTAGCTCCAGCCTCCGCATCCCGCCAGCGACCCATCCTCCGCCACCGCCACCAGGTACGTCCCATCCGTAATTAACTGGCTATCGATCGTGAACACCGTTGCCAGCGCTCCTTCAATCTGTACCGCCGTATAGTCCCCAGCCTGCAGCCCCCGCACCGATGCGTCAATTAGCGCCGCAATCTCGGTTCGATCCGCCTCGGTCGCTGCGCGCAATAAAAATCTCATCCCTGCAGTCTACCCAAATTCATCACATCCAACCGCCGCAATAACCACCTTGCCCCACCCCGCGCGCAGGACTACACTGCCTTTCATGCGACGCATCGTTCTTCCCCTCCTGCTGCTTGTCCTGGCCCTCGCTGCACCCTCCTGCCACGCGCAGGATTGGGCCAAAGTTCGTCTCGACGCCTCGCCCCGCCACCGGGAATGGGTCTCTCTCCAGCACGGCGACCGCACCCTGCAGGCCTACGTCGTGTATCCCGAAGTCAAAACCAAAGCCCCGGTCGTCCTCCTCATCCACGAGATCTTCGGCCTCTCCGACTGGGCCCGCGAGATGGCGGACGAACTCGCCGCCGCTGGCTACATCGTCATCGCTCCCGACCTGCTCTCCGGATTCGGCCCCAACCACGGCGGGTCCAGCGCCTTCCCCGACCAGGAGGCCACCGTCAAAGCCGTCTCCACCCTCGACCCCGCCACCGTCAACGCCGACCTTGACGCCGCCGCCGACTATGCCAAAACCATTCCGGCCGCCAACGGCAAACTCTTCGTCACCGGCTTCTGCTGGGGCGGGGGCAAATCCTTCGCGGTCGCTACCCACCGGCACGACCTCGCCGCAGCCTTCGTCTTCTATGGCCCACCTCCACCCGACTCTGATCTCGCCAGAATCACCGCCCCAGTCTACGGCTTCTACGCCGGCAACGACGCCCGCATCGGGGCAACCGTCCCCGCCACTATCACCGCCATGAAGGCCGCCCACAAAACCTTCGAACCCATCACCTACGACGGCGCAGGCCACGGCTTCATGCGCGCCGGCGAGGACCCCACCAACACCAATCCAGCCAACAAATCCGCCCGCGAACAAGCATTCACCCGCCTCACCACTCTTCTCCAGCAGATCAACACCGCCAAAACCACCGCCGCCCTCACCACCCCCGAACCCCTCAAAGCCACCACCACCAAAGCCACCCCCGAAATCACCTGCCACGACCCCAACATGCAGATGACCTCAACCACCAACTCCATGTAACCCAAAAAGGAATCACTCCCAGATACTTCTCCTCCACAACCAGCAGTAGCCGAGCGGCTGCACCCACGACCACAGCTTCCGATTGCTTTAGATGCACAAGAAAACCAACGTGCAGTTCTACTAAGTCGGGCAAGGATGAAAATAGCTGATAGCGGAAGACGATACGGCGGTGGATGCACGGAAGGCGCATTTAGTAAGCGAGTCACGTGGAAAGTTACACGGCTTCATTTTCATCATCAACACACTTGCCGTGCTTGACTGTACTTTGCTTTTTCTAGCCTGAAAATATGTAAATCAGAGTATGTGGCATGATCCAGCCAGCGCTCCGACTCAAACGCAAGGGCAACAGCACGTCCATTGTGCTCAAAGCATGACAAACAGAGAGCATCCGATAGGTTGTAGTGCTGTAAAGGTGACGGGGATGGTGATGGCTGGAGCAACCCTGTAGGATTTGATGCATGAGTCTGACGGTGAGGCCTGTGCAATCCGTGCCCGCGACTGCTGCCGGGGTGCATGCCACGAAGCATGCGGCGGCGTTGTCTTCGGTGCTGGCGGCGTTTGGGATTACGCTGCTGAAGCTGATTACGGGGTTGCTGACCGGCTCGCTGGGGATGCTGTCGGAGGCGGCCCACTCGGGGATTGACCTGATTGCGGCGGCGATTACCTTGTTTTCGGTTCGGGTGTCGGACCGGCCTGCGGATGATGTGCACAACTATGGTCACGGGAAGGTTGAGTCGCTGTCGGCGTTTGTGGAGACGGTGCTGATGCTGGGCTCGTGCTTGTGGATTTTGAAGGAAGCGGTGCACCGGATACTGTTTCGGCAGCACCTGACGCTGGCCTTTTCGGTGTGGCCGTTTGCGGTGCTGCTGTTGTCGATTGTGGTGGACTATACGCGCTCTCGCAATCTGCATCGCGTGGCGCAGTTGCATCACAGCGAGGCGCTGGAGGCGGATGCGATCCACTTTTCGACCGATATATGGTCTTCGCTGGCGGTGTTTTTGGGGCTGTGTGCGACGTATGCGGGGCAGCGGTGGCATGTACCGATGCTGGAGCTGGCTGACCCGATGGCGGCGATTATTGTGTCGGCAATTATTCTGCGGATCAGCTGGCTGCTGTTTCGGCGGACGATCGACACGCTGACGGATGCGACGACGGCGCACTCGCAGAGCCGACACGACATTATCGAAGACCTGGCTGCCATCCCTGGGGTGTTGTCGGTGGATCGGCTGCGGACGCGGCGTTCGGGCCCCAGCTACTTTGCGGATGTGACGCTGGGGATGACGCGGAACCTGACGTTTCAGCGAACGGAGCAACTGACGCGGGCAGCGACGGAGGCGGTGCAGCGGCATCTGCCGGGAGCGGATGTGGTGGTCCACTCGATCCCTACGGCGTCGCGGGCGGAGAGCATCCATGACCGCATCCGCGCGGTGGCAGCGCGCGCCAACCTGGCGATCCACGACGTGACGGTACACCAGTTGGGAGACAGCCTGCATGTGGACCAGCACCTGGAGGTGGATGAGACGATGCCGCTACGTGCGGCGCATGCGCTGGTGACGCAGTTGGAGTCTGAGATGCGCCGCGAGCTGCCGGAGGTGTCGTCGATCTTAACGCATATTGAGTCGGAGCCGGCGACGATTGAGCAGTTGGATTCAGTGGACCGCGACCGGCAGTTGGAGCAGCGCCTGCGCGATGTGGCGATGGGATTTCCGGATATTCTGGATATCCACGAGGTGCTGGTCACGCGGGCTGGGGATGCGAATCATCTGCATAGCCGCATCCAGGTATCGTGCCATTGCACACTGCCGGACGACCTGCCGATGTCGCAGGTGCATGCGGTGATTACCGCGCTGGAGTCGGCGTTTCGACTGGATTCGCCGGAGGTGACCCGGCTGCTGATCCATCCGGAACCGGCCACGGATAACCGCCGTTAGCCTGGTACGTTGTATGCTGAGCGCAGACCATGAAGCGATTTTTCAACCTGATTCTCGGTGCGCTTGCGATGTTGACGGTGGCGCTGCTGTCGGCGTACCTGGCGATGCGCATTACCATCCATGGACGTGAGGTGGTGGTGCCGGACCTGACGGGGCTGACGCTGGCGGATGCGGGTGCAAAGACAAGCGGGCTGGGCCTGCGGATCAACCTGCAGGATCGCTTTTATGCGCCGAATGTCGCGGCAGGACATGTGATTGCGCAGTCGCCGGCGGCGGGGTCGAAGGTGCGGCGGGAGTGGGCTGTGCGCGTGACGGAGAGCCTGGGGCCGCAGCAGGTAGATATCCCAAACCTGATTGGGCAGACGGAGCGCCCGGCTGCGATTGCGATCCGGCAGCGGTCGCTGGAGGTGGGCGTGATTGCGCATCTGCCAGCAGGCGGTGATGCGGGCATCATTCTGGCGCAGACGCCGACGCCGGATGCGCAGGGCATCGATAGACCGCGGGTGAGCCTGCTGTTGAGTGAGCCGCAGGACCCCGCGCAGGGGCCAGCTTTTGTGATGCCTTCGCTGTCGGGATTGACGCTGGCTGCAGCCTCGGCACGCACGGCTGCAGTTGGGCTGCACCTGGTGAGTGCGGAAGATGTGGCGGCCCCAGTACCGGCGGCGGCATCGACGGCAGTGCCGACAGCATCACCGACAACGGCGGCGACAGCAGCGGCGGGGACGGCAGCGGCTTCAGCCCCAGCAGCACCTGCGGCGGTGCCGACGTTTACGATGGGCACGGTGGTGGCGCAGAGCCCTCCGGCGGGCTACAGGGTGGTCCCGGGTGATGCGGTGAAGATCACGCTGGGCCACTAAGGGGAGTTAGTCCCGGGCGAGAACCACCGCAAAGAAGCCGTCGCAGCCGTGGACCCCGGGCAGGGTTCGGAGAGCGCCGTTGCGAATGGCTGATTCCGGCTGCGTGCCTTGCGGGAGTGCGATTCCGCCGGGAAGATCGAGCAGCACGTCTTCGATGGGGATGCGGCGGAGGTTGTGCTCGGCGACCAACGCGTCGACGACCTGCTCGCACTCCTCCGGCTCGAGGGAGCAGGTGGAGTAGACGAGCCTTCCACCGGGGGCCAGACGCTGCAAGGCACCGCGCAGAATTCGCTTCTGGCGAGTGGACTGCCGCTCCAGCTCTTCGACGCGGAGGACGTGGCGAATCTCAGGGTTTCCGGCGAGGGTTCCGGTTCCGCTGCAGGGGACATCACAGAGGATGAGATCGAATTCGCCGCGGACGTTTTTCTCCTCCGCGGCATCGGCTACGGCGCACTTGACCCGCTCGGCGTAGGCATGGCGGCGCATGCGGGCCTGCATCTGCGCGAGGCGCCGGGCGCTGACATCGGTCGCGAGCACTTCGGCCTGGGGCAGGCGCAGGGCCAGAATGAGCGTCTTGCCGCCGGGAGCGGCACAGCAATCCCAGACGCGCGCCGGTCGATCGAGCCCGGCAGGCATGGCTGCGGCCGCAATCTCGGCGACGAGACGGGAGCCATCGTCCATAACCGGCAGGGCTGCGGCGGGGTCGGAATCCGGAGCGAACATTCCGCCTTCGCCATGCTCGTGCTGATCGGCTTTGCAGATCTTCAGCGCGGCGTCTCGCCCGTAGGCCTTGACCCAGCGCTCGACAAGCCAGAGTGGATGCCCCAGCCGCTCGGCAAATGCCGCGGTGGACTCGAAGACTCTGACGCCTGGCTTTTGTGCCGCGGCCACTTTGCGCAGGACGGCATTGACCATGCCGGTTGCGTGGGGCTGGCCCGCCGCGCGGCATAACTCGACGCTCTCACTCAAGGCTGCGTGGACGGGGATGCGGTCCATGTGGAGCAACTGGAAGGCGCCCATGCGGAGGGCGATCGCGACCTCGTCTGCCAGCCGCTGCTCTGGCCGCTGCAGCAGGCCGCGCACGCGCGCATCGAGTGCGATCTGCCAGCGGAGTACGCCCATGACCAAGGCGGTTGCCAGATTTCGATCCTCGGGTGACAGAGCGTCGGTGCGTTGCGAGTGCAGCAACTCGTCACTGTGGCCCTTGCCCTGGCCTACCAGCATGAGAATCTCAAACGCAGCCCAGCGAGCCGGCGAGACCTTGGCCAATGCCTCAGCCACGGACAACGTGGGGCCCGCGCCGGTGGACCGACCCTTGACTGCTCCGTTCCCCGGTCTCCTGATGGGAGCGCCAGCGCGCACAGACGGCCTGGCGGTCGTTGCTGGTCCCGACGGTCTGCCGACTCCTGAGTGCGGTCCTGTGCCTGACTTCTTCATAGGCCCAACCGTTCGCCGCTCTTGACCTGATGCCCATGCAAAAACTCTGCTGCCGTCATACGCTTCTTCCCTTCCATCTGTACCTCAACCAGCTGTAGCGCGGACTGCTGGGCACACACAACCAACAGCGAATCACCGCGCACGACTAAGGTCCCGGCCTCGCCTGCGAGAGTCTCGGGCAGGACGTGGAGGCGATGCGCGATCAGCTTTTTGCCGCGGAGCGTGGTGTGCGCTCCGGGCCATGGCTGGAAGCCGCGCCAACGGTCGTAGAGCACCTTCGCAGTGCGCGAAAAATCCATCCTGCCATCGTCCCGGGTCAGGATCGGGGCGAGCGTAGCCAGGGAGTTATCCTGCGGCTGGGCGAAGAGCGTGCCTGCCTCGAGCCCGCGCAGGGTCTCCACCATCAGCTCTGCTCCGACCGCGGCAAGTGCCTCGTACACGCCTACTGCGGTCTCTTCGCTTCCGATCGGGACTGCCCGCGCCAGAAGCATATCGCCGGTATCCAGCCCGGCGTCGATGCGCATGGTGGTGACGCCTGTTACCGTCTCGCCGTTGGCCACGGCCCACTGGATGGGAGCCGCGCCGCGATACCGGGGCAACAGGCTTCCATGCAGGTTGATATTGCCGAGCGGGGGCAGATCGAGCATCCACTGGGGAATAATCCGACCATAGGCCACTACCAGAATTACCTGCGGCGCGATGGCCTCCATCTGTGCCCGAAACTCTGCGTTGTTCCTGATCTTCTCCGGCTGCACGACTGGAATTCCATGTTCCACAGCGACGCGCTTGACCGGAGGAGCATGCATCTCCATTCCCCGCCCTGCTGCCCGGTCGGGCTGCGTGACGACCAGCGCCACCTGATGCCCGGCGGCGATCACGGCCTGCAGGGTTGGCACGGCGAACTCCGGAGTCCCACAAAACACGACCTTCATTTCACCCTGCCTTCTACCTGCTGCGGCTGCTTTCGCGTGCAGTTACCACTCACCGTTTTTGATCATCTTCTTCATCTTGCGCATGACGAGGTCACGCTTCAAACGGCTGAGCCGATCGATAAAAAGAATCCCGTCCAAGTGGTCGACCTCGTGCTGGATGGCGCGCGCGAGCAACTCATCGCCTTCTACTTCGATCCACTCGCCGTGGACGTTCTGGGCCCGGGCCTTCACCCACTCGGCCCGCGTGACCTTCTCGCGAATCTCAGGCAGGCTGAGGCAGCCCTCTTCCTCCACCTGCCTGCCTTTGCGCTCAATGATCTCCGGATTGATGAGGACGATCTTCTCGTCAGGATTTTTCTTGAAGCTCACGTCGATGACGCAGAGCCGTTGCGAGATGGCGATCTGCGGTGCGGCCAGCCCGATGCCCTGCGCTGCGTACATGCTCTCGAACATCTCGTCGACCAGCGTCTTCAATTTGGCGTCGAACACCGTGACCGGCGCACCTACCTTCGCCAACACTGGCTCCGGCCACTTCACGACTTCATGAATCTTTCCCATCAGTACGCCTTTATCTGTTCGCAATATCCATCAAAGTTTCGCTTGAGTTCGCGGAGTGAATCGCCGCCAAACTTCTCCAGCGCCAGCCTTGCCACTGCCAGCGCGACCATGGCCTCTGCGGCAACGCCTGCGGCCGGGACCACACAGACATCGCTGCGCTCGTAGGCTGCCTTGACGGGCTCGCGCGTCTCAAAACTGACGCTGCCGAGCGGCCGGCGCAGCGTCGAAATCGGCTTCAGATATCCGCGCACGACGACGTCTTCACCGTTCGAGATACCGCCTTCAATTCCACCGGCGTTGTTCTTCTCGCGGGAAAACCTGGTGAAGGCTTCGTCGGCACCTTCGTAGGCGATCGCGTCGTGCACGCTCGATCCGAGCAACTCCGCTGCGGTAACGCCGCGACCGATCTCCACTGCCTTGACGGCCTGGAGGCTCATGACTGCCTGGGCCAGGAGGCCATCGAGACGCTCGTCCCAGTTGGCATGTGTGCCCACGCCCGGCGGCAACCCATGCACGACCACCTCGAACACGCCGCCGATGGTGTCCCCGGTCCGGAGGACTGCATCGACCTCAGCCTTCATCGCGGCTTCGCTGTCGGCATCGACGCAGTTGAGCAGCACGGTCTCTTTGGCGTTGAGCGCGGCGATCTCTGCCCACTCCGCGGGACGTTGCAGCTCGGCTTTGCCGACCCGAATGACGTGGCTGGCGACCTCTACGCCGATGGAGCGCAGCAGCAGTTTGGCCAGGGCTCCGGCGGCCACCCGCGCGGCGCTCTCGCGGGCGCTGGCCCGTTCGAGGACGTAGCGTGCATCGGCGAAGTCATACTTGAGGCTGCCGGCGAGATCTGCATGGCCAGGCCGTGGAGAGGCCACTGCCTTGTGCTTGGTGGGGTCGCCCTCTTCGACCGGCAGAATCTCTCCCCAGTTCTTCCAGTCGTTATTGGCCAAGGTCATGGCAATGGGCGATCCGATGGTTTTACCGTGGCGCACCCCGCTGAGGATGTGGGCGGTATCGCGCTCAATCCGCATGCGGCCGCCACGGCCGTAGCCCTGCTGGCGCCGCCAAAGCTCGTGGTTGATGAACTCCTGCTCGACGGGAACGCCCGCCGGCATACCGCTCACCATCGCCACCAGGCTTTCGCCGTGGCTCTCTCCCGCTGTAGAAAAACGCAACATTGATCTCTCTCGTAAGCTGCTAAAAACTCAGTCCAAACCTAGATTGTAACAACCGGAGCCGTATGGCGGGCAGCAGACACGCGACGCGCAGAGCGATCCGATGCGGGCGACGATTGCGGGGTTACTCGTCCTTTAGAAACGCGACCGAGTTGAGCACGGGGCGATCCATGCTGCGGACCCAGTCGGTCATCTCGTCGGCAGCCTTGCCGTTGGCGGTGGCCTTGGCAAACTCGTTGCGCATGGCCTGCATCTTGGCCTCGACGTCGTCCAGTGCACTGAGCAGGACCGCCTCGGGAGTCATGGGGAGCTTGGGCGATCCAAACTCATACTTGCCGTGGTGGCTGAGGATCATGTGCTCGACCAGTACGCGCAGCCGCTCCGGAAAGGGATGCAGTTGCTTCACCTTTTCCAGCAACATTCCCTGGGCGATGCTGATGTGGCCGATCATCTGGCCTTCGAGGGTGTAGCCGAAGCTGTTCTTCCAACTGAGTTCACGGATCTTGCCGATGTCGTGCAGGATGGCGCCGGTAACGAGCAGATCGGAGTTGACCTCGGGATAAAACGGCGCCGTAGCGAGGCACACGCGCACAAGCGTCAAGACATGCTCCAACAGTCCACCAAGCCAGGCGTGGTGCAGGGTCTTGGCAGCCGGTGCGGCTCGAAACGCGGCTCCGATCTCCGCATCATCGAGGAACGCGAAGACCAGCCGCTTCAAGTCAGGGTTATGGAACGCGTCGACATAGGCGCGGAGTTCGGACCACATCTCGTCGACATCGAAGCGGGTAGCGGGCAGATAATCCGCGGGATCAATCTCGCTCTCGGCGGCGCAACGCATCTTGGTCAAGGTGATCTGAAACTTGCCCTGATACTTGGAGATCTGCCCCTGCGCCTTGACATAGCAGCCCTCGGAGCAGGAGGTCATTGCCTCAGCGATGTCGTCCCACATCTTCGCTTCGAGCGAACCGGTCTTGTCGGCCAGCACCAGCGCGAGGTACTGCCCACCTTGCTTTTTCTCGCGCACCTGCATGGAGGACAACGCAAAATAGGTTGTCACCACCTTGTTTTCGAGCTTGACGGCATCGGCTATGTAAAAGTCTTTCATCTGCACCAGAATACCTTGCCCAGGGTAGTGGCCAACGAGCAACGCGGAGACCGAAGTCTCCGCGTCGCTGTTTCCGTGCTGGTTTTAGCTTAGTTTGGCTGGGTTCCGGTTGTTGGCGCCGGAGCGGGGTTGGTGGTTCCGTCACCTGCGGCCGGCGGAGCGGGATTGGGCTTCGGCGTCCGGTACGGCATGGGCTCGGCCGGCGGCGGTGCTGGCTCCTTGGCTTTCTTCTGTAGCCGTTCTTTGGCAACACCCTTGGCCCGCTTCTTTTTGACCTTTTTGGCGGTATCGCCGTTGAGGCCAAGCGGCGCGGCCTGGGTGGCGGCTGCGGCTTTTTCGTCCGCGGTCATGGGGACGGGAGCAATGGCTGCCTTCTCCTTGATGGCGCTGACTTTCTTAGCCTTCTTTGCGGCTTCGATCTCCTTCTGGCGGTCGCTGAACCGGGCCTTTTTGACTACGGGCGCCTTGGGGGCCAATGGATCGGCATCGGAGGTCGAAGAGATTTCGGTGGTGGTGTCGACCGGAGCGATGGCGGCACCAGGGGCTACGGCTGAACCCTGTGCGATCGCTGCCGAAGCTGCACCGGCACCCATATCGGTGCCCACTGCGGTCTCCTGCTGGCCACCCGGGAGAGAGTTACGCGGAGCCTGTCCGAAACGGACCTTCTCACGCTTGATCTTCTTCTTTTTGCCGTTGGTCTTGACGGCCTTGGCAGTGGGTGCGGCAGGGGTCGCCTGCTTGGGGGTTGCGGCTGCGTTGTCGGCCGCTGTGGTGTTGCCACCTACGGCTGCTGGGGAGAAGTGTCCGCCACGATCGAACCGCTGTTTTTGCTGAACCTTCTTCTTCTTGACCACCGGTGGCGCGTAGGCCGTAAATACTGGCTTGGTCTGCTTGGCGCTGGCCCCGGTATCCACGAACCCGGGCTTGATGTCGATGTAAGCCTCTTCGCGCAGATGCGTCAGATACGCACGCAGGGCTGGCTGAAGCTCGTCCATGTACATCGCTTCCTGAATCTGCGGCTCAATGTCCTTGAGGGGTGGAACGCCTGCGGCCTGATGCTCAGTGACCTTGAGGATGACGAAGCCCTGGCGAGTGCGAATTGGGGCGGTGGACTGCCCTGCCTTGAGGCCGAAGGTCTGGTCTTCCAACACCTTGGCGAGCGCGCCGCGCTTGAATAAGCCAAGGTCGCCGCCCTGTGCTGCCGTGGGCCCACCAGAGTAGGTCTTCGCCAGATCTTCAAATTTGCTACCAGCTGCGAGTTTGGCGGCAACATCGGCGGCCTTCGCCTGGGCCTGTGCGACGACGTCGTCCTTCGCATCGGCCGGGGTTGGGATGAGTATCTCGCTGAGGCGAATCTGCTCGGGCTGTTCAAACTCGTTTTTGTGCGCCTCGTAGAACGACTGCTCCTGCGCCTGGGTCATCTGCAGGCGGCGGCCCACCTCGTCGCGGACGACCTGCTGGGTAATGACGGTGTTGCGGATGTTGGCCTTGAAGTCCTCGAAGGATACGCCCTGCTGACGGGCTGCCTTCTCGAGATCTTCCATGGTGTCGAGGTGGTTCTGCTTGCGGATTTCGTCGAGCCGGCGAATGACTTCAGCGTCAGCGTTCAGGCCAAGCTCTTTGCCACGCGAGAGCAGCAGTTGCTGGTCGATCATGTCGCGCAGCATGTTCTTGCGGCGTTCGGCTGCGTCGGCGGGGCTGGCGTTGGTCTGCTGCAGTTCCTGCTCCAACTGCTGCTGGCTGCGTTCGACGTCGCTGCGGCTGATGATCTGATCGTTGACCCGCACGATCACATCCTCGACCACGGTCCCGTTGGGCGTGATGGCGACGGGCGTTGGCAACGTGAGTTGCGGTTGCGGCGCGGCTGGCACGGCGTAAGGGCTTTGGTAACGCGGAGTCTGGGCAGACACCGCTCCCGGCAACGCGATCAGGCTGAGCCCGCACACGACCGCTAACTGCGAAATTCTCAAGGTCATCTTCACTCGTATCTTTATCAACGTCCGCGATTGGGATGCCATCGATCAACACTCCCGAACCCGTCATTAAGACTCGATGCAGGGATCGAACGGTATCCAGACATAATTCTAACCGCCACCGCCTTATCGTGCGAATCCCACCCCTGTCCTGCTGCGTCGCTCACCTGCCAGTGCTATACTCCGTCCAAAGTAGGACGGTATTCCACCGGACCCACCGCGCTCGCTCAGGCACCGTTTTACATCGAGGTCATACCCGCCCATGGCACCACGTACTCGCCGCGCCCTCTTCTCCGTAACCGTCTTCCTCGCGACCTGCGCGGTCTTCGGCACGCTCATCAACCAGAAGGTTGCAGCGCAGTCCGCATCGGATGAGTCGACCCTCCGCGATAGCCTCCATGCCTTTACCGACGTTTACTCGATTGTGGAGCAGAACTACGCCGAGAAGCTGGACACCGACAAGACGGACAAGGTCATCTACGACGGTGCCATCCCGGGGATGCTGCACACTCTGGACCCGCACTCTAACTTCTACGATCCTAAGGCCTTCGCCCAGATGCGTGAAGACCAGCATGGCAAGTACTACGGCGTCGGTATGTCCATCCAGCCGCAGCCAGACAAGAATGGCACGACCAAGATCGTGGTTTTGGCGCCTTTTGAGGGGACCCCGTCGTACAAGGCAGGCATCAAGCCTGGTGACGTGATTCTGTTGATTGATGGTAAGTCCACCGACGGGATGGACTCGGCTGCGGTTGCTTCCCTGCTGAAAGGCCCTCGTGGAACCCATGTTTCGGTGACGATGAGCCGTGAAGGAGCCAGTAAGCCGCTGGTTTTCGACCTGATCCGAGACGAGATTCCACGTAATTCCGTCGATCTGGCCTTTATGATCCGCCCCGGCATCGGCTACATCCATGTCACGAATTTTATGGAGACAACCAGCCGTGAGGTTGGCGATGCCCTCGACAGGTTCGGCGACATCAAGGGTCTGGTGATCGACCTGCGCGGCAACCCAGGCGGCCTGCTGAACGAAGCCGTCAACATGTCGGACAAGTTCCTGCAGAAGGGACAGATTGTCGTCTCGCAACGCGGACGGGCCTTCCCCGACCAGGTCTACCGCGTCTCCCACGGAGAAGAGGGGACCAAGTATCCGATCGTCGTTCTGGTGAACCGCAACACCGCCTCGGCGGCTGAGATCGTCTCCGGTGCACTACAGGACCATGACCGAGCCTTGATCGTCGGCGAGACCACCTTCGGCAAAGGCCTGGTGCAGACCGTATTTCAGATCACGGAGAACACTGGTCTGGCCTTGACCACCTACCACTACTACACGCCCTCTGGCCGGTTGATCCAGCGCAACTACGACCACGTCTCGCTGTACGACTACTACTATGTGCGCAATGATGCGGCCAAGCCGGACAAGACCAACCTTGAGGTCAAGCTTACGGACTCCGGCCGGACGGTCTATGGTGGTGGCGGCATCACGCCGGATGAGAAGATCGACAACCTCAAATCCAATCACTTCCAGGACACGCTGCTTCAGCACTATGCTTTCTTCAACTTCAGCAAGCACTATCTGGCCAGCCACACGGTTGCACGAGACTTCGTTGTGGATGACGCGGTGATGCAGCAGTTCAAGGACTACCTGAAGAGCAATTCCATCGAATACACCGATGCCGACCTTGCCGGAGTCAGCAACTGGGTGAAGGAGAGCATCAAGAGCGAGCTGTTTACGTCTCAGTTCGGCCAGTTGGAAGGCCTGAAAGTGCGTGCCGAGTGGGATCCGCAGATTGCCAAGGCGGTCACGTTTATCCCCCAGGCTGAGGCTCTGGAGCAGCACTTGGAAGCGACACAAAAGACGGTTGCCAGCGTGAGTCGCTAAACACCAACCCAAGCAGCAGAAAGGCCGCCCCTGAGTCCGGGCGGCCTTTGATTTTGCCGGCAACTCCGGCAGCTATTTCTGTGTTGAATGTCTGGAGCGGGAGACGGGGATCGAACCCGCAACCAACGGCTTGGGAAGCCGCTAC
>VFSW01003556.1_pt1 | contig 23359 bp, 18 predicted proteins | sample 5358111 | NCBI WGS metagenome assembly VFSW01 (sample SAMN11554181, study PRJNA540505) | mine drainage metagenome | isolation source: sediment from site ElyBrook_90M | place: USA: Ely Copper Mine, Vershire, VT | collected 2017
ACCGTGGATGGGCGCCCGCTTCCATGGGTCCAGCGCTTCTCTTGAGCGGGGTGTTCCTCTTGGGGCTGTTGTCCCCTTGGGGAGCTTCAACAGCCACCGCCGCTGTCTGTGCCATGATCTTGGCGTTCGTCGGCGGGCGCTTGGGCGGTCGATCGCGGGCCGCCGCGCCGGTGCTCCTGGTTGCCACGGGCCGCGTCGGCCTGGCCCGCTCCCGTGAGCTTCGCCTTCCCGCCCCCGAGTTTCTGACCGCCGACACATTCCGTCTCGAAGCGACCGTCTCCGAGGGCTGCGTGCCAACGCCCTCAGGGTCGCGCTGCACGGTGGATACACTCCGTTACGGCCTTGCCGATCTCCACGTCCACCCGCTTTCGTGCGCGGCCCATCCCGGCGACACGGTCACCCTCGTGGCCACGGTCCGCCCCATCATTCCGCTCCGCAATCCTCCCCGCATCGACCCCGACACCGTCCGCGTCCTCCGTGGAATCCACGTTCGCCTCGACGCCTCGGCGTGCACGGTCACGGGCGCTCGGTACACCCCCCTCAACGTACTCCGCCGTGCTGCCCTCGCCGTGCGAACCCGCACCGACGCCGCGCTCGCCACCGCCCTCTCCCAGACCGCAGTCGGCTCCGCGCGCGCATTGCTCTTCGGGGACACCACCACCCTCGATCCATCCGAGCGAGATGCCTTTCGTCAAAGCGGGCTCGCCCATTTGCTCGCCGTCAGTGGCGCCCATGTCGCCCTGCTCACCGTCGTCCTCGGCACTGTCTTCCGTCGTGTCCTTTGCCGCATTCCCGCAGCCGCCGCGCGCGGACTGCCCGCCCGCATGGCCGCCATCCTCCCGCTGCCCTGCGTGGGCTTCTTCGTCCTCGTCACAGGCGAATCTCCGTCTTCTCTCCGCGCCTTGTGCACCGGCGGTGTCACCGCACTCGCGACCCTCGTGGGACGCAAGCCCCACGGTCCCTCCCTCGTCGCCGGCGTCGCTGCCATGATGGCTGCACACACCCCTGCGCTCGTCGACGACCCTGGCTGGCAACTCTCGGTCGTCGCCTCCCTCGCCCTCACGCTCGCCCCTCGCGACACCGTCGTCCCCAGCCAAGGCTTGGTCCCTGGCGTCCTGGCCGTCTTCCGAGACGCTCTCGTCGCAAGTCTTCGCGTAGCCTTTGCCGTCACCCCGGTCCTCGCCCTGCTTGCCGGGAGGGCACCGCTCACGGCAACCCTTGCCAACGTCCTCGCAGCGCCGCTGGGCGAAGTGATTCTTTTGCCTGGCACCCTCGCCGTTGCGGCCCTCGGGGTGTGCGCGCCCCATGCCGTCAGCGCACTGGCCGGCAAGGCCCTCGCCCCCGTGCTCGCGGCGCTCTTCGCATTGCCACCGCTCGCGCTGCGTCTTCCGCTCGCATCCGTGCATTTGCCCGTGCCCACGCCCGCAGAGTGCGTCGTCGCGACGGTGACCGCTTTGGGAATCATCGCCACGCCCTGGCACCGCGGACGCTGGTGGGCCATCGCGGGTGCATGCATCGTCGCCGCGCTCGAAATCATGCACCGGCACGCGGTGATTCCGCATGGTGTGCTTCGGGTCACCGCGTTGGATGTGGGCCAGGGCGACGCCCTCGTGATCGATCTCCCCGACGGAACTGCCATGCTGGTAGACGGCGGCGGGACGTTGACCGAAGGCCAGGGCCCCGATCCCGGCCTCCGTGCCGTGGTGCCCTGGCTGGCACTCCGGCGAAGGTCGTCACTCACGGCGGTCGTGCTCACGCATCCGCACCCCGACCACGCGGGAGGCCTCGTTGCCGTGCTGCAAGACGTACACGTCGCGGCCCTGTGGGACACGGGACAGGGTGTCTCGCTCGGCACCCGTGGATCCTATGCAAGCCTCCTCGGTGCAGCCCACGATGGCCACGTCCCAATCTTGGGACCTCGGGAACTCTGCGGACCTGCCCGAGATTTTCATGGCGCGCGGCTTGAGGTCCTGGCGCCGTGCCCTGGGCCCATCGACGGGGACACCCCCAACGATGCGTCTTTCGTCCTGCGACTGTCACTCGGGAGGGCCAGCGTCTTGCTGCCGGGTGACATCGAACGCGAAGGCGAAGCCCGGGTAATCAACCGCCTGGGCGAGGTCACCGTGTTGAAAGTCCCCCACCACGGGAGCCGTACCTCCAGCACCGAAGACTTTCTCAACCGGGTGCACCCGCGGGTCGCGATCGTCAGTTGCGGACATCCCTCTCCCTTTGGCCACCCTCACCCCGAGATCGTCGCCCGGTACGCCGCCCACGGAATCGTCCTCCGTCGCACCGACCTCTCGGGGGCCGTCACCGTGACCCTCCATCCCGACGGATCCGTGGACTGACCGCCACCGTGCAAGGTCTCTCGGGATGCTACCCTCCCCCGGGTGAAGGTCTTCGCCCGCCTCCGGTGCCCTCCGCCGCAATCCCTTGTGCTCCGACAGTCCGCGGTCGTTCTGGCGTGCGTGGCGGGCTGCGCGCACACGCTCAGGATCCCCGTGCCCGATGGGGGTCCCGGCACCCCGCCGCCGGCTTTGTCGCCTTCAAGCATCGACGTTCCGCTCAGCGCTGACCTCCGCGCGACGCTCGCCGGGCTCGAATCGCAGGTTCCCTCAAGCTTTGGCACCGACGGGCACTTTCGCATGGTGGGCCCGAGCCCCGTCGGCGTGCGGTACACCGTCCATCGCGAACCCTTTGTGTTTACCGCTCGGAATGGCGCCCTCCACGCCGAAGCCCTCCTCACGTTGCAAGCCGAAGCCTGCATCGGCGCACCCCTCGGAATCTCCCTGCCCCTGATCGGCGGAGGATGCACCCCCGTTGCAAGTTGCGGCGTACACGAAGCACCGCGGCGGGTGGTGGTGAGCACCGACACCACCCTTCACATCGACCCCTCCTGGCGGATCGTGTCCCAGACCGTCCCCGGGACGCCGGTTTTTCAAGACCGATGCCAACTTACGGACTTTCACATCGATGTGACAGACCTCGTCGCCGCGGTGGTGTCCCAGCAGATCGCCGTGGCGACGCAGGCCATGGACGACGGGATCGCCCGGCACGGAGACCTCCGCCCGCGGGCCACGGCTTTCTGGTCTGGGCTTCTGCAACCCGTGGACATGGGCGAGGGCTTCTGGCTGTCGCTCGAGCCCCAAGGCGTCCACGCCGCGCCCTTTGATCTCACGCCCGATACCGCGCGCACCACCGTCGGAATCACCGCGCGACCGAGGGTCTCCGCGGGCACCCAGCCCCCCGTCGGGACGATCCCGCTACCCGACGTGCAGGCCAGCACGGGAGACGCCTCGGGCTTTCACATGACCATCGACGCCATGGTGCCCTTTGCCGAAGCCACGGCGATGATCGCCACGGAGTTTCGCGGACGGACCCTGACGCTCGAAGGTCATCAGGCCCTCGTGCGGGACATCCGGGTCACGGGCAGCGGGTCGGCGCTGCTCTTTGCCATCGACGTGACCTTTGCCTCTGGAGCCTTTGCCAACACCCAGGGAACCGTCTACCTCTCGGGCCTCCCGGACTACGATCCCGCCACGGGTGACCTCGTGGTCCGCGCCGTGGACTACACCCTGGAAACCCGCAACGTGCTCTTGCGCGTGGGCGAATGGATGCTTCGCGGGTCGCTCCGTGAAGACATCGCGCGGCACGCGAGGTTTCCGCTCGGTGCCCGCATCGCGCGGCTGCGGCACAATGCCCAGGGGGCCCTTGAGCGGACCCTCGCGCCGGGGACGGTGCTTCACGGCAGTCTCCGTGATGTTCGCCCTGTGGGAGCCTACGTGACCCCCGACGGCGTTGTGGTTCGTGTCGAAGCCACGGGCAGCGCAACGGTCACCCAAGACCTTTCGACCTTGGATCTCACCGGCGCGCACAGCCCTCCTTCGTCATACCCCGGGATGGCACCCCCACCTGGAAGCTGGTAGGCCCTCCGCCATGGACATTGAAACACGCCGCAGGGTCTGCAGACTCATCACAGGGCTCGTGGTGATCGACGACGAAATCGACGAGACCGAAGAAGCCTTTATCGCCTCCATTCTCAAATTGTTTGGCCTTGGGAGCCACGATCGCGCGGCGTTGTTTCCCATCCTGGATGCCCGCGAAGCCACCCGGGAGCTCGCCTCGCTGCCAGAATCCACCCGCATGGAGGCTTTTGGCCTTCTTGTCGCCGCCGCCGCGTCCGACAAGCGCGTCGTCACGAAAGAGCGTGACTATCTCCACGCCGTCGGGGCGGTCCTGGGTCTATCCAGCGACGACGTCGACGCACGGGTGGCCAAGGCCCTCGCGTCGTAGTACTTCACGGCGATGGTCCACCGAACGTCCGTGCCCGTGACGCCTTCGTGATTCCCTTTTACGACATTGCCGTCTGGCACGTCGCTGGCTTTACCTTTTACACATTCGGGCTTCTCGTCGCCGCCGGCGCGCTCACCGGGCACGCCATGGCCCTCCGACGCGCGCGCGCCCTGGGTCTCACCCCCGTGCGCACCGTAGACCACTTTGCGCTCTGGGTCCTCGCCTGCGGCTTTGTCTTCGGCCACGTCCTCGACACCCTGCTCTATCACCCCGCGGTCGCCCGGGCGCACCCCATCGAACTATTGATGCTGCACCATGGACTCTCGTCCATGGGCGGAATCCTCGGCGCCGTCGTCGGTGGCGTGGGCTTCATCCTCGTACGCAAGCTCCCGCTGTGGGTGTACGCCGACTTGTGCACCTATGCGTTTCCGTACGGGTGGTTGTTTGGGCGGGCGGGTTGCTCGGTGGCGCACGATCACCCTGGGCGTCTGACGCATTCTTTTCTCGCCGTGCGCTTTCCCGCGGATTACCCGCCGCCCCCCGCGATTCCCTTTGGGGGTCCGCGCTACGACCTTGGCCTGATGGAATTCGCCCTGACACCTTTTCTCATTCTCCTCGTCGAATGGGTCTCGCGGCACACCCGTCGGCCTGGAATGATCTCGGGCGCCCTCGCTGTAGCTTACCCACTCATCCGGTTTCCATTGGATTTTCTTCGTTCGACGGACCTCGGCAGCGACAGCGATCCACGGTACGGCGGGCTGACGCCGGCCCAGTGGGCCTGCATCGGTTCCGTCCTCGCGGGCGTCGTCATGCTCCGTGCGGCGATGAAGCACCCGCCCATGCCCGTTCCCGCAGGCGCCTCAGGGACGTCGTGACGCGTCGTTCGCCCGCGGCGTCTTGCGGGTTGCGGTCGGGTTCCCCGGTCCTCCAAGACTCCGATCGCGTCGTGTAAAACCCCGATCGCGTCGTGTAAAACCCCGATCGCGTCGTGTAAGACCCCGATCGCGTCGTGTAAGACCCCGATCGCGTCGTGTAAGACCTGTACCGCGTGGTGTAAGACCCGCCAATTCGCGGTCGTTCACGAAATGGCTTGCGCCGCCGAGCCGCCGACCCCAGACTGGCTGCCATGATGGCCCGCACAGCCCGTGGCATGCCCTGCTCAGGGCGACCCTCCCGGCGCGGAACCGTCCTCTGGCTGCTGACCGCCCTGGTGGTCGCTTCTGCGCTGATGTCGCACCTGCCATACACCTGGTGCGTCGCCGCGGCGCGGGCTTCCCTCCATGATTGCTGCCCGGGCGTCCATCCGACACCGGATGCTCCCGCGGTGTCGGCGCTGCGGTGTTGTGAGCACCGTAACGTCGGGGCCATGCCTTCGGGGACGGTCGCGCAACGGGGTGCCATGGCGGTTCCCCCGCCGGAACGGGTGCTCCGGGTCGCGGTGGTGCTCTGGATCATCAGGGGCTTTGTGTCCACGGCGCGGACGCCGCTCCGACGGGCGGTGGCGCGCGCGGGGCCGACCCCACCGTTGTACGCGATGCACTGCGTCTGGCGTTGCTGACGGACACGGCCTTGCGCGTCCTTCTCGAAAGGGCGCGAGGGCGCCGCGGTATGCGCTCATCGCGCCCTCATCGAGACACAAGACCGTACGTACGGTCTGCGCTCGGAGTCTCGTGAGGTGCCGTCATGCGATGTGTTTTGTGGATGTCTTGTGCGCTTGCCCTGAGTTGCGTGTCCAGCGCAACGCGCGCGATGGTAGACCGGTTGGAATTGCCTAGAACCACAAGGGTTGTACCAACCGAGCGGGCACCCGCGGAGGTCACGGACGTCACCCGGGCCATCACCCGGGCCGACGTACGAAGGCTGGCGGTTGCACGGGATCCGGGGCTCTCAGAGCGGGCTCACCGGGTGCGCGCCCTCCTCCACGCTGCGCGCGCCGAAGGGGCTCTCCCCGCCCCCGAAGCCGATGTGCAGGTGTGGAACCTCCCGTTGGCACGGCCGTACGCCCTGGGCGAAGCGGGAATGTACATGGCCGAGTACCGCCAGATGTTCCCCGCGCCGGGTTCCCTCGACGCGCGCTCGCGGGCGGCGGCTGAAGAAGCACGGGGTGCCCTCGCAGAACTCTCGACGCGGGAACAGGAAGTCCTCCACCGGGTGGACCTCGCCTACGCGGACTACGTCGGCGCGACCCTGCATCACGCCGTGCATACCCAGCACCTGGGCGTGTTGGCCGAAATGCTTGATGTGGCCCGCGGGCGTTATGCTTCGGGCGGCGCGAGCATGGCGGACATCGCCCGCATCGAAGGCGAACTCGCAAGCACCCGCCGGACGCTCAACCGGTACACCACGGACAGGGATCGCAGCCGCGCCGCACTCGACGCCTTGCTCCAACGCCCCACGGACGATTCTTCGCCGCTCGGCCCCCCACGCGATCTCGACCCCGAGACCGTACGGCTCTCCCTCGACGAGCTCCTCGCCAGGGCTGGACGAACGCGGGGCGACCTGTCGATGGCCCGTGCCCGTGCCCGCGCGGCCCACGCCCGCGCCGAAGCCGCAGACGCCGAAGCGACGTGGCCGGCGTTTTCGGTTTCGCTGAGTTACTTTCAAGACCCGATGCAGCGACCGGGCGTCGGTGGCATGGCGTCGATGACCCTCCCGTGGGTGTGGGCGGGCGCCCGCGAGCGCCTGGGCGCCGCCCGGGAGACAGAATCCGCGGAACGCGACGCGGTCGAGAGTGCTTCGGTTGACGTTCGGCGCACGTTGGGTCCCCTCCGCGCGGCGCTCGCCGGGATCGAGCGCGACCTTGTGATCTTGCGGACAGAGACCCGACCCGCGACCGAGCGGGCTGCGGACGCCAACCGGGCGGCGTACATCGCCGGGCAAAGTGACCTCGTCGCGTGGCTCGACGCAACCCGCCTCGCACTGGACACCGCAATGGAAGAAGCAGACGCGCGGGCCGAACTCGGTCGTACACTGGCCGACCTGGAGTGGGCCGTCGGTCAGGATCTACCCCGCGTACCCGCCGCGACCGGGCCGCTTGCCCAGGATCATGGGGGAGACCATGACTGAAGCGACGGAGCACGAAACGGGCGCGCCCGAGCCCCCGCCCAGAGGAGTACGCGCCGTGGCGGTCGTTCGGTGGGTGGCGTTGGCGCTGGTCACCGCCCTTGCCGCAACAACCCTGTGGCAAACGTGGGGACCCCGCGTCCACGTGCACGACGTCCACACGTCGGAGGTGGCGAGGTACCACTGCCCGATGCACCCAGCGGTCACTTCGCCGACGCCTGGCGAGTGCCCGATCTGCCACATGACCCTCGTCCCCAATGCGGTTCATGCGCCTGTGTCGCCACCGCTTGCACCGGTGACACCGTCTCTCACCGGGCTCGCGACGGTACAACTCAGCGCCGAGCGTCAGAACATGGGTGGGATCGTGACCGTGGCGGTCGTGCGACGCAGCGTAGAAAATACCCTCCGCGCGCCCGCGGTGGTCACCGCGCCCGAACAAAACCTTGCCGAAGTGCACGTGCGCACGCCTGGATTCATCGAGCGTGAAGTGGTGCAGGCGACAGGTGCGCGGGTCGGTCGTGGCGAGATCCTGGCGTATGACTACAGCCCAGAGATCTACCAGACCGAAGTCGAACTGCTCTCGGCGCACAGGCTCGCCCACGAGGGGAATCCCAGTGCGATGGAGCTCGCGGCACGCCAGAGCCTCTTGCTGCGTGGGCTTACGGAAGGCGACATCGACGCCGTGGTTCACGCAGGCGCGCCCCAACGGGCGGTGGCCATCCGCGCGCCGCGCGAGGGATACATCACCCGGCGGGCGGCTGTCCTCGGCGCATACGTCACGCCTGACACCATCCTCTACGAGATTACGGGGTTGGGGCACGTCTGGATCGAGGCTCTGGTGGACCCTGCCGAACTCCGTCGCGTGCGCGTGGGCCGTTCGGCCCGCTTTGAGGGCCCTACGGTGCCTTCGGGCGGAATCGACGCGCGGGTGTCCCTCATCGAACCGTCGGTCACAGACGATACCCGCACCGCGCGGGTGCGGCTCGAAGCGACCAACCCGCAGATGGCCCTGCGTCCAGGAGAGTACGGTGAAGTGACGTTTGCGTTTGACCGCGTGCCCGCGGTGCTGGTGGTGCCAAGAGATGCCGTGATCGACACGGGCGATCGGCAGTATGTGTACGTGGCCGACAGGGGTGGGCAGTTTGCGCCGCGACGGGTGCAGGTCGGCGCGCTCGCAGGGGATGATCGGGTGATTCTCGACGGGCTGCGCGATGGGGATCGGGTGGTCGCACGCGGGGGTTTCATGATCGATTCGGAGAGCCGGTTACGGGCGTCGCTCGACGCGCGAGAGACAGCCGCCGATGGCGGGCAAACGGCCAGCTCCGGGCCAGGGCCCGACTGCGCGACAGACTTTGACGGCCAACGCTATCCCGTCGCCCACGCGGCGTGTCAGCGCTGCGAACAGATGCCGCCCGGGATGGAAGCTATGGTGGTCGACTGCAAAAACGCCATCCCCCGGCCGTGGCGGTGAAGCCATGATCGGCAGGTTGATCGAGGCCTCCGCGCGCAACCGGGGCCTGGTGCTCCTGGTGGCCGTCGCCGTCTTCATCGCTGGCGTGTACGCCATGCGACACGTCAAACTCGACGCGATTCCAGATCTCACCGACCCGCAGGTGATTGTCTACACCGAGTGGATGGGGCGGTCGCCGACCCTTGTCGAAGACCAGGTGACCTATCCCCTCGTGACGGCTCTCCTGGGCGCGCCGCGCGTGGTGGACGTGCGGGCCCAGTCGATGTTTGGGATGAGCTTTGTCTACGTGATCTTTGAAGAAGGCACCGACGTTTACTGGGCCCGCTCCCGGGTGCTCGAATACCTCAACACCGCACGCGCGAGACTACCCCTGGATGCGACGACGTCCCTGGGCCCCGACGCCACGGGAATCGGCTGGGTGTACCAGTACGCCCTCGTCGACCGTCGTGGTCGGATGGACGTCGGCGCCCTGCGCGCGCTGCAAGACTTTCACCTTCGGTATGCGCTCACCAGCGTGCCGGGGGTCGCCGAAGTTCCCGCGGTGGGAGGCTTTGTGCAGCAGTACCAGGTGACGCTGGATCCCGACCGGCTGCGTGCCAACGGGCTCACACTCGCCGACGTGGCCACGGCGCTACGTCGCGCCAACGGCGAAGTCGGCGGGCGGATTCTGGAGATGTCCGAACGGGAGTACTTTATCCGCGGGCGTGGGTACATCACCGGCAGCGCGGACATCGACCAGGCCGTGCTCAGGACGGGCCTTGACGGAGCGCCGTTGCGCGTCCGGGACGTGGGCACCGTGCGGCTCGGTGGGGACATCCGTCGCGGCGCTGCGGACTTCAACGGCCGGGGAGAGACCGTCTCGGGCATCGTCGTCATGCGCTACGGCGAAAACGCCCTGGACGTGATCCATCGGGTCGAGCGCAAGCTTGCCGAACTCGCCCCGTCGCTGCCACCCGGCGTCGAGGTCATCCCCGTGTACGACCGGTCGGGGTTGATCTCGCGTGCGATTGAAACCCTCCGCCGCGCGCTCACCGAAGAGATGATCGTCGTCGCCCTGGTGATCGTGCTGTTTCTCTTGCATCTCCGCAGTGCACTCCTCCCGATCATCGCGCTGCCGCTCGCGGTGGTCATGGCATTCATCCCGATGTACCTCTTGGACATCCCCGCGACGATCATGTCCTTGGGTGGCATCGCCATCGCCATCGGTGCGACGGTCGACGCCGAGATCGTCATGGTCGAAGCCGCCCACAAAGCCCTCGAACACCTCTCCCCAAGCGCCACGCCTGACGAACGCCGCAAGCTCCTCGCCGATGCCGCGCGTGAGGTCACACCGGCCATTTTCTTCTCCCTGCTCATCATCGCGGCGTCTTTCATCCCCGTGTTTGGACTCACGGGCCAGGCCGGGCGGTTATTTCGCCCGCTGGCGTACACCAAGACCCTGGTGATGCTCTCCGCTGCGGTGCTCTCGGTGACCGTGGCGCCGGCCCTCCGCGACGTACTTCTCCGCGGACGGATACGTCCCGAGTCCCAGCACCTGCTCTCCCGGGCGATCCTCACGGTGTACGCCCCGTTGGTCTACGTCGCGTTGCGGCGCCCCAAGACCACCGTGCTGATCGGTCTCATGGCGGTGCTTTCTGCCCTGCCGCTGGTGCAAAAGCTCGGCTCGGAGTTCATGCCGCCGCTGGACGAAGGCGACCTGTTGTACATGCCGACCACGCTGCCGACGATCTCGATCGAAGCGGCGCGGGAGCAGGTGCAACGTCAGGACACGATTCTACGGTCTTTTCCTGAAGTGTTGACGGTTCTCGGCAAGGTCGGCCGGGCGGAGAGCCCGACGGACCCGGCGCCGTTGTCCATGGTCGAAACCATTGTGCAGCTTCGTCCCCAGGGTGCCTGGCGCACGCACAGGGTCCGGCGTTGGTACACCGGCCGCACACCTGCCTGGCTACGGCCCTTGCTCACACGGATACAGCCCGACGTCCAAACGATCACCCGTGACCAACTCGTCGCAGAGATGTCCACGGCGTTGAACCTCCCGGGGTGGACCAGCGCTTTTACCCAGCCGATTCGCAACCGGGTCGACATGCTCTCGACGGGAATCCGCACGCCGGTGGGCGTCAAGGTGTACGGCACCGACCTCGACGCGATCGAGCGCACGGGAACCGACCTCGAACGGGTGCTTCACGGCGTTGCAGGCACCCGCAGCGTGCTCTTCGAGCGCTCGGTCGGAGGGCTTTACATTGACATTGTTCCCAACCGCGACGCGCTCGGGCGGTATGGACTCCAGGTCCAGGACGTCAACGACATGGTCGAAGGTGCGCTCGGTGGTGTGCCCGTGACCACCACGGTGGAGGGGCGCCGTCGCTTTAGCGTCAATGTCCGGTACGCCGAAGACTTTCGTTCAAGCCTTGAGAAGATCCGCGCCGTGCCCATCGCGCTCGCGCCATCGCAAGGACCCCCGAGTGGAACACCCTCGACAGGTTGGACGGGCGCGCGGCAGATACCCCTCGGCGCCGTCGCCGACGTGCGCATCGTGTCGGGACCGCCGATGATCCGAGACGAAGCGGGACTGCTGGTGGGGTACGTGTACGTCGACGTGGATCCAGAACGGGACGTCGGAAGCTACGTTGACGACGCCCGACGTACCGTGGCCCGCGCGGCATCCCACGGTGAGCTTCGCCTCGCGTCGGGTTCGTACCTCCGGTGGACCGGTCAATACGAACTCCTGGCCGACATGGAATCTCGGATGAAGATTCTCATTCCCCTCGCCCTGCTGGTCATCGTGGTGCTCCTGTACATGCAGTTCAAGGACATGACCGAGGTGCTGATTGTTCTATTGTCCGTTCCGTTTGCCCTGGTGGGGAGCGTGTGGGCGCTATGGCTGCTTGGCTATCACCTGTCCACGGCTGTGTGGGTAGGCGTCATCGCCCTCGTGGGCCTCGCCGCCCAGACCGGTGTGGTGATGATCGTGTACATCGACACGGCATACCTCCGTCGCCTGCACGCTGGAGAAATCAATTCCCTCGAAGACATCATCCACGCCCACACAGAAGGCACCGTCCGGCGGGTCCGTCCAAAACTGATGACCGTGGGCACCATGCTGGTCGGTCTGGTGCCCCTTCTCTGGGCGCACGGGTCCGGCGCCGACGTGATGAAGCGCATCGCCGCCCCCATGGTGGGCGGGCTGATCACCAGTTCTTTTCTCACGCTTGAGATCATTCCGGTGATCTACACCTACTGGCGCTATGAGCAGCTTATCTGGCGTCGGGTGACCGCAGCCGCTCCGAGCGTTCTCCACGATTTACGTGTCTCCCTTCGCGCCGTCGGCATCGCCCTTGTGCTCACGTCAGGCGCCATGATTGCGCGGTGGCACTTTGCGTCTGCTTCACGACTGCTCCTGGCGGTCGCAGCCGCGGGCGTGGCCACGGGGCTCACGGCGCTGGTGCGTTACAACATCGCGCGGGGCAAGGCCATCGTCGCGACAAATCCATCCTCCGGAAGTGCCGTCAGCGTGAGCGATCCGTGATGGGCGGCGAACACATCCCGGGCGACGTAGAGACCCAGACCGACGCCCGCACGCCCGGTACGAAACGGCCAGGCCTCTCCGTCCATCCACTGTCGGAGCTCTTCTGCGGGTAGATCTAGCCGCGTCGATCGCACTTCGACCACTGCGGTGTCGGTGTCGGCGTTTGCGATCAGCCGAAGGTTGCCGTCGTCCCGCGCCATCGCAACCCCGATGAAAAGCACGTTGGCCAGGGCCTGCACGACGCGCTCGCGATCGACCATCACCCCCAGCAGGGGCGAGAGCAACGGGAGGTCAACCGAGACCTTGCGATGCTTGAGCGCGGGGTCGAGCGTGCGCACGGCATCGCACAACAGGTCTGCGAGCGGCTGGGGCTTGGGCTCGACACGCAGCGTGCCGGCTGCGATGCGAGCCGCGTCGACAAGATTTTGCACCATGCGGGTCAGTCCGTCGGTCGACCGGCGAATGACCGCGAGTTGACGCGCACCGTCCCCCGCACCCGCGCGACGGGACAACACCGCCGCGCTCATGGTGATGGCCGCAAGCGGGTTGCGGAGGTCATGGGCGACGAGAGACACGAGGGCATGCCAGGGGATCCCCGTCAGGGTGGGCGACCCGCGGCCAGCGACTGTTGACGCTGAAAGGGCCAGCGACGCAGCGCAGAGGCGCGCCACGGTGGCAAGCGTTGCAAGCTCCACGGGTTGCAGTGGGCGGGAGAGTTCGAGATCCATCCACCCGGACGGTGCCGCGTCGGCCAGGGCCATCGCGAGCTCCGTGACGCAGAGCGTTGAGGAGTGGGTCGGATTGAAGATCGAAAGCAATCCTGTCGCGCGGGTGATCTCGGGCGCACCATGCGGCGATAATCGAACGAGACGCTCGTGGGCACGCTGCACGACGGCGTCTGTGTTGTGGCCCGTGACCGCCCAACAGTCGATCGACGCGTGCCCCCCACCGTGCGACGTGATGGCGACAGCCGCGAGCGGAAAGGTTCGAGCGAGTGCGGTCACCACGGCCCCCCACGCGGGCGCCACTCCCCGCGCGGGCGTGCCCACCGTGCCGAACAAGAGATCGGTGACGGCTCTCAGGAGCTCACCCGCGTCGGCCTGGTCGCCCTGCGCGACCGAAGGACGCACGTCGGTCACGCGCCTGCAGCTCGGAGCGAAAGAACCGTCGGGGTAAAAGCGTACGGCGGCAACGGGCCGGTGATGTCGACCCGGACGGACCCGAGCGGTGCGAGCGCCGAGCCCACGGCGGCGGTGTACCGCTCGCCATCGCCACGGGCCACGAGGTGATAGACGCTCGCAAGAAGCGGCGGCAAAACGTGGTGTTCCACACGTTCGGCTTGTACCAACGCCGCAAGCGTGCCCTGAAGCGAGGCGATCTCGGGGACGTACTGCGCACTCGCGCGGGCAAGGAGGCGCTGGGTGAGGTACCGCTCGGAAAGATGAGGCGTAGGCCGCGCGCTAGGATTTTCGGCGCTCGACCCGGCGTAGCCCGAGGGGGTGTCGTAAACGCGAAGCGTCATTTGTTCGCGACCCGCAACAAGGGCCAGGGCCTCGGCGATCATGGTCGCCTGGGCCGAGAGCATGGCAAGAAGTGAAGTCTCATCCGGGGCCGATGCGCCAAACCGCATCGGGACGATGGCGTCCACCGAGCGTGCGAGCCCGTCCACCACGGCGTCGTGGCGTAGCATCGCGACTTCGCCCGCGTGCGGAGCCGCGGCCATCATGCCCACCACGGCATGGATCCCGTCTGCGCTGAGCACCTGCAACGGCTCGCCCGCAAGCCCCATGGAGAGCGCTGCGCGCGGGGCATCAGCCAGAAAAGCGTAGACCCATACAATGCTCATCCGGCGACCTCCCACGAAACCACCACGAGCCTCCACGCGCCGAACCCATCGGCGAATCGAGATCGTTCGCTAACCACCCTGTCCATGATGTAGCCACCGCGCGCGGCGATCGTCAAGCGCTCCCCGCTGCGCGACGCCCTCGACCGCCCCAACCCCTCGCGACGGCATGCCCAGGCCAGGTCTACAGCGTCGAGCGGGCGTCGTACGGAGCGACGGTGATTTTCCTGGGTGGCGTTCTCTCAGTGGGAGATACTTCGGGCGCGATGCGTCGACCCAGGCTCGCGTCTGAGTACGACAAGGCACTCCATCTGTGCAAACCCTACGTGGTCGCGCCAGCGTCGCACTGGGACCGGCTGGATCTAAGTCCCTTTGACGTCACGGTCGCACCGTCGCTACGCATCGACCCGACGCGGCTTGCATCGCAGCGCTTTCTCACCTGGATCGAGCGTCTCGACGCAATGACCTTTGGGCCGCAAGCGATGGCCATGCCCCGGTGGGTATTCTACGACTGCGCCGAGTGGCCAAGCGCGCTCTTCGGCCTCGCCGCCCGCCCTTCCGCCGTGTCTCCCGCCGTGCGCGAACGCTTTGAGGTCGCCCCGCGCGACCGCGTCTGGGTGCCGGTGTCCCTCCATGTCGCCATTCCCACCGTGCGCCCCGGTGAGTTCTTTGAACACAACGTCGGCTCGATCGGTCGCGAAGTCGGCCTTCGCGGACTGGGTACCTTTACCAAGGCACTGGGATGCAGGCTCCTCCGCGTGGACACCCTTGTTGGTGCCGCCCAGTGGACCGGCCGCGCCCTGGGCATGCATCTTCGTTTTGGCCCCGTCGAAATCCTCACGGCGTTTACTCCGGCGCACTCCTACGCCCGCACCCTCACCTACCGCCATGCAACCGACACGACCACCCTCACCAGGGTCTTGTCGGGCGAGGATCCCCCCACGGGAGAGGTCAGCGCGCGGGTGCCCATCACAGACGCTTCGCTCACGGCGCTCCAACGACGGATTGAGCGGGGTGCCCGCTATGCGCTCGTGGGGGTGCCTTCGGAGCGGCCCCGCGGGCTCGAAGCCCCGGTGCAGCGTCTCGGCGATCGGGAATGAGCCAGACGTTCAGCCCTGCCAACGGTTGGGGTCGCAACCGTTCAGCCATCGGCCGCACCCACCCGGCAGACCGTCGTCGCCCTCCCTCGCGATGGATCGCGCGAAGAAAAATCTTAGAACCACAAGGTTTTGAGACATCTAGACGCCCCCGTCTTGCCGAGTGCTTCCGAGCGCTGCAAGGTACGTGGTACGGTCGCCGACGGTCATGAGCAGCGGCCGGGATAGCCTCAACCGCGCGAGCCTGGTCGGGAGCAGGATCGGCAGGTACGACATTGTCGCGGAAATCGGTTCCGGCGGGATGGCGTCGGTGTACCTCGCCCGGTCCATGGGGAGCGCGGGCTTCAAGCGTCTCGTGGCCATCAAAGCCATGCATCGGCATTTGTCCTCGGACGAGGCCTTTGTCGAAATGTTCATGGACGAAGCGCGTGTCGCATCGACGATTCACCATCCCAACGTGGTCGCGATCATGGACGTAGGGGTCGAAGACGACCTGATCTTTCTCATCATGGAGTACGTCGAAGGCGACAGTTTCTCCAACGTCGAGAAGGTCGCGGTACAACTCCGTCGGCGGATTCCGTTGAAGATCGTGCTGCGGGTGGTGCTCGACGCCCTCGCCGGGTTGCACAACGCCCACGAACTCACCAACCACGACGGCAGTCCGCTCAAGATCGTCCACAGGGATGTATCCCCGCAGAACATCATGGTGGGCATCGACGGGAACTCCCGGATCGTGGACTTTGGCATCGCCCGCGCCGAGAGCCGGATCACCACCACCAAGGTGGGCATGATCAAGGGCAAGTTGAACTTCATGGCTCCGGAACAGCTTCGCGGTGCGCCGCTTGACCGAAGGGTCGACGTCTTTGGCATGGGGGTGACCCTCTGGGAGGCCGTCACCCTCCGACGCTTGTTTTCTGGCGACAGTGACGTCGACGTGGCCCGCAAGATCATCTCGGGAGAGTACCCAAGGCTCTTGGAGATCGACGGCAGTTTGCCGCCCGTCGTGGACGAGATTGTACGCAAGGCCCTGGCGCCCGTGCCCGAAGACCGGTTTGCCACGGCCGCAGAGCTCTCGGACGCGATCGAGGGTTCACTCCGTAGCGAAATTGCCACGCACCGCGAGGTCGCGGCCTTCATGGCCGGCGTCGCCGCGCAAAAAATCGACCGCGAGCGCAAAGCCGTGCGGGAATTTGGCGGAGGCGCGCCGAAGCCCACGCCCCGCACGCCACCCCCGGACCCTGACATCGCGATGGATGACCTCGATGAAGAACGCGAAGTGGGCGGGGCAACGGTCGTGGACTCCCCCGAGATACGCATGGCGGTGCTCCGCGCGACCGCCGGTCGTGCGCAAGATCCGCCGCGGACTCCCGGAGTCGTGCCAGAACGGCCACGCAGGCCCACGCTGGCGGCGCTTCGCCTGACGCCTCCGAAGCCGCCGACCACGACCCCACCGCCGCTCCCCGGGTCGACCGACGACTACGATGACGACCATGACACCGCGATGATCTCCCGCAAGGCGTCTGGCGCACTGGCGCCCGCGCAGCCTTTTGCGCCGGCGTCCCGAAGGACCACGGGGCCGCAGGCTGCATTGCGGGTGCAACCGGCATCGCCGCCGTCCCCCCCTTCGACTCCCCCGCCCGGTGGGTGGGGGGCCCCTGGCCCCCAGCCCGCGGGCCGCCGCACCCGGGCCCGCGCTGGGTGGGGGGGGGGGTCCCTGCCTGGAATGCCCGGGATGTCGGCAGCGGAATCACCCGACGTGCGGCCGGCCCCGGATGCTGTGACAGGACTCGACCCACGCCTCGCGCCGGGTGGTGTGTACGGCATGCCTCCGCTGGTGTCCCCAGCGGCGGCCGTGGTGCCACGGGCGACGCGGGGAGGCGCGAGCCCGTTGGTCCATGTCTTTTTGGTGATTGCCGCGGTGGCTTCGGTGTCGGCGGCAATCTGGTACGTCACCCACCGTTGAGTGCGCGATTGCGCAGGCCTAATCCGCGGTAGTAGCCTCACGCGCCCTCGGGACGTCATCCCGTGGCCACCCCTATTCCAGAGGAACCCCATGCCTGTACCCGTTGTGATGCCGCAGCTTGGCGAGAGCGTCGTCGAGGGCACCATCACCCGTTGGCTCGTCAAAGCGGGTGACACCGTCACCAAGGATCAGGCCATTGTCTCCGTCGCAACCGACAAGGCCGATAGTGACGTCCCGTCCCCCGTCGCCGGGGTCGTCGTTGCGCTGCTCGCCCCCGAGGGCGCGACCGTGGCGACCAACACCCCCATCGCCGAGATCGACACGGTAGGCGCCCAGACCGCGACGGTCGCTTCCAAGCCCGCGGACGTTCCCCTACCCTTGACCACGCCTGCAGTCCGGCAGGCGCTGGCGCAGCATGGGATCGACCCGGCCACGGTCACGGGCACGGGGGAGCGAGGCCGGATCACCCGCCAGGACGTCGTCAACGCCGCACGTGAGCGCTCAGAGCCCGCTGTCTCCGTGGCACCGCCCGCCTCGCCCGCCTCGCTGCACAGCACCGCACCGACCGAGGCTCCAGCGGTGCCGGTCGCCCGCGCGGCGTCCGGCGGATTTACGCTCAAGCCGTATGTACCCGCACCCGGCGACGAGGTCGTTCCCTTCAACCGTAGACGGCGAATCATCGCCGATCACATGGTGTACTCCAAGCGCGTCGCGCCGCATGTGTACACCTTCGCCGAGATTGACATGCATCGGGTGTCCCGGTTGCGGGACGCGCGGCGCGAGGCACTCAAGTCCGAAGGGGTCTCTCTGACCTTTCTGGCTTTTGTGGCCGCGGCGACGGCACGGGCCCTGCGCGAAAACCCGCTGCTTAATTCCCGCGTGCTCGATGACGCCTTCGTGAAGCTTCGGCGGATCAACCTTGGGGTCGCTGTCGAGACTTCGACCGGGCTGCTGGTGCCCGTGGTCAAAGGCGCGGACGAACTCACGGTCAAGGGCCTCGCTCGCACCATCGACGACCTCGCCCGCAAGGCTCGTGACGGGCAGGTCGAAGCGGATGACCTCTCGGGCGCGACCTTCACGATTTCTAATCCGGGCCTCAAGGGCAACTTTGTGGGCGCGGCCGTGATTTCGCAGCCCAACGTGGGGATTCTTCGCACGGGCGAGATCGTCAAGCGCCCCGTGGTGGTTGAAGTCGACGGCGTGGACACCATTGCGATCCACCCGGTGATGTTCGTGGCGCTTTCGTACGACCACCGCGTGGTGGACGGCGTCGCCGCCAACAACTTTCTCTTTCGCATCACGGAGCTTCTCGAAGGCGGACAGTTCGAGGTGTAACGCCCGTCCCGCCGTCAAAACACGATGGCCAGTCCCCCCGGGGCCGCGCGCAGCGCCAATCCCGGGGGGTTCGCAGGGGCAAAGTCCGTGCGAAAGTACAGCACGGTGGTGACCACGGCACCGACGATGGCCGTCCCCAGGGCGATGTCCGACCATGTGCTTAACTCATGCGCGCGGTTGTAGTCGTCCGTGCCCTGCTGGCGAAACGCATGAGTCGCCGTACCCCGGGCGACGGCGTCCGCCACGGTGTTGAAATCACTCACCGCGAGCTGCGCGAGCAAGGCGCTCAATCCCCACGCGGCGGCAGCAACCGTGGTCCCGCCGAGCGCGGCATAAAACGCAGCGGGGTTGATTCCGTGGTGGGTCACCGCCGGGGGCGCATCACGGGAAATGGGCGCGGCGATGACGTCGGGTTCGGCCGTGGCGAAATCTCCAGGCCCTTGGGGTGTCGGTGTCGAAGAAGCTACGAACGGCTGCGCAACCCGGGAGGCACGCACGCCAGACGCGCGCTCGGGTGCGAAGGCTAGCCGCACGGCCAACTCCATCGGTCTGCCGGGCAAAGCGTCAAAGGGCTCAACAACTGGCGGGTGTCCTCCCGCGCGAAGCTGAAGTACATGGTGCCCAGCCGTCACCCGAAAAGATCGCTCGGGGATTGCCATTTCGTCGTCGACGGTGAGAACCACGGTGGAGTCGAGTGTGGCCTCTGGGTGTTCAACGTGGACGGTCACCGCAGCGAGGGTGGCCGAGAGCGCTTGGATGCGTCGCCGAACCGCGGCGCGGTGCCCTGGTGACAGCCCTCGTGCAGACTGGACGTAGTCTTCAAGGTGTTGAACAGCCGCAATCGGTCGGTGCAACGCGGATTCGCAGGTGGCCATGGACAACAAGGTGGGCAGCCGCGGGTCGAGCGCCCAGGAGGCCTCAAACCGTTGGAGGGCGAGCGCCCAGTCGTGGTGCGCGAGCGCACGGACACCTAGACTGGCGAGATGCCGCGCACGCCGAGCGTCTGCACGACGCACGCGACCCTGTGCGGCAGATGCCTCAGACGTCCGTGGAGGCAACCGCTGCGCAACAGCAGGGGGGGTGGCCGTGAGAGAAACGGAGACACCCAGGATCGCCGCGCGAAAAGACAGCCCACGGATGGATGCCAGAGCCAACACGCCGGGAGCATCTAGCCAGGACGCCCTGCAGGGGTCAACGTCACCGCAGCGACGTATGGCCCCCATGCGGGCGACGCCACCCGACAAAGACTGCACTCACGGAGGAATATTCCGATGTCGAACGTGTGGGCGATGTAGGCAACCGAGAAAATTCGTCATGCGAGCGCTTCGATGGTGGAAAGCGGGTTCTCACCGCGTGCGTATTCTGTTACGCAGCTTGGTGTTGCCTGCGTCCACGAGGGAGGTGAGATGCCGAAGCGAAGTACAACATCGGGTCTGGCACTCCTCGGGGTGCTGGGGTCTCTGGTCGGGTGGTCGCTCCCTGCGCGCTCGCATGCAACCTGTCCAAACGGGATGGCGTCCATCGAGGGTGGCTTTTGCATCGACCGCTTTGAAGCCTCCCTGGTGCATATCCTTCCAGGTGGCGAAGAGCCCTGGTCTCCGTATCTCCCCCCCGGGGGAGCTTCTGTGCGGGCGGTGTCCGTACGGGGTGTGGTTCCGCAGGGGTACATCTCGCAGGTGCAAGCCTCGCGGGCGTGTGCACGCTCGGGCAAGCGCCTGTGCACAGAGCGTGAGTGGTTTAAAGCCTGTCGGGGTCCCGCACGGCGGACCTTTGGCTACGGAGACGCGCGGCAGCCTGGACGTTGCAACGAAAACCATCACTGGCACCCAGTGGTCCAACTCTTCGGCGAGTCCGGTCGCTTTCTCTGGGGCAACCCCCAGATGAACGATCCACAGCTCAACCAACTCCCAGGCACGCTCGCCCTGACCGGCGCCCACGGTGGCTGCACCAACGAAGACGGCGTGTACGACATGGTTGGCAACCTCCACGAGTGGACCGCAGACCCCGAGGGGACCTTTCGCGGTGGTTACTACATGGACACGACGATCAACGGAGACGGGTGCTGGTATCGCACACCAGGTCACAACATCGCGTACCATGACTACAGCACGGGCTTCCGTTGCTGCGCGTCCGCCGACTGACGAACGGTTGTTCTCGGCAGGTCACACGATCTTGATTTTTTTGGGGTCGATCGTCGCCGCGGGGAGCTGAATTTTCATCCCCTCCAGGGTGTCCACGATCGTGCGCGCGACCACGAGGTTGCGGTACCACTTCTTGTCGGCGGGGACGATGTGCCACGGGGACGCCTCCGTGCTGCACCGGGTCAGCGCGTCTTCGTAAGCCTTCTGGTAGTCGTCCCAGAGCTTCCGTTCCGAGATGTCCGACGGGTCGAACTTCCAGAGTCGCTGTGGGTCCGAGAGTCTCGCTTCGAGCCTGGCCTTCTGTTCAGCCTTGGAGATGTGCAAGAAAAACTTGAGCACGCGCGTCCCGTTGTCTGACAAGAGGGACTCAAAGCGGTTGATGAAGTCGTACCGAGGTTCCCAGACTTTCTTCGGTACGAGTTTGTGTACGCGCACAATCAGCACGTCTTCGTAATGCGAGCGGTTGAAGATCCCGATGTTGCCCCGACGCGGAATCTTTCGGGCGACCCGCCACAGAAAATCATGGTCGCGCTCTTCTTCGGACGGCGGCTTGAAGGCCACAACCTCGGTGCCCGAGGGATTGAGACCTGACATCACATGCTTGATCGTGCCGTCCTTGCCACCCGTGTCCATCCCCTGGAGGATCACCAGCAGGGCGCGTGCGTTTTCGACGTAGAGCTTTTCATGTAGATCCGAGAGCTTCTGGCGGTCTTTCTCCAAGAGGGCGTCGGCTTCGGCGCGAGTCCCGACCCCACTGGTGTCGCTCGGGTCGATATCCTTGAGACGCAGTTTGCTGCCAGGCTTCACTTGGATCGTTTTCACAGTCACCACCTCCCGTTGCCGCTCGGCACGATAGTCCCGCGGCACCCGCAAGGGAATCCTTCCCAAGCGTTGCACCCTTGGGATGGCTTGACTTCTCGACTTGTGCAAGCGCCCCGACGCGGCGACAATCATCGCCATGTTGCATGTTTTTGAAGTGTACCTCGCGCCTGGCTTTGACCCCGACGCGCTGCTCAGCCCAGACCAGATCCGGGACACGGCCGCACAGGTGATGACGCTGGACGAAGCAAGAGCCCTGGGGCTTTCTGCGGCGGCAAAGCCCGACGGTCGCGACGTGCGACTGGTCGCGGTAGCCGCCCGCGATGCACAGTGGATCCACCGCACGCTTGAGTCCAGCGCTGCGGTGACGTCGTACAAGGTCCACGAAATCGACCTCTGACCGGCCCTGGTATCACAAGCTCCGTGCGGGTCGCGCGGGGGAGACCCCCCGTGGGCCGTTTCGTGAGAACCTCGCGACCGATGTCCCCAGCCCCCGAGAGCTTTGCCGATCACTGGATGCTTGACCCCTCCGTGGCGTACCTCAACCACGGAGCCTTTGGCGCCTGCCCGCGCGTCGTCCTCGATCATCAGCGCGCGCTCCGTGATCGCCTTGAGATCCAGCCAACGAGCTTTTTGGCAAGGGACCTTGAGGGCCTGCTTGACGACGCGCGCGCCGCCGTGGCGGAATTTGTCGGCGCGGAACCCGTAGGCATCGCTTTTGTCGCCAACGCCACCACCGGCGTCAACACCGTCCTCCGGTCGCTCACCCTGGCCCCCGGGGACGAGCTTCTCGCGACCGACCACGCCTACAACGCCTGCGCAAACGCGCTGCGGTACACCGCAGCCCGCGCGGGGGCGTCGGTCGTCGGCGCCAACGTGCCATTTCCCATTCAATCACCGTCTGAGGTCACCGAGGCGCTGTGCGCGGCGTGCACGCCACGGACGCGGCTGTTGCTGGTCGATCATGTGACCTCGCCCACGGGGCTGGTGTTTCCCCTTGCCGAGATCGTCGCGGCGATGCAGTCACGTGGGGTCGACGTGCTCGTCGATGGTGCCCACGCACCCGGGATGCTCCCTTTGGATCTACGCTCGCTCGGCGCGGCGTACTACACCGGCAACCTCCACAAGTGGGGCTGTGCCCCCAAGGGTTCGGCGTTTTTGTACACCCGTGCCGACCGTCGGTCTGCGCTTCGTCCGCTGGTCATCAGTCACGGCGCCGAAAACCCTCGCACCGACCGAACGAGGTACCTCATGGAGGCCGACTGGGTTGGCACGATCGACCCGACGCCTTACCTCAGCGCGCCGGTCGCCCTGGGATACATCGCCTCGCTCCTCCCGGGTGGCTGGCCCGCGTGGATGGCGCGCAACCGGGACCTCGCACTCGAAGCCCGGAGAGTACTTTGCAACGCGCTCGGCGTCCCGCTCCCGGCACCCGACGCAATGATCGGATCCATCGCGGCGGTGCCCATCCCCGACGGATCCGCCCTGCCCTTGCAAGAGAGACTGCTGGCTTCGCACGGAATTGAAGTACCCATCATGCCGTGGCCCCGGGCGCCGTCCCGACTCGTCCGAATCTCGGCGCAGGGATACAATCACCGCGGGCAGTACGTTCGCCTCGCAGACGCGTTGCAGTCGTCTGGGTGCGCGTAGGGTGCTCCCGGGGGGATTTGAACCCCCATACCCATTGGGCGCCTGGTCCTAAGCCAGGTGTGTCTGCCGTTCCACCACAGGAGCCATGCGAGTCCAGGGTCGTAGCGCGGTCCGTGTGAACGGGCAACCCGTCACGGACACAATGCCCCATCCCACCC
>VFSW01003557.1_pt1 | contig 23355 bp, 34 predicted proteins | sample 5358111 | NCBI WGS metagenome assembly VFSW01 (sample SAMN11554181, study PRJNA540505) | mine drainage metagenome | isolation source: sediment from site ElyBrook_90M | place: USA: Ely Copper Mine, Vershire, VT | collected 2017
GCTTAGATGATTCAAAAACAAGACGTGTGCGAGTTGTGGTGGTCCTTACACTCCGACCGGAGCAAAGCAGCGATGGTGTAAGCTTTGTGTCAGGTCAGTTGCTGACGAATGCAGGATGGGTCTCTACGGTCTTACCGGACCAGCCTATGATGCTCTATTTAGCAGGTTCGGAGGGCGATGCTGGATTTGCAAAAACAAGCTAAAGGCCGGTAAGGGAGGTGCCGCTGTAGACCACTGCCACAAAACCGGTGTCGTTCGTGGTATTCTGTGCTTTATGTGCAACAGGGGCCTTTCGCACATTGACACGCCTGGCTGGCTTGAGGCCGCACAGGCCTACCGATACGGATACTCCATCTAATGCGATTCGTTGGAATTACAGGTCTTTTTGCAAAGGCCAAGAGGTTCGCTTCTGGCGCGGCGTCCGTGCAGGACGAAGACGTGAAGGACGTCAAAAAGCTAGCCGAGATTCTCAGGTCCACACTCAGGCGCCTGTCTGAACTTGAGGCGAAGTCCCCGCCTGAGGCTATGGAGTTTGAGGTAGCAACCGGTGGTATCGCTGGTGCTCCTGTCAGTTTCACCATCAACCACAATCTTGGTGGACCGGTGCGCTGGTGGGTAACAACGTGGACGCGTCCAGTAAGCGGTGGGGCTTACCCAGGCACAAACTTCATCCTTGTCCAGGACGCATCATCTGACGCAAACAACCTGGTTCTAAAGTCGTCCACCACGGGCCGGGCCATCATCCGGGTTGAGCTAGCCTCTGGAGTCATTGAGCAGTAATGGAACAGGCACCCCTAGAGAAGCAGTTGGTTCAGATTGACCTGAAGGGCGGCGTCAACGAGAGAGGCCGTCCAGAAACGGCTCCGTCGCTTGCCACGCTGACGCGGGTTGAGAACCTTGTTCAGAACCAGACTGGAAGTCTAGTCCATAGGCCCGGTACTACGGTTCTTGGCTCCACGGACCACACGGATGACGCTTCCTCGGCCATGCAGCCAATATCAAGACTTGTGCGTACACCAAAGGGACTGTGTGCACTGTCGTCCACCATCAACAACGGTGGACCATGGCTATACCAGTACAACGAAGGGCTGGGTAAGTTTCGTATCAAGACAACGCTGCCAGACGTTGTGGTGACAGATGCGGATACGGTGGTAGGGTCTGCTAATGAAGCCAACAGTAGGGCCGTAGCCGTTGCGACAACAAGTAAGTACCACGCCATCCTTACGACGGTTGGAACCACCTTGGGTGCGGCAGACTATCTACTTTCCGTATACGACAGGAACACCGGGTGTGTCGCCGCCCAGTACAGTATTAGGTCCATCCTTGGCTTTGTGCTTGGTGGGTCAATGCCAAAACTCGTATTTGTCCAGGACAGATACTTGGTTTTTTTTGGGATTGCAGGTGCTGGTACAGACCTGTACTCGTTCTCAATTGACACAAACGCTGTACTTCCTGCCGCAGAAGCAAACATTACGCCCACGGTACTTCAGGCTGGAGTTTCTGGCGGTCCGTATGACGTAGCCACGTCCGCGGCAAGGGCCTTCGTGTCGTTTGCTATTGCTGGTTCGCCATATATCATGGCCACGGACGTTGCTGGTGTTGAGATTGAGCGCGAGGCCATCCCGCTCATTACCACACCATTCTGTTACCTATCCGTCAACAACACGAACCTGTGGTACACGAACGATACCGAGATTGGTGCAAGGCTAACCACGACCCTTGCTACTGTGGTAGTCGCCGAGGCGCCGTCAGGCGCAGGTAACACAGTATACGGATTCTGTGTTGATGCAAACGATGTTCCGTACATTGTAGTACAAACAACTCCGGCGTTCGGGTCTACCACAATCACCAAGACAGACGTGTGGCGCGGGACCAGCATGACTCCTGCGGCATCTCTTATTGGTACGCTTCTAGGATGGAGGCTTGTCTCTCACCCGTTCAGAATCACTAACTACGGGTCAATCCTTCACAACGTGCTAATGCATGTTTGCAAGGAAGACAACACGCTTGCGTCTGGGCCGTCCCCTCACGTACTCGTGAACATCACAGAGCCAACACTTAGGGACACGTACTATACCTTTCCCGTAGCGTGCTCTCTGGAGCCGTACAACGGAATGTCTACCGACAACGGCATCAGCGCCGTCGTGTTCGGTGGTCAGATGAGGTACCTGTCACAGGACACGTACGGGATTGGCTCTGACGGAAGGTATTCTGTACCTATCCCCATTCAGGTAACCGCAAGGTCCATCGGATTCTCAATTCTGAACGTGTTTGCTGGCGGCCACAGAAAAGCTGGCGTGGCTCAGTTTGGTGGGCAGACGCAAATGTCTGGAGGAGTAACGTGCTCATACGACGGAGACAGGCTGGTGGAGTCTGGGTTCGTGGACCTGCCAAAAACAGACACTGTCCAGGGTGCCGCTGGAGCCATGGGTGCTGGTGCGTATAAGTACCTAACGGTGTTCAGATATTCTGACGCTGGAGGCGGTACAGCATATAGTCGCATCAGCAACATCTCTTCTGTCACAATTGCAGCCGCCAAGAAGGTTGATGTTGTCATTAGTCCGTGCTGCGTAACGCGTAGGGACTTTCTATTCAACAGGACGACGCTTCTTTGCACAAGCTCACCAAGGGTCACCGTTGAGTGTTACAGAACAAAGATTGGTGGAACACAATACTATCTATGCGCATCCAACCAGATTGGTACACCTCTTGCTGGACTACTAACGCAACCAATCGCTCTAACGGCTGGTTACTTTACCGTAAGCGACAACCTTACCGATGCACAACTTGCGCTACAGCCACTTCTGTATCGGCAGCCTGGAACAGCAAATTCTCCAGTAGACAGGTACCCTCCGCCTAGCGGAAACATTATCATCCAGCATAAGGATAGGCTCTTCACAACCGACCCATCAGGACAACGTGTCTACTACTCTAGCTTCTTTGTTGATGGCGAAAGTGCCTGGTATAACCCGGTCTTTAGCTTTTACGTTCATGGCGGCTCTGGACCGATTACAGGTCTAGTGTCCATGGACGGCAGGCTTTTTGTCTTCAAGCGAGACGGCATCTTTGTGGTTGACGGGGATGGACCGTCGGAAGGTGGAGTCGTTGGAAACGAATATAGCCCGCCTCAACGCCTGGCAACAGAGTACGGGTGTATTGACCACCGAAGCATTGTCGTCACTACCGAGGGAATCGTCTACCGTTCCCCTCGCGGCATTGAACTACTCACGCGGTCGCTTCAGGTTAGGTGGGTAGGAGACCGGGTCCAGAATACGGTTGATGCCAACGTAGAGACCTGTGGAGCTGCTCTAGATAGCTTTGGTAGGGTCCACATCCTGGTGGCGGCAACCGCACCAGTGGTCGCATCTGACGCCTATGGCGGCGCCACAGTGGCAGGAATCTCGGGCGCTGAGCTTGTATGGGACATTCCCGCAGACGCCTGGAGCATTCACTATATGACCGGTTACGACGGGGTGTATGGAAGAGCCATGCAGGACGTTGTCATGGCCGATGTTGGTGAAGAGACTCTATTCTTTGCTGACCCAAAGAGGGGCATCGTCTATGCCAACGACGCCCTTGGTACAGACAACCTGGTATACGCGCCGTGGGTTCTTGAGACTGGCTGGATTCGTACAGGACAACAGGCCAGGCAGAGATTCTCAAACATCCTGTTCCTGGCGAAGAAGCGCTCTGGAGCCAATCACGCCATCAAGGTATCTGTTGCCTACAACTACGTAGACTCGTATACACAGACACACACTTTTGAGCCTGGCGTACTGAACGCTCTGGACATTGAGGAGCTTCTGGTCCAGCCAAACAAGCAGCCCGTGCTTGCTGTCCGTGTGAAGATTGAGGAGCAGGCTCCGGCTTCCATTGCCATCACTAGCAGCACAGACGCTACGCCAATCGTAGTGACGTCTGCAACACACGGCTTTGTTACCGGCGACTCAATTGTGGTGGCTGGCCATACGACGAACGTTGCTGCCAACGGTACGTGGGTTGTGACCGTCCTCACCCCAACCACGTTCAGTCTCAACGGGTCTGTCGGCTCAGGGGCCGGAGCTGGTTCTGGAGGTACTGCCACGTACCCCGTAGGAACCGGCCTTGGGTGTGACGTTTTGGGGATTACGCTGGAAGTTGCGGCCAAGACCGGGACTCCCAAGCTAGCTGCTGGCCAGAAGGCCTAATATAGGATATTGTGAGTAATCAATGGCTAACTCTGACACAGTAGTGCCCCTTGCGGCAGAGTATGGCCGCAGCAATCCGCTCACCGACCACTACGGTGGGGCAAACCGCGCTCGTGATGAGTGGTGGAAGGGTATGGGTCACAATGACGCAGACCAAAACGCCATCAACGCAGGCGCCGCTTCAGCCAATCGGCAGTCGGAGATTGGTCAGACGCGCGGTCCTGTGGCCCAGGAAAACGCTGGGTTCGCCAACAATGAGGCGTCCGGGGCTGGCGGTAACCAGGCGTACGCCACGGGCCTCGCCGGTACACTGGCACGCGGTAACACTCCGTCCGTTGGTGCATATCAGCTTCAGAGCGGCCTAAACCAGGCAACGGCCCAACAGAGGGCCATGTCCAGGTCAGCGCGTGGAGGGGCGGCCCTTGCCACGGCCGGCACTGATGCGGCAGCCAACACGGCGAATCTCCAACAGAACGCCTTCTCTCAGGGAAAGATTCTTGCGGCCCAAGACATGACGGCCGGACGCAATCTTTATGGGTCGGCCCTCGGCCAGCAGCGTGACCAAGACAACGCCCGCATTGGTATTGGCAATACCATTTCTCAGGCTAACGCAGAACAGAACGACAAGTATTCGCTTGGTATGGGTGGGGCTGCGGTCGGCATGGGTGGGGCTGGCAATGGGGCCTCCGCGCAAGACCTTCAATATTACCAGGGAGGCATGGGTGTGGTCGGCGCTCAGTCTGAGGCCGAGCAGCAAAAGCAGCGGTGGGTTGCAGACGCCCGAAAGCGCGTGGCCGCACAGCAGGCGGAGGACGAATCCTAATGGGTCAGTATGATTATCTTGCGCCCGAACCGTCCCGCGGTAACAGGGGCGGAGCGGCGCCGGGATACGTCAACGTTGGGTACGGCGAAGTTGAGCGGACCACTGAAGGACAGCAGGGATACGGCAAAAACCGCCTTGGCGGCAATGACCCTATCGTTGACAAATATGTGGACCCTGGCTCTGCCGATTACGGCGGTGCTCCCGGCATGGTCCAGTTTTACAAGGACAGGGCAAAAGAGGGGGGCGCGGCCAACGATGCCGCTCAGGCAGATAATAGTTCCGCTCTTGGGCGTAGCCTAAAGGCGGCCGGCTCCTATCGTGGGCCACAGGCCAAAGAAAATTCTGAGCTTCTCTCAAGAGAGGCATCTTCACGCGGTGAACAGATTGGCATGCTTGGCCTGTCCAGGTCGGCAGCCGAGGGCTCTGCTCCGTCTGAAGCGGCTGGCCGTATGGACCTTGGGTTCAACGACATCATGGGCGACAGAACCGGTGCGGTTGGCGGCGCCAGGGGCCTGTCTGCGCTCAACGGGTCGCAGGGCGGGGCAGCCGTCGGTACAGCTGGCACGAACATGGGCGCAGCTGCTGGCATGGCTAGGTCCAAAGAGATTGAGAGCGCCATTGGCACTTACGGTAGTCAGTCTGGTCAGGTTCGCGGTCAGGACCTTACGCGACTCGGTACAAGCAATCAGAACGAAATCTTCAACGCGAAACTGAATGACGACTGGCGCGTTGGTAATGCGAACCTTGCGGCAGGCCAGATGGGACTGAGTAATGCCTATAACGCCACCGACCTTGGCTGGTTTGGCGAACAGATGGCCCCTGAGGACAAGCAATTCCAGTATGACCAGGAAAACGCAGCAATGCTTGCTGGTCAAAAGGGTGACGAGGCAGGCGCTCAGATTGCCCGCAACCGAGAGAGCAGAGAGAATACGCGACAGATTGTCAACGGTGCAGGGACCGGAGTCCTCACGGCAGTCGGAACCATTTACGGTGGACCTGCCGGTGGTGCAGCTGGTATGGCTGGTGGTACCGCTGCCGCCGAAGCAACGAAGAAATACTGGTAAGTTATGCCCAATTATCGCGGTGGCGACATCCAACAGTCCACGTATAACGCCGAGCTTGTGAAGGCAATCCGTTCCGGAAACACGGAGGCGCAGAAGCGTCGTGACCTTATTAAGAAGCTCATTGGTGTTGGGGCACAGGTGGGCCTTACGGCAGGCGTGGCCGCCTATCACAACAACGCGGCCAGTAACAAAGATACCGCGAACAAGCGAAGTATCATGACCGCCGCCATTGAAAATTCAAGAAAGGCGTCTGAGGACGCTAGACGCTCTGCGGCAGCAAATGGCGTGAAGTGGGGTCCCCGTGACGACATTGACCGCCAGGACCCGTATGCCGACCAGCGTGCTCAAGAGCCGTTCCATAAGGCCGTTCAGAACATAGCCGACGAGCAACTGAACAACATTGCCGTGAACAACGCTGCGTCAAAGGCGCCGATTCGTAACACATGGGGCTCCGGTCCGGCCTTCCAAGATGCACACGACAACGCCGAAGTTCTTGGGCAAGACATTAATACTGGTCGGCAGCTTATGAAAAATTCGTCTGCGGGTATGAATCCGTACGGCGGCGACAAGACGTACAACGAAGAGGACGAAATCTAATGGGTATGTTCAGAACCGCTTCGGCGCACACCTACGGACAGGCAAGAACCATTCCTCAGGCGCCCGCCTATGGTGGTGCGCGTAATCTTCCAGGACCACAGCTTCCTGGTCCGCAGATGCCTCGCACAATGAGCGGCACTCCTGGGCCACAACCGCAGCCAAGCGGTGGGTCGTTCTCTCCCGGCAACTTGGGAGGCCCCCCTCCGACGAACCCTGACGGAAGTGTTGGTGGGGCTCCGGCCAACCTGAACGAAAACAGCGCATGGGGTATCGGTGGCGGTGGTATGGTTGGGTCAAAGCCTGTCGTACATGCCCTTGGTAGAATGAAGGGCTCCTCCAATCCAACTGGAGGCGGCGTGTATGCTCCGCCACCTAGTCCGCCGCAGTTTCAGCCAGCAGCCCAACCTCCCGGCTTTGACCCCAACGACCCCAATAACGCGGCTCTAGCCGGATACATGAGCCGATAATGGGTAAACCCACCAAGGCCACTCCGCGACTTATGGGTCGCGATGATGAGGTTGACCCGGAGGCCAGCGCTCTTGCCGAGGAGGCGCTAGCCAATGCCCCGTCCTATGGTCTAAACACGGAGCCCTCTCCCAAAGGCTGGAAGCCCGGAGACCCCACTACTAGTGACATCTTTGTCAAGAAGACGCCTGATGGTCAGGTCGTAAAGCCGTCTTCCGTGCCGGACGATGGTGTATACACAACCGGTGAGCCAGAGCCCACTAAGGGCGGCGGCACGTTCCTTACGGCCAATGACGAGAGATTGTCCGGCCTCATTGCCGGTCAGACTGCCGAAGACAAGGTCTTCAACGCTCAGCTGCATGGTGGCGCAAGGGGTCCTGGCGACGTTGTCCAGGACGAGGGTGAGAACTACCTTCCGTTCGGTGGCGTTGAGGGTAAGCAGCGATTCAACCGTGCCTACGACCCGAGCAAGCTAGCCAAGGCATTTGACGATAGTTCCAAGGCTCAGGGTGAGAAGGCCGAGGAGCTAAAGGCTCACTATGAGAAGCAAATCGCTGACGAGACTCAGCGAATGGCCGTCATCAAGGCGCGGAGGGCGGAGGACTCGCAACAGATTGAGTTTCAGCAGAAGCAGCTAGAGAACAAAACTCGGCAGTACACCGATGACCTAGCTAACCAGGGTAAGTTCTGGGAAAACCCCGGCAACATCATTAGCGCTATCTCTTTTTCCTTGATGCCCATCTTCTCCAACGACCCGGCAATTGGCGTAAAGCTAATCAACCAGGCCATTGACCGAGATATGAATAACCGAAGGAACCTTGCGGACATGCATCTTGGTGAACTTCGCAGCAACATCGGTACCTACAGGAAGATGGCTGAGGACCGACAGGCTGGAGACATGCTGGCCCAGGCTGAGGCACACAGGGTTGCGGTGCTTGATGTAGAGCGCATCTCTCAGAAGTTTGCGTCTCCGATTGCTAAGGCCCAGGCAGAGGCCATTATCCAAGACCAGGCCATGCGTTACGAGCAGCTGCGTGGTCAGGCGTTCGCCCGCATCCACAACGACCCGAGACGCATGGACCCGCGAATCAGGGCTGGCTTTGCCAAAGGTGTTGAAGGCGCATGGTCTCCCTACGGCACGAATCCCGCTCCTACTATTCCTAAAGGTTCACCTGGGTCAGCTGTGCAGGGTAGCTATGACGGCACAGCGACCACCGCTAGCACCACCGGCAAGTCCCTTACGCCGCAACAGTCGGCCATTCTGTCGGACCCCAAACAGACCGTGAAGGCTGTTTTGGACGGACGTGTCCCGCAGGGTGAAGATGTTGGTGACTTCTTGCAGAAGTCCATTGAACGTCAAGCCAAGGCCATGTCTGGATTCCGAGATGACGTCTCCACTCCCGAAAAGGCAACCCTGTTTGAGCAGAAAAAGGCGGAGTTGAGGGAGAAGGCCAAGAAGGAGATGGACCCCGCCACGTCGGCAATGATGGTCAAAAACGCCCAGGAACGAAACGGCACCGAACAGCTTCAGCGTGACCTAGATATCATCGGTCGCTCTGAGAAGGACCCCAACAAGTTCATCGGTATGATTCGCAACTGGGCACCCGAGAAGATGGTCAACTGGTACAACAGCATCAAGCTGAAGGCACAGAACGAGCCCGGCAACCCTGCCGTCGCCCGTGAACAGGCCAAGTTTGAGGCCGCCAACCGGCTCCATCAGTTGTTTATGATGGGTGTGGTTGACTACTACCACTCCAAGGCCGGCGCGAACCAGAGCCCTGGTGAAGAGGGACGCCTTAGCCAAATCATCAAGAGTGACGCAGCCTACCAGGAGATGGTTGGATTCGTACACGCCCGTAGTTCTCAACTCAACGCCGACGAGAAGGCCGCACTTAGCGGACTGTCGCCAGCAGCGCTTTACCTTTACATGCAGAAGCGTGGCGTAGGCAAGATTGCCGGTCCCCTTGACACGGAGGGCGTCGCGGCGCCACAGCCTCAGCCGTTCGGACAAGTTAGGCCGAACGTCTCTATGCCTCCTGCTCCCGAAGCTCCGCAGGTCCCTAGGGGAGCACTCCCTCCGCCCCCTGAAGCGCCGGAGGTGCCTGTGCCTCCTGTGGACTTTGCAGTGCCTCCGATGCAGCCAGGCTCCTTCGGCATTCGTGGCCTACGGGGTCGGTAAATGGCAGGCAAACAGTTTGCACTAGACCCTGCAGGTAACCCTGTAGAAATTCAGCCCCACCAGGCCGAAGGTGCTGCCAATGCGGGTTACAAGGCTATCTCACCAGAGGCTGCTAGCGCTCACCTTGGTGCAGCGCAGGCTGAGGAGCGTGTTGACCAGCGCTTTGGCACGGTTGGCAAGGCGCTGGCTGGTGTAGGTGGTGGACTTACGCTAGGTCTTGGACCTGCCTTAGCCAACAAGCTTGGCGTCATTGACCGTCCTGACCTAGAGGCTCTCCAGGAGACTGGCGCCTATCAGGCAGGTGACATCGCCGGCATGATTGCTCCCGCCTTCCTATCTGGCGGAGAGTCGCTAGCCGTAGAAGGCGCTGTTGCTGGCGCTGAGAGGGCTGGAGGCAGTCTTATTGGACGCGCCCTTGGCATGACACCTGCCGGCCTACTGGGTCGCGCCGGGGGCCTTTCTGAGCGATTGGCTGGTGCCGTTCTTCCTGAAGTGGGGGCTAGCGGACTTGGCAAACAAGCCCTACAGATGGCAGCACGTGGTGCCACAGAGGGTGCCATCGTTGGTATTTCTCACGAGGTAGCTCAAGATGTCATTCAAAACAAGCCTTTCACAGCACAGGCCATGGCGGCTTCCGGCCTGGACGGCGCCCTTTTTGGTGGTCTTACAGGCGGCGTTATTGGTGGCGTTGGTGCTCTGGCAGGTAAGGGGGTTGATGCTATTGGGGGCGCTGCCCTTGGCAGGGGCGTTGGTTCTGGTGAGCGTTCAGCTGCTATTGCTCTCAAGAGACTAGGCGCAGAAGGCTCGGACCTAGCCGCGCTGTCTGAGGGCGGACCGCTGAATGTACCGCTCAAGGCCATGCACGACATTCTGGCGGGAGAAGGGGAGTCTCTCGCCAGCACTACGGGCAACATCCGTAAGGCAGTTATGGCTTCTGAGACCAGATTTGGCTCTCAGATTGACCATGTTGCAAGTCAACTTGACGACGGCGCAAGGCAGCTGGCGCCAAGTCTTGAGCGTGTTGAGGCTCGTCTACAGAACGACGTCAACGTAAAGTACGCGAACACTCTACAGTACGGTGAGGCAACCAAGGCAGCAGAGAAGCTCAAGGGTGAGATGGCCCCGATGCAGCCCAGAGTACCCTCTGCCGACGCTGCGATTGAGTACAATGCCCCCAAACTTAGCCTCCCCGAGAAGCCTACTTTTGAGAAGCTGAAGCTTCCGCAGAAGGAACAGGTTCCCAAGCCGGAGCTTCCTAAGGCGATGAAGGAGCCGGTCAAACCGGAGCTAAAGGAGGCCACTGTAGTCAACAAGAAGGGCGGAGCTTCTACCTGGAAGACCTACACCGCGGAGCACGCAGAGAACCTTGCCAAGTACCACGAGGAAATGGCAGCGTTCAAAGCCAACGCCAAGGCAATTGAGCAGGCTAAGGCGGCCCACGCAGCGAAGGTTGCTGAGGCCGAGTCTAGGCACGCTAACGCCCTACGCGAGCACGCGGCGAAGACCGAGGCACAGAACACCGCTAGGGCAGAACACTCACGTGCCGTGGCCGAAGCTAAAGCTGCTCATGTCGCTGAAATGGACAAGTATAACCTTGTCAAAGCCGTGCATGACGGTGGACCGGCCATGCTTCCTGGCCCCAAGGGAACGTGGAAGGACTGGATAAAGTCTCGTAACCAGCTGGCCGACCTTGCGTCTAAGACCAAGGACAGCGTCCATGGTGACGTGGTTCGTACGGCCCTCAATGCCGTTGACGACGAAATCCGTACGTCTATGCTGGCAGCCGAGGAGAGCCTTGGTCAGAAGGGCCTTTCGGCCCAGTACGAAGCCGCTAAGGTGGGCAAGAAGCTTGCTGGCGAAATGAAGGTCATGGTAGGCAAGCGTGTCGGCACTGAGCTTGCCGGCGCGGAATCCACCGTTGGTGCTCGCGATATTGGCACTTTCGTCGGCATGGCTGCCATCGGTTACCCGCTGTCAGGCCTAGGATTCGTGGCCGCCAAGGGCGTTGGCAAGATGATGCAGCGCCGTGTGGAGCCTCAGATTGCAGAGGCCGCCTACCGCATGAGCGTGGGTTCGGAGGCCGCAGGAGCCACCGTGGCTGTGGGGAAACACATCCAGAACAGCCTGCGCCGGTTCATGGGCGTTGCCGGCCGCGTTGCTGCTGACGAAAACTTCAAGGAGTCCAAGCAGAAGTTCACTCTTGCCAACCTTGAGAAGACCATTGAGGCCAACGACAGACTAACCAGCTCTGTCCATATTGCCAAGGTCAAGGACATGGCAGACTCCCTTTCGGCCATGGGACACCCGGAGCTTGCTCAGGAGTTTGTGCTTCAGAACCAGCGTGCGGTTGAGTACCTACAGTGGAACAGTCGTGGTGTGGACAGGAAGGCCAAGGGCTTGGGCCAGCTCACTAAGCCCCCAAAGGCCACTCAGATGGACGACAAGGCGTGGAAATTCCTACGTATTGACAAGGCTATCAAGGCCCCTCTGGCTACCCTGTTCGGAGGCCTTGAGGACGGCTCCTTATCCCGCGACCAGGTGAAAGCCATCAAGTATGTCTACCCAGACCTACATGCCGAGGTCGTGACGCATGCTGCCCAGGAAATTATGGCCCTAAAAAACGAAGGAAAGTACGTCGGCGCCGACAAGGTAGCCGGTCTTGGCCTACTTCTTGACGCGCCTGTGGATAGTACCCTAGAAAAAGGGTATATTGATGCAGTACAGCAGGCCCTGGCGGCCAATCGGGAGCCCCAGCCGGCACCTCAGCAGCAGTCGTCCAAGCCGTTCGTTTCCGAAAGCACGCCCTTCCAAACGCCACTTCAAAGCTCACTAGCGGGATAATTCAATGATTAGAGACATGAAAGACGGATTCGCAAACCACCCCCCCAGGGACGGCCTAACCGACAATCGGTTCGCTTGGCAGTCTGACACGACTGGAGCGGCTGCCGCAAGCGGAGACCTGTGGGCTGGGTATGCTGCGTCAGAGCTTCCTAAGGGGCGCGTGTGGATGGAGTTTGAGGCAGAGACGACCGTCGCTCACTTCCGACTGTCCCGAACAGCAACCACGGCTACAACCACATACAACGGTACCATCCTGAACTTCGGTGCTGGATTCAATAAGGTAATGTTTCTTGTGGACCCGCTTATTGACCTGTTCATTGACCATATCGCCACTGGCGTAGGTGTCATCAAGTGGCGCATGTGCTCTATGGAAGTTGACCGCAACCGCCAGTAGACCACTTGTGAAGTAGAAAATTCATGGTTACTCTCAGACCAATTATGCGTTCACTCGCCGCGACAGCGGCATTACTGGTTCTCCTGGTGGGGTGTAAGTCTTCGTCCCCTGCGCCCACAGTGAAGACGTTGCTTGAGGCGATGGTGCCTGACGCGACAGAGCCCGCCGCCGCTCACGCCGTCCTTCACTTTGATACGGCTTTCAACGATGACGAGCGTAAGGTCATTGCGGATGCTGCCAAAGTCTGGAGTGTCCAGACAGGTGGCCTTGCAATCATCGTTCCGGTCTACGACGTAGACTTTGACAGCCTTGTGGACCTTCAGGGCCACGTTGAACGGCAAGAGAACATCGTGGTGAAGATGGAAGCATGGATGCCTCAGGTTGAGGCCATGGACCAAACTGGAACAGTTCTTGGGTGGATGGCTCCGAGTGGAGGTATCCACAACGCGTGGGGCGTTCCTATCCACGGCGCCTTCGTTCCTGAGCGTTGGCCCGATAGGGACTATGCACTACAGGTTGTGGTCCACGAGTTTGGTCATGTGCTTGGCCTTCCTCACAACCCTGCCATGCAGGGAATCATGTTTCCGTCCATCATCCAGGGCCGCAAGGCCTGCCTGCGACAGTCCGACCTCACAGGTTTCTGCTCTGTGAACGTGTGTGGCAATACGAAAATGGTGCCATGTGAGTAACCAGCTGAACCCAAAGCTATCCATTGACGCTACGAAGGCTGCCGTCTTCTGTGTCGTCTTCATCGGAGTCGTTGTTCTCATCGCCTTCGGCAAACTTGACGCAGAGTACCTCAAGTACCTGCTTGCGTGGCTCATCCCGGGCCCACTGAACTTTGAAAAAGACAAGGAAGAGGCCAAGTAATGAGTGCGCTTACCGTTGAGTTTAGTAACGAGGGCCTTGTGAGGGACGCGAAGAAGGCGTTCCTGGCCGTGCTGTTGTTCGCTGGCATTGTGTCCGTGGCCCACTGCGGCTCTGGGTGCCTACCGGCTAATAGTCCCACCGTTGAAGAGCAGAGCTATACTACGGCCATCATCGCCTGTGCAGCTACTGCTGGGTATCCTGGCTCCTACGACCGTCAGGCCGACCTCCGCTGCCGGGCAGAGGTTGACTGCGACTTTGGCGTGGCTCCGTGTGCGGGTAAGTAATGCCTATCGTTGAGCTGGTCGCAAAGCTGGTCAGTCTACTCATTGACGCTGTAGGACACGAAAAGGCCCACCAACTGGTCTCCGAAGAGGCTCAGCGGCGGGCCAATGCTGCGGCGGATGCGGTTGCAGCAGCTCGTATCGCTTCTGGTACCTAGATAGACCGCTGCGACTGGCCTTGGTGTCGCGGACACGTATCAGCGTGCTCCCACCCGCGAGCATCTACCTCATCAGGTGTGCCGCCACAGTTGCACTCACCGTCTGACCTCTTCTTGAAGATAGCATCCCAGTTATCTCTGTACTTCTGCCCTCCGTCTTTGCCAGGGTACACGCTGAACGACTTGTTCTGAAACTCGGTCATTTCTTCATCCTCGCTCTGCTTTTTGCGTCGGCAATCTTTCCTTTGCCTGACTGCCTATATTTCTTGTTGGCCCTAGACACTGCAAGCCTGCGCTTCTCTGTTGCCTCATACTTTTTGCGCGAAGCGATACCTTCAGGCGTCTTCCCGTACGCCCTGGCACGAGCCTTTATCTCTTCAGCGTGCTCTAGGTAGTACCTGGCCATACGTTCTCTGGTAAGGAGCCTTCTCACCGGGTCCTCAGACCTGCGCTTTTGAGCATTTCTTTTGTTTGAAGCGTCCCACGGGTCCGCCTTGCGCTCTTCAACAAGGCGAAGGAATGTCTCTGTCTTGCCAAACAGCATGGCATCAACAGAGACAAACCTGTCCGTAGCCATCCTAGAGGCCTCAACAAACTCCTCTAGGATGTCGGTAGACGAAAACGCCATCAGACTGCTCCAGAGGTATCTGTCTGCCACTCTGGAATGACGTGCAGAGTAGGTCCAGAGCCTGTCGTAGCCTCGTCAGGAACGAGCTTGTTACCGGTAGGCTCCCGGTAGCCAAGGAAGCGTTGAAAGTCCTCCTCAGAGCCAAGGAAGCGGTCCCTGTCGCAATCCGTAGATACACCAGCAACCCGTCCGCCGTTACCGACGTACTGGTGGATTGTGACCTTGTTCCAGGGCTTAGGAAGCTCAATGGGGAGCGTGGGATAGGCAGCTAGCGTCAGCGGGTACTTGCCAAGCACCTCTTCGTTGCCAAGCCAAGGCTGTCGTTCGTAGGCGAAGAAGGGGAACGTGTACAGCGTAGGCATACGGTCATTGTCCGGGTACCACATAATCTTGGCAGCAGCCATCGCCTTTGCGGCCCACTTGACCGTCTCAGACTTCTTCAGTGGCGTACCGTCTTCGCCGTTCTTGGCAAACTCCCAGTCCAGCATCGGAGGAAGCTCTCCTTCCTTGGCGCCAAGGCCACGAGAGGCCTTGTAGAAGAACGCCATCTGGTCCCATGGGTCCTTGCCACAGTAGGCAAAGTGGTATGCCCCAACGATTAGGCCGGCCTTCTCGGCACGCTCAACCCCGATGTTGAAGGTACCGTCCAGGCTACTGCTGTACTGCGAGGACTTGAAGTACACACCGCGTACACCAGACGCCTTCATGGCATCAAAGTCCACCGTACCAGGGCCCTGTAACGAACACATGTCAACTAACTCAATTGTCATCGTCTTCTCCTGAAACCATGAGGAAAATTAGGTCACTGAAACATACAGTTCCAGCAAAGAACAAGCCAATCACAAGTCCGGCCAAGATGATGCTCATTCGTGTGCACCGTCCTTCAACCCAAGCTCATAGGCTTCAATAAGCGCCGCCCCCACCCATCCACAGTCGTGCTCTTTGTGCAAAACCTCACCGTCGTACGTAACCGTAAGAACATAACCGCCACGATGACCTTCATCGTTTTTTGTGACTTCTACCTTATACTTCATTGCTTACCTTCCTTCTTTTGCTTGTCACGCACAGCCTGCACCATCACCGAAACCAGGTTGTACAGGTCAGCTTCGTGAACCATGATGCCTGTATAACCGTACACAGTGGCTCCACCTTGGGTCTTATGGAGAGACTCCACGTAATAGTGTCCGTTCTTCATAGAGACCCTATATTCGTTACCTGGAGCCTCTTGCCTAGCGAAATGCTTGGACGTCCACTCCTGGCCCTTGAAGGCATTGTCCCGTAGGCGGTCAACGTCCTGTTCAATGGGTACACGCTCACCGGCTTCGTCACGCTCCTCTGGCACGGTCTCAATTGGTGCAGATGCGAACATATCTATGGTTCGGTCGGCGGCAGACGGTTTAGTGGGCTTAGCCATGGACCCTCTTTGCTTCGTAAAGAGCCTCTAGAATTTCGGAAGGAGTGCATCCGCGGCGAATCGCCTCTTGAGCTACGTCTACGGCAAGATTGACGTCGTATATGTAGATACTACGAATGGCAGACTTGGCCATGCCGTCAAGTTCTCTGCGCCACAGCTCAACCAGTGCGTTACTCATGTTTCACCTTGTCTACGAAGTGGTCCAGTGCCAGCAAACACAGCCGGCTCGTCTTCACGACCTTGTATAACTCGTTCCTGCTTGCGTCAAAGACGTCGTGACCAAGCTCAATCGGCGTGTTCTTAGGTAGCCATAAGATAGCTCCGGTAGGCCTGCTGACGAACAGGAAGTCTCTGCCTGTCTTGTTGGCGCCAGGCCACTTCTTCAGGAAGCTCTTCTGACTGCACACTAGGACACCGTCGTGCGGATAGTTGTCCCTGTTGTGGAACGTCAGGCTGACGCTCTTTACCTCAACGCTCTCCGGACGGCCACCGTTCCACTCATATGCAAGAGGGTCAAAACATGAAACGTCAAGGTCCCAGGACTGCCCGTACCGCTCCGTTTCCTCTTTGGACTGGGACATCGTGAACGGGTGGTGTACAGTATACAGTCCTGCTCTTGCCAGTACGGCTCCCACCCATGCCTCATAGAAGGCTGCTGAGTCAGCTCTGGCCCGGAACGACTCGGAAACAGAGAGACTTGCAGTAGCCGTAGGCCTAGTATGACTCGTCATAGTCCCCCGGCACCGACTCTCCAGCAGCCTCACGCTCTAGCCGGCGAAGGCGCTTGTGGTGCTCTTTCAGGTACGCCTCGTAAGCGTCCAGAAGCTCTGGCTTCTCCTCTCGCATCTGCTCAAGGACAGGAAGCCCGTTTCGTTCCATAATCTTTCGTTTTGCACTAGCCATGAACCCCATGATTGCACCAAACCGACGATTGGCAAGGCCAACAGAAAACTTTCTACAGGCCTTGCGCTGCCGTCAAACCGTGACGAGTCTGTACCTGTGACGAAGACAATGAACACGATTGATGTACAAACGCTGTGGCATCAACTTGAGCCAAGGGAGCGTGCTGTAGCAAGCAACTTTCTGAAGAGGCTTTTCGCTGGTCAGCTGGCATTCGGTCCGCTGACTAAGGGTAAGAAAGACTGGCGACGGGAGGCCAAAGAGGAAGCTCTTGATATGGCCGTGTACCTCGCCTCTGAGTTGGAGGACGACTATGAAGACGGTTGATATCCTGATTGAAGCACGGAAGCTTATTGCCAACGGTTGGGCGACCGGTACTGGCCACCGTATTAAGGGTGGCCGGCACCACTTTTGCTCTCTTGGGGCACTTGACCGTGTTGCTGGGGCTAGTTCCGAAAGGGCTAAGGCATACCTTCTCGCCGTTATTAACGACGGTAGCTTTACTGAAATTGCTGGAATTGCTGTTTGGAATGACCGGTCTAGCAAGAAGCAGGTTCTTGCAGGTTTTGACAAGGCCATTAAGAACGCCTCTCGCCGTCATATCAACGGATGAGCGAAGATGACGACGATGACGTCAGTACAGATGAAGAGGACGACGACGGAAGCGATGTCGTTGACCGTGTCATCGCTGACTTTATTGAGCGTAGCAAGGGCAACGCTCCACCAGAGATAAGCTCTGGTATCAAGGCGCTTGACCGTGCCATCATTGGCCTTCGTCCTAAGAAGACCATGGTGGTGGCGGCCAGGCCCGGCATGGGCAAGTCGGCCTTTGCTGCTGGCTTGAGACGCTCCGTGCTCGCTCAGGGTTACGTAGTCTTGGACTTCAACCTTGAGATGGGCAAGGAGGAGCTTGGAGAGCGAGAGCTTGCCTTCCAGGCCAACGTGAACCTACGCAAGGTAATGGCGGCGCGTGAGGTCTCCGAGGACGAGATGTCTCGCATTGTCGGTACCGAAGGGTACATGAAGCGAGGCCTCTGGACCATCTACGACACGTGCTTCTCCATGACGGAGATTGTACGCAAGTGTAGGGTTGCCAAGCGTAAGGCCATCAAGGAAGGCAAGAAGATTGGACTAGTCATTATTGACTACCTCCAGCTTCTTGGCGACGTAGGTACTGAGGGGCGCCAGCAAAGCGTCTCTGCATGCTCTAGACTCACCAAACTTCTGTCCAAGGAAATGGACTGCATGGTGGTGGTTCTGAGCCAGCTCAACCGAAACTGCGAGTACAGGGACGACAAGCGCCCTCTGATGGCAGACCTTCGCGAGAGCGGCGCTATTGAACAGGATGCGGATATCATTGTCTTCATCTACCGTGACTGGGTGTACAACCCTTCCGCTCCGCCTGAAGAGGCAGAGCTAATCATTCGTAAGAACCGCTCTGGTCCGCTTGGCACGGTCTGTGTGAGGTTCAACCCTAAGACCACACACTTTGACGACATCCCACCAAAGGTGTCACATGAGGCAGTACAATGAGCGCTAAGGCATTCTTGGCCGACATCCTGCAAAGGAAGGACGACGCCTCGGCGATTGGAATGCGTATGGACCTGATTGTACTGCCTCTGTCGTTCGCTCAGATTATCAACAAGGCAGCTATCCTAGAAGACCTGTCTGACGACGAGTACCGCATCAGTGAGGCCGGTAACGTCTACCTGCTTGGAATCAAGGTACTGTGGTCCAATGGCCGGCTACCTGCTGGCCAGGCGTGGTTCCGATACTCACGCATGACTCTCAAAGAAAGGCTACTGTAATGACGAAGTTTGTTTCGTTTCCAAAGGTGCCTCGCCTGAACCGTACAATCATCATCACAGAGAAGATTGACGGTACCAACGCTCAGGTCACCGTCACTCCAGAAGGTCTAGTTCTTGCCGGGTCTCGTACCCGCTGGGTTACTCCAGAGCAGGACAACTACGGCTTTGCTGGATGGGTGAAGGAAAATGAAGAGGCCTTGCGTACCGGTCTTGGTATCGGCACCCACTACGGAGAATGGTGGGGCGCAGGCATCCAGCGTCGTTACGGACAGCTTACCAAGAAGCACTTTAGCCTGTTCAATGTTCACCGATGGAAAGACGATGTCCGGCCGGCAATTTGCAGCGTTGTTCCTACTCTGTACGTGGGGCCATTTCTGCAAGAGGCAATCAACGATTGTATCGCAGAGCTTCGTGTTACCGGAAGCAAGGCAGCTCCAGGATTCATGCAACCGGAGGGCGTTGTTGTCTATATGAGCGCCTCTGGTACCATGCACAAGGTGCTTCTTGAGAACGACGAACTTCCTAAGGGATTCCTTGTGAAGGCCGAGCGCGACAGGGGAGATGTGCAGGCATGAGCGCCATCCCGGCGTGCTGGTATGCAATCTTCATTGCTCTGTCTCTGATTATTGTTGTCAACATTCGGAATACAAAGTGAAACTTGGCCTTAGACGCAAGCGCAAGGGTACGTATCGTAAGATACGCTGCCCCAGCAACAGACTCAAGGACGGCTCTGTCCCAGAGAAGGTTATCCAGAAGCAGATTCTGGACTGGCTCAAAGAGACGGGGTTGTTGTACTGGCGCCAGAACAGTGGCGTGGTCTTCGCAGGTGGCCGACGTATACTTCTTGGAGAGGAAGGCCTTCCTGACATCGTATGCATTATCCCACCGTCAGGGCGCCTGCTTGGTCTTGAAGTGAAGTCTGCCAAAGGAAAGCTGCGCCCCGCACAGAAGGTTCTGGCGGAGCGTATAAGGGCAACTGGAGGCTTTTACAGAGTGGTTCGTACGCTACAGCAGGCCATGGATGCCGTCGCTGAGACGGTTGGAGAAGAGGTATGGAAGTCACTATCAAGTACAGCACCAGTGCCCCGCTGGTAATCAACTGCAACAGCCTTGACGTAGCCAGGCTGGTGGCATCAAGGATGGGGTTTGACGACGTGGATGTCCAGCCTATGGAGCCTGGTCGTGCAACGGTAACTGCTACCGGAAAAAATCGTACCGTGCGCTTTACAGGTACCGATATCTACAACGCGTGTTACAAACTGATTGATGCCCTAGCGGCCGACGTGAAGGAAGAGAAGACATGAATACCGTTCTTACAAAGGCAACCCAAGATGTTCTTGGTGAGTATGAGCGTGCCAACGCTAAGTTTCCTAGCCTAAATTCTGCACACGAGGGTTTTGCTGTGCTTGCCGAGGAAGTTGATGAACTTTGGGACGAGGTGAAGACTAACCCGAACAAGCACCCTGCAGCCATTCCTGGCGATACCGAGTACAACTTTCGTAAACACAAGGAACGACTCCGTGGTGAGGCCATCCAGGTCGCAGCCATGGCGCTCCGTTTCATCACGGACCTCACATGAAGAACATCGCAGCAGCATTGGCCCGTGCCCAGGGCAAGATTGAGAACGCCAAGAAGGGCAACATCAACCCTCACTTCAAGAGCCGGTACGCCGACCTTGCGGCAGTGTGGGACGCATGCCGAGAGCCTATGACGTCGGAGGGCCTTTCGGTCATCCAGCTTCCTTGTGAGGCACCGCCTGGCTACGTTGGGCTTCATACGCTGATTCTGCACACTAGCGGTGAGACCATCAGTGAGCGGTTCCATATGCCGGTGTCCAAGGCTAACGACCCGCAAGCCGTTGGCTCTGCCCTAACCTATGCCAAGCGATATGCTTTGCTTGGTGCGGCAGGCATCGCCCCTGAGGACGACGACGGTAACGCAGCGGCTGCCAAGCCTTCGCCGCCTAGGGCCAGCAACACTGACTGGAACAAGGTCATTGCCGACACAATGGCTGACCTTGAGAAGACCAAGGACGAGGCTGGCGCACGGGCTCTGTACTCTTCAGTCCGCTCCAGCACGATTGATGAGCCGTACAAGACGACTCTTCTAGCTCAGATGTCTGACGTCATCCGTGCACGACTGGCAAAGGCAGCCAAGTGAAGCTGACTAACCTGGCACGCAAGAACGACCGCATTCGTAAGGCAGAGCGTAAGCTTATTCGCCTTACATCACGCGGAGCAAGGCGACATCGTCTGCTTCGCCAAACCAATCGCATCAACGCACTGAAGCAAACGCTTCAACTACAGAAAGAGAAGGCAGGAGTCTGATGGCTGAAATTACGGTTCGTGGGTATGTGAACAAGCCGAGCACCAAGGAGTCTAGCAAGGGGTCGTTCGCGGTCTTTACGCTAGCGGAGCAGCAGAAGCAGAAGGATGGCACGAAGAAGAAGGTTTACTACGACTGCATTGACTTCAACAACCCTGCTCCGGCAGAGTCGTCGTTCGTTACGCTTTCTGGTTGGTTCACCGTCAAGGAGTACACCAAGAAGGACGGCTCTACTGGTCAGGGCCTTTCCGTCAACGTTCAAAAGCTTGAGGTTGCTCCTCCTAGGGATGGTGCTACGAATGCTCCCGCCGAAGAAGACCCCTTCAAGCTCTAGACCTAACGGACCCAAGGTGCATCATCTTCACTCACTTTCTGGAGTTGCTGGTCATTACGAGATTCTTGGACTTGACCTGTGGCCGGGAGACAAGATTCTAGACTATGACGGTACCTTGCTTGGTACAGTCGGTCCCGAAGGAGCTTGCGTTTGGGCGGAGCCCGATGTCAGCTTCCGCCAGTAAGTCCGCTTTGCTGCTCTCGGGGTGCCTTACATGGGCACTCCCGGGGGCAGCGGAGTACAGAGACGAGAACGCCGACACTACCAAGCGCGACAAGGGCTCTCTGTTCCATAAAGGGATGGACCTGTACTACGCAAAAGGCCGAAAGCCAGCAAGTGAGTTGGAAGCCTATGCTGAAGTGTGCAGTAACGAACAGGTTCTTGGTTGGGTACAGACTGCGGTAGCGTGGTCTATTGACCACCTTGAACCACGTTGTGAGTCTATTTACTCAGAGGTGTACGTTGGTTTCAACTTCAGTACCGGCGAGGTGCACACAGACAAGCGGGTGCGTAACCGTAAGTACCCCAAGAAGCCAGGATTCCTACCAGGCACTGCCGACCTGGTTTGCGTACTGCAAGACGGCTCTCTACTTATTGCTGACTGGAAAACAGGAGGTGGTACTGGAGCAGATAAGCAGCTTCTCTCACTTGCATGCGGCCTGCGTGAGGTATACCGGACCTCCTCCGGAGATTTGCGTCCCGTACTACTCTCGGTGCTCTATGCAGGAGACACCGACGATGGCTGTGTGCACCCGGTTGAGTGGGCCGTTACTGACAGCGATTTACGAGCCCATCAACACGCAATGGCCGAACGGTTGGCCAACATAGATGTTCTTCGTAGCCCTGTTGTTGGTATTCATTGCACTCAACTGTATTGCCAGCATCTGGCATACTGCAAAGGGGTAGGTGAAATCGTGGCTGACCTAGCTCACAAGAGCCTTCCGGTTGTTCAATCGGTTCATTCAATCACAGACCAGCCAATCTCTGACGAGGAGGCGGGTTACACCATGGAGCGTATCTATGCGGCGAAGCGTCAGTACGAGTACCTGATGTCAGGTATCAAGAAGTACATTGACGGCGGTGGACGGGCTATCGCTGGTGAACACGAGTACAAGAAGACAACAACTGGCTTCAGGTGGGTAAAAAGAGATGGCAAGTAAGAAGGCACAACACTTGGCTGATGGAGCCGTGCGTACGTTCGCAGACTACCTCAACCGTTTCCTAAACGACTTCAAGAAGGCGGTGCGTCAGGACAATAATCAGGCTATGACCATGACGGCTGTTGGGTTGTCGCAAATCGGTGTGGTAATGGAGGAGTTTTTCAGCAACGTAGAATCCCTTGGCATTACCTCAGAAGAGGACGAGAACCTTGCCGATAAGGTTGCCTCTAGTTTGGACAATGCCATACGAGCTGACCTGTTGGAGGTTGCGTCTACGGCTCCTGCCGAAGACTCTTCCCCAAAGGCACTTTCTGATGAGGTTCCTGAGGACGCCCCTACAGAGCGAGACATTTCTCAGCTAAACTAATCTTTCTCAGATTTCTTGGCTTAGCCATCCGCTGACTTTCTCGGCGGGTGGCTTTTCTTTTGTGAATTTTCTGGACGGGCGAAACTTGCCCCGAAGTGCCAACTAGGAGCAAAACCCAATCCTGCCGGCATGGCTAAAGTAACGCTCGCAGGCCGTGCCGTGTGGTTTGTTTCAATACTACATGCACCCACAAAACAGCTGGCATGCTTTGTGACGGCACGGAAACTGCTCTTACGCACGCGATTCCCTTTAGGCCTTCCCGCCTGGCGACGGGCGGAGAAAAAGAAAAAAAGAACCAAGGCCCCAACGGGCCAAGGAGTCTCACCCTATCACGATTCAACGTAACGGAATGGAGACTGAAACATGTACGCTCGCATTGTTGCACTGTTTGACCGCGGAACGACCGTGGATACTGTCCTCGCGCAAGCCATGATTGATTCTCTCTTCGTGGACGTCGGTTAGTCGTGCCTCGCGCCATTCTGCGTCCAGGAGGGCAGCCAATGCCCACCGACCTTGACGACGTGCCGGCTGACACCGACCTTGACGACGTGCCGGCTGAC
>VFSW01003558.1_pt1 | contig 23352 bp, 19 predicted proteins | sample 5358111 | NCBI WGS metagenome assembly VFSW01 (sample SAMN11554181, study PRJNA540505) | mine drainage metagenome | isolation source: sediment from site ElyBrook_90M | place: USA: Ely Copper Mine, Vershire, VT | collected 2017
CGAGGTTGGGTGCCACACGCGGGATTACTGGCGCGGGCACCTGTTTGGGGGTGGCCTGGATGCAGCCCGATGCGCAGGGGAATTATCAGGTGCATGCCAGCGAAGGCGGTCACATTGATTTTGCGCCTGCGGATGCCGAGCAGTGCCGGATGCTGGCCTGGTTTGCACACCGTTATGGTCATGTGTCCTGGGAACGCTTGTTGTCCGGGGAAGGCATTTCGGATCTGTATGCCTATGCTTGCGAATCCGTACACGGGCGCGTGATCGAACCGGTTGCAGCCGCCTTGGTGCATGCCCGTGCCTTGCGGCATGAGCCGGAGGCGCAACGCGCCATCCAATGGTTCGCCGATATCTATGGCGCCTGGGCGGGTAACCTGGCCTTGATGTACCAGCCGCGCGCAGGCATGTATCTTGCGGGAGGTGTGGGCATACATTTGCAGGATTGGCTTATAAACGATAGATTCATGCGGCAATATGCTTTCAAGGGACGCATGTCAGCGCTGGTTGAACAAATTCCGGTGTATCTGGTCACAAATCCGCGTTTGGGCTTGCAAGGGGCGATGCGGTTGAGTGGCGAAACGAGTTTAGCAAACAGCATGGAGAAGTAGCATGGCCATTACACAAGAACAAAAGGAAAAGCAGGAGAAGTTGTACCGTTATTACACCGAGCCCAAGATGGTGACCGAGTTGACGCGCCGCACGCTGGTACTGGTGCTGGCCGGTGGCGAGGGGTCGCGGCTCAAGAATTTGACTGCCTGGCGCGCCAAGCCGGCGGTACCTTTCGGCGGCAAGTACCGCATCATCGATTTTGCCTTGTCCAATTGCGTCAATTCCGGCTTGCGCCGCATCGGCGTATTGACCCAGTACAAATCGCATTCTCTGATTCGGCATCTGCAGCGTGCCTGGAGTTTCATGCGCGCGGAGATCGGCGAATTCGTGGAAATCTTGCCTGCGCAGCAGCGCACGCACAAGAAGGAATGGTACAAGGGCACCGCGGATGCGCTGTATCAGAACCTGGATATTTTGCGCCGCCACAATCCGGAGCACGTCATTGTGCTGGGCGGCGACCACATCTACACCATGGACTATTCGGCCATGCTGTTGCATCACGTTGAAACACATGCTGATTTTACCGTGGGTTGCATTGAAGTGCCGCGCGAGGAGGCCAGTGAGTTTGGCGTGATGTCGATCGACGACGACTTGCGCATCACCAAGTTTACCGAAAAGCCAACGCATCCCGAGGGCATGCCGGGCAAGCCGGATACCGCGCTCGCTTCGATGGGTATTTATGTTTTTTCGACCCAGTTTCTGTTCAATATCCTGATTACCGATGCGGATGAAAATGCCTCCTCGCACGATTTCGGCAAGGACATCATTCCCGCCAACATTCACAGTTCGCGTGCGATCGCCTACCTCTTTCGCGACGAGACAGGCGCGCCTGGTTACTGGCGTGATGTCGGCACGGTCTATTCTTATTGGAAGGCCAACATGGAGTTGTGCGCGATTGATCCTCCGCTCAACCTGTATAACCGCGATTGGCCGATCTGGACTTATCAGCCGCAATCGCCGCCTGCCAAGTTCATTTTCGATGATGAAGGCCGTCGCGGCGAGGCGATCGATACGCTGGTGTCGGCGGGTTGCATTATCTCGGGCGCACGCCTGAAACGTTCCATGGTGTTTTTTGGCTGCACCATACAGGAACGCAGTCTGGTCAAGGACAGTGTGATCCTGCCCAAGGTCAGCATAGGGCGCAATTGCCGTATTACACGGGCGGTGATCGACAAGGCCACGGTGATTCCGGACGACACGGTGATCGGGGAAGATCTTGAAGAAGATGCCAAACGTTTCCATGTCACCAAGGAAGGCATTGTGCTGGTGACGCCGGAAATGATGGGTCAGGAATTGTATCGCTGACAGGAACAGTTAATGGATACGGAAAAATCTTTGGATGGGTTGACCGCAGAAATTTTTGTTGTGTAGTGTAAATTGGGATGAAATCTGGATTTTAGAGGTGCCCGAATGGCAATTAAATTGAATGTGGCCTTGTGCTGGCACATGCACCAACCGTATTACCGCGACGGTATTGCGGGCGCGTACCGTTTGCCTTGGGTCTATCTGCATGGCATCAAGGATTACAGCGACATGGCGGCACATCTGGAGCAGCATCCTGACATGCGTGCGGTGCTGAATTTCACCCCGGTGCTGTTGGAACAGGTCGATGATTATGCGCAGCAGATTGCACGTTTTCTGCCGACCGGCGCCGTTATGCAGGACCACTTGCTGAATCTGCTTGCCGGTGTGGCACCTATTCCATCCGATGTGGAGGAGCGCAAACAGCTGCTACGCGATTGTCAGCGTTGCCATGCACCACGCATGATCCATCCGTATCCGGCGTTCAGTCGTTTGCTGCGCCTGGCCGGGGTGACGGATGATCCCGGCGTCAGCCCGAACGGTACAGCACCACTGCTCAAATACCTGAGCGAGCAGTTTTTTGTTGATGTGCTGACCTGGTATCACATGGCCTGGCTGGGTCACAGCCTGCGCGGACTGCCTGCAGTGCAGGCCTTGTTTGCACAGCAGGAAGATTTTACCCCCGAACACCGGCGCAGCCTGCTGCAAGTGATCCACGATTGTCTTGCCGATGTGATTCCGCGTTATCGGCTTCTGGCCGACCGAGGCCAGATCGAGTTGTCCATGACGCCCTATGGTCACCCGATCATTCCGCTGATGCAGAATTTTGACAGCATGAATTGCGCCATGCCCGACACCCCGCATCCCAAGTCAAAAAACTATCCGGGCGGTGAAGTGCGCAGCCGCTGGCATATCGCCCACGGTATCGAGGTGTTTGAACGTTATTTCGGGCGCAAGCCGCAGGGTGTGTGGCTGGCCGAAGGCGGCATCAGCGAAGATGCCGTGGCGCTGCTGGATGATTTTGACATCCGCTGGACGGCCTCGGGCGAGGCCGTGTGGCGCAACAGTTCGCGTTTGTCCGGAATTCCGGATGACATCACCAACAGCAAACGTCAGCTGTTTGGCCCCAGCCTTAATCCAGTTGCGCGCGTGCGTTTGTTTTTCCGCGATGATGGTCTGTCTGATCTGATCGGTTTTCGTTATAGCGATTGGCATGCCGACGATGCAGTAGCCGATTTTCTGCAGCATCTCGACAATATTGCGGCTTTTCTCGGTGATGACGCCTCAAAACATGTGGTCAGCGTGATTCTGGACGGCGAAAATGCCTGGGAGTACTATCCGGACAATGGTCATCACTTTCTGGATGGCCTGTATGCCGCACTCGAAACCTCGTCGACACTGCGTATGGTCACGTTGGCAGATGCGGCGGAACACCTGCAACCGACCGCTTTGCCGCGCCTGTGCGCAGGCAGTTGGGTGTACGGCACTTTTTCCACCTGGATCGGTTCCGCGGACAAGAACCGCGGCTGGGATTATCTCGTCATGGCCAAAAAGGCCTTCGATGCCGCGCTGGCATCAGGCAAGCTTGATGAAGCGCAACAGGAATTGGCGGTGCAGCAACTCGCCATTTGCGAAGGCTCGGATTGGTTCTGGTGGTTTGGCGACTACAACCCGGCCAACAGCGTGAGCGATTTTGAGCGGCTTTACCGGGAGCAATTGCGTGCGTTGTATGCATTGATTGGCGTGTCCTCGCCGCAGCAGCTTGATGAACCCTTATCGCGCGGCGGTGGCAATGCGGAAAATGCTGGCACCATGCGAAGGAATGTGGAATGATGGAAGCACAACGGCAGGCAGGGGTATTGCTGCATCCGGCATCGTTGCCTTCGGGGCGACTGGATGCCGATGCATTGCGCTGGCTGGATTGGCTGGCAGAAGGCGGTTTTTCGGTATGGCAGATGCTGCCACTGGGCGTGCCGCTGGCCGGTGTGTCGCCTTATCAGTGTGCTTCGGCTTTCGCGCTCAACCCAGCCTTGTTCCCGGAAAAGTTGCCTGTCGTGCGCACCACCAGCCGAGCCTTCCGGGAATGGCATGCACGCCAGCGCGTTTGGGTCGACGATTATGCCCTGTTCATGACCATCAAGCGCAAGTACGGCTGCACTTCCTGGGTGGACTGGCCGGAGCCGCTGCGCCAGCGCGAACCGGATGCGCTGGCGGCTTTTCGCGATTTGCATGAAGCGGCAATCACCAAGGTGGTACGCCAACAATACCAGTTGTTTGTGCATTGGCAGCAACTGCGTGTTTATGCCCATGAGCGCGGCATCTCCTTGTTTGGCGACATGCCCCTGTTTGTCGCCCATGACAGCGCAGACGTGTGGGCGCATCCCGAATGCTTTTTGCTCGATGGCCGTGGTCAGCCCACCTTGGTGGCTGGCGTGCCGCCGGACTATTTTTCGCCCACCGGTCAGCGCTGGGGCAACCCGCAATACGACTGGGAGCACATGGGGCGTACCGGATTCGCTTGGTGGGAAGACCGCTTGCGTTATCATTTCGAATGTTTCGATCTGGTGCGGCTCGATCATTTTCGTGGGTTGGCGGCTTCCTGGATGATTCCCATCGCCAGCGAAACTGCCATCGACGGCTATTGGCAGGCCGTGCCTGGCGCTGACCTGTTGCGGGATATCCAGAACAGCCTGGGTCATGTGCCACTGGTCGCCGAAGATCTGGGCGTGATTACAACGGATGTCGAAGCGCTTCGTTTGCAGTTTGATCTGCCGGGCATGAGCGTACTGCAGTTTGCTTTTGATGCGTTTGCTGATAATCCACACAAGCCGCAGAATGTCACCGAGGATCGGGTGTATTACACCGGCACCCACGACAATGACACGTCAACCGGATGGTTTGACAGTCTGGATCCCTTGGTACAGGACAATGTGCTGGCTACACTCAATATTCGTGAACCGTCTGAAGTGGTGCCGGCCATGATGACAACGGTGTTGGCGAGCCGGGCACGGTTGGCGATGCTTCCCATGCAGGATTTGTTGCGACTGGGTAGCGCCGCGCGCATGAATACGCCGGGAACTGTCGGCAACAACTGGCTGTGGCGTTTCGATTGGACATCAGTGCCGCAAGACCTGGCCGCTGCGATGCGCATACAGATAGAACAGACAGGACGGTTAAAGCATGCATGAAGCCATAATAAAAATGACAGCGGGGCGTTTGCACGACCCCTTTACCGTGTTGGGTTGGCATCTGCTGCAGGATGGAAGTTGGGTACTGCGGGTCTGGATACAGGGGGCGCAAGCGGTCAAATGGACGGATGAGCGCATATTTGATCGTATTCCGGACACGGATATGTTCGAACTGCGCTGCGCAAGTCGCCTCGAAGCACACCCGCGCGTACAGTGGCAGGATCTCGGCTTGGGTGTCTGGCATGATTACATCAGCCCATACACCTTTATGCCACAGATCGGCGAGATGGATCTGTACTTGTTCGGCGAAGGCCGGCATCACCACCTGTGGGAGATGCTGGGCAGCCGCGAGCACGAGATCGATGGTGTTTCCGGCGTGCAGTTTGCGGTGTGGGCACCGGGAGCTGCGCGTGTCAGCGTGGTGGGCGACTTCAATTACTGGAACGGCATCAGCCATCCCATGCGCGTGCGTGGCGAAAGCGGGGTGTGGGAGCTGTTTATTCCCGGTCTGTGCGCAGGGCTTGCCTACAAGTATGAAATCATCGGCCCGCACGAGCAATTGTCGATCAAGGCGGATCCCTGTGCGCAGCAAGGTTTTCTGCGCCCGGAAACGGCATCCTGTGTGCCGGCGGCCACGCGCCATGTGTGGCGTGATGCAGCCTGGGTATCAGCGCGCGAACATTATGATTGGCAACACCGTCCGATCAGCATTTATGAACTGCATGCCGGTTCCTGGCGGCGTCATGAAGACGGCAGCTTTTATGATTGGGAGGAGCTCGTCGCGCAGCTCATCCCCTACGTCGTTTCGCTGGGGTTCACCCATATCGAGCTGCTGCCCATAGGCGAGCATCCGCTCGATGAATCATGGGGTTATCAGGTGTCGGGATATTTTGCACCCACCGCGCGCTATGGCAGCCCGGACGGCCTGCGCGCGTTCATCGACGCTTGCCATGCGGCGCAACTGGGCGTGTTGCTGGACTGGGTGCCGGCTCACTTTACGCGCGACGATTTTGCTTTGGCGCGTTTCGTTGGCGAGCCGGTGTACGAGCACGCCGATCCGCGTCGCGGCGAGCACAAGGATTGGGGCACCCTGATTTTTGATTATGGCCGACACGAAGTGCGCAACTTCCTGATTGCCAATGCGGTGTACTGGTTGCAGGAGTTCCACTTTGACGGCTTGCGGGTAGATGCCGTGGCGTCGATGATCTACCTGGATTACTCGCGTCAGGAAGGCGAATGGGCGCCCAACCAATATGGCGGGCGGGAAAACCTGGAAGCCTTGCAGTTCCTGCGTGAACTCAATGTGGTGGTGCATGGCATGTTCCCAGGTGCATTGACCATTGCAGAGGAGTCTACTGCGTGGCCCATGGTGTCGCGTCCAGTCGAATTGGGCGGGCTGGGTTTTTCGATGAAATGGAACATGGGTTGGATGAATGACAACCTGGTGTATTTTGCGCAAGACCCGGTACACCGCAAGTATTACCACAACCAGCTGACTTTCAGCCAGATTTACGCCTATACCGAAAACTTCGTGTTGCCGCTGTCGCATGATGAAGTGGTGCACATGAAAGGCAGCTTGCTCGACCGCATGCCCGGCGACTATTGGCAGCGTTTTGCCAACCTGCGGCTGTTCTTCGCCTGGCAGTACGCGCACCCGGGCAAAAAGCTGCTGTTCATGGGCGGCGAGTTCGCCCAGTGGAACGAATGGAACGCCAGCGGACAACTCGACTGGGCTTTGTGTGATTTTCCCATTCACACCGGCATGCAGCAGTTGATCCGCGATCTGAACCGGCTGTATGTGGCGCATCCGGCCTTGTATGTCCATGATTTCGAAGCGCGCGGCTTTGCCTGGGTCGATTGTCATGACAGCGACCAGTCGGTGCTGAGTCTGATTCGCAAAGGTGATGGCGAAACCATCCTGGTTGGGCTCAACTTTACCCCGGTACCGCGTGTGGGTTATCGTGTCGGCGTGCCGCAAGCCGGCCTGTATGCCGAGTTGCTGAATACCGATTCGCAGTTTTACGGCGGCAGCAACAGTGGCAATGCCGGCTTGCTGGCCTCAGAGGCCATTCCGTGGATGGGCTTTGAGCATTCGGTGGCGCTGACTTTGCCGCCGTTGGGTGCTGTTTTTCTGAAGTTGAATATGGAATCATGATCATGCGTGATGCGACGCGAGTGTTGTTCGCCATCAGTGAAGTTTATCCTTTGACCAAAACCGGCGGGCTGGGCGATATTGCCTACAGCCTGCCGCATGCCTTGCACCGCATCGGGGCTGAGGTGCGTCTGGTCATACCGGCTTACCGTGCCTTGCTCGCGCAGTTGGACAGCATACGCATTCTTGGCTGGCTGGAAGTGCAGGGCGCGGGTCGTGTGCATGTGGTGCGCATTCTGGAGGTACAGCCGGAGAGATTTGCATTTCCGGTCTGGCTGGTGGATTGCCCCATCTTGTTCGACCGTCCGGGCAACCCTTATGTGGCTGCCGATGGTCACGACTGGCCGGACAACGCCGAGCGCTTTACGGTGTTTTCGCGTGCTGTGGTCGCATTGGCGCAAGATGCACTGGGTCTGGGCTGGAGCCCGGATGTGGTGCATGCCAATGACTGGCAGACCGGATTGGTGCCTGCCTTGCTGGCGGAACTGCCGCAAAGACCGAAATCCGTGTTCACCATTCATAACCTGTCATACGGCGGCCATTTCAGCCCGGCGGCCTTTAATCGACTGGGTTTGCCGCGCCGATGGTGGTCGGTGGAAGGGGTGGAATTTTATGGCGGCTTCTCCATGCTCAAGGCAGGCATTGTTTATGCTGATGAGATCACCACGGTGAGCCCGACCTACGCGCATGAGATTTGCTCTGCGGAGTTTGGTTGTGGGTTGGAGGGTGTATTGCAAGTGTCGCGTCACAAATTGCATGGTATTTTGAACGGGATTGACGAGACGGTGTGGGATCCGCAAACCGATGCCTATTTGTCGGCACACTACTCTGCGGAGCGGCGGCAACCGGGCAAGGCGATCAACAAACAGACTTTATTGCGCCATTTTCATCTCTTGAGTACCGAAAGCGTGCCGCATCTGCCGCTGCTGGGCTTGGTGGGTCGTCTGGTGGCGCAAAAGGGTATTGACCTGGTGCTGGACACCTTGCCGCACTGGCTCGAGCACACCGATGCCCGCTTTGTGTTTGTGGGCAGCGGTCAGCTTGAATACGAGCGCAAATTGCTGGATTATGCCGCGCGTTATCCGCAACGCATCGGGGTGTTCATCGGCTATGACGAAATGCTGGCGCACCTGGTAGAGGCGGGCGCGGATATTTTTCTGATGCCCTCGCGTTTCGAGCCCTGTGGGCTCAATCAGATGTACAGTTTGCGCTATGGCACGCCACCGGTGGTCTATCGCACGGGTGGCTTGGCAGATACGGTGTTTGACGCTACAGACGAGCATGTGGCCAGCGGCGTCGCCAACGGCTTTGTGTTTGATGAATTGAGTGCGCAAGGCTTGATCGGCGCGCTGGAACGTGCGCTGGCGATGTATGCGCAACCCAAGCGTTGGCAAGCGCTGCAACGCACCGGAATGAAGCAATCCTTTGGCTGGGATCACAGCGCGATGACTTATCTTGCGCTGTATCGCGGACAACCTACCATGCATCCAGACGAATAAAGGAAGAAAGAACCTCGCCATGAAAACCGGAAAATACGAACCGCACAATGTCTATATCCCGTTCCGGTTGGATCCGCTGCCTTGTGACGCCGCATCCCTGGGGCGGGATTTCAAGCATTACCTGTCGTACCGCCTGGGTCGCTTTCACGGTTGCGCGTCGATCTATATTTACGAAGCGCTGGCCTATACGGTACGCGACCGGCTGATGGCCGACTGGCGTCACACCTGGAACATGCAGTGGAGTCCTGGCGTGCGGCGCGTGCAATACATGTCGATGGAATTTCTGATCGGTCGCGCATTGGGCAACCACCTGCTTAACATGGGCATTGAGAATGAGACTGAGCAGGCCATGCTTGATCAGAGTTACAAATTGGAAGAAGTGGTTGAAGATGAAGTGGATGCAGGGCTCGGCAACGGCGGCCTGGGTCGTCTTGCAGCCTGCTTCATGGACAGTTGCGCGACCTTGGGGCTGCCGGTCATGGGCTACGGCATCCGCTATGAATATGGCATGTTCCGCCAGTACATTGAAAACGGTTTTCAGAAGGAAGCAGCAGACCTGTGGTTGCAGAACGGCAATCCCTGGGAGGTGGAACGCATCGAATACAGTCAGGTGGTACAGTTCGGCGGGCACACCGAGCAGTACCATGATGAGCACGGCCAGATGCACACGCGCTGGGTCAATACCAACAATGTGGTGGCGATTCCTTTCGATATGCCGATATCCGGCTATCGCAACAGCACTGTTAATACGCTGCGTCTGTGGAAGGGTGCAGCGACTGATGAGTTCAACCTGGCGGAATTCAATGCGGGCAGCTATACCGAAGCGGTGCAGGCCAAAAACCAGGCGGAAGACATCACCATGGTGCTGTATCCGAACGACAGCAGCGAAAATGGCAAGGAATTGCGCCTGCGCCAGCAGTATTTTCTGGCTTCTGCCAGTTTGCAGGATGCATTTCGCGTGTCGATGCGTCATGCTGAATTTGAGCTGGAGCGCTTTGCCAGCGAAAACCTGTTTCAGATGAACGACACGCATCCGACCATTGCGGTAGCCGAGATGATGCGCATCCTGGTCGATATCTACCATGTCGAATGGAACAAGGCCTGGGAGGCCACCACACGTTGCATGGCGTACACCAACCACACCTTGCTGCCTGAAGCGCTGGAAAAATGGCCGGTCAGCCTGTTCGAGCGCCTGTTGCCGCGCTTGCTGGAAGTCATTTACGAGATCAACGCGCGTTTCTTGCGCACTGTCTCCATGAAATGGCCAGGCGATACCGAACGGCTGAGCCGTCTTTCCATCATCGAAGAAGGTCCGGTGCGCCATGTGCGCATGGCCTGGCTCGCCATTGTCGGCAGTTGCTCGGTCAACGGCGTGGCGGCCTTGCATTCGCGACTGTTGCGCGAAGGCCTGTTCCATGAATTCTATCAATTGTGGCCTGAGAAATTCAATAACAAAACCAATGGCGTCACGCCGCGGCGTTGGGTGGCTCACGCCAACCCAGGCATGAGTGCGCTGATTTCCGAACAGATCGGTGACGGTTGGGTGGCCGATTTGAGCCAGATCGAACAACTCAAGCCATTTGCTGAACCCCAGCACAGCGCCTTTTACGCACGCTGGCGCGAGGTCAAGCTGGCCAACAAGCAGCGTCTTGCCGAGATGGTCAAGCAGGAATGCGGCGTCGATTTCGATCCACATGCGCTGTTCGACGTGCAGGTCAAGCGCATTCACGAATACAAGCGCCAGTTGCTCAATGTGCTGCACATGGTCTATCTCTACTTGCGCATCAAGCGCGGCCACATGGAAAACGTGGTCAACCGTTGTATTCTGATTGGCGGCAAGGCTGCGCCCGGCTATGGCATGGCGAAGAAAATCATCAAGCTGGTCAATAACGTCGCGTCGGTGATCAACAGCGACCCTGACATCGACGGACGCCTCAAGGTGGCTTTTCTGCCCAATTATCGTGTTTCCAGCATGGAAGTGATTGCGCCGGCCACCGATTTGTCAGAACAGATTTCAACTGCCGGAAAGGAAGCCTCAGGCACCGGCAACATGAAATTCATGATGAATGGTGCGGTGACCATAGGCACTTATGATGGCGCCAATATCGAAATTCTCGAAGCAGTGGGCGAAGAAAACTTTTTCTTGTTTGGTCTGCGTGCCGAGCAGGTGGATTCCTTGCGGCATGAATACCGACCCTGGCACTATGTCGAGCAGGACAGCGACCTGCACGACGTGCTTGATCTGATCCGCAGCGGCCATTTCAGTCTCAACGAGCCGGGCATCTTCAATGCCGTGCTCGATGCGGTGTTGAGCCCGGGCGACCCGTGGATGGTGCTGGCCGATTTTCGCAGTTATGTCGATGCCCAGCATCAGGTCGCGCTGGCCTGGCAAAATCAGGAAAAATGGACCCAGATGAGCATTTTGAATACCGCCAGCAGTGGTTTCTTTTCCAGTGATCGCACCATACAGGAATACAACCGCGATATCTGGAAGCTGACACCGTTGTCGATGGGGTAACCGGGATATCGGAATACCATTACCTGGACAGGATCCTGGCCCGATCTTTTCATAAATTAGCGCGCCCTCGCTGGTCTTTTGTTTCGTATGAATTTTTTGTTCAATTGGGTGTATGAACGACTACACCACGCTTTCACAAAAACTTCCTACAAAACAAAATCCTGCGCGATCATCACGCGAATTTATGAAAAGTTCGGGCTGGGTTTTCCTGATCAAGGCGGTCGGATAGGGTGAGGCTAAAGTTCAGATGGAATTCAAATCGGTTCCAGCATGTTGTCCAAATAGTCGACGGTGATGATGGGGCAAATGAATTTTCCGTTGAGGCATAACAAATCTTGATCGCCACTTAGCAAGCAATCTGCCTTGCCCACCAGGGCGAGTTGCAGAAAGGGCAGGTCATGCAGATCACGGCATGCGGGGGTTTTGGGCAGCGGTTTTGGCAGGATGATGCTGGTGCACCAAGGCAGGTAATCGGCCAACAGTTCTTGCTGTTCTTCCAGCTGAAGTTTGAATTTTGGGTAAGCGAGCACGCGGATGAGTTCGGCTGCTGTTGGTTTCGATATCAGGGGCTGTATGCGGGCGCTTTGCCAGATTTGCCTAAGTCTCGCCACACGTCCGCGTGAAAACACCAGCGCGGACAGCACCAAATTGGTGTCAATGACAACCCGGAGCGGGTCTGTGCTCATTTTTCGCTGGATTTTTGGTCTGGCTCGCTCGCTTGACGCGCCCATGCAATGGCATCATCAATATCGTGTTCGCTTAAATTCAGTTCGGCCAGTTTGGCACGCACGGCATCGCTGCGCTGTATGCGCACAGGCGTCAGTACGATGCGCCCGTTGCTGGCTTCCACTTCAAAATAATCTGTAGCGCCGACCGCAGCCGTCAGGCTTTTGGGCAGGGTGAGTTGATTTTTTGCGGTTAATTTGGCCAGCATTGCGACCCCAATCCAAGTAAGGATTTCTTACTTTATGCCAATGGCGCAGAAACTGCAAGTCATAAATCGGTTCAGGTCAGGGGAGTTTCCTGCAACCAAGCCTCGGCGCTCGCGTTGTCGTCAACCCCCTGCACCGGCGCATCGCTGAACATGCGCTGGAACAGGGCGCTCCGCGCGATCCACTCGCTTTCACTGACCAGCGCCACGCGGCTGAAATCCTGGCCATAGGCGCGCGCGAAGCGCAGTTCTTCCCACGCCACGTCGAGCGTGAAACCCAGCATGTCGCGCAGGTCGATCAGCAGCTTCATTTTGCCTTGAAATTCAAAGCCGTGGCGCAAGGCTTCTTCAAGCGCGTTGAAATCGCTCAGGGTGAATTCGCCCATGATGCTGGCGCGTACGGTTTGCTGGTCTGGGATGATGTCAATCATGGGGGTGTCCTGGTTCTTGTAATTGCTCAATAGCTGCCTGGTTGCTGGGTGAAAAGCAGCGCTGGACAGCTTCGTTTGCGGATAACCAACTATACCGCAGATGTTCTCTGGGTGCGAGTGTGATTGCAAGCGGGGCAGGCAACAGCAGGCTGAACACATGTTCGGTATTGTGGGTGACCCCAGGCGCATAACGGTAGCGGAATTCCGGGTAGATTTCGTAGTGGTTGATCTGTTGCCAGTCGCGCAGAGCATAGCGCGTGGCATTCATCCCGGTTTCTTCTTGCACTTCGCGTATGGCGGCCTGTATTGGCGACTCGCCAGCTTCCAGGCTACCGGTGACCGACTGCCACCAACCCGGATGGTCTGCGCGTTCAAGCAGCAGTACTGCCAGCTCGGCGGTATGGATGACCACCAACACGGATTCGGGACGTTTGCAGGGCATGCGTGCGGCCGTTCAGATCAGTTCGGGTGAGAGTGCGGCACGCAAAATATTTTGCTGCGTTTCCTGGCGCACCCGATTGCTGAGCCAGATCATCCCGCCTTTTTTGATCGACATGTCCGTATGCTGACCGCCGAGCAGCAACATCGCGGCTGCGCCGAGGCTGGGCTGATGACCGATCACCAGCACGGTGCCGTTGGCTTGTGGCCAGTCTGCGCTCAGCAGCAGTGTCATGACATCTGCGCCAGGTGCCAGCGCATCTACCGTATGAAAAGGGCGGTTCAATGCCGCTGCGGTCTGTTGTGTGCGCGCCGCCGGGCTAACCAGAATGCGGGCATCTTGCGGGATGCGCGCATTGAGCCACTCGGCCATGGCTTTGGCCTGCTTGATGCCTTTGGGCGTTAACTCGCGCAACAGGTCGGGTTCGCCGTCAATGGCGTCGGCGTGGCGCCACAAAATCAGATCCATGCAATCATTCCGTGTTTGGCGTTGCCGTGAGTATACGTCATGGCGTGCTGGTTTGTGCAGGGGCAGCCATTTGCATGTACAGCGCATAGCCGTGTTGCGCCTTGCTGATCGATTCGGTTTGCAATTCGATATTTTGAGCCAACTCCGCAGCCAGAAGATCCAAGGCAGAGGCATTACCGGATTTGAGTTCCAGCTCCAGTTCAGAGATGGGTGCGCGCAAGGGTTCACTGATGATGGCGCCTTCATCCAACGCGACTTCGATGAGGCTTTCGCCTTGTCGGACAAGCCACTGCGTGCGCCAGAATTCAGTGCGGAAGATGGGGATCAGTGCGGTGATTAAAACAGGCTGCAATGCGGTGCGTGCGGCGGGGTCGGTAAAACGTGAGGGCTGGGGTTGTGCATCTTCAAGCGCCATTTCCCATTCGGGGCGGATGTGCAGGCCATTTACCGCTGTACCTGCCAGTTTGAGGGTTTGTATCCACTGTCCCTTGTGTTGGCGTACACGCAAGGCAGCATGTTGATGCATCAAATCCAGTTGAGGCGTGTCATAATAAACGCTGACCAGCCATTCGCGATGCGCTGGCGCGGCTGCCTGCAGACGCGGGTGATGTGCCACACGTTCAAGTTGATCGGGCGCAAGGCGGAGTTTGAGTTCGGTTTCTGTGGCCATGTTGGGCGGGTTTCCATGAAGCAGATGTGTCATTGTAAAAGGGTTCGATGATTGTGAGTGAGTTGTCTTCCGAACATTTCCTGAACCGGGAATTGAGTTTGCTGGCGTTTAACGAAAGGGTGCTGGAACAGGCGCAGAATACGGTAACCCCTTTGCTTGAACGGCTTAAATTCATCTGCATTGTCAGCAGCAACCTGGATGAGTTTTTTGAGGTGCGCGTTGCCGGACTCCGGGAACGCGTCACCCTGAGCCCGCATCTGCAATCGCCGGACGGATGGACGGCGCGTCAGACGCTGCAAGAGATGGAGCCGCGCGTGCGTAATCTGGTGGATCGCCAATATGAAGTGCTCAACCGTGAAATTCTGCCACAGTTGAGCGCGCACGGTATCCGCTTTTTGCGGCGCAATCATTGGAATGAAGCGCAGGCGGCCTGGGTTCGCGAATATTTTTTTCACGATCTGATGCCGGTGTTGACACCCATTGGGCTGGATCCGGCGCACCCTTTTCCGCGCGTGCTCAACAAGAGCCTTAATTTTGCTGTCGAGTTGTCCGGCTGCGATGCTTTTGGTCGCAGCTCAGGTGCGGCGGTGGTGCAGGCACCGCGCTCGCTACCGCGCGTCATTCGCATGCCTAAGGAACTGGCCGGTTGCGAACATGGATTCGTGTTTCTTTCATCCATTTTGCATGCACATGTGGGGGAATTGTTTGCCGGCATGACGGTTGAGGGTTGCTATCAGTTCCGCGTGACGCGCAATTCGGAACTGTTTGTTGACGAGGAAGAAACCAAAAACCTGCGCGAAGCCTTGCAAGGCGAATTGTCGCAGCGCAATTTCGGCGATGCGGTACGCCTGGAAGTGGCGGACAATTGTTCGGACAGCATGGCCAATTTTCTGTTGCAGCAGTTTGGCTTGAAGCGTGAAGACCTGTACCAGGTCAATGGCCTGGTCAACCTGGTGCGCCTGATGCAGATTCCGGATCAGGTGGATCGCCCGGATTTGAAGTTTTCCGCATTTGTCAGCGGCTTACCCGCACAATTGAGCAAATCGGACGATATGTTTGCCGTAATTCGACGTGGCGATGTGTTGCTGCATCACCCGTTTCAGAGTTTTCAGCCAGTCATTGATTTTGTCCGCAGTGCGGCAGAAGATCCGGATGTTTTGGCTATCCGTCAGACGGTCTACCGCACCGGCACCGATTCCATGTTGATGGAAGCGCTGATTGCTGCCGCGCAGTCAGGCAAGGAAGTTACGGGCGTGGTGGAATTGATGGCGCGTTTCGACGAGGAAGCCAATATCAATTGGTCAGCACGGCTGGAACAGGCTGGCGCGCATGTGGTTTATGGCGTGGTAGGCTACAAGACCCACGCCAAAATGGTTCTGGTGGTGCGCCGTGAACAGGGGATACTGCGGCGCTATGCGCACCTCGGCACCGGCAATTACCATGCGCGCACTGCGCGTCTGTACACCGATTTCGGCCTGCTGACGTGCAATGAAGATATTTGCGCCGATGTGAACGAGGTGTTTACCCAATTGACCGGTCTTGGCAGTGCCTCGCATCTGCGCGCGCTGTGGCAGTCGCCGTTCAGCCTGCACGGCCGTATCGTCGAAGCCATCGAGCGCGAAACGGCGCATGCACGCGCAGGGCGAAAAGGCATGATCATCGCCAAGATGAATGCCTTGCTCGAACCACAAACCATACTTGCGTTGTATCAGGCCGCCCAGGCCGGCGTCAAAATTGAACTCATTGTGCGTGGTGCCTGCGCTATCCGTCCAGGCGTACCCGGTCTGTCGGAAAATATCCGCGTGTGCTCGGTGATCGGACGCTTTCTCGAACACTCGCGCATTTTCTATTTTCACAACGATGGCGCCGACGACATCTATCTTTCCAGCGCTGACTGGATGGAACGCAACTTCTTTCGTCGCATCGAAATTGCCTTTCCCATTCTCGACCCGCGCTTGAAACGGCGCGTTCTCAACGAGGGTCTGCGCCCCTATTTGAAAGACAACACCCAGTCCTGGCGCATGGCCGCCAACGGCCAGTACACGCGTCGTGAACCGGGGCGTGGTAAGGCGACGTCAGCGCAGGATTTGCTGCTGGCAAGCCTGGCAAAGTAAAGCCAGTTTGCGAGATCAGTAGCGTATCGCCGCATTAACCAAAACAAAAAGCCCGGCGTTTTCACACTGGGCTTTTTGCTCATTCAAGCGCTACTGGTATTACGGCGCCTGGATGTTGGATGCCTGCTTGCCCTTGGCACCTTGAGTGATTTCAAAAGTCACTTTTTGGCCTTCTTTGAGTGATTTGAAACCGCTCATGTTGATTGCGGAAAAGTGCGCAAACAAATCTTCGCTGCCATCATCGGGTGTGACAAAACCAAAACCCTTAGCGTCGTTGAACCATTTAACTGTACCTGTTGCCATGTGATTACTTTCTCTTTTAAAAATAGCGGGAAACTCCCGCAAAACGATTTGAATCGAAGATTGCACATGGAAACCAGTACTGCAAATGCTTTGAATCAAATACTGCTTACCTTTTTACGCCTATTTTATCAATAGTCAAGAAAATTCGTAAAATATCTGTGATATTAGGCAATTTAACCCAAGTATGGGTCGGGTAAGCGGACTTTGCCAGCGTCTCCTCAGCACGGGGTGCAGACCTCGGCAGGACTGTCATTACGCACGAGCCCGACTTGAAGCGCCCTTTGCCATTGCTGATTGATTTGGCAGCGAGCCCGTATCTCGCGCTTATTTGGTTGGTCGGTGCGGTTTCAGGCTGTGCTTTCCGGGTGCGTGGCGGGTGCGTGCCGGATATTGTTGAGGACGCAGTTTGGCGCGTGCTTCGGAAACTGTGTCTGGCGCTGCCTTCTTCTCGGCATACGGGTTAGTGCTGACGTTGAACTGGATTTTCAACGGGGTACCGTGCAGTTGGAAGGCGCGCAGAAACACGCCTTCGAGGTAACGCCGATAACTCTCGGCAATGCTGTCAAGCGCATTGCCGTGGATGACGATCAGCGGCGGGTTCATGCCGCCTTGGTGGGCATAGCGCAGTTTGGGCCGGAATGGTCCGGATTTGGGCGGCTGGTGGGCATTGACCGCGTCGATCAGTACACGCGTGAGCTGCGGGGTAGACAGCTTGGTCATGGCGGCCTTGTAGGCTTCATCGACCGAACGCAGCAGGGTATTGAGCCCGGTGCCATTGAGGGCAGAGATGTAGTGGAAACGAGCAAAATCGAGGAATTGCAGCTTGCGTCCGATCTCGCGCTTGATGTGTTCGCGCTGGTAGTCGGACATGCCATCCCATTTGTTGATCGCCACCACCAGAGCGCGGCCAGATTCGAGGATAAAGCCAGCCAGGTGGGCATCCTGTTCGGAAATGTCTTGATGCGCATCCAGCACCAGCACCACCACATTGGCGTCGGCTACGGCCTGCAGGGTTTTGATGACGGAAAATTTCTCGATGGTTTCGATAACCTTGCCGCGCCTGCGCACCCCTGCCGTGTCGATCAGGGTATAAGGTTTGCCGTGGCGCTCAAAATCGATATAGATGCTGTCGCGCGTGGTGCCGGGTTGGTCGAAGGCGATGACGCGTTCTTCACCGACAAGGCTGTTGACCAGGGTTGATTTGCCCACGTTGGGTCGGCCGACCAGCGCAATTTTGGGGTGGCGCGTTTCGGGCGGTTCCGTCATGTCCGGGATGTGTGCCAGCGCGATTTCGGTCAGCTCGGTCAGGCCTTCGTTGTGGCTGGCTGAAATGGCCAACGGGGTGCCCAAACCCAGCTCGTAGAATTCTGCACCGGCAACATTGCGTTCTATGCCTTCGGCCTTGTTGACCACCACATGCACTGGGCAGGGCGCCTGGCGCAAGCGGTCGGCGATGATTTTGTCTTGTGCAGTGCAACCGGTGCGCGCATCGACCATGAACAGGATCACATCGGCTTCGTCGATGGCCTGCAGGGTCTGCCGCGCCATTTCGTGCATGATGCCGTCCTTGACCACGGGCTCAAGGCCGCCGGTATCCACCACCAGATAGGGTTTGGAACCGATTTTGCCGTGGCCGTAGTGCCGGTCGCGCGTCAATCCCGGGATATCGGCTACCAGTGCGTTGCGCGTTTGGTCAACTGGTTAAACAGGGTGGATTTGCCGACGTTGGGGCGGCCTACCAGGACAATGGTTGGCTTCATCCTGGCTGCTGCAATTCGACCAAGCGCATACTTGCCGCATGGGCAAGTGTTGATTTTTTATAAATTGTATTCATTTTCATAGTGTTAACCTTAATGATGAGCGGTCAGTTGCTGTTTCGACCTATCATGGCAAAGCGAAGCGGAACACGCCCCCTTTGGCTGTCTGGACAATCACGCCATGGTGGTATTCCAGCGGCTGGGTCAGAATGGCTGAGCCGTCGGTAGGCATGCGTGCGATGAAGTGGCCGTCATTCAGCGCCAGCAGGTGCACAAAACCCTGATAATCGCCGACTGCCACATAGTCGCCCACGCGTCTTGGCGCAGTGACCTGGCGCAAACGCAGCAGGAACTGAGTCCAGATGCTGACGCCGTGTTCTTTTTCATAAGCATAAACATAGCCATGCGTGTCCGTGACGTAAAGGTTGCTGTCATCCATGGTCAGGCCGGCGGTGCTGGAGATGTCCTTGGCCCACAGCTGGTTGCCGCTGTGCACGTCGAAACAGGCCAGGTGGCCATTGTAGTTGACGGCACAAACTTCACGGTCATCCACTACCGGCGTGCTGGTGATGTCGTTGACGCGTTCGATTTCGGTGGCGCCGTGTGGCACCGACACGTCGGCTTCCCAGCCCACGCTGCCTGAATCGAGTGTGAGCGCGACCAGCTTGCCACCGGCATAGCCGGCAAACACGGCGCCCTTATAAATCACCACGCCCGGCTGAGCATGCAGCGTCAAGGTTGGCAATTGATGCTGATAACGCCATTTTTGTACCCCGGTTGCGCTGTCCAGACCGTAGATGTCGCCGTTTTCTGTGCGCACCACCACAATGCCTTCGGCCACTTTAGGCACGCCAATGACTTCACTTGACAGGTGGGTGTGCCAGTGTTGCTTGCCGGTGTGATCCCAGGCTACCAGATCGCCTTTCAAGGTACCGGTGTATTCGTCGTCATCGGAGGCGCCACCTGCAGCAGACAGATAAGGCCCGGGATCCGATTGCCAGACGACCCGCCCCGTTTTGGCGTCCAGCTTGAACAGTTGACCCCTTTCGATCGATGAGAACAGTTTTTTCTTTTCGCTCGCCGCGTAGATGCCATCCAGGGTGGCGGCAGGACTGAAGGCATGGGGTTTTTGGGTGGACAGTTCAGTATGCCAGACTTGAGTGACGGTGATGGCGGGCAGGATATTGAACAGTTCAGCTGGCTTTTCCACGGACTCGTCGCTGGAAAACCAGTTCATGGGATTGAGCTTGTGGCTGAATTGCGGAAAATGTGCGCAACCGGTCAGACTGAGTGTGAGCAGTAAAGGAATAACGGTGGAACGAGGGCTCATTTGTTGGCAACTCCGGCAATGGCATTCAGCTTGATTTCAATGACTTGGCGATAGGGACTGTCCGCAGGCAGCTTTTCCAGTGCAATACGGTAGGCGGCGCGCGCCTGCTCACGCTGATCCAGCATGACGTACGCATCACCTTTCAGATCATTGTACAGGTTTGCGTCGTGTTCATCGTGCGGCGTATCGAGCAGTTTCAGTGCTTTGTCTGCCTGATGCTGGTCGAGCTCGATTTCGGCCAGGCGCAGACCCGCCAAGCTGCGCATTGGGGTTTCCTGACTGTGATCAAGTACCCATTGCAGTTCTTTGCTGGCAAGATCGGTCTGATGTGAGGTCAGATTGCTGGCTGCGGCAATCAGTGCGCCGCGTGTGGCGTAGGGGCTGTCCGGATAGCGCGTGACCAGCGTGTCGGCAAGGGTGGTCACGGCACGACTTTGGCCGGCTTGTTGCATGCCCTGCAGGCTAGCGTACAGGCTGGCGGCTTCCGCAGTTTTGCGATGATTGGCCTGCTGCCACCATTGTACTGCCACGAAAGTGGCCAGTGCGGCGAGTAACGCGCCCAGGATCAGGTTACCGTATTGTTGCCACAGGGATTTGATTTGATCCAGTTTTTCCTGTTCTTCAAGGCTTAACTCGTGATTCATGCGGCTTCCTTGCGGGTGAGTAGGGTTAAGGCATGCTCCAGGTGACACAGTATTTGCGGGTTGCCGTTGTCAAACTGGGTGTCCTCGCGTAGCGGCTTGATCGTCAACTGCTGAGTCGCTACTTCTTCGTCGCCAATGATGCAAGCAAAGCGGGCGCCACTGGCATCGGCTCTTTTCATTTGTGATTTGAAACTGCCTTCGCCGCAGTGCTGGATCACATGCAGCCCGGCTTGCCGCAACTGGCGTGCCACTTGCCAGGTCCAGGTCAGTGCTTCCTTGCCCTGGTGCACGATATAGACATCCAGTGTCGATGTCGGCGTGTTGGTGGTATCCAGCAGCGCGAGCAGTCGTTCAAAGCCGATAGCATAGCCGCAGGCGGCTGCGGGTTTGCCACCGATCTGTTCGATCAGCGTGTTGTAGCGGCCGCCTGCGCAAAAGGTGCTTTGTGCACCCAGGCGCGTGCTGATCCATTCGAACACCGTGTCATTGTAGTAGTCCAGACCGCGCACCAGGCGTGGGTTGATGTGGAATTTGATGTGGTGTGCCCGCAGGATTTGCTGCACTGCGTCGAAGTGGTCGAGAGCATTGTCGTCCAGTTCGGCCAGCAAGCGGGGTGCGCCTTCAATCAGCGGCTGCATGTCGGGATTTTTGCTGTCCAGAATGCGCAGTGGATTGCTGTGCAGGCGGCGATGTGCTTCTTCGTCGAGCTGTGCGGTGTGCGTTTCCAGGTAGGCGATCAGTTTGCTGCGATGCCGCAAGCGTGCGGCAGAATCGCCCAGGGTGTTGATTTCCAGGGTGATGTCGCTGATGCCCAAGCGCTGCCACAAATCGGCAGTCATCACGATGTGTTCTGCATCCATTTCCGGCTCGGCATAACCCAGCGATTCGATGCCGAACTGGTGAAATTGCCGGTAACGGCCTTTTTGCGGGCGTTCGTGGCGGAACATCGGACCCGCATACCACAGTCTGCGCGCACCTTGGTACAGCAAGTTGTGCTGAACCACTGCGCGCACGCAACTTGCCGTACCTTCAGGTCGCAAGGCCAGTTGTTCACCGTTGAGCGCATCGGTGAAGGTGTACATTTCCTTTTCCACGATGTCGGTCACTTCACCAATGGCGCGTTTGAACAGGTTGGTCTGTTCGAGGATGGGTGTGCGGATCTCCTGGTATCCCCAGGCTGCCAGCCACTCGCGCAGGGTGGATTCCAGCCTTTGCCAGTGCGGAGTATCTTCGGGCAGGATGTCGTTCATCCCGCGGATGGCTTGTATGGCCTGGACTGTATTATTCATCGGTATTATTCATCGGCATTATTCATCGGCATTATTCATCGGCGGTGTTCATGCTATTCATTATAGTGATAATAGGGATAAGCACTCAGTTCACTGGGTGCAGAGGGATGGTGGTGCGTGGTGTGGGCGTGCCTGCGCCTGCCGGGTTGCCAGACGCATAGTGCTCGCGCACATAAGTGTCTACGATCTGTTGAAATTCTTCAGCGATACGGTCGCCTTTCAGGGTCACGGTCTTGACGCCGTCCACATACACGGGCGCGACTGGAATCTCCCCCGTGCCGGGCAGGCTGATGCCGATATTGGCGAGCCGGGATTCGCCAGGGCCGTTGACCACGCAGCCCATGACGGCCACCTGCAGGGTTTCCACGCCGGGGAACTGCACACGCCAGATGGGCATCTGGTCGCGCAGATAGCTTTGAATGTCCTGTGCCAGATGCTGAAACACGGTGCTTGTCGTGCGGCCGCAACCGGGGCAGGCAATGACCATGGGCGTAAACGAGCGCAGTCCCATGGTCTGTAAAATTTCTTGTGCCACGATGACTTCACGGCTGCGGTCGCCGCCGGGTTCGGGCGTGAGCGAGATGCGCAGCGTGTCGCCAATGCCTTGTTGCAGCAGGATGGCCAGCGCAGCGCTAGAGGCGACGATGCCCTTGGAGCCCATGCCTGCTTCGGTCAGCCCCAGATGCAGCGGGTAATCGCAACGCGATGCCATATCCTGATAGGTGCTGATCAAATCCTGCACGCCCGAAAGTTTGCAGGACAGGATGATTTTGTCGCGTGCAAGTCCGAGTTGTTCTGCCTTGGCCGCCGATTCGAGCGCGCAGGTGATGAGTGCCTCGCGCATGACCCGTTCGGGCGCCTGCGGCACAGCTTGCCGCGCATTGTCGTCCATCATGCGCGCCAGGTGTTCTTGATCCAGACTGCCCCAATTGACGCCGATACGCACGGGTTTGTCATAGCGACAGGCGATTTCGATCAGCGTGGCAAATTGCTCGTCGCGTTTGGCGCCGCGCCCCACATTGCCCGGGTTGATGCGGAACTTGGCCAGCGCTTCGGCACAGGCCGGTACACTGGTCAGCAATTTGTGGCCGTTGAAATGGAAATCGCCGATCAGCGGTACGTTGCAGCCACGCTGCGCCAGCGCATCGCGGATGTGCGGTACGGCTGCAGCGGCTTCCTGTGTGTTCACGGTGATGCGTACCAGCTCTGAACCGGCTCGCCACAATGCATACACTTGTTCGGTCGTGGCAGCGATGTCAGCCGTGTCGGTATTGGTCATGGATTGCACCACGATGGGTGCATCGCCGCCAACAGCGATGTGGCCGACCATGACTTGGCGGGTGATGTGGCGGGTAATTGGTGAATTCAACATGCTTTTATTTGGGTAGGGTCAAGCGGGCAACCTTGACTGGCGTGAACGAGGACAAGTCGATATTTTGACCATTATCGCTCAGGCGGACATGGGCTGCGTTGCCTATGGTCAAGGAAACGGGTGCTGCAGCAGAAAAACTTGCTTCTTGGCCGCCATGATAAACCTGAGCGGTGAGTGTGTGGTGCTGGCCGTCGCGGATTTCGACCCAGGCGTCCTCAGCAAATTGCAACTGCAAGCGTTGCAAGGCAGTGGCAGGCGTGGTTTTTTGGGCTGTCGGCGACTCCGGAGCAACAGGTACAGACGGCGCTGCAGACACTGCCGAAGCGGTCGGAGTTT
>VFSW01003559.1_pt1 | contig 23351 bp, 35 predicted proteins | sample 5358111 | NCBI WGS metagenome assembly VFSW01 (sample SAMN11554181, study PRJNA540505) | mine drainage metagenome | isolation source: sediment from site ElyBrook_90M | place: USA: Ely Copper Mine, Vershire, VT | collected 2017
ATGTAAAGCTGTGTTCTCCATATTTATTCCACGCATTTTGTAAATGGGGATTGGTATGTATTTTCATTCTTAATTTATTTTTGTGGCTTCTCCATCTCATCTTTATATTTTTTGATGCCCCAACATAATATTTTCCATTAACAATATTGATTATTTTGTATATTCCTGATACTTTTGTTTTTATAATATCGGATAAGAGCACGTTTACGCTCAAGTCGCTTATGACGGTGGTAGTATCGCATACGTCGGATACGCCATTGCTCTCGGATTTCTTCGGAGGTTCTGTTGAGTGATTTTCTTCCCATATAACTTCTTTCTCTTTTGTGATTGACACTGCTTGACTCATATGATATAATTAGCATTAACCGTGACAAAAAGAGTGACAAAAATAAAATGAAAGTCAAATGCGTTGAATGTGGGAAGCTTCAAAAATTTTCCACGATTGAAGAAATGAAAACGGCTCAATGGAAAATTTTGGCGTGGATTGTTCCAAGCGGAGACCCTCGGGTAGTATGTAATGACTGCGAATATGGAACTCCTCCTATTCCAAAAAAACGGCCTTGACCTTTTATAAGGATGTGGTATATTGTCAGCATGAGCCAAACCCAAACAATACCGATAGCCAATCTCATTAAAGATTGGGTTTACTGCCTTTACAAGGGGCAGGGTGATGGTTACGTGAAGAAAGACCCCGCCGTGTTCATGCATATTGGGTCCACGGGAATGCCCATCTTTCACCCGTTGGGAGAACCTGATTTTCATTCCTGCTTCGGCTTGGTGGATTACGGGTTCACTTGGATTGCCATCGGCGACCGCCCCGGCACCAAAGAAGATTTAGGATATTAATATGGCACAGCTTTTTACATTACTATACGGAAGGTCAAAGAAACGGATGCGTCCGATTATGACCGACGTATTGCACAAATGCAAGAATTACAAAACGCAGCGGGAGAAGTCCAAGGGAAGTGAGTGCTCTCGTGGATGGCACTCAATTGTCCCCGCCGAGGCTGATGCTGTCGTGTGGAAACAACGCACTTGCACCGTTGGCGGGAACCGCCCGACCACGGTAATGCGCCACGGTGAGGGATTGGCGGGATACATCAACAAGCACGGCTTCAACCCACACACATGACCGACGACCACAATCAAATTTGGTTCCTGACCTCTATCGAGGTTAAAAAGTTTCCAAAAATCAGGAATCCGAAGACGGGTGAAATGAAAGTGTCAAGATTCACCCGAACCTTCGGATACCATATTGGATACGAAAAGGCTCTGAAAGCAGTCCGTGAGAATCACGGGAGTATGCATGAGTGTTTGTATGAATATCTCGTCATGGAGTGTATCGGCGAAGGTGTTCACGCCCTCTGTGAGAAAGAAGAGTGGTTCAAATGGAAGGACCGCCGATGGATGCCCTGCCGTAAGCCGTGGTGGGCCAAGGGAATGGTCAATTGGGCACTCGGTTAATAATTTATGAATGCAAATCCGGTCCTCCAAACTTCATTCCTAACCAACAATAAGCATATGCTTTGTTTTCGATGCGGTGGTGAACATTTCGTCAAGAAAATGGCGGATGTCGAACAACTGTATCGGGGAAACACCTACATTGTCAATACGCCCGTTTCCGAATGTGTGGATTGCGGATGGCAAGGAATGGACAATGGAGAGGCCGACGAATTGGTGAAGCGAACGAAGGCCAAATGGAAAGACGGCCTGTGTTCCCATTGTCAGAAAAATCCCGCATCCGAGCCACATACTTGTCCTTATGCCGAGGAAATAGCCGACGATTCCGAAACTTAATGCACCTGTTGTGCCGAATGCTCCCGTGAGTGTGCGATGGATATTTGAATAATGAAACCCAACGACGGACCCTTAATCATTGGTAAGAACTCCCCCGCAATGGGAGAGACTCCTGCCATTTTGCTACACAATTCCAAATATACCACCAACCTTGGGGCCATTCAACGGGCGTCTCTGCGTCGTTTCTTCCCGTGGAACCAAGCGTGGAAAAATGCCAATGGCGACTTGAATACTCCATTCAACGAGTCTGGGAAAATGCTTGCCAAATGAAAACTTATTGGAAAATTGCCGAGTTTGACGATAAGGGAATAAAGACACTATTTCACGGTGTCAAAGGCAATCGGCGCATTCCACGAGGCAAGTGGGTTGAGTCGGAACGGAAGTGGGTCAATGATGGAAACAGTCAATCCTATTGGTCAGGATGGCACGTTCTTCCTACCAAAGCCGTGGCTGAGGCTTATCTTACTCGGTTCAAGAATCGCAGGGATAAGCTTGTTATTCTACGCTGCAACATCAAAGGCAATGTGTGGCCCAAGGCTCATGCCAATGCCCCCGTATTGCTTGCACAATTTTTGAGACTTATATGATAGAATTGAAAATCATGGGGCACGTTGTAGTAATACGGAAAGCAAACGATACTACCCGAATTGATTTATCAAACATTCCTGCAAATCTGGCATGGTGGAAACCAGTAGTTTTGGATTATTTGGAAATGGAAGGATTTATATGACATACATTACAGCCAATACACAACGAGAAGGAAAGATATGGGCCGAGGGGTATCTCTCTCCCGGCGAGAAATTTCGTGTTCTTTCCACGGGAAATCAAATTCGTGGCCATGCTTTTAGAAAAGGCGACGACCTTTATTTGCTTCGGAAAGACCCCGAGTTTATGCAGGTTCTTTATCCTGCTCTCTGCGGGTGTGCCGTTTATGACTTTTCGGAATGATTGAATACCCATCCATAATGAACTCTGCCAAGGCTCCTCGTCAGCCTTGCATTGCCTTTGAGAAACTTGATGGAAGCAACATCCGAGTTAAATACACAAGCAAACGAGGCTTTACAGAGTTTGGAAGTCGCACCCAACGATTCGACAAGGGACATCCGTTCCTCGGTGCTGCGGTGGATATTTTCTATCGTGATTTCGAGAACCCATTGGTGGACTTGATTGAAGCAGAGTTTCCCAATGAACGGGAAGTGATTGCGTTCCTTGAGTTCTTTGGGGACAAGTCCTTTGCAGGATGGCACGACCCCGAAGACCCTACAAAACGGCTTGTCTGCTTTGACATTATGGTAGGACATAAGAATAGAAAGTTCTTGATGCCCCAAGAGTTTGTCAAGCTGTCCACCAAATACAAAGTTACTGCCCCAAAGGTCATCTACACAGGCAATATGTGTGAACAACTCATCGCTGACGTTCGGGGTGGGCAATATGATGTCAGTGAGGGCGTCGTATGCAAAGGCACAGAGAAAACAGGTGCCCATCGTGGCGGCGTTTGGATGTGCAAAATCAAAACCAAAGTGTATTTGGATAAACTATTCAATCGCTATGGTGAGGAAGGTTTACAAAAATATGGAGAATGATTATGGACGCCAATAAAACTGTTCTCGTTACCCGACATATCACTCGTTTAGTGGACGACTCGAAAGATGTTCTCGAACGTGGTAATAAAGATGGGGCTGCTTACTTGGCTTGTATTGCGGGCATGTGGATGAATTTCTTCAAGCTTCCGCTTGTCAATCCTTATAGTGATTCTTTTCTCCATTCGTGGTTTACCACGGGATATGATTGTTATACCCAATCCCTCGGGATTAATGATGAGTTGAGGAAACAAATAATCGAACACGAAAAGAAATGGGCCAAAGAACATCCCGATGGAGGCTCACAAAAGAAAAACCCCGTGGTCATAAAGCACGAAACCACGAGCTCGGATGTCAAAGTGAAGCGGGAAAGCATTTGGACCAAAAAACTTTGGTAAAAACATTTGACAAAGGCTATCCTCTGTGATATATTATAAGCCAATATGAAAAAATACATTCTTGCAATCGTCGCCGTGGTTTCCCTTGCATTAGCATCGGCACAGGCGAATCTGGTTACAATCAATTGGGCACCCAACCATTCCCCGACTGCCGGTGAATTCGTCTTATCTTCGCCCAACGGTTCCTTCACTGCGTTCGATACGTTCTGCATCGAAATGAATCAGTATATCAACGTCGGCAGCACTTATTCCTATACCATTGCCAACGGCTCTGACGGGGGTGTGAATTCTCCAAACCTTACTCCCGTTTCCATCGGCACCGCATGGCTTTACAGCCAATTTCGTAATGGCACTTTGCCGGGATTCACGGGCACCGAGGCACAACAGACCGACCTTCAAAACGCCATTTGGTATTGTCAAGGCGAGTTGTCTTCCCTCGGACAAAATCAATGGCTTACTGATGCCGAAAACTCTCTCGGGCGTTCGCAGACAGGGCTATTGGCCAACGGCAATGGAGCCTATGGCGTTGACGTTTGGAATCTGTATGACCCGTGCTCGGGTGCTCAATGCCAATCACAACTTGGCATTCAAACAGTGCCCGAACCTGCGACGTGGTGGGTGAGCCTGTTCATTCTCCTGCCCTTCGGTTTGGCCACGTTGAAGAGTTTCCGCCGTGATGCCACGGCTTAATGCCAACCCTATGAGAACGCCAACCTTCGGGCTGGCGTTTTTCATTTGACACTTCGATGAAGTGTAGTATATTATCCCAACATGAAAGACCAGCGCTGCGTATTGTTTGCGGGCAATTCGAGTCAGGTGCTTGCAAATGCCATTGCCACCACGCCCAATATGGGTATCTCTTTGGGAAACATATACCATCATCGTTTTCCCTCGGGTGAATGGTATTGTCAACTCAAGGAAAACATTCGGGGCGATGACGTGTTCCTTCTTCAAGCCATTTGTGAGCCTGCCAATGACAACCTGATGCAGTTGCTTGTGATGGCCGATGCCTGCCGACGCTCTTCGGCGGCTCGTATTACAGCGGTTATTCCTTACCTCGGCTACTCCCGCCAAGACCGCAAAGACAAGCCTCGTGTTCCCATTTCGGCCAAGTTGGTTATGGATATTCTCGCTGCCTCGGGCATCAATCGTATCATTACGATGGACCTCCACGCCCAACAAATTCAAGGGTTTACCAACCTTCCTTTCGACCACCTTTACTTTCAACCCTCATTGATGAAAGCATTGGATGGTTTGAATATACAAGTCGTTGTCGCCCCCGACACAGGAGCCATCAAGAAAGCGGTGGAGTTTTCGACGAAGGCCAGCCTCGATTTCGCCTTCATCGTCAAAAAACGGAAGAGCGATACCGCTGTGGAAGCGGCTCAATTTGTTGGTGATGTCAAAGGTAAGAACGTTCTCGTCTTGGACGACTTGACGGAATCGGCAGGCACGGTTATTGCTGCGGCGAATTGCTGCAAAAACAACGGTGCCTCTAATGTATATGCTGCCGTAACACACGCCTGTCTTAGCCCTGTTGGCTCGGCCCTGTTGAATACGTCTATCACCAATGGAACTATCACCCAATTTTTTTGTTCCAATACGGTTACTGAAAGCACTATTAAGCCGGGAACTGTTGCAACTATCGTAAATGTCGCCGATGTCTTTGCGACAGCCATCCATAAGACTCACGGCAACGAAAGTATTACTGAACTCTTCTTATGAGTCGAAAGACCGATGAAGAAACATTGGACGTGAAACAAACCGCCGAAGCGGTGCAGGACGAATATAAACGCAAAGAGAAGACATCAGGGAAGCCTACATCTAAACTTAATTCCCTCAAGGCTCATACGAAATGGCTTCAACGCCAACGTGAGCGGGAGACCCTTCGTCAACAATTGAAAAAGGTTTGGAATAAGAATAAAAATCATGCTTGACAATTACAAAACAATGTTGGTTTCTGGTGGTGGACTCGCTGCTGTGGCGGCGGATATTATGGCGGGATTGCGTTGTTTGAGGATGTTAAGGCCCATCCCGAACAATATGATGCGAAAGTCATCAAACGCTTGGCCGAAGAAATAATGGGAAAGCGAAAAATAGCTGACCCGAGTAAGCCATTTTGATATGCAAAAGATAATGGTCACAGTGGATGCGGACGGATTCAAGTCGGCTATGCTGATTGAACCCGACCGCTTCGATGACCCGTCGCTGGAAGCGGCGACTCGCATCATCGAAAAGAACAGGCTCAATCCGAAGTTTACGGTCACGCCGGTCATTCGGTGTATCGTCGGGAAGCAGGTAAGGAATTACAATACTTATTGGGTTCTTGTCAATGCTGCCCGCTATGACGTGGCCGAACGTCTTCGCAAGGTTGTCCTCACCAAAACCAAAGTTGATTTGGCTCAACAGCCATATCACGGGGGGAATTTAAAATTGGATGCTTATGCTTGAGGAATACATTGTTGAAGGCGCTAACTTCGTCTCGGTCGTCCCCGTTAATACCGAGGTTTGTGGGTCTCCATTTATGGAAGCAGCGACGGTTACGTTGGAATGTGCCTTTCGGCCCCAACGCAAGAGGCCCGAGGGTTTCAAGCTGCTTACCAAGAGCGTTAACCCTGCCATCGGCTCGAAACTATTCGTGTGGAAGAATGGCGACATCGGCAATGACGAGAAAATGGGTATCATTAACTTCGTGGAGGCCGCACGCAACGCTGGCCTGTTGGACCTTGTGAAGTTTGTCGAAAGGGTTTGACATTTCTTCGTTTGATGGTATATTGGGGCAATGAAAACTGTCACCATTGAAGGTGAGACGTGGCATGCCACATTGACTCCCGAAGAGTTTGCGGCGTGGAACATCTACGCCGACCGCCACGAGTGGCTTCTCAATTGGAGTTACGAGGCCACTTTGACAATGTTTTGGACTAATTTTCGGATGGGCAAAAATCCAAACCTCCCGTTATGCTCAAACTCTTGACCGATGAAGAATTGGAAGCCCTGCCTACGCATCGTTTGCTAAAGGTATTGGACAGTGCCCGAGCGGTGGAGAGCAACGAGCAAGGTCGGCGGATGATTGCCGAGAACATTTGTTGCAAGCATGAATACCCCGAACTATGGGAAGCAAAAGTGGCTGTCCCAACTCGGTGGATAACCACTTACAAAGAGAAAATCAAGTCCATCTTGGCAAAGAGAAAGAACATACCATGAAACCCGACAAAGCAGGCATTTGGGAATGGTTTGAGGAAGATGGCACCAAGCGTCTTGTCTCTGTTTGCGATGTCGGTGCTCCCGTGGGAATGAAATACTTACGGGTGTATTGGTGGGGCGATATTACGATGTTGATGACCACTTGCAGGAGCCAATCTATGACTGCGATTTGAAACAGTGCGGCACCATTGACCGCCTCGCAAAGTGGCCCGACCGTTGGGGCAACTACATCGGCCCCGAGGACAGCGTGCCCGAAGACCAAAAGTATTGGTTGCCGACACCTGAGCAACGGGTTGAAATAATGAAGCAATACGAAAAGGAAAAATGAAAACATTCAAGTGGGCATTTGCCATCATCTTGCTCGTGTTGTTTTATTTATTTTTTTCACGGGAAGTCATCTTCTATGCGGTGACAGATGGCCATTCGATGGAGCCAACCTACCATACTGCTGACACAGTAGCGGTGACACGGATGCCATTGTGGTTTCACGGCCCCCGAGTTGGTGATGTCGTTCTTATCCGAGAATTTAATGAGTTCGGTCGGGGTGATGGGAAGATTGACATTAAGCGGGTCGCTGCCATCACTAATGACACTTATTACGTTCTCGGAGACAATACAAACAAGGGAGCGAGTTTCGATAGCCGTTGCTATGGCTCATTGCCTGCCAACCAAATCCTCGCTGTGGCGTGGAAACAGTGATGTATTCATACATATTCACAAATTTCTACGAAGCCACTTCTTGCCTCCATTAACAATGCCAAGCGGGACATAATGTTCGATGGAACCTCTGCCCGAAAGAATTTGACAATTTCGAAGGTTGTGTTATAGTATAGGGATGAAGATTGATTTCGCAACTGTGGATACCACGCAATTTATGATGCATCAACACGTCATAGATGGCGAAGTATGCACGTTAATTCAACCGCAACATATTGGGGCAAAATGGACTCAAGAAAATAAAATTTTTCGCTCGTCATTATGGAATTCAAATGGCGAGTTAATTTCGGCGGGGATGCCAAAATTCACCAACTGGGGTGAGAACCCCGAGGCTTTCCCCGTGCCTCAATCACTCAAGAACACTACGGTTGTTGAGAAAATTGACGGCTCCTTGCTTGTTGTATCCAAATACAAGGGTAAGTTTATTCTTCGCACCCGTGGAACGGTGGATGCTTCCAAGCTGGACAACGGCCATGAATTGGGATTGTTCCGTCAGACCATTCTTCCGATTTTCGACAACTTATGGCTCGACCCTACGTGGGGCTGTTCGGTTCTGTTTGAGTGGGTATCTCCCGTTCAACGCATCATCTTGAACTATGGTGACTCTCCTGATTGGTATTTGGTCGGGTGGATTCGGCACGAAAATTATGAGTTGCATCCACAATCGTTTTTGAACGAATTTGCGTCTCAATGGAGCATCAAGCGTCCACCTTGCTATACTTTCCCCGACGTTCCATCCCTGATGGCTAACGTCGAATTGTGGAAGGGCAAGGAAGGTGTCGTTGTCTATTCCCATAACGACCAAGTGTTGCACAAGGTCAAGGGTCTTTGGTATCTCGCCCTTCATCGTATGAAGGAGGCTTTGGCTTCAATAGATAAAGTTATTGATGTTTGGTTTGAACAAGGTCGCCCATCTTTCCAAAACATGAAGGAATTCGTCACAAATCAATTTGATTGGGAATTATGGGTTCAGGTTCAGGGAGACGTGAGCCGCATCTGCGATGCTTGGAAAGAAGTTGAGAACATTGTGCAAGGTATTGATGTATTTGTCACCGGGACTTTACAGCCTATGTCAACTCGACGTGACCAAGCATTGCGAGTTCTGTCTTCCTATGGAAACACTAATCGTGCAGCATTTGTATTCAAGCGGTTAGACGGAAAGCCTCTCGCCGACGATGATTTGAAGAAATTGCTTTATCAAGTTATGAAAAAATGAGAATTGTAGGATTTTTATTGTCCCATAATTCATATTGATACAATGCACTCTCAATTTAAGCCAACCGCCTAGCGGTAACAGGAAGGTCCGTCTGTCACGCTTCCTTGGCTTAGGTGTGGCAGGCTCAACCAGAGGGGGACAACTGGTGTGGCTAAAGATTGGGGAGGGTCCACCCCTTGACAATTTCGGGAAGTGTGTTAGATTAGTAGTGTTCGCATTCCTCGTCTAGTGGACAGGATGGCACGAAACTGCGGCATACGGGAATCGGTGCGGGCGGTGGCTGTGACGACGGGCGTTCGATTCGCTCGGAATGTGACACTTGACAAACATCAACTCCCATGATATATTGCGGCCATGAAAGTTAAAGTCTGCCCAAAGTGCGGCTCCAAAGGTCTCGGTGACAGATGGTGTAACCATCAAAAATTGCAGCAATATTGTCACGAAGAAGACTGTAATTGGACCGGGACTCCCCGCACTCCTGACCGCCGCCGCATTACCAATATGAAAGCGTTGCGGGTGGATGATTTCTTCGGGTGGGACTATATCATTTATGACCGCTTCGGCCACGAGTCCACCATTTCGCAGAGTTTTAATACTGAACAGGAAGCAATGAAAGACATGGAAGAGGAATTGAAGCATGGGGAGAACAACCCCGATGCTGGCCCCTACACAGGCGTCTTGTTCAAGACCCCTGCCCGAGTCGTTCTCTACGGTAAGATGTTCAGGATGAAAGATGGCGTATGCAAAAAAGTGTAGCTTATACCGTCATCCAAAACTCCATCTACGTCGTTGGAATGTTTATCTTTATGTTGCCTCTGTTGGCCATCTACCTACTTTTTTGTCCTTATTTTTGGGGCAATGATGACTATGGTATGATTGACTACTACGATTACCTGAACGGATTCGATTCAATTCTTTAACCCTTGACATTTTATAACCCCTGTGCTATTTTAATCGCATGAGTGAAAAATTAACCATTACCCGAACTTGGAAGCCCGTAACCAAGACGGTCGCACATTGCCACGAATGCCCGTGGGGATATGCCGTGTGTTTCGCAATTTTCATCGGCATCTGCTGTCTCGTAATGTTCTTGTGATGAAATCGGTTCTCGTGTTGTTTCTGTTCTGGTTCGGATGCGTAAGTGTCCGGGCCAGTGACGCTTCGGTCGAACTCTCTTGGACCCCTCCGACGAATTCGGCAACAGTTGTAGATGGTTATTACATCTGCTATGGAACCAATCGTGGTCATTATTATGGCTCCAATGAAGTTTGTGATTGGGCCACGAGCAATTGCATCATAAGCGGGTTCAAAATCTTTGGTGGTCCTTATTATTTCGCCGCCACTTCATTTAGCTATACCAATCTCTCGGCCTACTCCAATGAAACCAATTGGACTCCCGTCAATCCCAAGTTGGCTCGTCTCTCCGAATGGATGTTGTTTACCAACATCCCCTATGTTACTCCAATCGTGGTGTCCAATAAGCACGGCCTTGTCACCAACTATTGGTATGTATCTCCATATGCTTATGTCGTTGCCCTGACCAATGAGGTCTTCACTAACTATGTCTTTTCAATTCAGGCTACGACAAACCTTCTTCGACCGTGGATTGATATTCACACCAATACTGTCCCATTCGTTTACACCGATAGGCCCGTCATCTTTCAGAGGTTTTACCGACTTCGTTACATCCCTTGACAAACACCTAAAGTGTGCTACATTGTAGGCATGAAAGTCAATACGGTGGCTATCAATGGCCAAGAGCTTCCGCCCTACCACGCCAAGGTAGTTCGAGACGCCCTTGTTGACTTCGATTCCAAAATGAACCATCGGCGTGCCGTCGGTGAAGGAAAAGATGCGGAAACCGAACGGCAGAAGCGTTCAACGGCCCTTAAACAAATCAACTCCCTGTTCCAATGACCGAAATTAACCCATTCCTGTTGCTTTCTATGTTCGTTATGCTCGGAGCAACGTTTTTCTTTACGCTTATGGCCATTCTCCAAAAGAGTAAGGGACTTGGCCTTGCAGCGTTTATTTCGGCGGTCATCACCGCTATCCTTATGATTGGCTGCGGAGTGGCTTGGCAAGAACTTCATTCTCACGCCAAACTTATTACTAACCTATACAAAATGCTATGACAACCACTGAAACGCTAGTCACCATCCCCGTCGCTCTGAACATCCCTGTTCAGCGAGTCAAAGACCTGCTTTGTAACGCCATCGAAGGCGGCTCAAACTATTGGGTATCCACCTTGGACCGCTGCGGCGGCATCACCCGAGAACAGGCCGAATACCGCCAAGACGTGCCGTTTGTCGAAGGTGGATGGCTCGAACTCGAAGAGCAAGAGCAAAGTGGGAAGACCAAGACGTTCAGGATTGACCTTGCGGCCATCACGAAAGGCTTGGTTGCGATGGCGGAAAAGTATCCCCGGCACTTCGGCGACTTCATTGCGGAAAACGATGATGCAGAGACGGGGGATGTCTTCCTGCAATGTATCTGCTTCGGAGAAACAATTTATGGTTAAGCGTATCCTCGAACTCGTCGCCATCTTGGCCGTATTGGTTGGCATCCTGTCTTTGGCAGGATGCGGGAATCCATCAACTCCAATCGAAACAGTTAATCAATCATCCGAGTATTATCGGGTGAATGGCCTCAACATAGGTCAATATGATACTTTTCGTGTCGTTGTCATTGATGGGTGCCAGTATTTCTATCAGTATAACCCCCGAGGCGGCAGCACGCTTTGTCACAAGGGCAATTGCACCAATCCTATTCACCAGTATAATAAGTCTGTCGAAAAGCCTTGACGCTGCGGCCCGAATGTGGTATCATTAAGTTGTGAAAAATGCAAACACATTAAGCAACGAAGAGATGGATGAAATCGTCAAAAACATTCCTGACGAATTGACGGGTGAACCATTCACGCCTCCCAAGGAATGGAAACGAGTTGATTGCGGCGACATTGAAGTATATGTCGGGGACAGAATGTATGTCGTTGCTTTGGTTGACAAACTACCCGAAAGTGAGAAAGAAGTGGTGGACAATCAAATTAACACCGAGGATACCGTGCTAAAATATCTTACCGATGAAGGGTTCCTCGATGATGAGTATGCTTATATCGGAATGCAACAGTTTGCGTTACCTCTCCGACCTCTCCCACCCGAAAAAGAATGAAAAAAGGCAGCAAACGGCCACTGAACCTCACAAAAACGTGTGAGTGTGGAGAATCGTTTTCTTGTGCTGACCCTAAGCGTGTATATTGTCCTTCTTGTTCTCTCTGTAGATATTGTCAAATTAGACCTACAAGAAGCGAATCTCGTGTATGTAAAACTTGTAGAGGAAGACATCAAACGGAACGACAGAAAGCACAGTTAAAAAAGTTACATAAATCCATACGTGGAAGCAATAACCCTTCTAAGCGTCCCGAAGTTAGAAAGAAACTGTCAGATGGTAAACTCGGAGACCTCAACCCATCCCGAAAATATAGAGCACAATATGCGGCTCATATTGCCAAATATAGACCCGGTAAAGTCTCTAAACTTGAAGAGATTGTTGCTAAACGATTCCCATACTTAAAACGACAATTCAAGGTTGGATGGTATTCATTGGATTTTGCCAACCCCGACCGAAAAATGGCTATTGAAGTTTTAGGATGCTGGCATCATTCTTGTCCTTTGTGTTTTCCCGATTCTCCACAACATAAAACGCAGCGAGTTGTTCGAGGGAATGATTTGAGACGGACCAAATATCTATCTGAAAATGGGTGGAAAATTGTTAGTTTTTGGGAACATGATATAAAAATTAACCCTTGGTTTTATAACGTTCCTGCTAATATAGAATAAAAGGATAAACATATGATGACCCCATAAGAAAAGGACCGCATAAACAAAATGCTCAAGGAATTGGGCGAGACTAAAACCATAGACGAACTCGAAGCGGTTCGCAAGCGTTGCGTCCGCACCCTCCAAGAGTGGTCTTCGCAGAATGAAGAGGACCGGAAAGCCCTACCCCAAGACATTAAAGACTTGAAGATGATTACAGGCTATGCTTTCTTTATGACCTTGAGCGGCATGATGCCCATTGTCGGGTGCATCGGCAGCATTGATATGGCCATTGAGGCAGCTTACAACCTCGGCAAAGCGACTCCCAAGAGTTGACATTCCGGTCGCCCTGTGGTATATTACCATCAAAAACTATCTCCATATTTTAACCTCGCTGAGGTTGTGAATGGTCACTCGTCAATGTAGTATTGCAAAAAACTATGAGCTTCCCAACCGCATTCATTGTTACTATCGTCAACACCAAGACCAAAGAGGTTACTGGCATATGGCTTGATTACCCCGAACAGATTGACGAAATCTCACTCGATGAAGACCAAGTAATGTATGTCAATCAGTTTAGCGGTGAAGATTGCACGGATTATGAATAACCTTTGACCTTCGGCTCCATGTTTAATTTTTAAGCCCGTAGAAATGCGGGCTTTCGCCTTTTTTGGGGTATATTTATACAATATGACAAATGAGTGGAAAAGATTATGTCCATCATGCAATAGAGAACTTTTTTACTCTAGTAAGTATAAATTATCAAGAGCTATTTTTGAAAAAAGTTGTTGTTCTAGTTGCGTCAATCGGCATAGAACATTTTCAATAGATACTCGGTCTAAAATGGCGAAATCCAAATTAGGAAAACCATCCCCACTTCGAGGAATTCCTCTTTCGGAAGAAACACGCAAAAAAATCTCTACTTCTCAAATTGGAAAAATAGTTTCTAATTATACGAGACAGAAAATGTCTGCATCAAAAGTGGGTTGTAAATCTTGGAATAATGGAATTCATTACTCTGTCGAACGTCGGAAAGAAATGTCGGAATGTGCAAAAATAGCAATGCATCGTCCAGAGGTACGTAAAAGACACATTGAATCTTTAATGTCTTCCCAATGGTTAAAAGTAAAAACAGATAAAGGTCAGCTTGAACTAATAGAGAAGTGGAATAAACTAGGATTTCAATTTCATCCAAATTATCCGTTAAAAGGAAATGATTTTTTATATTATTTGGATGGTTATGACCCCATTTTAAATGTGGTGTTAGAATATGATGGGGCATATCACTTTCGTAAATCAAATGATATAAAACGAAAAGACATCATTCGAGAACAAAACATTATTAACTTATTGCAACCCAAGAAGTTTTGGAGATATAATGCTGTCGAAAGGACGTGGAAAAATATATGTCTCAACAACGCTATGTAAAATCTAAAGGAAAAACCTATTTGGTAAATACTCCAACACTGGATGATGGAATCGGTGCGGGATTTGCCGTTGGACAACTCGTTATGAAGAATGTGACGGACGGAAAATGGTATGTAACATATACTTCTGGTTCTTCACCTTCTGCTAGTTTGTATGTTAGCCAATCGGCTCTTCCTTTTGCTTCCGGTCCTATTTATCAGCAATATGCAAATACTGCGTCCATTGTCGGTTATATGGACTATTTTGAACAAAATTTTCCATTTCAAATTGTGGCCTCAAATAATGGGTTAGCGTATCAGACCTATTTAAATGGCACTACGCCTAATGTTCAAATTGTTGTTAGTCAGTCTGCTTATTGTTCGGCGTCCATAATAGACTACCGTGGGGCTGTCATAATGACAAGTAAACCATTTTTACTTTTGCAATCGGTTACGGATGGTAATTACTATCAGGCGGGGCTGACAACGACCGGCGGGGTCACTTCGTTAACTGTTCATCAGACACTAATAAGTCAGTCTTGGATTCATCCTGTTTATTGAGGAAAGAAATGGGTTCTCTTTCAAGCCCAAGTGCTCAATGATATAAACAACTCCCTCAAAATCTTGACTCCAAAGGGCGTCATTGTCACTCACGATACTCTTCTGTTTGATGAATGCCAACGGGATGCTTCTGTGTCTTGGAATGCGTGGGAAGCGTTTGCTACTCTGAGGACCACCAATTCAAATATCTTTATGGCGTCGGTGAAGCTATCAGGAGATTCGGTAGGCTGTGGGGTTATAAAGCACGGAACACAAACTCTATATGGTGAACCAATACCCGTTTCTTGGTCGGATTACCTTCAATCCCGAAATAAGTTGATGAATATTCAATCCATCGAAACAATCTTAATGCTCGTAGAAGTCTCTTAAAAGTTCCTTCTCCGCATCCGATAGACCAAATGGTATCAATTCCCCACCACTTCTGATAGGTCGGTCTTCCAACTCTCGGCTGCTGTGAATTCCTCCGGTAGGCATTAACTTCTTTTTGGATTTTGCATACTCAACAAGTCGCTTGTCATTTTCCTCCGTTGCCTTTAGCTCTTTTTCCTTCTGTCGTTCCTCCCTGTCAGCCAAAAGCAATTCGATGATTTTATCCAATTTATCCAACAACGCTTTCATGATGATAAATATGATACGTTTATTTGTTTGTGATATATTTATAGACATGACAAATGGATTCGAAAAGAGGTCGTCAGGATTGCAATGTAAACCCCAAAGTTTTTGGGCAATTTTATTGATATGACTCTGAGATGAGCACAATAAATGAAACTTTTTCCACCATCTTTAACCGACACTCCAAATGGATTTAATTCCATTTCTTCCGGAAATATGTATTATGATAGTGAGTATTTTTATGTGAAATACAAAGGGTGGAGAAGATTTCGTTTATCACCAGTTTCATCGCTCGATTATAATTTTCCATTTCCAAAAAATGAAGGAGATATTTTTACTGATAATGAATATTTTTACATCGGATATAATAACCAATGGATAAGGTTTCCATGCAATGTGTTTAGACCAAACAGGCCCATAGGAAATGATTCGACGGTTATAAACTTAAAAAATTGTAAAGTATCTTCTTTCCCATCACGCCCAGATAGTTATGGATATTGGGGGTTGATTTCTTTCAACAAAGAATACTTTTGCATTTGGGGACGAGGAAAATGGCATAAGATTCCGATTTTTCCCATGCCAATTGAAAGGTAAGTATGAATAATTTATACCAAAAAGATAAAGATTTGAGTTTTTCTCGCCGAGCATCGGACAATAAAGAGTTCGAGGAATATCCGTTGATTGTTCAGCCTCAGTCCTTTTTGGCCTTGGACCCTTCCAATAATCTAGTATGTTATCCCATTAATTCAATCGCTGTCGCAACGGCTTCGTTCTCAACTTATGCATTAACCGCATCATATGCTACTAATGCTGGTGGGTCGGGGAGTATATCTTCTAGCAATGCTCTGTCAGCAAGTTATGCATTGACTGCTTCTTATGCCATGAATGGAGGGAGTGGAAGTTTAAGCTCTAGCTATGCTTTAAGTTCATCGTTTTCCATAACATCCTCATGGGTATCTCCTTTAATTCATATTATTAATGCAGATACAGCATCTTTTGTTTCATCCTCAAATATATTTGGAATAGTTCAATCTTCAAGTTACGCCGCAACTTGTAGTGTTTCGGTGTTAACTTTGGTCACTCAATCCGTTCAATCGGCAAGTTACGCTTCATCTTCTACACAAGCATATTTTGCAACCCAATCTCTCTACGCAACCAACTCAATCAGTGCATCTTATGCTGGAACTGCTTCGATTCTTTTAGGTTCAATAATTTCAGCGTCATATGCCACGTCTTCATCGTATTCTAGTTATTCTTTAACGGCCAGTATCGCTTTGACCGCAAGCAGTCTTCCCGACGTGATTGATATTAATGGGAAAGTCATCGTCAATGCTGACTTGATACTAAACAACAAGACACTTTACCTTTCACCGTTATCGTCAATTAGTGATAGTGGAAGTGGTTATGGAATTAACATTTACATAAATGACGATGGCATCAATAATCCCGGCGCTGCCTTCACGGTATTTGATACGGCAACTGCCACCAATGTTTGTGTATTAAGCGATACTGAACCATCCTTGGTAAATCCGGGTGGGGACATGGATTTCAACATGCCGGTGAATGCACAATTTTATGTTGGACCGAAGTCAAATCCCGGCGGATTAACACAATCCTTTTTTGTCAAAAATGGTAATGTAGTCATTGGACCTGAAACATTATCTTCAAGCAATGTTTTGACTGTCGGTGGAAATATACAATGTAATAGTATAACTGCTTCTCTTTTATTTGGAACCGCAAGTTATGCTCTTAATGGTGGAAGTGGTGGAACGTCTTTGACGACGGGTTCAATGTATCTTATAACCGCAAGTTGGTCGAGTAACACGGTTTCATCAAGTTATGCTTTGACCTCATCATATGCTTTGACTGGCGGTAGTGGAGGAACATCCTTAATTACTGGGTCCAATTATTCCATTACTGCAAGTTGGGCTTCATCATCTATTTCATCCAGTTATGCTTTAACTGCGTCGTTTGCATTGAATGGTGGGGGTGGCTCTACATTATCAACTGGGTCAACCTATCCAATAACTTCAAGTTGGTCGCTGACGGCATCTATTGCAAATGCTATTTCATTTGTTCCCTATTCTTCGACAACGGCCACGCAATCATTGTTTGCAACCCAAAGCATTTATGCTACACAATCCATCAATGCATTTTCTGCGTCATGGGTTTCTGCATCGGTATTTATAATAACTGCTCAGACAGCATCATATTTTATAACATCGAGTGTAACGAATTCCACAAGTGCATCTTATTCTATCAGTGCGTCATGGGCATTAAATTCTATAAGCTCCTCATTTTCTATGAATGCAGGAACCGCATCTTATGTTACATCATCCAATGTTGTCGGAACAATTTCGAGTGCTTCATTCGCTACCACTTCATCTTATACATTAAACGCAGTAACAAACATTGCTATATCCGCATCTTGGGCCTCATCATCAATAAGTTCATCATACGCTTCTACGGCGTCGTGGGCAATTAATGTTGTTAATTCTGGAGTTAGCCCTATTGTTTATTCCGATGTTACTACTATCACTGAACAATGGAGCGGCTCTCAATATGGAGTTAATTTCTTCCATTATACCAAATCAATGTTTACTCCATTGGAAAATGGAATGTATCGTTTAAATGTCGTGGCAACTGGCTCTGAATCTGGAAGCACTCTTAGTAATGCAACGATTTATTTCGGAATGAAGACAACCGATGAACTTGGAACATATACAATAATGGATAGTAATGCCTTTATTGGACAGGGGTCTTCTATGAGTGGCCCCGTCGCTCCTTCTATGGCATATACGCTAGGAAAATTTAGATATTACTTCTCCTTCCTATTTTCCGCTATTGCAGGCCAAACACTTGAATATTATTGGACAGATAATGGAACGGCTCTGGGAGATGGAACGAATCCATTTACCTGTTCAATTACGACGAAATCTTCCATCGAAAAACTAGCATAATATGGATAAAGTAGTTATTATTTCATCCAATCGTCCAACGAATTATATTCATAGAATTTTTAATAGCATAGGAGAGGACATAAAAATTCATTTGTTTATTGGAAGTGAAAATTCTGATTATGTTGACAAATATATTTCATGGCCAAATGTCTCGATGACAAAAGTAGTCTGTGAGTCTTCCGATGTTCTCCTTAATCAGTTTCTCAACTATCAGAACGCATTGACCAATGGATATGTCGAGAATGACGAGGGGATTCTTATTTTTGAAGATGACATTAAGTTCGCTAAAGGATGGCTCGCTAGATTTCATCAAAGTGTATCCAACCTTAAATCCCAATGTTCAAATAACTTTGCATTAACTCTTTTCACTTCCACCACAGTATGTAAAAACAGTGAGATGCCTGCTAATCATTATACATTGTTTCCGGACCTTAATGCCTTTTGGGGAACCCAAGGAATGTATTATCCTAATTCCGTAAGGGAAAAAATACTAAAATATTTCTCAACAGTGAGTCACTCCAACATAATAAATTATGACATATTAGTGAGGCAGGCATTAATAAAAGAAAATATACCTCTCTACGTCTGTATTCCGTGTTTAATAGACCACGTTGGATTCAATAGCACATGGTCAAATAATCAATTTACAATGACGGCTACTATATTTCATCCAACATTATGATTTGCATTGTCGTTCCAACTATAAGAGACATCTCCGAATTCAAAGAGCAATGGAAATCCCAGATAAAGAAACATACCGCATCTTTAATCATCGTTGATGACCGGGGTGATGTTCCGATTATTCATTACAATAATAATACTTATTCCATCGAAAATATCATTCCTTTAAAATTTCGCAATATTATTTATAATCATTCCGATTGTGTCAGAAATTTGGGGTTTTATTTTGCTAAAAAAAGAGGCGCTGATTACATTTTATCATTGGACGATGATGTAAGGCCGGTAGGAGATACTATTGGAGACCATAAGAAAGTTTTAGGTAAGAAATTTCCAATATCATGGTTTAATCCATCCATGACTAATTACCTTCGAGGGTTTCCATACAAAATGAAAAAGGAGGCGGAATGTTGGATTAGTCATGGAGTTGCGGATGGTTGTCCCGACTTGGATGCTAAAACTCAGAAAAAAATAGGAATTAAACCTCAAGAATATTATAGGGGTCCAATTCCCCGAGGAAGTTTATTTCCATTCAGTGCCATGAACTTTATGTTTTCGGTTAAAGCTCTTCCATTTGTTTATCAAGCTCCAATGATTGGCCCTATTCAACGATATGCAGACATTTTTGGCGGGATTGAATGCAAACGTGATTTGGATGCATTGAACAAATGTATCGTTTCTGGATTTAGTCGGGTGTATCATCATCGAAAGAGCAACGTTAACGATAATTTTAAAAAAGAAAAGACGGGGATGAAAATGAATGAAAATTATGGAGCAGGGGAATATTTTAACTTATTCATGAAAGCACGGCAACAATGGAAAACACTGTGTTCTTTGAAAAATTTTTCTTGCACTTTTGATAAATTTGTAACTAATTATAATAAACCTTAGATTTTAATCTATTGATATGACTATACCCGGCGGCGTATATGGAACTGCGAGTTATGCTTCTCAAGCATATTCATCTCTTTCTTCAAGTTATGCTTTAACATCTAGCATTTCAATTACAAACTTATTCACTCAATCTATTGTGTCTTCAAGTTATGCTTCGGCTTCTACTCAAGCATCTTTTGCAACACAATCTATTAGCAGCAGTTTTTCTATAACCTCAAGTTGGAGTCAAACTACAATTTCGGCCAGTTATGCTCTGACAGCATCCTATGCGTTGAATGAATCCCCTGTGGCAAGTTCATCCTATGCCTCGACTGCTTCGTGGGCACAAAACATCCCCACTGTAATTTCAACGTCGTTTTCATCGGCAAGCATATCATCGTCGTTCGCCCAGAGTAGTGCAACGTCGGGGCAGTCAAATTCAGCGACTCAATCTCTCTATGCCACGCAATCGAATTTTGCTACGAGTTCCATCAGCAGCAGTTTTGCTACCACTGCAAGTTGGTCTGTAACGGCATCGTATGCTCTTAATGGTAATGGAGCATCATTGATAACTGGTTCGAGTTATTCTATTACGTCTAGTTGGGCCTACAATTCACTGTCTTCTAGCTATTCTTCGACAGCTTCAATCGTTATTGGGCTTATTCCAAGTTCGAGTTATAGTTTAACATCTTCTTACTCCTTGAATGGCGGGGGGGCAACTTTAATTACCGGGGCCACATATCAAATTACATCCAGTTGGTCAAATTACGCCTTAACTGCAAGTTTTGCATTGGTAAGTTCATCTCTTATTCAGGTTTATCTAAATCCCGACGACGGTTTATATTATGGCCTCGGAGTTAATGGTGCATCTGGTTCGGAATACATAACAATTAATGAGCTTAGTTACAATAGCCAATCTGGATTGTTTTCAAATGTCAGCACAAGTTATGCTTTCCAATCCGTTTCTTGTAGCTATGCGTCAGTTTTTGCAACAAATGTATTTAATTTACAGACAGGAAGCGGAACCTATACCGCAGAAGTGTATAATACAACGGTCCAATCAATCCCGAATTCAGTCTATACGCCAATAAGTTTTAGTTCCGAGGCATGGGTTGACCCTATATTCGTTCATTCTACTTCAACTAACAATAGTCGAATTTACATCACTAATACAGGAAAATACGTTGCTATTGGAAATTTTCAATTTTACTCAAATAGCACTACGGGACGAGGCGGGGCGTTTAGAGTGAATGGAACCTCAATTTTGGGAGTTATATTTAACAACAATGACACCAGCGAACCGACTACCCGTGTTTGCACAGAGTTGCTAAATCTTACTTCGGGTAGTTATGTCGAACTGGTAGCATGGCAAGGAAGCGGTGGAAGCTTGAACGTGGCTGGGGATGGAACTAATACGAGTGGACGTGATGCGAGTTGCCGATTTTCTTTGACCTATTTGAGCATGTTTTCGCCTACGCAAAGCTATTATCAATACTATCAGTTATCATCCAGTTATGCTTCGTCATCGTTGTCATCAAGTTATGCTTTAAGTGCAAGTTATTCTCCGCAAGTTACAACTGTTCCCAGTGCAAGTTGGGCGAGTAGTTCTATATCGTCAAGCTACGCCTTAACTGCGTCTTATTCGTTGAACGGTGGAAGCGGCGGAACGTCTTTGACCACTGGTTCAACATATCCAATCACGTCAAGCTGGTCGAATAATAGTTTAACAGCGTCCTATTTTAGTGGGTCAATTTCAAATGCAATAAGTGCGATTTCATCAAGTTATGCTTTAACGGCAAGTTTTAAACCTAATTATTCATGCCAAGCTTACAATTCAATTTCTCAATCAATGCCTCTCACCACGTTTACCGCTGTCAATTATGACACGAATGTATGGGATGATTTAGGTTTTCATAACACGGCATCAAATAACAGCAGATTCATTGCACCGTATGCAGGGCGCTACCGCATCACAGCTAACATTCAATGGTATAACGGCACGTCAGCCACGTCTGTTCGGTATATTGCATTTAGTGTAAATGGAATCACGCAACGGTTTGGCATGTCTTTTCTTATGCCGGGGAATGCTTCTGTCGGAGACGGCATGTGTTCTTCCGCAATTCTATCATTAAATGCCAGCGATTATGTTCAAGTCATCTTATATCAAAGCGACTCGACCATTCTCTCCATTTCAAACGATGCTGGTGCAGCATCCGGTGGGACACCAAACGGATTGAGCCGTTGCACGTTTGAACTTATTGGATAATTTATGAAAAAAATATACTGTCTCATACTATCGTTTCTTATCGCATTAACACTGAATGCCAATCAGACATTGACCATTGATAATTCGGGAAGAATTGTTAATCCAGTTTCTCAAATAACATATCCAATGAATGTTGGTTTTACGAATACATTTTTTAACGTCAAAAATTTTGGCGCAAAAGGAGACGGTGTGACGGATGATACTTTAGCTATTAGTAATGCTCTTAATGCTATACCGTCTTATGGTGGGACTTTATATTTTCCATATGGAATCTATACCAATCAGGGGGGATTGTTTATTACCAAGCCGGTTACTATTCTTGGCGATGGACAAGGAAGTTTTGCGACAGTCGCATCTACGAGCATATATTATGGAGCTACAACTATCGTTTACAATTCTACCACAAATTTTATGTTTTGTTTTACAAACATAACAGCAGGAAGTGTTAGAAACTTAAGTTTAATCAATTCTGCGACTACTCCACTAACTAATGCAGCTATTGTCACCTGCGTATCAACCAACATTGGTCAAAAAATTGATTTTGATTCGGTGGTATTTTGCGGCGGTTATCGTGGATTAGAACAACACGCTGGGGTAGGTTGGTGCGTCCACAACTGTATGTTTATCAATCAGACATGGGAAAGTTTTTTGATTGATAATGTGGTTGCGCCTGATGCAGGTGACTGGGCTATTTCCGATACTTCATTTATTGAAAATCCTATTCACGCCAATGCGGCTTTGCAAATTTTCGGAAGCGGTGGAGCGAAAATAACCAATTGTAAATTTCTCGGCCCATATACAAATGATATAGCAATTCGATTGACGCACGGAGGAACTTCCAATTTTCAATTATCAAATTGCTCCATTGAGGGCGCAATGTGGTGGTCATTAAATTTTTGGGGAACCTCTACATGGGTAAGTTTTACAATTGTTGGATGTCAATTCCACGCAGGAAATGCCCAAACTAATCCGCAGGGACCGGGTGGATGTATCGCTTTTAATGCCGGAGTGGGTAATGATTCGATTATTACAGGTAATGTTTTATTGGGTTGCAGTGCAACTAATCCTATTCTTCTCAATAATGTGACTAATGTTATTGTTGGAAATAATATATCAGATTCGCCATATCCGACCGTGGGAGTAAATGTAGGGTCTCAAAATATTTATACGAATAATGCATTGGTGAAAATACAATAAATTTCTTCTACCTTTAACTGCATTTTTTATGAAAAATTCTTCTCTCATAATCCATAACAAAGTTATTA
>VFSW01003560.1_pt1 | contig 23349 bp, 25 predicted proteins | sample 5358111 | NCBI WGS metagenome assembly VFSW01 (sample SAMN11554181, study PRJNA540505) | mine drainage metagenome | isolation source: sediment from site ElyBrook_90M | place: USA: Ely Copper Mine, Vershire, VT | collected 2017
CGGCGCCGCGCAGCGCGGTGCTCGGACGCAACCCCCACGCGGGCGAATCCGGGCATCTCGGCCGCGAGGAAATCGCGGTCATCGAGCCCGCGATCCGCCGCGCCCGGTCCGAAGGCATCGACGCGCGCGGACCGGTGCCCGCGGACACGGCATTCGCCCGCCACGCGCTCGACGACGTCGACGTCGTCCTCGCGATGTACCACGACCAGGGCCTGCCGGTGATCAAACACACAAGCTTCGGCGAGGCGGTGAATGTGACCCTCGGCCTGCCGATCATCCGCACCAGCGTCGATCACGGCACCGCCCTTGCACTGGCGCGCTCCGGGCGGGCGGACCCGGGAAGCCTGCGGGCCGCCGTCGCGCTCGCCGCGACCCTCGCCGGCACCGAGGCCGCAATTGCCGGTTCGTAAGCGCTTCGGCCAGCACTTTCTGCACGATCGGAGCGTGATCGGCCGCATCGTGCAGGCCGTCTCGCCGGTCGCCGGGGAGCGGGTCGTGGAGATCGGCCCGGGTCGCGGTGCGCTCACCTTAGCGCTGCTGGAACGGGTGCCGCTGCTCGACGCGGTCGAGATCGACCGCGACCTCGCCGCGCGGCTCGCGCTCGATCCGCGGGCCGCGGGGCGGCTGCGCATGCACGTCGGCGATGCGCTGGCGACCGATTATCTGGCGCTCCGGGGCGACGGCCCGCCGCTGCGGATAGTCGGCAATCTCCCCTACAACATTTCCACGCCGCTGCTGTTCCACCTCCTGCACCAACGCGGGGCGGTTGCCGACATGTTCTTCATGCTGCAAAAGGAGGTCGTCGACCGCATGGTCGCGCGGCCGGGCATCAAGGCCTATGGGCGTCTGAGCGTGATGCTCGCGGCCCATGCCGAGGTAAGGCGCCTTTTCGATGTCGGGCCCGGGTCCTTCAAACCCCCTCCCAAGGTCTGGTCGTCGGTCGTGCACGTGCGGCCGATCGGCGCCCCGGCGTTCGATTTCGGCGGCGACGCCGCGCTGCGGACGTTGGTGACGACCGCCTTCTCGCACCGGCGCAAAACCCTGAAGAACGGCCTGCAGGATCTGTTGAGCGCCGAGGAGATCACCGCCTGCGGGATCGACCCCACGCTGCGGCCGGAAGTCCTGGAACCGGCCCAATTCGGCCGCCTCGCCGCAAGTCTGCATGGGCGCCGGGAGGCGGCCAAAACGCCGACGAGCTAGATCCGGCGCGGCTCCGCTATACTTGGCCCCATGGCCGATTACCGAAAAATCCTGCTGTTGTTGGACCTGTCGGACGGCAGCGAACAAGTCGCGGCCGCGGGCCGCAAGCTGGCGTCCAGCTCCGACGCCGCGGTCGTCGCCCTGCACGTCGTGGAATTCGTCCCCGTCGAGCCGATGGGCGAGTCCTTGATGCCCCCGGTTCAAATCGAGGAGGAGTTGATCAAGCGTTCGCGCGAGAGACTCGAGGAGCTGGTGCGCCGCACCGGGTTGCCGCGGACGATCTGCCGCGTCGAGGCCGGCAACACGAAGGCCGAGATCCTGCGCGTCGCGGAACAGGAGCGCGCGGACCTGATCGTGCTCGGCAGCCGCGAGCGTCACGGACTCGCGATTCTCGTCAACTTCACCGAGGACACGGTGCTGCACGCGGCGCACTGCGACGTGCTCGCCGTCCGGCTCAAGTGATGCGATGCGCACCATGACCGCCGCGCCGGCGAACCCGCAGATCCGTGTCGAAGTCGAGACCGCGTATCTCGAGGAACAATCCGATCCGCGTGACAAGCGGTTCGTCTTTTCCTACACGATCACGATCCGCAACGACGGGCCGGTGCCCGCGCGGCTGCTGACCCGTCACTGGATCATCACGGACGCGAACGGCAACGTCAAAGAGACCCGTGGCGACGGCGTCGTCGGCGAACAGCCTTACCTGAAGCCCGGCCAGGGATTCCGGTATTCGAGCGGCGCGGTCATCGAAACGCCGGTCGGCACGATGCAGGGCAGCTATCAAATGGTCGCCGACGACGGCAAACAATTCGACGCGCCGATCGCGCCGTTCAGGCTGGCGATGCCCGGGGTCCTGCACTAGACGATGGCGCTCTACGCGATCGGCGATGTTCAGGGCTGCGATCGCGAGTTGGGCGCGTTGCTGGACGAAATCGGCTTCGCGGCGGGACGCGACCGGCTATGGTTCGTCGGCGACCTGGTCAATCGCGGACCGGACTCCGCCGCGGTGCTGCGGAGGATTCGCGGACTCGGCGACGCGGCGGTCAGCGTGCTCGGCAATCACGATTTGCACTTCCTCGCCGGCGCGTTCGGCAAGGGCCGGCTGCGCGGCGGCGACACGCTCGACGACCTGCTGCGCGCTCCGGACCGCAAGGCCTTGATCGACTGGCTGCTCGCGCGGCCGCTGCTGCATGCCGAGCACGGGCGGCTGCTCCTTCACGCCGGACTGCCGCCGCAATGGACGGCGGCGGTCGCCGCCGAATGCGCGCGGGAGTTCGAGCGCGCATTGCAGCACGGTCCGGAGCGCGTGCTCGATTCCATGTACGGGGACGCGCCGGACCTGTGGTCACCGGGGATCGACGGCGCCGAGCGCATGCGCTTCACGGTGAACTGCCTGACCCGCCTGCGCTACGTCGACGGCGACGGGCGGCTCGTGCTGCGATTCAAGGACGCACCCGACCGTTCGCGCAGCGCGAGCCTCGTGCCCTGGTTCGAGGCGAGCGATCGTGCGTGGCGGGGAACGAAGGTCGTCTTCGGCCATTGGTCGACGCTCGGCTTTTTCCGGGATGCCGACGTCATCGGACTGGACACCGGTTGCGTGTGGGGCGGGCGCCTGACCGCGCTGCGATTGGACGCGGAGGACGCACTGCCGGTGTCGGTCGGCTGCGCGGCCCCGCCGGATGCGGCCTAGGCTATTTCGGCATTCTCGACTTGCCCAGCACCGATTCCTCGGCCGCCGGCAGCGCGCGCAGGATGTCTCCGCTTACGTAGTACCGACTGCCGCTCAGCTGGTACGGGACGCAGGTGATGTCCTGCTTGAGGTCGCGCGTCGTCAATTGCGGCAGGATCTGCCGGGCGAACTCCTCGACCAACTCGCAGTCGCCGACGCTCATGTCGCGGAATGCGTCGGTCGAAATCGTGAAGGGCTCGAAGCGCGCATCGACCGGCGCGAGGTCGCCGGCACGGCGCGGCTTGGACGCGGCGTCCGGCAGCGCCGGCGCCGAAAATTCGATGTTGAGGCTCGGGTTCAGGGAATTGGGTCCGGGCGGCCGGCCGAACTCCTCGCACCCGATCGCGACGATGCGCAGGTCGCGCCGCACGCCCAAATCCAGCAGCATCGCGCGCACCTTGTCCGACAGGCCTTCGCAGGAATAGCGCGACGTGCGCCCCAGGTAGACGAAATTCACGCGGTGTTCCTTCCAAACCGCCGGCACCGGTACCCCGGTCGCCGCGAAACTCGGCACACCGGCCAGGGCCGTGATCAGCCAGAAACCCGTCATCGACTTGTTGAACCGCATAGTAGACCCCGTTGACCCTCGAAACACCGCCTCCTCCCGGTATCAGACCGCGCGCCCGGCGCCGAAGTTTCGCCCCGCGGCTATAATGTCCGCATGCAAATCGACCCGCCCTTCGACGTCGGCCGCTGGATCGAGCGCAACCGCGATCTGTTGCGCCCGCCGGTCGGCAACTTATTGTTGTTCCGGAACAGCGAATTCATCGTCATGGCGGTCGGCGGGCCGAATCGGCGCAAGGATTTCCATCACGACCCCGGAGAGGAAATCTTCTATCAAGTCCAGGGCGACATCGTACTGCGAACCATCCAGGATGGGCGTGCGATCGATGTCGAAATTCACCAGGGCGAGATTTTCCGGCTGCCGGCGGAAGTCGCGCATTCCCCGCAGCGGCCGGCCGGCACCGTGGGCATCGTCGTCGAACGTCGACGCCAGCCGCATGAATTGGACGGTTTTTCCTGGTATTGCGAGAAGTGCGGCCAGTGCCTGCACATGGAACGCGTCGCCGTTGCCGACATTGAGAATCAATTGCCTTTGATATTTTCACGATTCTATTCGGACATCGATCAACGGACCTGCCGCGCCTGCGGCACCGTGATGCAGGCCCCCGGCGAATGACGGCGGACGCTGCGGCGTTGGACGCGGCGGCGCTGGACGCGGCGGATCCCCTCGCGCCTTTCGCCGACGAGTTTCATCACCCGCGGGATGCCGCCGGCCGCCGGGCCGTCTATCTTTGCGGACATTCCCTTGGACTTCAGCCCAAGTCCGCCGCGCGTTATGTCGAAGAGGAACTCGCGAGCTGGCGCGAGCTGGCGGTGCGGGGACACCATGCGGGCCCCCGACCCTGGACCCAGTATCACGAGGCCTTGAGCGAACCGCTCGCCAACCTCGCCGGCGCCGACGCCGCCGAAGTGGTGGCGATGAACTCCCTGACCGTGAATCTGCACCTGATGATGGTGAGCTTTTATCGTCCCACCGCGGACCGGGCCTCGGTGCTGATCGAGAAGTCGGCGTTTCCGTCCGATCGCTATGCGGTCTGTTCCCAGCTGTCGTTTCACGGCTTCGATCCGGCGCGCCATCTGATCGAGATCGCGCCCCGGCCGGGCGAGCGCTGCCTGCGCACCGAGGATCTGATCGACACGATCGCGCGCGAAGGATCGCGGCTTGCGCTGGTATTGCTGCCCGGCGTGCAGTATCTCACCGGTCAGGCCCTCGATCTCGCGGCGCTCGCCGGCGCGGCGCGGCGTGCCGGCGCGGTGATCGGCCTGGATCTCGCGCATGCGATCGGCAACACGCCGCTCGCATTGCATGACTGGAACATCGACTTTGCCGTTTGGTGCGGCTACAAGTATCTGAACGGCGGTCCCGGCTCCATCGGCGGCTGTTTCGTGCACGCGCGCCATGGCGCGAATCCACGGCTGCCGCGCTTTGCCGGCTGGTGGGGCCACGACGAGGCGTCGCGGTTCCTGATGGGTCCGGATTTCGAGCCGATCCCGGGCGCCCGGGGCTGGCAGCTCAGCAACCCGCCGGTCCTTTCCGCGGCGCCGCTGCTCGCCGCGCTCGACATCTTCCGGCGCGCGGACTTCCGCAGGCTGCGCGCCAAGTCGATCGCGCTGTCCGCCTTCCTGCGCGCGTCGATCGAACGGCTGGCTCCCGACGGCGTCGAGATCATCACCCCGGACGCCGCGGCGGCGCACGGCTGCCAGCTGAGTCTGCGCCTGCGGACGAAAGGCGGCGGCTGCTTCGAGCGCCTGACCGCGGCGGGCATCATCGGCGATTGGCGCGAGCCCGACGTGCTGCGCCTGGCGCCGGTGCCCGCCTACAACCGCTTCGCGGACGCGCTGCGCGCGGCCGAGGCGCTCGCCGGCGCGCTGCGCGAATGACGCAGCGATCGGAGCGCGTGACGATCGCCGGCGCCGGCCCGACCGGCGCGCTGCTCGCGATCCTGCTGCGCCGCCGTGGATACCGCGTGACGGTGTACGACGCCCGCCCCGACCCGCGTCGCACTTCCGAGGAGTCGGGGCGCTCGATCAATCTGGCGCTCGCCGCGCGCGGCATCAACGCGCTGCGGCACGTCGGCATATACGACGCGCTGCGCGGCGCGATGGTGCCGATGCGCGCGCGCATGATTCACGACCAAGCCGGAACGGTCACCCGGCAACCCTACGGCAGCCGTCCGGACGAGGCGATCCATGCGATTTCCCGCGGCCGTCTCGGGAGGCTGTTGATCGAACTCGCGGACGCGGCGCACGGGGTCGAATTCCAGTTCGAGCACCGGCTGATCCACGCCGACTTCGCGGCGGGCAGCGCCCAATTTGTCGATTTGCGCCGCGACGCCCTCCTCGAGGTGCCGATGCGGCCGCTGCTCGCCTGCGACGGCGCCGGCTCACAGATGCGCCGCAGTCTGCGCGATGCCGGCTTGATCGACGCGCGCGAGGAGGATCTCGCGCACGGCTACAAGGAGCTGTCGATTCCGGCGGGCGACGGCGGTGCCTACCGCCTGGAGCGCGAAGCCCTGCACATCTGGCCGCGGGGCGGCTACATGCTGATCGCGCTCCCGAACGACGACGGCAGCTTCACCGCGACCTTGTTCCTGCCGAACCGCGGCAATCCGGGTTTCGACACGCTGAGCGGGCGCGAGGCCGCCGCGGATTTTCTGGCGGCGAATTTCCCGGACGCGATGGCCTTGATGCCGGACGGCGTGCGCGAGTTTCTCCAGCACCCGACCGGATTCCTGGGCACCGTGCACGCGGCGCCGTGGCATCACCGCGGCATGACGGTGCTCGTCGGCGACAGCGCGCACGCGATCGTCCCCTTCCACGGTCAGGGCATGAACTGCTGCCTCGAGGACTGCCTCGCGTTCGACGCCTGCGTCGACCTACACCACAGCTGGGAGGATCGCTTCGCGGCCTTTTACGCGCGGCGCAAGGAAAACACCGAGGCGATCGCCGCGATGGCGCTGGAGAACTACCTGGAGATGCGCGAACGCGTCGCCGATCCCGGATTTCAGCTGCAAAGCGCGCTGTCCCGCGAACTGGAACGGCGCCACCCCGGGCGTTTCATCCCGCGTTATTCGATGGTGATGTTTCACCCCGAAATTCCCTACCGGATCGCGGCGAGCCGCGGATTGGTCCAGTCGCGGCTGCTCGCCCGGCTGACCGCGGGGGTCGCTTCGCTCGCGGAAGTCGATTTCGACGAAGCGCGCCGGGAAATCGACGCGAATCTGCCGCCGATCGATCAGGACCTGTCGAGCGTGATGAAGCTGTAGGGGAAGCTGTGCCGCTCGTCCGCCGGATGCGTCTCGCGCGCCGATTCGCGCCACTGCGCGCCGCGCCAGCCGTCGAACACCGCATCGCCGTCGTCGATTTGCGCGTGTACCAGCGTCAAATGGATGCGGCTGACGAACGGCAGGCACAGGCGGTAGATCTCGCCGCCGCCGATGACCATGATCCCGCGGTCGGGCAGCGCCGCGGCCCGCGCCGCCGCCAGATCCGCGACCGCGATGCAGCCCTCGGTCGGAATGCCGGCGGCGCGCGTCAGCACCAGATTGCGGCGTCCCGGCAGCGCGCGCCCGATGGATTCATGGGTCTTGCGGCCCATCAACACGGTGTGGCCCATGGTGATCGCCTTGAAGCGGCGCAGGTCGTCGGGCAGGCGCCACGGCAGGCCGTTGCGGCGCCCGATGACGTCGTTCTGCGCGACGGCGACGACGATCTCGAACGCCTGCGGGTCCGGCATCAAGCGACCCGGCATTCCTTCAGGATCCACCGGGTGAACTCCTGCAGGTCGTCGCGATTGCGGTCCTCGGGCCGGTGCAGGATCACGTAGCTCTCGTTGGTCTCGAGTTCCGCATCGAACAGCTTGACGAGCCCGCCCGCCGCGAATCGGTCGGCGCTCAGTCGCGCGGGCACGAGCGCGACCCCGACGCCCTGCTCGGCCGCGAGCACGACGGCCGACATCGTGTCGAGCCGGACGAGACGGTTGGGCTTCACCGGTTCGATCCCGAGCCCGAGCGCCCAGCGCTCCCAGGCTTCGCGCCGCTCCTCGTGCACCAGCAGCGTCTTGCCGTTCAGGTCGCCGTAGTCCTTGATCGGATTGTCGACCAGGAACGACGGCGAGCAGGCGACGATGAAGCTCTGCGCGAACAGCTCGTGAACCGTGAGTCCGTCCCAGGGGCCGGCGCCGACGACGATCGAAAGATCCGCCTCCGGAGGATGGGTCTTCGGCGCGGAGAACGTCGTCTCGATGCGGATGTCCGTCTCCTCGCGCGCCTGCGTGAACGAGGCGAGACGCGGCAGGAGCATTTCATTGGCGAAGAACGGCGGCACGTTGAGGCGGATGATGGTGCGTCCGTAGCGGATCTGCAGCTGTTCGGTCACGGACTCGAGCTTGGAGAAGATGTCGTTGATGTGCTCGAGGTAGTGGGCTCCTGCGTCCGTCAGCACGAGAGTACGCACGCCGCGGGCGCCCCGCTCGAACAGCGTGACGCCGAGCTGCTCCTCGAGGGCCTTGATCTGGTGGCTGACCGCCGACGGAGTCACGTACAGTTCCTCCGCCGCCGCCTTGAAGCTCTGCAGCTTGGCGGCGATTTGGAATGTCTTGAGAAACTTGAGCGACGGCAAGCGCATATGTTCGACCAACGATCGCCACGGGCGGGAATTCGAGGGCACATGGCCCGGTTCTCTTCGATCGGAATGAGTCCCGGTCGCGATTATAGAAGCAATTCGCGTGCCATATGATGAAAACACCGAAACCCGGCCGGGTCTCGATCGCCGGCCGCACGGCCGCGGTGCACGGTGCACCGCCCCGTGCCCGATGATGGGTCAGGCCGAACGGCGGCGCGCCGTCTTGCCGCGCTTCCCCGCCCTCTTCTTCCGGGCGGGCTTTCGCGGCTCGAGCATGCTGCCCCGGCACGCGCCGGCGCCGCAGCGGCAGCCGAACACCTCGTCGACGTCGGCCGCGTCATCCGGATCGCGCTGGATCTGATAATCGTACGAGAGCTCCTCGCCCTTTTGGATCGTGCGGATCGCCTCGATGTAGACGCGCCGGTCGGCGAGCGCGCTCTCGCAATTCGGGTCGCAGCCGTGGTTGATGTAGCGCGCCTCGTTGCCGCCCACGCCGCCGTCGATCACGGTCCTCCGGTCCACGGTGAACAGGAACGTGTGGTTGTCGTCGTCGGCCTTGTCGGCATAGCGCGAGTCGGCCTCGGCGTGCGAGATCCGGTCGCCGAGGTACTCCATGACCGTCGTGCCCTTGCGGATGCGCCGCAGAGCGAACACACCGTAACCGTGAATCCGCGAGTGGCGGACCTCGATCATCGGCGCACGGCGCGGGGGCTTGGTCAAACGGCTATGGGTGCTTTTATTGCGGGGTGGCATCGGTATTCCAGGATCGAGAAGTCGTCGAATCGGTAGTCGAAAATGCTCGGCGGCCGGCGGTTGAGCCGCAGGGTGGGAAGCGCATGGGGCTCGCGCCCGAGCTGCGTCTCCACCGCGTCGAGGTGATTGAGATAGATATGGCAGTCGCCGCCGGTCCAGATGAACTCGCCGGGCACGAGACCGCACTGGTCCGCGACCATGTGCGTCAGCAGCGCGTACGAGGCGATGTTGAACGGCACACCGAGAAACGCGTCCGCGCTGCGCTGGTAGAGCTGGCACGACAGCCGGCCCGCGGCGACGTGGAACTGGAAGAGTGCGTGGCACGGCAGCAGCGCCATCTTCTCCAGCTCGCCGACGTTCCATGCACAGACGACGATGCGGCGCGAGTCCGGGTCGGCGCGCAGCTGCGCGATCGCGGCCGCGATCTGATCGACATGCCGGCCGTCCGCGGTGGGCCAGGCGCGCCACTGCCGCCCGTAGACCGGACCGAGGTCGCCGTCGGCATCCGCCCACTCGTCCCATATCGTGACGCCGTGATCATGCAGGTACTTGACGTTCGTGTCGCCGCTCAGGAACCACAGCAGCTCGTGGATGATCGACGGCAGGTGCAGCTTCTTGGTCGTCACCAGCGGCAGGCCCGCGGCGAGGTCGAACCGCATTTGATGGCCGAAGACGCTCAAGGTCCCGGTGCCGGTGCGGTCCGCCTTGCGTGTGCCGCTGTCGCGGATGTGGCGCAGAAAATCCAGGTACTGGCGCATCGACTAGCCGGCGGAGCGGACCACGTTGCCGCTCGCCGCGCCGCGCCGATAGGCATAGACCATCATGCCCGCGCCGATGAGGATCATCGGCATCGTCAGGAGCATGCCCATCGTCAGCCAGCCGCCGTACAAGTAGCCCAGGTTCGCGTCCGGCAGGCGCACCCACTCGACGGTGAACCGGGCGAAACCGTAGACGATCATGAACAGCGCGCTCGGTGCGAGCCGCGGTCGCGGCTTGTTCGTGAAGAACCACAGGATGAGGAACAGCGTCAGGCCCTCGAGCGCGGCCTCGTACAGCTGCGACGGGTGCCGTCCGATGAGCACGCCCTGCGCGTTCGGCACGCCGAAGGCCCAGGGCAGATCCGTCGGCTTCCCCCACAGTTCGCCGTTGATGAAGTTGCCGAGCCGGCCCGCCATCAGGCCGATTCCGGGAAGCGGCGCCAGAAAGTCGAAGACGTCGACCACGTGCTTCCCCTTCGTCCGCGCGAAGAGCATCGCCGCAATGATGACCCCGGTCAGGCCGCCGTGGAACGACATGCCGCCGTCCCATATCCGGAACACATTGAGCCAGTCGGCGGGCGTCGTGCCGCGCCCATAGATCACTTCGTTGCCGTAGAAGATGCACCAGCCGAGGCGGCCGCCGACGATGACGCCGATCGCACAGTAGAAAATGAGGTCGTCGATGTCGAGGCCGGTCCACGTCGACCCGGGACGGGCGGCGCGGAGACGCGCCAGGCCCCAGGCCGAAGCGAAGCCCACCAGGTACATGATGCCGTACCAGTGGACCTGCAGCGGTCCGATGCCGAACAGCGGGCCGATGGAAATCGCGATCGGATTGATGTGCGGATATGCGAGCATGCCCGGGATTCTACCGCACCGGCCGCTGTTGCGAGAACATCCCCGTCACTTCATCGCCGCGCCGACGCGGCAGAAAAGCGCCTTGAGGTAGCGGGTTTCCGGAATCGCCGGATGCACCGGATGATCCTGGGCCTGGCCGCCGGCCTCGAGGATCTGCAGATGTTTGTGCGCGCCGCGCGCGCCCTTGCCGATCGCGTCCTGCAGTTGTTCGATGCCGAGATGATGCGAACAGGAGCAGGACACCAGGATGCCGTCGCCGTCGATCAGCTGCATCGCGGCCTGGTTCAGGCGCTTGTAGGCCGCCTGCGCCTTCGGCAGGTCCTTCTTGCGTTTCGCGAACGCCGGCGGATCGACGATCACCACGTCGAATTTCTCCCCGTCGAGCGCGAGCGCCGCCAACACGTCGAACGCGTCGCCCTTGCGGGTGCGCAGCGCATGGCCGTTGTGCACGGCGTTGGTGGCGGCGAATTCCAGCGCCTGGGCCGAGGCGTCGACGCACAGCACGTCGGCGGCGCCGGCGCGCGCGGCGCGCACGCCCCAGGCGCCGACGTAGCTGAACACGTCGAGCACGCGCGCTCCCGCGCGCACGTACTTGCCGAGCGCGCGCCGGTTCGCGGCCTGATCGTAGAACCAGCCGGTCTTCTGGCCGTCACGCAGCGGCACGCGAAACTCCATGCCGTCCTCGACGACCACGACGCTGTCGGGAACGGGAGCGCCGACCTCCTCGACGTAGGACGGCAGGCCTTCGAGCTCGCGGGCGGCGCCGTCGTTCCTGAACAGCAGCGATTCGACCGGCAGCACGTCGAACAGGGCGCGCTCGATCTGCGGGCGCATCCGCTCCATGCCGGCGGTGCCGATCTGAACGACGCAGATCGCGCCGAAGCGGTCGACGACCAGTCCCGGCAGGCCGTCGGCCTCGCCGTACACCAGGCGGTAGTACGGGGCGGCGTGCAGCCGCTCGCGCGACGCGAGCGCGCGGCGCATGCGCGCGGCGAACCACGCGGCGTCCGGAATCGTCCAGGTCTCGAGCAGCCGCGCGGCGATCAATGAACGCGGATTGACATACGCGAGCCCGAGGGCGCGGTCGTTGTGAGCGAGCACCCGCACCAACGCGCCCGGCTCGAGCCTGGCGAGCGGCGTCTGTTCGATGTCGACCTCGTTGCTGAACACCCACAGATGTCCCGCCTGCAGTCGGCGGTCTTCGTTGCGCCGCAGGCGCAAGGCGGGCAATTGCGAGGCGGTTCCGGTCATGGTCATGTTGGGCACTTCGGTTATAGTGGCGCGCATTCTAACCGACGCGGGTGCACCCAATGCATCGCAATCGACTCCACTCGGAAACCAGCCCGTATCTGCTGCAGCACGCCGGCAATCCCGTCGACTGGATGCCCTGGGGCGAGGAGGCGCTCGCCGCGGCGCGCCCCGCGCAAAAGCCGCGACTGGGCTAGGGGGGCGACTCCGCCGGTGACTGGTGGCCTGGGATGGCGCACGAGTCGTTGGAGGACCCGGCAACCGCCGCCACGATGAATTCGCTGTTCGTCAACATCAAGGTGGACCGCGAAGAGCGTCCGGACATCGACAAGATCTACCAGATCGCACATGCCTTGATCACCCGCGGGCCCGGTGGCTGGCCGCTGACGATGTTTCTGACTCCCGACGGACAACAGCCGTTCTTCGGCGGCACCTATTTCCCGAAGGTCGCGAGCCACGGACTTCCCGGGTTCCGCGATCTCCTCGTGCGTGTCGCCGAATACTACTCGTTGCATCGGGCCGAGATCGACGCGCAGACCGAACCCTTGCGCGCGGCGTTCGAGGCCGTCTCGCCGCCCGGCGGCCCCGCGGACGCCGCGCTCGACGCGGACCCGCTGGATGCGGCGCGCGCGGCGCTCGCGCTCGGCTTCGACCGCGAATGGGGCGGCTTCGGCGCCGCGCCGAAATTCCCCCATACCGCGAGCATCGAACGCTGTCTGCGGCAGTGGCGCGCGACCTCCGAATCGGCCGCGCCCGATCTCGACGCCCTTTACATGGCGACGCTGTCGCTGACGCGCATGGCCGAGGGCGGCCTCTACGATCAGCTGGGCGGCGGATTCTTCCGGTACTCGGTCGATCGCGAGTGGTCGATTCCCCATTTCGAAAAGATGCTCTACGACAACGGCGCGCTGCTCGCGCTGTATGCCGAGGCCCACCTGGCGACCGGAGAGCCGCTGTTCGGCCGTGTCGCCGGCGAAACGGCCGACTGGGCCCTGCGCGAGATGCGCGCGGCGCAAGGCGCCTTCCACGCGAGCCTCGATGCCGACTCCCCCGGCGGCGAGGGTGCGTACTATCTCTGGAATCGTGCCGCAGTCGAGGCGGCCCTGGATGCCGATCAATTCGCCGCGTTCGCCGCGCGATTCGGCCTGGAGCGCGCCGCGAATTTCGACGGAAGCTGGCATCTGCGGGTGGTCGAACCGACCGAGGATCCCGCCGCGGAACGGGCGGTCGACGCGGCGCGCGCCCGGCTGCTGCGGCTGCGCGAGGACCGTCCGCGTCCCGGACTCGACACCAAGATCCTCACCGCGTGGAACGCCCTGATGATCAAGGGTCTCGCCGTCGCCTCGCGCGCGCTCGCGCGCCCGGACCTGGCCGATGCGGCGTTCGCCGCGGCGGATTTCATCGCCGCACGACTCTGGCGCGACGGGCGCCTGCTCGCGGTCCATGCCGGCGGCCAGGCGCGGTTCCCGGCCTATCTCGACGACCATGCGTTCCTGGCCGAGGCCTTGCTGGAACTGCTGCAGACGCGCTGGCGCAGCCGCGACTGGGATCTCCTGACGCGGCTCGCCGGGACGCTGCTGTCGCATTTCGAGGACCCGGCGGCCGGCGGCTTCTTTTTCACGGCGTCCGACCACGAACGACTGCTCCACCGCGGCAAGCCGTTCGGCGACGACTCGCTGCCCGCCGGCAACGGCGTCGCCGCGCAGGTGCTGACCAAGCTCGGCCACCTCGCGGGCGAGCCTCGTTACCTGCGCGCGGCGGAACGCACGCTCGTGGCGGCGTTGCCGCTGATGACGGCCCAGCCGCAGGCCCACATGAGCCTGTTGAACGCGCTGGACGTCCATCTCCACCCGCCGCGCACCGTGGTCATCCGCGGCCCCGCCGACGAGGCCGCCGCCTGGTCGCGGGAACTGTCGAGTTTGTATGCGCCGTCGCGGATGGTGATTTCGATCCCCGACGACGCCACGGGGCTGCCTGCGGTGTTTGCGGAGCGCGGCGGCGACGGCGCCGCCGTCGCCTACGTGTGCGCCGGGATGAGCTGCTCCGCGCCGATCAGGGAACTCGGCGAATTGGTGCGGCTGCTCCGCGAGGGCGGCTGACCGCGCTCAGAACGAGCCCGCGGCCCCTGGAAACTCGACCGGACTCGAGAACCCGTCCGCCGAAACCGCCGCGACGCCGAAGAAGTAATCGTCGATGTTGACCCCGTCGAGCCGCAGCGCTTCCCGCTTGCCGGCCCAGCGGCTGTGGGTCCACTGCGGCGCCGTCGTCGACCGCCACCACACGCGATACCCCGCGGCCGACGGCACCGCATCCCAGCTCACGTCGGTCGATGGCGTGACCGCGCCGCCGATGCGAACGGCGGCCGGCGGCGGCGGCGCCCACGCGAGGCTCGCGAGCGTGATCGCGTTCAGCCGCGTCACCTGCGCGAGATACGGAAAATCCACGCCGGCGACGACGTCGCCGTAGGCGACGCCGCCCTCCACCCGCAGATCCTGGTGTTCGCGCGCGTAGTTCTCCTCCGCCGCCGTGAACCGCACCGCCGGAAAGCCGGCCGCGAGCATCGGCACCTGGTCGCCCCCGCGATCGTAGCGGTCCGTCCGGTAGATCATCCGCACCTTGAAATTCATGAGCACCCGCGGCGCCAGCCGCGCGATGTAGCGCGCCAGGTTGCGCGACGGGCTGTCCACCTCGCCGCCGTTGTAGCGGCGCACCGCGGCCTCGCGCGCGGTTTCGGTGCTCTTGGTGCCCTCGGAGAACACCCGTACGTGCGTGTTGTCGATGACACCGCTGCCGCTCTGGATGTTGCCGATGATGTCGTTGTTGAGGTCGGCCTCGACGTGCCAGCCGCGCGCCTTGGCGGTCGCCGCCAGCAGCTTGCCGCCGTAAAGACCCTGTTCCTCGCCGGACAGCACCGCGTAGACGATCGTCGCGCGGAATCGATGGCGCGACAGCACGCGGGCCGTCTCCAGCACCGCGGCGACGCCCGAGCCGTCGTCGTCCGCTCCCGGCGCGTCGGCGGTCGCATTCATCACGTCGGTGACCCGCGAATCCAGATGCGCCGATATCACGAGTATCCGCCGCGGATCGCCGCTGCCGCGTTGAATCGCGAGTTCGTCGACGATGCGCGTCGGCCCCGTCAGTCTCGGGCCGACCACGAGCTGCGGCACGCTTTCGGCGACCAGACATCCGCCGCAGTCGGCGCCGATGCGCTCGAACCGGGATTTGACCCAGCGCCGGGCGGCGCCGATGCCGCGCGTCGCGGAACGCGCATCGGAGGCCGTGTGTCGCGTGCCGAAGCCGACGAGCCGCTCAACCACCGCGCGCAGCCGCTCCGGCTCGATGCCGTCGGCGATCTGCGCGAGCACGGGATGATCGCCGGAGGGTGCCGCGGCGGGTGGCGCAATCGGCGGCGCGGCCGCCCCCGCCACGCCCACCGAGACCGCCGCCAGAATCGAGAGTGCCGCCTTGCGCATGGAATCAGTCCTCGAGTGCCGCCCGCAGCCGCCGCTGCAATTCGCCGTGCAACGCCGCGCTGTAGGGCGGGGCGCCGTCCCAATCGAGCGCCCAGGGCTGCGCGGTGCGCTGCGCCTGCGGCTCGTTCGCATGACGCGGGAACACGTGCGCATGCAGCGCCGGTTCCGCGTTGCCGAACATCGCATAGTTGATCCGCACGGCGCCGGTCAGGTCGAGCAGCACGTCCCCGAGCCGGGCCATGTCCGCGAGAAACCGCCCACGGAGCGCCGCCGGCAGCGAGTTCAAGTGCGGCACGACGGGATCCGGCAGCAACAGACAATAACCGGGCAAGACCTGGCGCTCGCCGAGCACGACCCACCCGCTCGCCATTTTCGCGACCAGCGTGGCCTGTTCGCCCGCCCGGCAACGATCGACCAGGCGGTGTATCGCGGTCAACCGTGCCAGCTCCGGCAGGTCCCCGTGTCCAGGTGCACGAAATTGGAAACCCGATGGTAGCCGACGCCGCTGGAGCGCGAGCGCAGAACGGTGTCGATCGAGCCCATCGCGGCGGCCACGATGCCGGCCTGTCGCAAAAAGTTACGTCGACTGATCGTCATGGCCCCCGCCTGAAATGACGCGTCCGCGATCGAGCACCAGCACGGCCGCCTTGGGAAAAAAATTGAATTCCGTGGCCGAAGCCCAGCTGTAGGCGCCCATCGTGTGGCCGATGATCAGGTCGCCCGCGTGTAGCAGAGGCAATTGGATGTCCTCGTCGATCACGTCGATGCTGTCGCACGTTGGGCCGGCGAGCACCGAAGGATGCCGCTCGGCGCCGGATCGCAACGCGTCGATGCGGTAGTTCGCGTGGTCGAACATCCGACCGTTGTAGGACCCGTAAAGCCCGTCGTCGAGATAGTACCACCACTTTCCGCCCCGCTGCGCGCGCCCCATCACGGACGCGACCGCCACCGCGGCGGGCGCGGCGATGAACCGGCCCGGCTCGGCGATCAGCCGGATGCCCGCCGGCACCGCGCGTAATGCCGCCTGCAGCGGCGCGCAAAACTCCTCGATCGACGGCACGGCCTGCCGATATTCGACCGGAAAGCCGCCGCCGATGTCGAGCACGCTGAGCGCGTGCCCGCGTTCCGCGGCGCAACGCAACAATTCCGCGCAGGCCGCGATCGCCTCGGCGTGCATCGCCGGCCCGCCGGCCTGCGAGCCGACGTGAAACGACAGCCCGCGCACGGGGATTCCAAGCGACGCGGCGAGCTCGATCAACGGCAGCACGGCATCGGGTTCGCAGCCGAACTTGCGCGACAGGTCGCAGACCGCTTCGGGACTTCGGAATGCCACCCGGATCAACAGCGTCGCGCGGCGGCGATGCTTCGCGAATTTGCGGATCTCATCCGGGTTGTCCGCGACGAACGTGTCGATCCCGAAAGCGATCGCGGTCCGGATGTCGCCATCCCGCTTGATCGGATGGGTGTGAATGCAGCGCGCGGGCGCGATGCCGGCGCGGCGCACGACCTCGATCTCGCCGTTGGTGGCCAGGTCGAAAAACGCGCCCTCGTCGCGCAGGATCTCCACCACCGCACGATGGGGCAGTGGCTTCAGCGCGAAATGCAGGTCGACGCCGGGAAGCGCGGCGGCGAGCCGCCGGTATCCGGCCCGGATGCGTTCGGCGTCGATGACCAGCAGCGGCGAACCGTAGCGGGCGGCGAGCTGCGTGATCGCCTCGGGCGTGAACGGATCGAGCGGCGCGACGAATTCCGGCGCCGCCGCGGCGCATGCATCGGGATGCCGCATCGTTCAGCCGGCTCCCGATTCCGGGGCGCGGCCGCCGAGACCCCGGGCTCTCAGCAGACGGTCATTGACGGCCGCCCACTGTTCGTCGGACGGAGGCGCCTGGATGAGGATCCTCACGCTTCCGACCCGGTCGAGCGTGCGTAAATGGCTGTACAAGTTGTGCGCATACGTCTCGGCCTTCTTGCCCGCATTGATCCAGGTCATCTGACGCTGTGCATGCATCGGCGGCCGCATCGCCAGCACCGCCACCTTGGCGTCGCGTCCCGCGAATTCGGCCGCGCGCGTCTCCAAATCCTCGGACTCCACGATTTCCACCGGAGTCTGCGGCGCATAGTGCAGGCTGCGATCGCCCGGCGTGCGCGGCACGGCGCCCGCCGGGGCGACATCGCCGACGACGGCGCTGATCTGCGAGCGCGTGATGTACCCGGGGCGCAACAAGCGCACCGCGCCGTCGAGACAGGAAACGATCGTCGATTCGAGCCCGATCTGCGACTCGCCGCCGTCGAGCACGACCGGCAGCGCATCGCCGAACTCATCGCGCACGTGCTCGGCCTTCGTCGGACTCAGATGGCCGTAGCGGTTCGCCGACGGCGCGGCGATGCCGCCGCCGAACGCGGTCAGCAGCTGCTGCGCGATGGGGTGCGAGGGCACGCGGATGCCGATGCTGTCCTGGCCGCCGGTGACGATGTCGTTGACCTCGTCGGCCTTCGGCAGGATCAGGGTCAGCGGCCCCGGCCAGAAGCGCGCCGCCAGGCGCGCGGCCGCGTCCGGCATGTCCTTGACCCAGCGGTGCAGATAGCGCGGATTGTCGAGATGCACGATCACCGGGTGATCGCTCGGCCTGCCCTTCAGCTCGAATATCCGGCCGACGGCGGTCGTGTCGGCCGCGTTCGCGCCGAGGCCGTACACGGTCTCGGTCGGGAACGCGACCAGGTCGCCCGCCCGCAGCGCCTCGACCGCGGCGTCGATTTCGGTTTGTGTCGCTCTAACCACGGACGGATGATACCAAGACCGTGGCCGCCGTCGCGCTCATGTGGCCGGCATCGCGCCGACATCGAGCGGATCGAGGTCGATGCGCCGCCAGCTGCCGTCGTCCTGCCGCTCCAGTTCGTAGGCCGGCCAATAATGCTTGTCGAGCTTGAGGGTGATCACGTTCACCTGGCCGTTCCAGGTGACGGTCTTCAGGCGCACCGAAGCCCGGTCCGGCTTGTCGCTGACCGCGCGGATGAAGGCGTCCAGGTCCGCGGTCGGCTTGCCGTCGACCTCGGTGATCCGGCGGCCGGCGAACAAGCCGTAGTGCGTGGCCGGCGAGCCGAAATAGAAGAAGGACACGAACACCCCCTTTCGCGGAATGCCCCGCTGGATCGCCATGGCCCGATAAGGCGCCTGCAGCGTGGCTCCCGCCCACAGCAGCACGCGATCGATGCCGCGGCCCCGCAACGGCACCGTGCCGAGCGTCCAGGTCTTCGCGGCGCCGTCACGCCACACCGTCACGGTCACCTCCGGGCGCTGCACGGCCAGCTCCACCTCGCGAAAACGGTTCACGACCCGGCCGTCGATCGCAAGCAGCAGGTCCCCCGGTTGCAGCACCCCCGCCTCGGGGGAACCGGCCGCGAGCCGGTCGATGCTGAGGACCTGGCGTCGGCGACCGGGGTGATAGACGAAACTCCGCACCCAGGAATCGGACAAGCCGAGCTTGCGCGCATCGGCAAGTGAATCGACGTCGAATTCCGCATCCAGCGAATAGATCGGCCGGTTGGCGATCACGTCCTGGACCATTTCGGTGACGATGTCCGCCGGGATTCCATGATTCGCCTGCTCGACCCCCTGGGCCGTCTCGAATGCGAAGCTCGACCACAGCGCACGCACGTCGCCCTTTTCGTCGGCGATCACGCCGTCGTAGTCCGCCGGTGGGTTGACCAGATCGACGGCTTCCAGGTTGCTGTCGCGAAATCGCAGGGTGCGCGACAGCGGGAAGGACAGCACGTCGAGGCCCGCGACCTGGGTTTTCTGCGACAGGACCTTCGAGTCGCTGCGCTGACCGACGACCCAGACGTCGTCTCCCGCCTCGAGCGGGCGCGTGTCGAAGGTCGCGGCGCGCACCGGGGTGTCGCCGATCAGCTTCGGGTCGTAGGAGATGACCGCCAGATTGTGCAGGGGATGAATGAAGACCACCTTCCCGGGGATCTCGACGGTGTCGCCGAAGGTGAGGCGCACGTCGCCCAGCGCGACCGGGACGGTGTTGCGATCGGTGACGACGAGACCGCGTTTCGCATCCACGATCACGCCCGTGCCGTGATAATGGCGCTCCGTGACCCCCGACACCGAATACGGCATGTCGAAGTTGACCGCGACGAGCGAGGGGCTCAGGCGGTCGATGCGCGGATCTCCGGTGCGCGCGAACTGCGTCGAGGCCGGCACGAGGGGCTTCGGCGGCGGCCCCGCGGGCAGGCGCTTGCACGGCCAGGTGCCCAGGCGGTCATCGCGGATGCAGTCGCGCGCCGGAAACCACAGCCGGTCCATGCGGATCACCTTCAGCTGGGCCGCGCGCGGATCCTGCAGCGTCACGTAGCGCACCGTGGCGCGCCCGTCATCCGGCAGGCCCGCCAGCGCCGCGGCGAAATCCGCAAGATCCGCGACCGGCCTGCCGTTGAACTCCGAGATCAGCGCCGCGCGCGGGATCCCCGCGCTCGCGAACACATACCCCGGATCGGCGACGTAAACGCCCTTGATCGGCAGATTGAAGCTGCGGGCTTCCTCGTAGGACAGCGTGTGCACGACCGATTCGCCGAACTCGATGTACTCGTGCGCGGTGATCGAGTCCAGGTCCATGACGGTCATGCCGCGGCTGATTCGCCGGCCGCCGCGCTGCACCTCGATGCGAATCGGACGGCCGACGCGGTCGTCGAGCAGCGCCTCGAGGGAGAAGAACTCGGGTATGGGTTTGCCGTCGATCGAGATCAGGATGTCGCCCGGCTCGAGGAACCGGGCCGCCTCGGACCCGGGCTGCACGTCGCCGACCACCAACATGCCGGTCAGCTGCGGGAACTCGCGCCGCATCCGCGCCTCGGTGTCCGGATCGAGGCCGAGGCGCGTCAACTCATCGTAGGGGGTGTACTTGAACACCGTCTCGAGCGTACCGCGCGGAACGGGCTTGCCGGCGTCGATGAACTTCAACGCCCGCACGACCTCGGGCAGGGGGAAGTAGAAGCTGGAGGCGGCCCCGGTGGCGCCGCCCGCGTTCAACGCGACCACGCGGCCGTCGATGTCGATGACCGGGGACCCGGAGGACCCGCCCGAGGTGCCCGACGCCGCCTGATAATAGAACGTGTTGAAGTCGTTGTACTTGCCGTAACCATATTCCGGGGCCTCGCGGTCGAGCCGCGCCAGGGTCCCGGCGAGAATCGACAGCTGTTCACCGTCATCATTGCCGACGACCCGGATCTCGCGGCCGACGACCGCGCCGGCCGGATCGAGCGGCAGCGCCACGGGCTTGATGAATCGCAGTTTCGCCGGGTCGTAACGGTAGATCCCGAAGTCGTGCACCGGATCGCGATAAACCGGGTAGAGCTGCACCTCCTCTCGATTCTGGAATATCGCCTGCGCGACCACCGGACCCGGCGTGACGACGTGCCGGTTCGTCAGGATCAGCCCGCGCTTGGCGTCGATGACGAAGCCGGTCGCCTGCGCCGTTTCATTCCATTCCGTGTCGAACGCGCGCGGCGCGTCGATCTGTATCGACCCGACCGACGAGGAGATCCGCGCGAGCGTGCGCGCCCACTGATCCTCGGAGCCCGCGGCGCGGGCGGCACCGACGGCGGCGACGGCACCGGCGGCAAGTGCGGCGAACGCGGCGACAAAAACGGGTGCGGCTGGGCGCGGCATGAAGATTCCTCGGGCGTGCGGTTCTTTGATGATGGAAGGGCGGCGGCCGGCGTGCCGGCTAACCGCCGGAACGCTTGGCCGTGATGCCCAGCTTGCAGAGTTCGGCAACGATCGTATCGCGATGTTCACCCTGAATTTCGATGATTCCGTCACGCACTGTGCCGCCGGAGCCGCAACGCTTCTTGAGTGCCGCCGCCAGGGCCTCGATTTGCGCCGCCGGCAGCGCCAATCCGCTGACAGTCGTGACGCCGCGCCCGGCCCGGCCCTTGGTTTCCCGGCCGACACGCGGTAGCATCGGCTGGGCCGCGCCCGGAGCGCCCCGTGGACAGACGCATTCAGCTGCCGCTCTGCGGCAATTGGGGCACATCGGACCCAATCCGGTGGAGTAAACGACCCGGTCGCTCATGCCCGGCATTATGCCGGTTAACCCGGCGGCGTCATATCGGGGAACCCGCGCTAGAATGGGCGCCGGGCAGCTTCGCCCTGGAATCCATCCGAGCCATGATTTCCCGAAGAACAAGCCGCGGTGTGAAAGTCGGTCCGGTGACGATCGGAGGCACGGCGCCGATCGTCGTGCAATCCATGACCAATACCGACACCGCCGACGTCGAATCGACCGTCGTGCAGGTGGAGGCGCTCGCCCGCGCGGGTTCCGAACTGGTGCGGATCACCGTCAACAACGACGAGGCGGCGGCCGCGGTCGCGAAGATTCGCGAGCGTCTGGACGCCCGCGGCATCACCACCCCCTTGGTCGGCGACTTCCATTTCAACGGCCACAAGCTGCTGAAGGCCCACCCCGAATGCGCCCAAGCGCTCGCGAAGCTGCGCATCAACCCCGGCAACGTCGGCCGCGGCACCAAGCGCGATCCGCAGTTCGCCGAGATGATCGAGGTCGCGTGCCGCCACGACAAACCGGTGCGCATAGGCGTGAACTGGGGCAGCCTCGACCAGGATCTGTTGACGCGGCTGATGGACGAGAACTCCCGGCTGGCCGAACCGCTGCCGGCAATCGAGGTCATGCGCGAGGCGATCGTCGCCTCGGCCCTGGACAGCGCGAAGCGCGCCGAGTCGCTGGGACTCGCCGGCGACAAGATCGTCATCAGCGCCAAGGTGAGCGGCGTGCAGGATCTCATCAGCGTGTATCGCAACCTCGCGAGACGTTGCGACTACGCCCTGCACGTCGGCCTGACGGAAGCCGGCATGGGCAGCAAGGGCATCGTCGCGTCGACGGCCGGCATCGGCGTGCTGCTCCAGGACGGGATCGGCGACACGATCCGCGTTTCCCTGACGCCCGAACCGGGCGGTGACCGCACCCAGGAGGTGATCGTGGCGCAGGAGATCCTGCAGACCATGGGACTGCGCGCGTTCACGCCGATGGTCGTCGCCTGTCCCGGCTGCGGCCGGACGACGAGCACGTACTTCCAGGAGCTCGCGCAAAAGATACAGAGCCACATCCGCCACCGGATGCCCGCGTGGCGCAAGGAGCGCGTCGGCGTCGAGCAGATGACCGTCGCGGTCATGGGCTGCGTCGTCAACGGTCCCGGCGAGAGCAAGCACGCCAACATCGGCATCAGCCTGCCGGGAACCGGCGAGGTGCCCGTCGCGCCGGTCTACGAGGACGGCGGCAAGACGGTCACGCTGAAGGGCCAGCGGATCGCCGAGGAATTCCAGGAACTGGTCGAGCGCTACATCGAGCGCAGCTACGCGCGCAGGGCGCCATGAACCCGCTCGCCGGCAAGAAATGCGTGCCTTGCGAGGGCGGCGTGCCGCCGCTGACGGCGGCCGAGGCCGGCGCGCTTCGCGGGCAGCTGCACCCCGACTGGCGCGTGGACGAGGACGCCAGGAGTCTCGCGCGCTCGTTTGAATTCCGCGATTTCTACCGCACCATGAGCTTCGTCAACGCGGTGGCGCACATCGCCAATATCGAGGACCATCATCCGGACCTCAGCGTCGGCTACAACCGCTGCCGGATCGTTTATCGGACGCACTCGATCGGCGGCCTGTCCGAGAACGACTTCATCTGCGCCGCGAAGATCGATCTGCTGTAGCCGCGGCGCCCTGCCCGAGCGCGCGCGCCGCAAACCAGCGCCGTGCCGGCGCCAGCCGTCCGACGAGCCCGAGGCCGGCGCGCCGCAAAGCGCCGGCCAGCGGATCGGAATTCGAGAACAGCCGGTCCAGGCCGTCGAACGCCGCCGCGGCCTGCATGTTCTCGCTCTTGCGCCCGCGCTCGTAGCGGCGCAGGACCCGGAGGTCGCCGAACGCGCCCGCATCCCCGGCATCCGCCAGCACCGCGACCAGCGCGGCGCCGTCGAGGAAGCCCAGATTCAACCCGTGGCCGGCGAGCGGGTGCACGACGTGCGCCGCGTCGCCGAGCAGCGCGACGCGCTCGGCCACGTAGGCTGCCGCATCCCGCAGCCGCAGCGGATGGCTCGCGGCGGCTGTCGCGAGGCGGGGGGCGCCGCGCCCGGCGTG
>VFSW01003561.1_pt1 | contig 23344 bp, 16 predicted proteins | sample 5358111 | NCBI WGS metagenome assembly VFSW01 (sample SAMN11554181, study PRJNA540505) | mine drainage metagenome | isolation source: sediment from site ElyBrook_90M | place: USA: Ely Copper Mine, Vershire, VT | collected 2017
GAGTTGGCTTCGGCGTGGGTGTAGGAGTCGGAGTTCGTTTCGGCGTCGGCGTCGGTGACGGAGTTCGCGTCGGCGTCGGTGTCGGAGTTCGCGTCGGCGTGGGTGTCGGTGTCGGAGAGCTAAACAATTCACTCATATACAGCGCACCCGCGCTGGCCTGCGGAAAGACTGTCACACCGACCCGTCCAAGCATGAGCCGAAGAGTATTCTCATGCATGTACGGAACAGTCGAGGTGGCGCCGGGTCTAACGTCAGGGCCGACTGCAATCCAAATTGTCGGACCTCCCGTCACAGGGTACTGCGTGAAGTTCACCCCGTTATCAACCGTGACGATCAGCAGGCCATGGCCACCCGGCTGAAAGTCCGGGGTCTGGAGCAGCGGCGCCACGTTGGCACTAAGCCACGCATCGGCCTGCGCGGGCGTGCCGTTGTGCATGTCATCGTCCAGATTAGGGACGATGTAATTGAAGGACGCCAAGCTTCCGGCCTTCATGTCGGACGCGAGCTGGGTAAATGGGACCATGTTCGCGGCCTGGGCGGGTGAATTATATACATCGCTGAACATCGCGACGGGGTTGTGCCTCTGCACGTAGAGTGGCGCGGAGCATCCTTCGTACCCTGCAGATGGGATCGATTCCATGTAGGCGCGCCATGAGACGCCGGCGGCGACCAATTCGCGCACTGCATTATCCTGCGTCAAAGGCGCGGCAATGCAGTTGTCGCTGGTAATGCCATCGTTACCCCCCGAGCCGAGCCACATGTAGTTAGGTTGAGACGGATGGGTGTCGCCTTGATAGTCGAGCAACTCGCCGCCAAGCGGAATCAGACTCGACAGATAGGGCATTTGCGAAAGCACCGACAAGCTTTGGTTCTCTTCAATGACGAGAAAGACCGGCCCGGACTGGCTTGTCGTGCTGGCCTTTTGCGCTTCGGAATAAGCCGCACGAGTGCTCAGAGTCGCGACCGGAAGTGTGGCCGAGGTCGTGGCCGAGGTTGTGGCCGGGCCTGGCGTCGTAGTCGGCGTCGAACCAGAGGTGGAAGTTGTTGTTGGGTTTGCGTTCGCATTGGAGGACAGCGCGGCAGTCAGACCCGGGACGCCTGAAGAGCCGTGGCAGGTATCGGAGAAGGTATCCTGAACAGTGCCGTCATCACGCACGAAGCTGGCGCTATAGCTGCCTGGTTCGAGGGTCATCTTCAGATAACCAAACGTCATAAGGGCGAACTCATGAGCTGGAGTGGCCTTGGATGACCAGTCTTGCTCCGACTCGCCTCCGGTTCCCACGATTATCTCGCGAATGCCGTTCTTGTCGGCCTGTCCGTTGGGATTAAGCAGCGGAAACCGCTGATAATTATGGACGTGGCCGTTCAGGACGATATCGGCATGATGTTGATACAGAAGACTCCAGAAGGGCCTCGAAGCGTTATCATTGCTTAATTCTCCGGTCCACAATGGCTGATGCCAGTAGGCCATGATGCAGGGCTGGCTTGTACTGCTGAGATCATTGCTCAGCCATTTGCCTTCCGCACTCGTCGCGCCGCATCCGCCTATCATGCCGCAATTGGCATTGAGGCCGATGATATGCCAGCTTCCCAAATTAAACGAGTAATAGCCATTGCTGGCCGACCCGCCCGAGTTATCAAAATACTTAAAGTAGTTCTGCGCTCTGATGTTGGAAGCCGGACAGGTGCCACCATAACCGTCCGCGCCGGTCTTGTAGTCGTAGTCGCCCGGCACCGGGTAGGTAATTGAATTGAATCTGCCCCAGGTCGGGGTATAGCTCGCCAGGAAGCCGCTCGGATCATCGCACTGGTCCTGCGTATCGCCAAGCATCAGCAGACGGTCAAGCGTGGTTTCATTAGTGAGCTGATCGCTGGTTTTTAACTCCGCACAGGCGGTCGAAGTGCCATTATTGGTGTTGAAGTCTGGATCGCGCGGATCGCATGACATGTTGCCGACCGCCGCGATCACCGGATTGCCGTTTTCATTCGCCGTTCCTTTTCCTGCCCGGCATACCACCAGAATTGCAATGGCTATCACGACGGGAGTCATCAGGCGAAGCTTCCCCATTGTAAAAATTACCTCGTAATTTACGGGTCTAAAGACCCATTTCTACCAAAGATTGGCCTGAGCCGCGGTAATGCGTACTCTGAACTGGCTATATACGCGCCGCCCAAAAGCAGTGCGTTGCACGACGTGCACCTGAACCGCGATCGCCGTCGATAGCCGCGTTCGCGCCTTGCCGCTATTGATCTTCGCTTTCCCGAGCGCGCGCTCTATTGAGCTTCTTCAGCGTCCGGCGCTATGCCGCCAGTTTCGAACAACCCTCGATCGCCGCGACGCTGTTCAAGGTTCGAATCAGGACCGTTCAGCCGAGCCACCGACATGTCGGCGGTTCACAAGTTAGAAGCAACCTCTTCCGGTCGCAGGTGACCGCGCCAATCGTCACGATAATCCTGATATGCACCCGAGTTGACATCGAACACGCGCTAGAGCAAGCGGCGGGAAACTTTCACCATTCGAGCATTAGTAAGACGCGGAAAAACCTTTTTAAGGCCCTTTTCGTCTTTCGCTGTGAGCAATCACACAGTTTGACGGGCTCACTCATGTTAACGTTAGAATGCTCCCCGAATTTTCCACGACCTATTAGAGACCGGTTCTGACAGTGACTCACACCCATTCAATATTCAGTTAACATATTGTTAAGGTTTACTCATGTCAATAATATGATCAAACAAAGAAACGCTACACACTAGTAAAAGGGCATTGTCTCCCTTAATACCTAAGTCAGGTTTACGCGGGTCACGCCTCGCAAATTCCCGCTCGTACGCTTCTTCGTCGTTTACGGGACGATGGCCGATCCGCGCTGGCTCGACCCCAGGGTCGATCTCAACGACCGGCCGCCCGGGCCGCAGCTTCCCAGGCGATCCCAAAGTGGTCAACAGGATGCCGGCCGGCCTCGCCCGCTACTCAAGGCTGCGAAGCCGGCTCAGCCAGTGGTCATCAACTGACGCAGGCTATTTCAGATTCAGCGCCGCGATCGGACCGCGGTCAGAGACCGGCGCGCGTGCGACTCCCGCCGCCAGCTCCACTGAGCCCGGCGTTCGCTCGAACGGGTCGGCCAGGCCGATAGCCTTCGCGTGCTCCTTCATCGCGGGGATCACTTCCTGGGCGAACAGCCTCATGCTGGTGCGGCGATCGTCGTCGCCGACTGGCCCCTGAATACTCAGTATGATGAAGATGCCGGGGCGCAACACGCTCATAATCGTCTTGATCTTCGGAATCAAGGACTTCGGCGTACCGGCCAAGACCTGCAGGTTCTGCTGCCCTCTGATCAAGGCCGCATTGAGCTTTTGCCGGACCTCGTCATAATTGACCGCGCCGGTCTCTCCCGCCCGCTGCTCCTGCAATTTCGCGCCGGTCACGCCGAGCCACGCGCTCGACTGCTGTTTCGCCAGGATCCGGATCGCGCCCTTGGAATTGTAGCCGGGCGGCAATGTAAACTGCGGCGCCGAGAAGGCATTCTGTCCGCCGCCATACACGAAGCCCTTAGCAAGCTCCTGCGCCTTGTCCTCGGTCTCCGCCAGTACCGTCGCGATCAGGTAGCCGAAGTTCTCCGACCCCGCCTGATAACCCTGCTTCGCCGCCACGTCGGCATAGTAATCCCACAGATCGCAGGTCGGACCGAGTTGCGTGCCGAGTGCGATATAGGGGTAGCGATGCTCCGCGCACCATTGCACCGTCTCAGGACTGAGCACGCCCGGAATCCACATCGGCGGATGCGGCTTCTGATACGGCAGCGCCCACGGATTCACGTGGCGATAGTGAAAGTGCTTGCCCTCGTAGCGCCACGGACCGGGCCGCGTCCACGCCTGCACGATAAAATCGTGCGCCTCGTTGAACATCTCGCGGTTGTAAGCCGGATTCGCGTTATTGAAAAACTGCTCCGAGCCCGCGCCGCGCACCCATCCGGTCACCAGCCGTCCGCGCGAGATCAGATCGATCTCGGCCAGCTCCTCGGCCATCCGCAGCGGATGCTTGATCACCGGCAGCGGATTGCCGATCAGCACGATCCGCGCACGCTTGGTGCGATAGGCCAGAATCGATGCCTCGACGTTCATCACCGATCCCATGCATATCGGGTTCCCGTGATGCTCGTTCAGCGCGAGCAGGTCGTAGCCGAGGTCCTCGGCGTAGCAGTACTCGTCGAGATAGTAGTGGTAGTCGTCCGCCGCCTTTTCACGATCGTAAAGCCCGTTGGAGACCGCGAAGAACCCGCGATTACGCAGAATCTCCTCCTCGGGCAACCATCGATACGGCCGTTCGGTAAAATATCCTACCTGCATCTCAAATACCTCTGAGCTTTTCGTCGCTACGCCGCCCGGAATTTTTCCCAACGGCGCCGTCGGGCTGCGCTCTCGGATACCCGCGCCGCGAACTTGAGCCCTTCAGATTGATTTTCTTCGCAGGAACGGCTCGCCCGTGTCAAACGCCCTCGCCAGATCCGACAATCCCTTGATTATCACCGCACCACGCTAACTGTGGCTGTCTGCCGATTCCGTCTTTGCGTCATGATGCAGCGCGTACTCGAGTGCGACCTTTTCATCGCCGCCCGCCCGCACCCACAGCGCCAGTTCGTAAAGCCTCGGATCGTCGCTGCGCTCCGACATGCCTTCGAGCATCCGCACTACCTGCGCGCGCGCCGCGTCGTCATTGTCGCGCGCGAACGCGCTATTCAATGCGTATTGCGGATCGCCGCCCGCCTTCACCCATAACGCGAGATCTGCGATCTCCGGATCGCTATCCGATTTCGCCATGCTCTTCAGGATACCCTCCGTCGCCGCCCGTTCTCCTTGCTCCATTTCCTGGGTATGCGCCAATGCCGCGGCTTCGATTTGAGTATATTGCGCCTGAAGATCATTGGCCTTGATCCATGATTTATTGACCGACACCGTCGATTCCGTGCTCAATGTCCCCGACATGCCCGGGAGCGCCACTCCCGCAAGCGAACCCGCCTCTTCGACTCCGGGCGCCGCCAGCAGCGCGCATCCCGCATTTGTCACCATCGTTGCCAGAGCCAGCGTGAACAAAATCCCTCTCATACTTCATCACCTTGATTATTCTGTGAAAATCGAGCCCCCAATCTTCCGCAGAGCCACGGCCGTCTGAGATGGTCATGGCTTCAGGCGATAGTAAGTGGGCGCGCGCGATGCGCCGGGAAGTCCGACACATGATTGCGCTTTGCCCGATTCAGCTCACGTTATGCTGATCAAGCATCGGTTATGCCAGTTTGTCCGAAGCGCTGCTAGTGACCTGCAATCACTCAGGATCGCCAACTTTATCGCGCACCAGAAGCGTCTAATCGTCGCAATCGCCTGGCTGGATGCAGCCACTTCTGCCGGATGGCTGGTCTGTCGAATCGTCTTCTTTCTCTTCCGCGCTATTGCCCGATGCGCGGATCGTGGAATTTCTACCCGCCATCAGCCTGCCGCGCGCAGCGAGGGCTTGAAGTCGCGAATGATCCTGCGGACCTTCTCGATCGATCGCAACTCCGGCGCCGGCGTCAGCACCGCCATCGTCAGTTCAGGATTGCCGTTCACCGAAAAGTTGATGTACTCCGCAATCAGCCGCCCGACCCCCGGATAGCGATAGTCGGTCCGCCCTTCATCGAGCAAGCGCACGTCGTGGCGCGGCCACCATTCGGCGAACTCGCTGCTTACAAGTTTGAGCTTATCGACCAGTTCCTCGAAGTCCGCATCGCCCGCGGCGCGGCCGTATTCGAGCCGGAACTGCGCGAGCACATGTTGCGCGCGGGCGGCCCAATCGACGTAGCGCGAGCGCATCGTGCGATTGGTAAAGAATAGCCAGAGCAGATTGCGCTCGCCGGGCAGCAGCGCCTCGAAATCGACAAAGAAGGCGCGCGCCGCGTAATTCCACGCCAGCACGTCCAGTCTCCTGCCCATCACCAGCACGGGCGTCGCGCTGATATTGTCGATCAGGCGCTTCAACAACGGACTAACGCTGGGCTTGCGGGCTGCGCGGTCGGGGGGCGGCTGGCGCATCGCGAGTTGGAAGAGCCGCGTCCTTTCCAGCGAGTCGAGCTTGAGCACGCGCGCGACGCTGTCCAGCACGCGGCTCGAAACCCCGATATCGCGCCCCTGCTCGAGCCACGTATAGAGCGTCGCGCTGATTCCCGCGAGCGTCGATACCTCTTCGCGGCGCAGTCCCGGAGTCCGCCGCCGCGTCCCCGGCGGGAGCCCCACGTCGGCCGGCGCGATCCGCGCCCGGCGGGTGCGCAGAAAATCGCTCAGCTCCTGTCGTCTTTTATTGTCGAGCGCCATAGCCTGCGGGTGGTAACATTTTTACTATGAAAATGCTTCATACTGGAACCAGTAAAAAAATCAGGTAAGTTGATCGTGAGCGCCAGCGCGCCGAAGCGCGGCGCATCATAGGGCCGGCCTTTCGTTCGAGCCGCCGTTTGGAGATTCAGGTGGCATCGTCCGCCGAAGCAACCGTTGCAAGCGAGGATATCGCGCCCGTCGCGAGCCCCGCACCACAATCCGCGCATAAGTGGCTCGTCGCCCTTGCCGTGATGCTCGGCGCGACCCTCGAGGTGCTCGACACGTCGATCGTCAACGTGTCGCTGCCTCATATGCAGGGCAGCTTCTCGGCAAGCCGCGACGAAATCACCTGGATTCTGACCAGCTACCTGGTCGCGAACGGAATCATGATCCCGCTGACCGGATGGATTTCCGCGCGCTTCGGACGCAAGCGATACTTTGTCCTCTCCGTGATTCTTTTCGTTATCGCCTCGGGCCTCTGTGGCGCCGCCCTGTCGCTCAGCAGCATGGTGATTTTCCGCCTGATGCAGGGTGCGGCCGGCGCCGCGATGATCCCGTCGTCGCAGGCGATCATGATGGAGACCTTTCCGCCCGAGGAGCAGGGACTCGCGATGTCGGTCTGGGGCATGGGCCTGCTCACCTCGCCGATGCTCGGTCCGACGCTCGGCGGATGGATCACCTATAACTGGAATTGGCGCTGGAATTTCTACATCAACCTGCCGATCGGAATTTTCGCCGCGATCATGGTGATGCTCTTTGTCCACGACCCGGAGCATATCCGCAAGTCCCAGGCACGGGCGCGCCGAATCGACTACCCCGCGATCATATACCTCATCCTCGGACTGGGATTGCTGCAAATCGTCTTGGACCGCGGGCAGCGCTCCGACTGGTTTTCATCCTCGTGGGTGTGTGCTTTCACCGCCGTCGCCGTCGTCTCGCTGATCCTGCTCGTCTTCCGCGAGATTCATTTTCCCGAGCCGATTATCGATATCCGTATCCTGACGATCCCGCTCTTCGATATCTCGGTCGTGATGGTGCTCGTCATGATGCTGGTGGTGTTCGGCCTGAATCTCCTGAACCCGCTATTTTTCCAGGAGTTGCTGAACTACTCGCCGTGGAAGTCCGGAATCGCGGTGCTGCCCCGCGGCTTCGGCACTCTTGCCGGCATGTTCCTTATCGGACAACTCTCGCGCCGCCAGTTCGATACCCGATGGATGGTCGGACTCGGCTTCGCCATTCTCTCCTACTCGCTCTGGTTGATGAGCCACTGGACGCTCGGCGTGGGAATCCCGGAGGTGCGCTTCGCGATGATTCTTTCAGGCTTCGGCTCGGGCCTGATCTTTCCTGCGATGTCGGCGGCGACGCTGGCGTGCGTCTCGCGGGAGCGGATCGGTTACGCGGCGAGCCTGTACAACATGATGCGCAATACCGGTTCGGCGATCGGAATCTCGGTGGTGACCAACATGCTGAACAGCCGCGAGCAAATCCATCAGGCCTATCTTTCGCAGCACTTCACCGCTTTTGACGCATGGCAGCTCGACAAGACCGCTCCCAGCATGCCCGGAGCGCCTCATCTGAATCTGATGCATGGACTGATCACCCATCAGCCGGTCGGCTTCGAGTTGGTCTACCGGATCATCGAGCAGCAGGCGTCGCTGCTGGCATACAACGACATCTATCGGATGCTTGCGACCACGGCCGCTCTGTTTGTCCCGGCATTCCTGCTGCTCAAGCGCACCCGCTCAGCCGGAGCCCCCGTCCACTAGCCGGGCAATAACACGCCGCGCCATCACGTGCGGTCTCTTCAAGCATCGCACCGCCTCGCACGACCGGACGGATTGATCCGGCTTCGATGTGACCCGTCAGGCGAACATGTTGACCGGCTCCATCCCATTGCCGAGCGTCGCCTTGAAGACCTCGAATAGTTTGTCGATATCCCACGGCCCATCGCTGAAGATGACGCGGTCCGCCTTCATATGCGTGTACCGTGAGATACGGTAGCCGGACGCGCCGAAGCATTGGCCGGTGACCTCGGCAGCCTGGTCGCTCGAAAGATAGACGACGATGGGCGCGACGTTGGCCGGATCGCGCGGCGTGCCCTCGACCGATTCGCTCGCAGCGATTCCGGTCGCCCCGGGCATCCGGCCGGCCGGTATCGTATCGGTCATGCGCGTCGACGCACCCGGCATGATTGCGTTAACAGTGATGCCGTATTTTTTCAGCGCCGCCGCCGAACTGTAGGTGAGTCCGAGGATGCCGGCCTTCGCGGCGGCGTAGTTGGGCTGGCCCGGGCTGCCGAGCGCGGAATTCGAGGAGAAATTGATGATGCGCCCGAACTTGTGCTCGCGCATGTGCGCCGCGGCGGGACGTATCGTGCAGAAATGACCCTTGAGATGAACGCGGACGACGTCATCCCACTCCTGCTCGGTCATGTTGAAAATCATCCGGTCGCGCAGGATTCCGGCGACATTGACCAGGATATCGAGCTTGCCGAATTCCTTGATCGCCTGATTGACCAGGCCCTCGCCGCCCTCGACGCTGGCGATATCCATGTGATTGGCGGCTGCCGAGCCGCCCGCCGCCTTGATCTCCTTGACCACATCGTCGGCGGGCGAGACGGTCTCACGCTGGCCCGCCACGGTCACGCCAAGGTCGTTGACCACCACGGCCGCCCCCTGCGCGGCCAGCAGCTTTGCAACACCGCGGCCGATTCCGCGCCCGCCTCCCGTTACCGCCGCAACCTTGCCATCGAGCTTTCCCATCGTCGTAGCTCTCCCTTGATCGTTTGGATGTTCGACCCGCTTATAGCGCAAACGTCCACGGGACGAACAGAGTTCGCAGGGAGCAGGGGGCAAAGACGCGGCAGCTATTCGAGGCGCACCGCGTGCGAACCTGAAACATCGAACTCGACCAGCGTCTGACCTTGATCCGATCCGGCGGGTGGCGGCGTGAATAACCCTATCTTGCCGTTCGGCTCCGTGAACCATAGCCCGCCGCTATGCGAGTCGGCGGTGATGAACACGGGTATCGTGGTCGGCGGGAGGTCGAAGAGCGTCATCGTGCCGTCGGGCGCGACCCGGCATAGCGCGTGAGCCTTGGGGATCGTGACCCAGATGTCGTAGTCCGGACCGGACAGGATATCGAAGGCCGCCTGATCGACCGGGAGGACAAACTCGGTGACAGCGCCAGCCGGAGTGAGGCGGCCAACACGGTTGGTCGCCAGCTCAGTGAAGTAGAGATCGCCGTCCGACCCGAATGCCACGCTATTGGGTTTCGCGTCGGGCGTGGGCACTGGAAACTCATCGAGCTTCGGTGCGATGGAACCAATCACCCAGGTGAAGCGGCCGATGCGATCGCGTCCGTTTTCGGCGAACCATATACTGCGGTCCGAACCGACCACGAGACCGGCCGGCCCGCTGCCGGACGGCAGCCGATACTCTTGAAAGCTGCCGCTCGCCCGCTCGGACGAATCCGACATGAATTGCGCGATACGGTCGGCGGAATGTTCGCTGAGCCACACCGTGCCGTCGATCGATACGGTGATTGCGTCGGCGCCTGATCCGCCCGAGGGCATCGAGACGTAGCTTACCGAGTCATGCTCCGGCTCGATCCGTCCTATGCGATCGGCCGAGGGATCGCTGAACCAGAGTGCATTGTCGACGCCGCTCACGATTCGTTCGGGAAACCCGCCTCGAGCGAGATGGGTGCGGGTTATCACCTCGTTCGGGGCGATTCGGGCGATTACGTTTTCGCCGTACTCAGTGAACCAGATATTGTTGTCGGCGCCGGATGCGATCGCATAGGGAAGCCGCGGATCACCTTTGGCGAGCGGTGCCGCGGCGGCCGATTGCGTCGCCGGCGGACGTGGAGGCGCCGCTTCCGCCGCGGCAGGCGCGGACGGCGTATTTTGCGCGGAAGGCTGACCGGCCGCGCCCGTCGAGACCATCGCCGCCGGTGGCGGCGGAACCCGGCCCGCGCCATACTTCTGTGCGAGTTGCCTGATCGAATTCATCGACGGCGCCGCACACGATGCGGCGGCCAGGGCGAGCAGGAAAAGCGGCGCGCGCATTGGCCGCAAAGTCCCGTCGGCGCTGCGGACGGTGAATCCTTCCAGGCGTGCGCCGGGCGCCTTCGTGCAACGACCGGATTTCATCATCGTTTGGCCCGTGTGGCGATCTCCTTCAATCGCGCCAGCCGCGCGCCGATATCAGCGTCGCCGAGCGCATGCTCGAGCGTCCAGGGCAGACGCCAGGTCCAGTTTTCGATTCCGACCGTGCCGGGCAGATTGATTCGATCCTCCCATCCGAAAAGGTCCTGCATCGGCACGATCGTCATCCGCGACGGAGCGGCGTAGAGCGCCGCCAAGATCGTGTCGAGCGCCGCTTCCGAAAGCGTGTCCGAAGCGGGATCGAGCTGCGGGGGATTTCCGAGCGCCTCGACGAACTGAACGCGCTCGCTCACCGCTGTCTCGCGCCACCAGACGCTGAAGGTTTCAGTATCGTGAGTGCCGGTTACGGCGAGCGAGAGCTCAGGGTATTGCGACGGCTTGATATAGCGCTCGTCCGGACGACCCCAATTGATCTTCTCCCAGCGCATCACCTTGTAGCCCGGAATGCCCATTGCGGCGAGCGACGCGCTCACGAAGGGCGGAATGACGCCCAGGTCCTCGGCGATTACGGCCGTGTCGCCCGCCTCTTCAAGCACCGCGCGCATGATCTCCTCGCCCTGGGCATTCTGAGCCGCCTCCGAGGATGGCAAAAACTCACCCGCCTCTTCGGGTTCCGGTCCGAATGAGTAGGTGCGATAAAGGCCAACCACATGGTCGATGCGAACGAAATCGAACAGCGACCGCGCATGGCGCACGCGCGCCCGGAGCAGTTCCATCTTTGACCCGCGCATCAGGTCCCATTGCGGCATCGGTAATCCCCATCGCTGCCCCAAGACGCTGAATGCGTCGGGCGGCGCGCCGACGGAACGCGGCAGATCGAACATCCGCTGATTCGACCAGACTTCCGCGCTGTCGCGTCCGGGCGAGAAGGCCAGATCGCCACCCAGCATCACACCCCGCGCCCGTGCGTAAGCGCGCGCATCGGCCCATTCGCGATGCGCCAGAAATTGCCAGTAGACGTATTTCGCGATCGGCTCGGCGAGGTCGCGCCGGGCCGCCTCGATTGCCGACGGATCGCGCCCCCGCACCTCGGCGGGCCATTCCTCCCACGCCTTCCATTGAAAGCGCTCCTTGAGCGCCCGAAACAGCGCGTAGTCTTCGATCCATTCGCGATGATCGACGGCAAATCGTTCGGCCGCCTCACGGTCCCCGTTGCCTGCGCCGGCACGGAACTCCCGAAACGCGGCCTCGAGGATTTCGAGCCTGGCGGTGCGAATCCGAATCCGGTCGGCGAGCGTCACTCCGGTCAGCATCGCGGCGGCACCTTTAGCGCGCGCGCGCACAGAAGACGGAAGGCCCGCCGTCGAGATGTAGATCGGATCGATCGCGAACAGCGACAGTGCGCTGTAGGGGCTGGCATTGCCCGGTGCGGTCTCGTCGACCGGAAGCATCAGGACGGCGCGATGTCCCATGCGGACCGCAAGATCGGTCATGGGTTTAAGCGCCGAGATATCGCCGATTCCGAGATCACCCTCGGTGCGCAGTGAAAAGAGCGGAATTAGAACGCCGGCAATGCGCGCATGCATAGGTTCGAGAATTACACGCACGGCCGCGTGTCCACGCCTCCATCATCGCACGAGCGGCACAGCGCGCAAATGCCGGCGGCTCGAATCAGATATCTTTCGCGTCAGACCTGCACTGTTACGTCCAGCCGATGGACCCGCGCGTTGGGTGCGATCGATCGCTCCTCGTCCAGGATCAGCTCCTGTCCGACCGGCGACCGATAGGCGGCGCGCAGCGCTTCGGCGCTGTCGAAAACCAGCAGCGCCATTCTAAAGCGGTCGGGAGTCGCGCCGCGCGTTTCGACCAGTCGCCCGATAGTGTATGCGCGCAGGCCCGGAAGCTTACGCGCGACGCCGGTATGGTAATGCAGATATCGATCTTCGGCCGCCGCCAGCGGCTCGCCGGGCGCCGGTTTCAGATCGGCCTCCGCCGCCATCATGAAATATGTGCGCCCGACTTCGCGCGAATCGAACGGGACTATTTCGGCCGCGTCAAAGGCCAGCGGCCGTCCGTCAATAAGATTATCCACCCCGTCCTGGCGCACCTTGCGGCCGGTCTCCGTGCGCATCGCGGCGGCGGCAGCGTCTGCGCTGTCGAAAGCGAGAATCGCGGCGCGATAGTGCGAGGGCTTCACCCCGTGCGCATTGCGGAAGACGCCGGTCGCATAGAACCTGAGTCCCGGCAGCGCCTTTGCCAGTTGCACGTGATAGCCAAGATAGTTGCGCTCTTCGGCGTTGAAATCAGCGCCGGGCTTATAGTTGAAACTGGTGAAATTTACGCGCATAGCATGCTTCCCCCTTTGCGATGCGACTCAGATTACATACCCGCCATTGGGACTCACCACCTGTCCAACCATGAATGATGAATCGTCCGCCGCCAGAAACAAAGCCGCGTCCGCAATCTCGCGCGGCTCTCCGAACCGTCCCATCGGCGTATTTGCGATTACCCACTTGCGAAGCTCAGGCGTGATCGGCGCCGTCATCGGGGTATCGATAAATCCCGGTGCGATACAATTCACCAGTATTCCATGCCCTACAACTTCGCGCGCCACCGACTTGGTAAACGAGATTATCCCGCCCTTCGCCGCGCAATAATCACCCGCAAACGCGAGCCCCGTCGTCCCCGCGATCGATCCTATATTGATGATGCGTCCCGACTTCTTCGGAATCATCACTTTGAGCGCCGCACGCGTGCAGTAGAAGGTCGAGTCCAGATGCGTCGCGAGCATCTTGTGCCATTCCTCATCGGTGCGATCCACTATCGCGACATTTTCCCCACCCGGGCGCGATCGCCCGATTCCCGCGTTATTCACCAGGATGTCGATCGTTCCAAACGCCGCGAGGAATTCCTCGAACATCTTCTTCACCGCGGCGCTGTCGGACACGTCCGCCACCATCGCCTGCGCCTTGCCGCCCGCGCGGGCGATCTCGGTCGCGACGTTGTGCGCGGCTTCAGGGCGAACGTCATTCACGCCAACCTTCGCGCCCTCGCGCGCAAACGTAAGCGCCATCTCGCGCCCCAATCCCGATCCACCGCCTGTTATCAGCGCGATCTTATTTGCCAGCTTCATTTTCAACCCCGACTATGCAATTCCAACCGTTCCAATGCCCGCGCGATTCTACTTCTGCGCCATCTTGCCTTCCTTGAGTTGGCGCTTCCAGTCGAGCCGCCGCGCCTCCGCTCCCGCCGTCTCCGCCTCCTGAATCATCCCTTTTTTCTGGTAGAACATGCTCAGATTCGTAAACGCCAGGATATCGTCCGGCTCCTGCGCTATAAACTGCTTGGTCAGTTCGATAGCGGTGTCGATATCACCCTTCGCCTGATAGCACATTACCAGTCCATGAAGCGCATCGCCGTAGGCAGGATCGATTTCCAGCGCCCGCCGATATACCCCGATCGCCTCGTCGAACTTGTCATCCGCAAAAAGGTCAACCGCCTCGTCGTACAATTCCTCTTTGTCCGCCATCGCGAACCTCCAATGCGCATGCCGCGACCGGGCCGCGCGCTCTCTCATTCTACCTTAAAACTCGGCCGTGCTCCGCTGTGCTATCAACTCTCCGGATCTATCAGCACGCCCGGATTTAGGATTCCGCGCGGATCGAGGGCCCGCTTGGCCGCCTTGAGCGCCCGCGCAAAGCCCTCGGGCCGTTGACGATCGTACCACGGGCGATGGTCCCGGCCGACCGCGTGATGATGCGTGATCGTGCCGCCCTCGCGAATCAGCACGTCGGAGACCGCCTGTTTGATCTCGCCCCACTGCTCGAGTTCGGAGCCGCGCCGCCCCGGCGCAAGGATCGTATAGTAGGGCGCGGGACCGTCCGGGTAGGCATGCGTAAAGCGGCAGGTCACAGTTCCCTTGCCGCAGATTCGGCGGACCGCGTCGTTCGCTGCCGCGCTGACTCGCGCGTGAAAATCAGGAAAGCGCTCCCACGTGATCGCCGTCTCGAAGGTCTCGCTCACCACACCCATCGCCACCACCGTATCGCGAAGATAGGGCGCCTTCAGAAACGCCTCGCGCCACGCCCCGGCCGCGCCCTCGTGCGTCGCATCGGCTTCGGTGCGCGTGCGCGCACGCTCTTCCGGCACGCGGCCGCCGTGGTCCGCGCAGATTTCCATCGCACGCTTCATCCACGGCTCCAACGGATGGTCCGCCGACTCGAACGCGAGCACCATCACCGCCGCCTCGCCCTGGTTCGCGCCCGAATGCGCAGCTTCGCCCGGATCGAGCAGCCGGCAGTTCGCAGGATAGATGCCCGCCTGGCTGATCGCGCGCACCGCCTCCGCTCCTTTTAGAAAATCGGGGAACGAGACCGCGGCGCCCGCGCGAAACGTCGGCCGGTCCTGCAGCCGCATCCACGCCTCGGTCACGATTCCCAGGATTCCCTCCGATCCCAGGAACATGCGATCCGGACTCGGACCCGCTCCCGACCCGGGAAGCCGCCGCGACTCGATAATTCCGGTCGGCGTCACGACCCGGACCGATTCGACAAAATCGTCGATATGCGTGTACAAGGTTGCGAAATGGCCGCCCGATCGCGTGACGATCCATCCGCCCAGGGTCGAAAACTCGAACGACTGCGGAAAATGACGCAGCGTGTAGCCCTGCGGACGCAACTGATCCTCGAGCGACGGCCCCAGCACGCCCGCCTGGATTCGGGCCGCCCGCGAGACCCGATCAACCTCCAACACGCGATTCAGCCGCGTCATATCGATCGACACCGCGCCGCGATAATCCCCGCTCGACGGCGGCTCGACTCCGCCCACGACGCTCGATCCGCCGCCAAAGGGCGCAGCCGCCAGCCGCTCCTTGTCGCACCATTCCAGCACTCGCACGACGTCGCTTTCGTCGCGCGGGTACGCCACCACATCGAAAGGGTTGGCAAAGTCGCGCCGGAACGCGCGCACGATATCGCGGAAGCTGCGGCCGTAGCTGTGCAGCGCGCGCTCGTAGGCGGTGCTCGTACAGATTTCGGCGAGCGTATCGGGCGGCTTTACCCGCGGCGCGCGCAGCCGGAGTTCGTCCTCGCGCGGCGCCGGCGTAACCGTGAGCTCGCCCACTCCGAGACGCTTCGCCATCCGCTCCGCCATATGCCGCTGCTGTTCCGCCGTCGGAGTCTGATCCTCGTAGCCCCATCCCCAGAACTTGCGCCTTCGCTCTGCCATCGCATTCGGCTCCTTGCCCGAGATCTCACCAAATCGCATTGTGCAGCCGCACCGCCGCCAAGGGCAAACGGCCCTCTATGGCGATACTGGTGCGGCCGCCTCGCAAGGATTAGGAGATTAGGATATGTGTCGCGATCCGCGAGGCGCGGGCAATACAGCACAGCGGGCCTCATTCAGAATCGCATACCCGGAGAAAGGAATATGGCTGACGAAAAAATTTCCGCCGCGGACCCTTATTCGCGCAAGCGTATCGATGTTGGCGGCGCCGCGATAGCCTATGTCGACGCCGGCGCCGGAAACCCGATCGTCTTTCTTCACGGCAATCCGACTTCCTCGTACCTGTGGCGCAATATCATTCCGCATCTCGAACCGCTCGCGCGATGTCTCGCGCCTGACCTTATCGGGATGGGTGAATCGGACGCCGCGCCCGATGCGGGCTACCGCTTCGTCGATCATGCGCGATGGCTCGATCGCTGGTTCGACGCGCTTGAGCTCGAACGGCGCCGCGTCACGCTGATTGTGCACGATTGGGGCTCGGCGCTCGGATTCCATTGGGCGCGCCGCAATCCGTCGAGCGTCAAGGGTATCGCCTACATGGAGGCGATCGTGCGGCCGCTTACATGGAGCGAATGGCCCCCGGACGCCATCGACATCTTTCGTGCGATCCGCAGCGATGCCGGCGAGCGAATCATCCTCGAGCGCAACGTCTTCGTCGAACGCATCCTGCCCGCCAGCGTTATCCGCAAGCTCGGCGATGCCGAGATGGAGGTCTACCGCCGCCGCTTTCGCGATCCCGGTGAATCACGCCGTCCGACTCTCACCTGGCCGCGGCAAATCCCGATCGACGGCGAACCTGCCGATGTGACCGCGATCGTCGAAGCGTACGGGCAGTGGCTCGCGCACAGCCAGATTCCCAAGCTGTTCGTCAATGGCGATCCCGGCATGATCCTGGCCGGCGCTCAGCGCGAGCTCTGCCGGCAATGGCCCAATCAGCGAGAGGTGACGGTCAAGGGTGCCCACTTCATCCAGGAAGATTCGCCGCACGAGATCGGCAGCGCGATCGCGGATTGGTATCGGACTCTGTGATCCGATTCGCTTCCGCAAGTTCGTCCCGGCGCATTGGCGTCGCCGAGGCCGCTCCCGATATGCGATAGTCAAACGCAAATCCGCCGCCGGTCTGATAAGCCCGCGCGCGCATGCACTTGTGAGGAATCGCTGATGTCAATGCAGGAATATTCGACGCTGATCTATGAGGTCCGCGACCATGTCGGCCGCATAACGCTCAACCGCCCCGACGCCGCCAATGCGATCAACGCCGAGATGGCGCACGACCTGATGGAAGTCACCCTCCGATGCGAGGAAGACCCAACCGTCCGCGCCGTCCTGATCAGCTCCAATGGCAAAATCTTCTGCGCCGGCGGCGATCTCAAAAGCTTCGCCGTTCAGCCCAAAGAGATGCTGCCGACCTTCCTGAAGAAGCTTACCTTTCATCTCCACAAGGCGATGTCGCGCCTCGCCCGGATGAAGGCCCCGGTCGTAATCGCCGTGCATGGCCCGGCCGGCGGCGCGGGCATGAGCCTCGCCTGCGCGGGCGACATCGTGATTGCAGGAGAGTCGGCGCGCTTCACGATGGCCTACACGCGCGCAGGCCTCACCCCCGACGGCTCCTCGACCTACTTCCTGCCCCGCATCGTCGGACTCAAACGCGCGCTCGATCTCGCGCTAACCAATCGGATGCTGACCGCGCGCGAGGCCTACGACATCGGAATCGTCACGCGGCTCGTGCCCGACGGCGAAGTGATCAACACCGCCGAGGCGCTCGCGAAGGACCTCGCCGTCGGACCGACGCTCGCCTATCAGGGCGTCAAACGCCTGATGCATGCGAGCTTTGGCAATACGCTCGAAGACCAGATGGAACTCGAAACCGACTGGATCGCCGACATGGCGCGCGGCGCGGACAGCCGTGAGGGAATCGCGTCCTTTCTTGAAAAGCGCGCGCCGAAATTTCGCGGCGCCTAGCGGGAGTGTCGCGATGCACGCCGCGGCGAACTGAAGATTTGACTGCATTCGCCATACCGCACTAACTTGACGAAATCGCGCGGGTTAACACTGGCGGCGCTGCTTCCGCATCGGATCAGGAGATACCTCGATGGAATACACCAAGCTCGGGAACACCGGAGTTACCGTCTCTCGCATCTGCCTCGGATGCATGAGCTATGGCGACAAGAAATGGCGCGAGTGGGTAATCACCGGCGATGAAGCCCGCCCTCATTTCGCCGCTGCGCTCGAGTCCGGCGTCACCTTCTTCGACACCGCCGACGTCTACTCAACCGGCGTCAGCGAGGAGATCACCGGCAAGTGGCTCGGCGAGATGGCCAAGCGCGACGAAATCATTCTCGCCACCAAGGTCAACGGCCCCATGGGTCACGGTCCCAATCGGCGCGGCCTCAGCCGCAAGCATATCGTCGAGGCCTGCGAAAATTCTTTGCGCCGCCTCAAGACCGATTTCATCGACCTCTATCAAATCCATCGATGGGATTTCACGACCCCGATCGAAGAGACTATCAGCGCGCTCGATTCGCTGGTCGATTCCGGCAAGGTGCGCTACCTCGGTGCGAGCAGCATGACCGCGTGGCAGTTCAGCAAGGCCCTGTATGCCGCCAAGGAAAACGGATGGCATCGCTTCGTTTCGATGCAGAACCACTACAACCTTATCTATCGCGAAGAGGAGCGCGAGATGATTCCGCTCTGCATCGACCAGGGCATCGGAATCATCCCGTGGAGTCCGATCGCACGCGGCTTCCTGGCCGGCAATCGCAAACCCGGCGGCTCCGGCGATACCTTGCGCGCCCAGACCGATCCGATGGCGCGCGACATGTACTTTCATGATTCGGACTTCGAGATCGCCGACGCCGTCGTCAAAATCGCCACGGCTCGCGGCGTGATGCCCGCGCAGGTCGCCTGCGCATGGATTCTGCAAGCGCCGGGCGTCACCGCGCCGATCGTCGGCGCGACCAAGCTGAATCATATCAAGGAGCTGATCGCGTCAGTCGAAATCAAGCTGATGGCCGAAGAGGTCGCGGCTCTCGAAAAGCCCTATCAGCCGCATCGCGTCGCAGGATTCGAGCCGCCCAAGGCCGCCAAGATGCTCGCCCGCAGCCACTAAGCGACGACCTCCCGACGCGTCGGAAAGAGCGAGGCCATTGGCAGCGCCGCTCTGGTCAGTCATTCCGACCGGAGCGGATCAGCCACTCTTTTCCGTCATCCCGATCTCTTTTCCGTCATCCCGACCGGAGGCTGCCGCAGTGGAGGGATCGCGCGCCTTCGGGCGCGCATCAGCGGACCTCTCGTATCGCCGCCTCCGATCGGGATGACCGACGGTTAAAGCCGCCGGCAATCACGCCCGGCGGCTTTGTCTTTTTTCGAATGGACCAGCATTGCGGTCCCAGCGATCGCGGTCCCGTCAGCCCTTCAGATTGGCCGCCAGCCATCCGCCCTCGCGCTGGCGAAACTCGACCGCCACCCTCAAGCGCTCGAGATGCTGGTCGATTATCTTCGCGCCGATTTTCACCCGATGTGCCTGGAAAAAATCGCGCACTTCAGGCTCCCGATCGACCAGCGCCACGATCGCCTCGCACATCCGAGGCAGCGCCGCGTCGGGATATTTCTGCGTCATCTCATCCCACCGGCTCTTGAGAAACTCCCACGCCTCGTAACGGCAATGCGTATTCAGCAACAACGAGTGCATCAGGTAAGGCGCGTTCTGCGTCCGAACCTCGCCGTCGAGCGTCATCTCCATCGTGTTGCGCAGCAGTTCGGGTTCGCGAAAATTGGCCAGTGAAAAGAGATAGCGCTGCTCTTCCTGCGGAATCCGCGCGTTCTTGAATTTCGCCTTGAACTCCTCGTATCGAGCGGCGTCGCCCGTATGCGCCAGAATATTGATCAGCGCGGGCACCAGATCGCGATCGACCGAGGCAGGGTCGCGCAGATGGCTCGCGTAGAGCTCCGCGGCCCGGCGCTGCGTTTCGGCGTCGTCGCCCAGCGTGCCCATCGCGCTGATCAGCAAGCCGCGCATCTGGCGCTGGAGTTCGGTCTCGCCCGGGCGCGGCTCCCATCCCAGCCGTGCGACCGCCGGACCAGCCAGCTCGCGCACCATCGCGGCCAACGCCTTGCGATTCGGCTCGCCGGCTACCATGTCGAGATAGCCGAACGGATTGATCACCGCGCGCCACACGTTGATATCGGTCTCGTCGCGGAAAAGCCTCAACATCCCGATGAATTCGCCAAGCGGCATCAGGCCCGCGATCGTCGCGGCCCACGAGTCGCTCACCAGCGAGTAGCGCTCGACCGGCTTGAGCTCACCGAGATTACCGCTCAGCGCCGCCAGCAACTCTGCCGAGTATCGCACGCGGTAATATCCGTGGCCGCCTTCGTTAAGCACCGCCCATTCGAGCTTGCCCGGCAGTTCGAGCTTCGCCTCTTTATCCTTGAGCAGCACCTTGTGGGTCGAAACGCCGCGATCGGTCTTCACCCTTACCATCACCGGCACTTGCCAGAGTTGATCGTTGGTCTCGCCCGGCAGGTAGAAGAAGCGCCGCTGACGCATCACCAGGCTCCGTCCATCGGCGGACGGCTCCGCTTCGATAATCGGAAAGCCCGGCTGGAAAATCCACGAGTCCATCAGCTCGCGCACCGGTTCGCCCGACGCCTCGCCGAGCGCGTCCCATAGATCGCCGGTCTCGGTGTTCGCGTACTGATGCTTTTTCAGATAGCGCGCGATTCCCTTACGAAAACGCTCCGCGCCAAGGTACTGCTCGAGCATCCGCAACACCGACGCGCCCTTCTCGTAAGTCAGCACGTCGAACATCGAACGCGCGTCCTCGGGGCTCAGCACCGTGTACTCAATCGAGCGCGTGTTGCGCAGTCCGTCGATCGCCATCGCGGCCGACCGCGAGACCGAAAAGCTCTCCCAGCGCTTCCACTCAGGCTTCCAGGCGTCGACCGCCAGCATCTCCATGAAGGTGGCAAACGCTTCGTTGAGCCAGATTCCGTTCCACCACTTCATCGTCACCAGGTCGCCGAACCACATGTGCGCGTTCTCATGCGACACAACGTCGGCCACGCGCTCGAGCTCCGCCCGCGACGCCGCATTGGCGTCGACCAGCAGCGCAGTCTCGCGAAACGTAATCGCGCCCAGGTTCTCCATCGCGCCCGCCGCGAAGTCAGGAATCGCGATCAGATCGAGCTTGTCGCCGGGATACGGCACGCCGTAGTAGTCGGCAAAGAACTTGAGCGAGAACGCGCCGATCTCCTTTGCCCACGAGGTCAGCGCGCGCTTGCCCGGCACATGCGCAACCCGAAGCGGCGTTCCGGCGTCCACCGGATCGGTCATCTCGAACTGGCCCACGATGAACGCGAGCAGGTAGGTCGACATCCGGATAGTCTCTTTGAAGACGACCTCCTTCTTTCCGCCCGCCACGTCGCGTTCGCGCTCGATACCGGCGTTCGAGATGACGGTCAGACCCTTGTCAACGACCATGGTCACTTTGTACGAGGCTTTGAAGGCCGGCTCGTCCCAGCAAGGAAAGGCGCGCCGCGCGTCCGTCGCCTCGAACTGCGTGCTCGCCACCAGATGCGTGTTTCCTTCGGCGTCCTTATACGTGCTGCGGTAAAAGCCATGAAGCTTGTCGTTGAGAATCCCCTTAAAGGCGATTCGCAGCCGCCACTTGCCGGGTTCGAGTGCGCGTTCGAATCTTATCCGCGCCCTTTCCAGCTCCGGCACAAATTCGACCTGCGCGGATATCGCCGCACCGCCCTTCTCCGCCGTCACCCGCTCGATCTCTAGTTCGAGCGCGTTCAGCACCACCTCGGCGGTCGTCTCGTTGACCGTTACGTTTATGGTCTCCTCGCCGGCAAAGGTGAATGCCGTCAGGTCCGGCGTCAGCCGAAGCTCATAGCGTTCGGGGGTGACGTTGGTGGGAAGTCGATGTGCGGAAGTCCGGTCGGCAACCGGAGCGCCCTCCTGATCTCTCATGAGAATGCCCTTTCACGCGCCTTCAACGAGTTCAATTCGTAAACGGGTCTGGCGACGCTGGCGCACTCGCATCGCCAAGTCCTCACGTTACGTCAAATGATGCCTGCGCGCGACTTCGGCGAAATTCGTCAAACGCAGCTTGCGCGCCGCGAGCGTATCCTTGATCGGTGCGCCGCATAAAATTTCGACCTCGCGCTGCGCTTCGGTCGTGGGCATCGATCGCGTCGTCTCAAGGCTGCCCGCCGGATGAAAATAGAACTCGGTCAAACCACCGCGCAGGCCGGCAATCACACCCAGAACATAGCGTTCGTCCAGGTTTCCGCTCTGATGGAGACCGAACAGGCGGTCGGTCGAGCGCAACCCGCGCGCGGTCATCAGCCGGGCCATTCGTTTTGAAAGCGCCCGGAAAATCACCGCTTCGACCACCTTCCTTCCCATGTTGTCGCGAGCAAGACTGAGCGTTGTCATGACCGGCTCGCGAGGCAGCCTGATACAGGGCACGCGATACTCGACCGCAAGCTCGACGATAATGTCGGCGATGACAGGATGGACGTGGAAATTCAGATGGCCGTCGATATGGTTGAGATATCCGACCAGTTCGAGATGCCGTTCGATTTGCGCTCGGCATTCGTCTCGCAGACGGCTGCGAACTTTGCGCGAGAAGAAATAACGCATCCCGGCAGCGACCGGGCTTTCAACAAATCGGCCCTCGGAATCGACGATGCCGCTCAGACGTTCCGGTTCGAGAACGCTTCGTCCCTTGCAAACAACCAGATGCAGGCCCACGTCGAGGCCGGGATTCTCGCGCGCCGCTTCTCCCGCCGCCTCGCACGCGGGCGCCGCGACCATCAGGCTGGTGGCCGTCAACACGCCCTCGCGATAAGCGCGTATCACCCCAGCGTTGACCTCGGGCGAGGCGCCGAAGTCATCGGCGGTGAAGATGACATAGCCGGACGGCTCGGACGGCACCGCGCGTGCCGCGTCTTTATCTAGTTCCCGGTACAAGATTGTGCGACCGCCTGCCCGCGCCCGCAGACGTGGGCTCTTCGCGCGTCGAGTTCTTGACGACGGCTCCTCACCAGCGCAATTTTGCTAGCTGGCTCGACGGCGCACAACCCATGCTCAAAGACTACCTGTGGTCCTGATTTTCTACGCGTTCTCGCGCGAGATGCGCGGCTTGAAGCGCCGCCTGCTCGACCGCACACCGATTGGAATGTCGGGCCTCGGCGGATTTCGCGGACGCCTTGGCGATCGTGAAATAGTCGCGGTCGCCACCGGCATCGGAGTCCGGATGGCGGATGCGGCGGCGCGGCTCGCGTGCGAAGCTTTACCGGCGCCCAGCCTTGTGATCGCGACGGGTGTCGCCGGCGCGCTCATCGATGACCTGAAGCCGGGCGATCTTGTTCTGGGCGATCGAATCCTCGGCGCCTTGCCTCCGGATGGTACCGTCGAAACGGCCTTCGAGGTCCCGGGCGAGCATCTGCGGCTGTTCCAGCATTCGCTGCAGGGGCACGAGCTACGCTTTTCGACGGGCGCGATTTTGACCACGCCGCGCGTCCTCGCCAACGAATCCGAGAAGCGCGCGGCGGCGCGGCTCACCGGAGCGATCGCGGTCGACATGGAGAGCGCGGCGATTG